>Ga0326727_10025570_pt1 | contig 11055 bp, 11 predicted proteins | sample MB2enrmetagenome_FD_207643 | JGI IMG/M metagenome (GOLD analysis project Ga0326727, IMG submission 207643) | Lab enriched peat soil microbial communities from McLean, Ithaca, NY, United States - MB29MY | ecosystem: Environmental > Terrestrial > Soil > Wetlands > Peat | place: USA: New York... | reverse complement strand
CCCCTCCCTCAAGGGGAGGGGGAGAAGCCTGAATCCCCGCTGGCCAAGGTCTGACGCAGCAATCATTCCCGGATCAGATCTGTTCGACCGTGCGCAGCTTGCTGCGCTGGTGCACCTCGGCGTGCGAGATCACCGCGATCGTCGGGTTGATCCGCTCCACCAACGTGCGCACGAACGGGCGCACCTCGGCACTGGTCAGTATCGCCGGCCACGCACCGCGCGCCGACGCTGCCGCCACCTTGGTGCGCACCGTCTGCACGAACTCCTGGGTGCGTGACGGTGCCAGAACGAAACTGCGCTGGTCGCCGTCGGTGATGATTGCCTCGCTCAGCTCGCGCTCCCATTGCGGCGACAGCGGCATCACGCCGATGAACCCATCGTCGCCCTGCAACGTGCGGCAGATCTGCAACGCCAGCCGGGCGCGCACGTGCTCGGTCATCAGGCGCACATTCCGGGTGAACGCCGCGGCCTCGTGCAGCGCCTCCAGCACCAGCGTCAGGTGGCGGATCGAGACGCGCTCGGCCAGCAGGTTGCCGAGCACCTTCTGCAACGTTGTCATCGGCACCAGCGCGGGCACCAGGTCCTGCACCAGCTTCTGGAATTCCTGCCCCAGCCCGTCGAGCAGCTTCTGCGTCGCAGCATACGACATCAACTGGCTCATATGCGCCTTCACCGTCTCGGACAGATGGGTGGTCAGCACGGTCTCGATATCGACCACCGTCAGGCCCAACGCCACCGCCTCCTGGCGCCGCGCGAAGTCGATCCAGCGCGCCGGGATATGAAACGATGGCTCCTGGGTGTCGATGCCGTCGATGGTCAGCTTGCCGCCGCCGGGCGAGAACGCGAGCAGCCGCCCCAGCTCCATCGTCTCGCGCGCCACCTCGACGCCGAGCACCTGCAACGAATATTCGCCGGCGCCCAGATCCAGATTGTCCTTGATACGGACAGCAGGCAGCAGGAAGCCGTAGTCGAGCGCGATCGAGCGCCGCAGCTTGCGGATCTTCTCCGTCAGCCCGCCCTGCGGCCCCGAGGTCAGCGACACCAGACCCATTCCCAGCTCGATCCGAATGTCATCGACCCGCATCAGTTCGGCGATCGGCTCCTCGCGCGGGCCACCGACGTTTTCCTCGCTGCGCGCCGCCGCCGCCGCTGCCTGCGCCCGCCGCTGGTCGGCATGGCGCACCAGCATCGCGCCGCCGGCCGAAGCCGCCGACAAAGCGGCGAACGGCAGGAACGGCATGCCCGGCAACAGCGCGAACATGCCGGCGAGGCCGGCGGCGAGGAACAACGGCTTGGCGTGGCCGCCGAGCTGGCCGAAGAACGCGCGGTCGGTCGAGCCGCGCACCGCGCCTTTCGACACCAGCATGCCGGCGCCGAGGCTGACGATCAGCGCCGGGATCTGGCTGACGATGCCCTCACCGATGGTCAGCGTGGTGTAGAACATCGCCGCCTGGCTGACGCTCAGGTCGTGGCGCATGGTGCCGATCACCATCCCGCCAATCATGTTCACTAACGTAATAATGATCGCCGCGACCGCGTCACCGCGCACGAACTTAGACGCGCCGTCCATCGCGCCGAAGAACGAGCTCTCGGCCTCCAGCTCCTTGCGCCGCCGGCGGGCCTCCTGGTCGTTGATCATGCCGGCCGAGAGGTCCGCGTCGATCGCCATCTGCTTGCCTGGCATGGCATCCAGGCTGAACCGCGCGGACACCTCGGCGATGCGCCCGGCGCCCTTGGTGATCACCATGAAGTTGATGACGATCAGGATGGCGAACACCACCACGCCGATCACGAAGTCGCCGCCGACGACAAATCCCGCGAAGCCGTTGATGACCGAGCCCGCCGCGTCGAGCCCCTTGTGCCCGCCTGACAGGATCAGCCGCGTGGTCGCCAAGTCCAGCGCGAGACGCAGCAGCGTTGCGACCAACAGGACCGTGGGGAATGAAGAGAAATCCAACGGCTTGTCGATCCAGATCGCCACCATAAGGATCAGCACCGACAGCGTGATCGAGGCCGACAGACCGATGTCGACGACCCAGGTGGGCATCGGCAGCACCAGCAGCGCCACCAGCACCACCAGCCCGGCCGCGAACAGCATGTCCTGATGGCGCAGGCTGTCGCGCAACCGGTCGGCGAACGTGCGCTGGCCGGGCAGCACCTGCGTGTTGCCTGCCACGGCCTAGACCCCCACGATCAGTTGCATGATCTGCTCCATGAACGACCGGAGGGCAGCGAACGACAGCGGCAGGAACAGCATGACCACGACCAGCGTGACGAAGATCTTCGGCACGTTGGCCAAGGTCATTTCGTGCACCTGCGTCAGCGCCTGCAACACGCTGATGATCAGGCCGGTCACCAGTGCCGCGATCAGCGCCGGTCCGGCCACCAGCAGGGCGGTGTTGAAGCCGCTGCGCACGATCTCGACGACGTCGCCCTCATTCATGGCAGCCCCTTTAGCATCGCCGCTTCGCTGTTATCGTATCGTTCCGGCTCGTGCAGTCTGGCTCGTGTGGTCTGGCGCGGACCGAATGATTGCGCCTGGCGCGCTGCCTCAGACGGTCATGTGCAGCACGTCGTTGTAGGCGCTGAGCACCTTGTCGCGCACCGCGACAACGGTCTGCATGGTGATCTCGGCGTTGCTCAGGGCGCGCACAACCTCCTGCACATCCGCCTTCCCGGCCACGCCGCGCGCTGTGGTCTGCTCGGACTGGCGCAGCGTCTGCAACGCCGATTCCGCGGCGTCGCCGACCATGGTGGAAAAATCCTCGCTGCCCAGCGCTGCAGGCTGGACCGCGCTGCCGCCATAGGCGGAGGCGATCTGCGAGAGCGGAATGATCGGCGTGACTGCGGCCATCGTTCTATGCCTTCAATATGTCGAGAGTTTTGGCGATCATCGAGCGCGCCTGGCCGAGCGTGGCCAGGTTGGCCTCGTACGAACGTTCGGCTTCCCGCATGTCCGCGACCTCGACGACCTCGGAGACGTTCGGCATGCGGACATAGCCCTGCGCGTCGGCGGCGGGATGCGATGGATCGTAGACCGTCCGGAACGGTGCCGGATCGGTCGAGATCCTGCCGACTGTCACCGTGGCGGCGCCGGTCGCCCGGTCGACGCTTTCCTCGAAGCTGACCGTCTTGCGCTGGTAGGGGTCACCGCCGGGAACCGAGGACGTGGCGTTGGCGTTGGCCAGGTTCTCGGCCACCAGGCGCAGCCGGACGGATTGCGCCCGCATCGCTGAGGCCGCGGTGGCCATTGCCTGGGAAAGCGGGCCGGTGCCGCTGATCGGAGAAATGTCGGTCATTTGCTGCCGCTGATTGCGAGTTTCATCAGGGTGATGGCCTTCGAATAGGCCGTGGTGGCGAGCGCGAAGGCGTTGGCGACGTCGGCCGACTTCACCATCTGCTCTTCGATCGAGACGGTATTGCCGTCGGGCTTCTCGCCGTAGGTGCCGCTGGTCTGTGCGGTCGGCGTGATCGCGCCGGACTGCGGCGAGGCGAGGTGGCTGGCCGCGGTGCGGACCAGCGCGAGGGGCGCGGCGGCGCCTGCCCCACTGGCTGCACCAGCGGTCCCGCCAGTCCCAAGCAGCGCGCCTTCAAAGCTGAACGGCGCGGTGTCCTGCGCGCGGTAGCCCGGCGTGTCCGCGTTGGCGACATTCCGGGCAATGACCGTCTGGCGCTCCGTGAGGTAGCGCATGCGGTCGGCGGTGAGTCGGAACAGGTCGATTTTGTCGATCATCTGATTTCGCAGTTCTTGCGAAGCACCAATGGAGGCGGCTATAGCGGCCACGCCCGGGCCAGTCCACCATTTTCGCAAGTTCTCGCCAAAGAATTTTCGCAACTTGACGAGGCCCCAGTCGCGTTGCTAACGGTTGTCGGAATTTCGCAAGGTTCAGTATGTCCGCGTGCGGCATCGCCATCCCGCCTCCCCTGCCCTGTAAACGTCTCGCCGACGCCGCCGAACGGCTGCGGCGCCTGCCCCGGGTGGCGCGCTGGGGACGGCTGGAGGCATTGCGCGGCGCGGCGCTGGTCGTGGGCGGTCTTGGCAGCGCCGTCGCCATCGGAGATCGCGTGCTGGTCGAGCAGGCGGGCAGCGCCCTGCCGGGCGAGGTGGTTGCCTTCGCCGACGAGCGGGTGACCGTGATGCTGGAGGGCCGCAGCGACGGCCTGGCACCGGGTGCGCGCGTGTGGCTGGCCGAACCTCCGGTGCTGTATCCAAGTCAGGCCTGGCTGGGACGCGTCGTCGACGGGCTTGGCCAGCCGCTCGACGGCAAGGGCGTGCTGCCACAGGGCGGCGATGCGATGAAACTGCGCCATCCGGCGCTGCCGGCATTCCGCCGCCGCCTGATGGGTGACCGGCTGGAAACCGGGCTGCGCGTGCTCGACGCCTTCGTCCCGGTCTGCCGCGGCCAGCGGCTTGGCGTCTTCGCGGCCTCGGGCGTTGGCAAATCGACCCTGATGGGCATGCTGGCACGCTTCGTCGCCGCCGATGTCATCCTGGTTGGCCTGATCGGTGAGCGCGGCCGCGAGGTGCGGGAATTCATCGACCGCATCCTGGGTGAGTCCGGACTGCGGCGCGCTGTGGTCGTCGTCGCCACCTCCGACCAGCCGGCGTTGGCTCGCCGCCGCGCGGCGCAGGCCACCTTGACCGTCGCCGAGTGGTTCCGCGACCAGGGCCATCAGGTGCTGTGCCTGTTGGACAGCGTCACACGGCTGGCGCACGCACAGCGGGAGATCGGGCTCGCCGCCGGTGAACCGCCAACCGCGCGGTCGTATACACCATCGGTTTTCGCCGAACTGCCAGCGCTGCTGGAACGCGCCGGGCCTGGCACCGATGCTGCCGGCGACATCACCGCCATCTTCACCGTGCTGGTCGATGGCGACGACCACGACGAGCCGGTGGCGGACGCGGTGCGCGGGATCCTCGATGGCCACCTGGTGCTGGACCGGCGCATCGGCGAGCGCGGCCGCTGGCCGGCGATCGACGTGCTGCGGTCGGTCAGCCGCGCCCTGCCCCGCTGTCACAGCGCGGCGGAGAACGCCCTGCTGGCCGAGGCGCGCAAGCTGCTGGGTGCCTACGAGGGCATGGCCGAAATGATCCGGCTGGGCGCCTACCGGCCCGGGTCCGATCCGTTGGTCGACCGCGCGATCCTGTTGCAGCCGGCGTTCGACGCGTTCTGCGGCCAGGGTGTCGATGAGCGGGCGTCGAGCGAGGCGACCTTCACAGCACTCGCCCAAATCCTCAACGGCGGCGTCGCCCCGATGGCGGCGTGATGCAAGGGTTTTGGCTGATTTTCGCAACGATCTGGCAGCACGCGGGTGCGCCCGTCGGAGCCGGATGTTTCGCACCGCTTGACGCTCTTCCCATAACCCAAAGAGGACGCTGAGATCATGACGATCGGCAACATCCAGTCCCTGTGGAACTCCCAGTCGGGTATCGCTGCGGCGTTGGGGAATTTGACCGGCGGGGCTTCGGCAACGCTCGGCAGCACGGGCGCGAGCGGGACCGCCGCATCAGCCTCCGGCACCTCGGCGACCGGCAACGCGGGGCTTTTCGAGCAGCTCGCCGCGGACATCCAGGCGGTGCTGTTGCAGGGCCAGAGCGGCACCTCCACGGCCGCCACAAGCACTGGCGGCGCGACTGCCAGCGCGGCGACGACGGCGGACCCGGCGCAGCAACTGGCGGCCAACCTGCAATCGATCTTCGCGCAGCTTCAGGCCGGGAACGATCAGTCCGGTAGCGGGTCGAATACGCAGGTCGCGGGCGCGAGCCAGACGACACCCACGGCTCACCCGCACCACCATCACCATCATCACACGGCCGGCGGATCCACCGCGAGCGCCTCCGATGCGACCGGCACGACCGCCGCCGGCACGTCGGCCACATCGTTATCGGCGACATCGGGCGCATCGTCATCGGGCAACGTTCAGGCCGTGTCGCAGGCCCTGTCGACGGCAATCCTCCAGGCGCTGCAAGCCTATGGCACCTCGGCGACCTCCAGCCTGTCGCCAGCGCTGACCGCATAGGCCAGCGCATGCACGCGGCAATCCGATGCTGACAAACACGCTCAACCGGGGCGGCGCGCCGCCGCGCCGGTCCCCCCCGTCCGGCCACGCATCGCCCGGCCACGGATCGTCCGGCCACGGATCGCCGGTGCCGCGACTACTGGCCGAGGCGCTGCAACATCATCGCGCCGGACGCCTGGCGGACGCGGAGCTGCTGTATCGTCGCATCCTGATGATCGACCGCGGCCACGCCGACAGCCTGCATTTGGTTGGCCTGATCGCTCACGCCCGCGGGCGCCACGATCTGGCACTCTCGATGATCCGGCAGGCGGTCGCGAATAATCCCAGGGCCGCGTCCTATCATGTCAGCCTCGGCCATGTGCACGTCGACCAGGGGCGCATCGAGGCGGCGATCGCCTGCTACCGCCGCGCGGTCGATCTCGCGCCCGACCTGCCTGCGGCACAAGGCGCCCTGGGCAATGCGGTGATGCGTCAGGGTCGGCTGGTCGAGGCGATCGAGTGCCTGCGTCGTGCGGTGGCGCTCACGCCGGACGAAGCGGATGCGCACAACAATCTGGGAATAGCGCTGCGGCGGAGCGGACAACCGGAGGCGGCAGCAGCCTGCTTCCGACAGGCGGTCGCGTGCCGACCGGATTTTGCGGCGGCCCATAACAACCTGGGTAACGCCTGCGCGGACCAGGGAAAGATCGGGGCGGCGGTCGACGCCTACCGGCGCGCGCTCATGCTGCAACCGGATTATGCGGCCGCGCATAATAACCTGGGCAACGCGCGGCTGGCGCAGGGCAATCTGCTGGCGGCGGAAGGCAGCTTCCGCGCGGCGCTCAGCCACGCACCCGACTACGCCGAGGCGCACAACAATCTCGGCAACGTCATGAAGGTGCAGGGGCGGCTGGATGCGGCGGTCGCAAGTTTCCGCCAGGCACTGGCGCTGCGGGAGGACTACGTGGAGGCCGAGTACAACCTCGGCAATGCGCTGCGGGAACAAGGGGCGCTGGACGAAGCGGTGGCATGTTTCCGCAGCGCGTTGCGCCGCCGGCCGGACTTTGCCGACGCGCAGATCAATCTCGGCAATACGCTGGCGGAACAACGACGGCTGGACGAGGCGGTTGGTTGCTACGTCGCGGCACTCCGCGTCGATCCGGGCCTGGCCGACGGCCATTTCAACCTCGGTATCGCGCTGCTGGCCCGCGGCGATCTGGCCGCGGGCTGGCAGGAATACGAATGGCGTTGGAAAATCCCGCGCATGGCATCCGCCTGCCGGAACTTTCCGCAACCGCAATGGCGTGGCGAAGCGGTGGCGGGACGAACGCTGCTGATCCATGCCGAGCAGGGCTTTGGCGATACGCTGCAATTCTGCCGCTATGCCACGTTGGCGGCAGCACGCGGGGCGAAGGTGATCCTGGAGGCGCCCCCGCCGCTGGTTCGGCTGCTGCGCACGCTGGCCGGTGTCGCTCAGGTGGTGGAATGCGGCGATGCCCTGCCGGCGTTCGATGTCCACTGCCCCATGCTGAGCCTGCCGTTCGCGTTTGGAACCACTGGCGCAACAATTCCCAACGTTGCGCCCTATCTGCACGCCGACGCCGTCCAGGTTGCGGCGTGGCAGGCGCGGCTTGGTGCGCTTGCCGGTCCGGGACTTCGCGTCGGCCTGGTGTGGGCGGGCGATCCCCGCCGGCACACGCGCGAGCTGGCGGCGGTCGACGGCCGGCGATCGCTGGCGCCGGCACGACTGGCTCCGTTGCTGGACGTGGCTGGCGTGCGGTTTTTCAGTCTGCAGAAATCCGGCCCCGCGGCGCCGGAGGCGTTTGGCGTTGTCGATGTCATGGGTGAGATGGACGACTTCGCCGACACCGCTGCGTTGGTCGCCAACCTCGACCTGGTGATCTCAGTCGATACGGCGGTGGCGCACCTTGCCGGGGCGCTGGGCAAGCCGGTGTGGCTGCTGGATCGTTTCGATTCGTGCTGGCGCTGGTTAAGCGGACGGCGCGACAGCCCGTGGTATCCAACGTTGCGCCTTTACCGCCAGCCGTGCGCGGGCGACTGGGATGCAGTGCTGGCGGAGGTGGCTGCCGATCTGCGTGCGCTTGCTGTTGGATGAGGACGGAGGGGGCTGTTTTTTTGGTGGTTGGACAGTTCGAAACGTATACGTAATAGTCTGTTCGCGGCTTCGGCAAAGGAAGCAGTTTTTATCGCAGATAAGACGACGATTCACGCTGATGCACGCAGATGGTGACAGTTTGAATGATCTGTCTGGGGGTCCTTATCGGCCGCGCAGTTACCTTGGGCGTTGCCGTCTTGGCACCGAAACAGGTGCATCCAATGTCATTACGTTTTAGGAATCAGCCAAAAGATTGACCCGTTGGCGCATGGAGAGCTTCCGCGCGCCCATGACCGACAAACCGCGCCGAAACATTTGCGTGTTTTGCGTGTATCGCCTTGCTTCATTTGCGATTGAATCTTCCTGCGCTGCCGCGGCGCACCGGACGATCACCGCTACGACATGCTGCCGAGCAGCATCGCGGCCATCGAACCGCTGGAATAACTATCCGTCGTTGAGAATGACGACGACGACCCCGACGTCGAACCCGAACTCGGCAATGTCAGATTGATGATGCCGTTGCCCGACGAACTGCTGTTCAGCAACTGCACGGCGACCGAGGACGGCGCCGTCGAGTTCTGCGAACTGCTCATCGCGACGAACTCATTCAGCAGTTTCGACAGCTTGGTGGGGCTCTGGAAGTCGGTGATGTTCATCCGGCTGCTGAAAACCTGCGCCTGCTGCGTGATGTTCAGCGCGCCGAAGGCCTCCGGCAGGCCGAGGACGGTCTGGATCACATCGGCCAGCGGGCGATTGGCAATGATCTGATCCCAACTGGTGATGGATGGCAGTTGCTGTTGCGCATACATCGCCTCACGCAACGTGTTCGAGGTGTTGCCGACGACCTGCTGGAACTGCGCCTCGGTGTATTTCTGCACGACCTGCTGGATGAAGCTCGGATTGGTGACCGACGGACCGCCTGTCTCCGGCTGTGCCGCGGCCCCCGCAGAGACAATCACCGGGCTGGAGGCCGTCGGTGCCGCGCCGATATTGTCGGGATTTGTGGTCCACGCGAAGGAGGCCGCCGAGCCACGTCCCTTGTTGTCACTGAACACCAGGGTCGACCCGTTCAGCGTGACCGTGATGTTGCTGCGGTTGCCGTCGGCACGCTGGAACGCAGCCTGCAGGGTATTGGCCAGGTCCTGCCACGTTGTCGCGCCGGTCAGATCGACGTTGCTGACCTTGACGCCGCCGAATGTGCCACTGAACGTGCCGAACGTGCTCTGCTGATACAGCCCGCTGAAACTGACATCCGCCACCGACGGCGTGGCCGCGACCGCCGCCGTCGGCGTGCCGCCGTAATTGAAGGCGGATGCGATCTGGGTGAACTGGCTGTTGACCATCTGCGCGGCGAATGACTTCGGGTCGTTCGGATTGGAATTCAGCACCTTCTCCATCAGCGCGGTCATGCCGCTCTCGGAGGTCAATCCGTAGGCGGTCAGAACGAAGTCCTGCAGTTGCGGATTGGACAGCAATGCCTTCGCGGTGGTGGCTTGCGGCGCGTTCTTCTCGAAATACGCGATCTGCTGCTTCAGCACCGGATCGTTGGTCAACGCCGGAAAATTCGCTGGCGTTTCGTTCTGCAAAAGATCCCAGCCGGCCATACCGGTCGGAATGCCAAGGCTTTGGATCGCGAGTTGCATGTGCCGATCAGGCTTCGTTGATTGGTTGCGGGTGGCCGGCCTGCCGCACGGTCAGTCGTCCCCGGCCACCATCAGGCGCGAGGCATCGACGAAATTGACGACGGTGCCATCGGCGCAGGCGAAACGATCCGGGCGCGGTCGTACGGCACATACGGCCACCGCGGCGGCACCGCCGATCAAGGCGGTGACAACGCCGTCCGGCAATAGGATCGGTGCGACCCGCTTGTTGCCGGCAACGCGCGATGCCCCGCCATGTCCGGCATTGATCGCGTCAAGGCCGAACAGGGTCCCAAGTTTGGTTGACTGGCCTCGCCGGTCCGCATCACGCGCGGGGCCCGACCTGGCCATAACGCGCGTCTTGACCATGAGGCCCGTCTTGATCACGGGGCCCGTCTTGATCACGGGGCCCGCCTTGCTCAAGGGGGCCGCCTTGAGCGCGGGGCCCGTTTTGATCTCCGGGCTTAACCTGACCCCAATCGTATCCTGGATCTTTCGTGGCATGGCGACCTCCGAAACTCACCGCGATAACAGTCCGCTTATTCAACGATTTATCGCGTCGACGCCTGGCGCTGCCGGTGGAATGGCGGGACGCGTTGCGGCATTCGGCGCCGTGCGCCGCCATCGGTGCGTCGGCACGTGCAGCAGCTCCGCCTCATACGCGATCAGCGGATGCAGCTTGACCAGGGCCTTGTAGTAGTCCCCCTCGCCGACCAGGGCATCGACCTCCTGCAAGGTCGCGAGGTTGTCCGGCCGCACATAGGCCGCGGTCAGTTGGTGGTGCGCCGCGCGGTAGGTCGCCATCAGCTGGGGCGGTGGCGGCGGCTGCATCAGCATCGCCTGCACCAGGAAATACAGCCGCTTGGTGGGCGTGTTGGCGTCCGCCTCCTGCAGCACATCCTTCTCGCGCATGATGTGGGAGAAGTTGCGCACCAGCAACGTTGTGCGGTAGTCGCCGTTCACCAGCACCGCGCCATTGACGACCAAGCGCTCGTGCGCGCTGAGTTTCAGCTTGAGTGGCATATCAACCCGCCTCCTGCGGGCAAAGCCCCTGCATGACGCTGCGGTTCACGTTGATGAGGTTGTGCAGCGGCGCCCCCTGGCGCATCACGCGTTCGGTCTCACGGGTCACCCAGATCGCCAGGCTGATCAGTTGAGCGCGCAGGGCAGTGGGCAGGGCATTATCGGGATTAGCCAGATCATACGCGAGGGTTTGCCACAATTCGCGATTGCGGTGCGCCGCCCTGATCCGCGTGGTGAAGTGGGTGTCGACCGGCACGGCCTCCTGCAACGCCGCGG
>Ga0326727_10025569_pt1 | contig 11055 bp, 7 predicted proteins | sample MB2enrmetagenome_FD_207643 | JGI IMG/M metagenome (GOLD analysis project Ga0326727, IMG submission 207643) | Lab enriched peat soil microbial communities from McLean, Ithaca, NY, United States - MB29MY | ecosystem: Environmental > Terrestrial > Soil > Wetlands > Peat | place: USA: New York... | reverse complement strand
ATAGCCAACCTCAAGCTGGAGATTAGCAAGATGCTTACCGAGATTGCGGACAAACTGGACGGCGAGGTGTCGAAGTTCAGAAAAACAGAGGAAGCGGTTCAGTACAAGGAGAAGGAGCTGGAGGAGCTGTACGGAATCGAGAAAAGCACCCTGTCCCTGGCCGCGCTTATTGAAGCGCAGAACAGAAAGCAGCAGGAGTTTGAATTGAAGATGGCGGCGGATAAGGAACAGTTGTCGCGGGATATTGAGAACACGCGACTCCGGTGGGCGGAAGAGAAACAGGCGCGTGAGGCGGCAGCCAGGGAGTGGGACGCCGCCGAAAAGAAGCGGCGCGATCGTGAGCGGGAGGAATTCGATTATGGATTCAAGCGCGATCAGAAGTTGGCGATAGAGGCGCTGGAGGACCAGAAGATAAGGCTCGAAAAGGAGATCGCGACAAAACGGGCAGAGGCGGAGGAAGGCCTGGAGGAGAGGGAGAAGGCAGTATCGGAAAAAGAGGCTGAATTGGAGGATCTGCAGAAACGGGCGAGCGGATTCCCGAAGGAGCTGGAATCCGCCGTGGCGAAAGCGGTAAAGGAAACGACCGACCGGCTCACGCTGGAAGCAAAAGGCCGTGATGAGCTGCTGAAAAAAGGGTTCGACGGTGAGCGGAATGTATTGACGACCCGTGTCGAAGCGCTTGAAAAAACGGTAACTGACCAGCATGAGCAGATCGCAAAGCTTTCGGCTCAGTTGGAAAAGGCCTACCAGAAGATAGAGGATGTTGCGGTCAAGACGATCGAGGGAGCGGCCAACGCTCAGTCATTGACGAACCTGCAGCAGCTCCTGACCGACCAACTGCGCAAACAGACGCAGGAGCGGTAATTACTACCGGCTTAAGGTAACTAGAGCGGGTCGCAAAATAGAGTGACGATTCACCTTGTCGACCCCACGAGGTGTACCGTAAGGCTCTACGTGGCGCACTTTGAAGCAGAATTCGCCAAATATGGAGTGACCGCGCCTTTTTCCTAAAGCTTCACGGAATATTCTATGCCCTCATCGAGGGGGACCATGACCGAGACGAAGCCGTTGGCGGGATCACGGACGTACTCGAGATAGGGCGCCACCTGGGCGATGTCCAGATCGTCCGCCAATACTACGGAACCTTTATGCAGGCTGCCCGATACGAGATGCAGGACATCGAGGTAAAGCCCTTTCCACCCGTCGAGGAAGAGCAGATCTATGGCGCCGCTGAAATGTTTCAACGTCTGCAAGGCGTCACCGGCGCGGATCTCCACCACCTGCGATAGCCCCGCTTCCGCAACATGCTGCGTAGCCTTTGCAACCTTACCGGCCTCAAGCTCGGTCCCCACCAGCAACCCGCCGCCGTTATCGGAGAGGGCGGCGGCAAGGTAAATGGTAGAGACGCCATAGGACGTTCCGAATTCGACGATCCGTTTCGCTGCCATAGAACGGGCCACGCCATAGAGGAACCTTCCGGTATCCCTCGAAACAGGTACGAGTATGCTCCGATACATCGTCGCCTTCTCTTCGGCGCCGGCATCCCGCCAGTCGGGATTATTCTCTTTAACCTGTCGCATGAAGGTCTCGTCGCGGGTATCGGCCAGCGTATGCAGCCGGTCGAGGACCTCCTGCACCTCGGGACGGAATAACACGCAATCTCTCCACATATCTTCTCCTCTCAGCCTGAATCATTAATGGGGAAACAAATTACGCCCATGGTGAGAAAGGGGCGAGGGCGACCCCTCTGCCCCGGCGATCACCTGTGAGTGCTAGGACCGCCGGTTAAAAGCTCGGCCAGCGAGAGCCCCAGACCAATTGCGATTCGTTCGAGCGTGTCGACGCGCGGCTGATGCGAGCCACGCTCCAGCTTCGAAATAATCGCCTGGTCGATGCCGGTCCTTTCACTCAATTCCTGCTGCTTCATGCCGGCCCCTTTCCTGGCTGATCGTATGCGTTCTCCCACCTTTTGATCGGATTTCTTCGCTTGAGAAGCGAGTAAATCTGCAAAGGTGTCATCCATAACGGCTTTGATGGAGTCGCTATCGATTTCAAACAGCTCGCCGTCTCGTCTCGCGATTTCGACAGATTCGCCTCCCTCGCCTACGGTAGCCGTTTCAAACGACAAATTCTTTGCCTCATTTTCCAACCCAAGCTGCTTCCAGTCAACAAACCCGGCAACACCATCTCCGAATTGAACCCAAAGCTGGTTAGTTGTGGTTGAATACCTGACATCGATGAGTGAATGCGGCTGAAGGGCTGACACCGCTTCTATGATGCAGGTCCGGATTTCTTTCTTCACGGCTCTACAGACTGTTACCCTCATGTCGGAATGTCGAAGCAAGTCGTCGACATAATAAGCATAGTGTTCATCCAGTTTGGTTCTGATCAATGCAAGAAAATACGGCCTGTTATCTCTCACCCATGCCACCCAGCGATGAGGGCCTTGCGCTCTATACTGCTTGATGATGTTGCTTAGATCGCCGAGAACAAGCAATCTTCTCGGCAGTGCCTTTGGCTTCTCGGCCCAATAGTTCCGGAAATCTCCAAAGGTGGTGCAGTGATATCCTAGCTCCTGGATTGAGTTAAGGAGACTATGCCTGGTGTCTCGTCTACCCACAGCAGATACGTCCACCGAGAATGTTCCCCAGTCCTGTACGGCTCTCATGGATTCCTCCATCATTTATCTCCTTCCTGCACCGCCCGGCACTACGCGCACCTTTTCCTCCCACGCTCTTAGCAGCTCTCCCTGGCGCTTTTTGAGTCCCTTCCGAAGGGCAGGCGGTAGTGTATTCGGTGGAGGATCAAGGATTTCCAGGGTTCGCAAGTCCACTCCCACCCTTCGCCTGCTGATATAAGCATGACAATGGGGCGGCCAGTGATCCACATCAAGAATTTTAACCTCAAAGCCAGCTACCATATTCTTCCAAGCAGGCATATGACAAATATATCATACACAGAAGTCGGTGACAAGGGGCAACTTCGAGGAGGGAGGGTGGGAACATTGTTGCGCACGTTGCGTTGCGCCTAGCCGCCCCGTTTTAGGGAGAAAGGTCAATGATTACCATTTCAGTTGTGGTATCAAGCGGCCGGCTTTACTCGCAAGGACTTCAGGAAGGAGCGGGGAATCTGACCGTCATCGCTGTCATCTTGCAAAGAGCCGGCTCCGCCGTTGATCAAAACGACATATCGGGGTCCCCGCCTCTCGGGCGGGGTGCAAGGTCCCCCTCTTCTCTAGGGGAGAGGGCGGGGTGAGGGGGTATTTTACCCGGCTGACCCCAAGGGCTCCCCCTATTTTGCAATAGCAACGCAACGTACGCAGCAACGTCCCCACCGACCTTTCATAAAAGGGGGACAAACCAAATCGCTATCTTCATGATCATTCCTCTGGTCCAAAGCCTGGATCATCCGCGACCGTAAGGAGTTGGCTGCAACCGGTTGTTGGACGATTATTTGCTACGCCCCATCTCGGAACGCCTAATTGACACATTGCATGTAAACACTCTGAGCATACGGATACTCAGATGTGGGGACTAACATAGGCTCGCTGAGCGACCAAACCGCAAAGCCATTCCTTTCGTTTACCGAGACCGAGTAGGCGGCTGGCACCATTCCGCCGTAATGTATTGCGACGAGGAAGCCATTCTGGTGCCCGCTGACACGGTAGCGATCTGGCTTTTGATCACCCAGCTGGACTATAAGCTCGTCGTTTTCAAGCCACAGCTTCAATTTGTCAGTTCCTTTTTTCACGTACACGCTCAATTTGCTGTTTTTGAAATCTTTCATTTCACGGGTTTCTTCGGCCAGTGACGCAGAAGCAATGGCTGTGCATTTTACCGGTTTGCCCCAGTTGAGTGCTTGCGCGGGCGGCAATGGGAGGCGAAGTGCTGGTTGGTCTTTCTTCTCCTCCCCGAATACTGGGCTTATTGCTATGCCGAGACTGCAAATCAGAAGAACTGATATCCACTTCACGGTCAACCCCCAATTCTCGTTCTAATCAACGTCCAAGCCAAGGTAAGCGGGAGTGGCCTGCCAGGGATACGATCCGCTTCACCGCCTGGTTCGGCGCTCTTTCATGTTTCTGCAAAATCCCTCTTCTCAGGCCCGGACCGCCCATAGTACGATCTAACCGACCAAACTAGGGCTGCCAAGTACGACAACGCGACGAAATAGTAAATGTCGCCCCGGGGCAGCCCCACAAAAACTGAGAATGCCGGAAGAGTGCTAGGGAGAACGGTGCAAACGAGACCGATGATGTAAAGGGCAGAGTGCGGGGTTGCAGAAGAATGAGAGACACGTTTCGACTGATAGTCGATGATGCGCCCACGAAGAACGTATGGCACGACAATAAGAATAAAAGACAGTAGTATCAAAGCGATTCGAACGTTGGGAAGTAATGTAATAGGCCCATACTCCCGCATTACTTCTAACGCAACTTGAATGTCCAGCAGAGGCGTGAGGAGAAAAACAAAGACAACCAACCGCAAGACAAACGCTGTTGATTCACCAGCTCTTACCCGACGAAGATGCAGACCGACTGTACCTATGACAAAAACCATGAGTAGAGACCTGAGATGGTCTCCCAAGGTTCTTTTGGCCATTTCCGCCATTGCAGGAATTATTGAAACAGAAACTTCCCCAATCAAGAAGAGACCCGAAAAGATAAGGCAGATCATACCAAGTGTTCTCCTTGCCTTCTCACTCATTCAGATTTCTCCGCGTCTATCATTCCCATGCCGAACTACTTTTTTAAACTCATTGCACATTTTCTCCGATTTTACGCTTCTTACCAGTAAAGAATCAACGAAAAAAGGTCAAAAACCGGCTGGAAGGTCCTCACTGCGTATAATACGAAATACACCCTGGATAAACTCGGCGGGTTTAATTGGATGGCCTAATTATTCTCGCCGACTCGGAGACTGCCACGCATCACTTCCAGTCACCATTTCCAGCCGAAAGGCGCTACAGACAGACAAACGGCCGGATCACGGACTACAGGAAGGAGGCGGGAATCCGAAGGGCATCGCTGTTACTTTGCAGAGTTGGCTCTGGCGTTCACCAACGACATATCGGGGTCCCCGCCTTGGGGCGGGGTACAAGGTCTCCCTCTTCCTATGGGAGAGGGCGGGGTGAGGGGGTATTTCCGGCAACGTCAGTTTATCACGAAATAATAGCAGCCGGTCTGGTGGACAGCGGCGTGGAGTGGGGCGTTCAGATGGGGATGGGCTGTCGGGTCTCATAGACCGTAGGCGTATATGCATACGTCGGAGGGCATGAGGCCCGGCAGAGCGCCGCAGATGGACGTTCCACTCCATGCCGGTGGCCGACCGAATAAAGTAGAAACAGAAAAAGGGCAGGAGAAGAAGATGGAAACAAAAAGAGGGAGAGGGGGTATGTGAAGACGACCCGGGCGGGTTATATTTAAGCTTGTGGGCCGGACCTCTGTGCGCTGCACTTATTCGGAGGCCCCGGCCGGGAACGACGTGACCAAGGGGGTAGGGCGTGATGGGCAGGGCTGCGTGCCGTAGGACGACCGGGGATAGGAAAGGGGCGCAGCCATGGGCCGCGCCGCGATGGTTCCGTGCCGCGAGCAGGGCCGCGGCCCGGCTCCTTTTGGCCCTCCTCGCGGTTGTGCCCTTTTTGAGCCCCTTTCCCGTCCTTTCAGCGGAGGCCCCGCCCGTGTACACCCTTGACGTCTCCTTCGACCTCAATGCCTCGCTCGTGAAAGGCGTCGCGAGGATCCCCGCGGCCAAGGACCGGGAGCTGAGGCTCCAGAAGGGTGGGCTCACACTCACGAGGGTGAGCCTCGACACGGGGGAGGTTGCGGTTTCGACCGAGGGGGAATGGGTGCGCCTGCGCCCGTCCCGCGACGGGACGATCGAGATCAGGTACGAGGGTCGCTTCAAGGGGTCGGGAGGGGGAGACCAGCCCGGAGCCGTGATCGGCGCCGGGGGGATCTTCCTCGACGGCACGTGGTATCCCAAGCCCGATCATCTCTGCGAGTACCGGCTCTCGGCCAGGCTGCCGGCGGGATACGAGGCGGTTTCGGAAGGGGAAACCGTGGAGAAGGCAGCTGTGGAGGGCGGCACGCGCTTTACCTTCATCTTTCCCCATCCCCGGGAGGGCGTGACGCTCATCGCCACGGACCGCTACAGGGTGACGCGGGAGCGCTTCGCCGGCGTGGAGGTCTATGTCTATTTCTTCCCGGAAGACGGAGACCTCGTCAGGACCTATCTCGACCGGACGAAAGCCTACATCGCGCTCTACGGGTCCCTCATCGGGCCGTTTCCCTATAAGCGATTCTCCATCGTGGAGAATTTCCTGCCCACGGGGTACTCCATGCCCACCTACACGCTCCTCGGGCAGCAGGTGGTCAGGCTCCCCTTTATCCCCGAGACGTCCCTCGGCCACGAGATCCTGCACCAGTGGCTGGGCAATCTCGTTTTCATCGATTACGAAAAGGGGAACTGGGCGGAAGGGCTGACCTCGTTTCTCGCGGACCACCTTTACGAAGAAGAGAAGGGGCGCGGCTGGGAGTACCGGAAGGACGCCCTCGCCGCGTATATGAGCTATGTGAACGGGAAGAATGAATTCCCCCTCAAGGCGTTCGTGGAGAGGACTGACCGGGCGTCCGAGGCGATCGGCTACGGGAAGGCGGTCATGGTATTCCAGATGCTCCGGGACCTCGTGGGGAAAGAACACTTCAACGAATCGGTGAGGTCCTTCTGCCGGGAAATGGCCTTCAAGGAGGCCTCATGGGCCGACATCGAGAGGATCTTCCAGGCGCATTATCAGGGTGACCTGGGCTGGTTTTTCCGCCAGTGGATCGATCGCACGGGGCTTGCCGAGCTCAGTCTGGAAGAGGCGGACGCCGAGCCCTCGGGCAGCCGCTTCAAGGTGACCTTCGAGGTGCTCCAGGGAAAGGAGCCTTTTGTCCTCGATATCCCCGTCGCGGTCTCGACGCGCAGCGGCGTGACGAGGAAGACCTTCCGTCTCTCCGGAGAGAGGGGGCAATTCGAGATGATGGTGGACGGGCTGCCCCGGAGGATTGTCCTGGACGAGAATTACGACCTGGCCCGAAGGCTCTCCCCTGATGAGTTTCCTCCCTCCATCGCCCGGCTCCTGGGAGAGGAAAAACGGGTCGTCGTCCTCCCTTCCGCCTCGGCCGCTATCTATGAAGAGGTGGCCCGGGCGTTCACGGGCAGGGGCGATGAGGCCCTCGCGCCCGACCGGGTGACCTTCGATGTGCTCAAGGGCCATGCCCTCGTTATTCTCGGGGCGAAAAACCCCGTGGTGGGGAGACTCTTTGGGAACGTCGCCGCAGCGGGCGGCTTCTCCGTTCTGGTGAAGAACAATCCATGGAATCCCGGGAAAGTCGTTGCCATAGTCGACGCCTCCTCGGCCGATGAGGTGAAGGAGGCCTTCCCGAAGGTCTCCCATTACGGGAAATACAGCTTCCTCTCTTTCGATCACGGCGTCAATACCGTGAAGAAGATTGACGAGAGCGCGAGGGGCATGGGCGCGTCCCTGTCGGAGGAGGTGGAGGCCCTCGATGTCTCGGCCCTGAAGAACCTCCCCTACGTCGTTGACCGGGTGGCGGGCAAAAGGATCATCTACGTGGGGGAGACCCACGACCAGTTCTCCCACCATGCGGTGGAGCTTGAAATCATCAGGGAGCTGCACCGGAAGGGGAGGAAGATCATCATCGGCATGGAGATGTTCGAGCGGCAATTTCAGAAGGTGCTGGACGACTACATAGGGGGCAGGATCGACGAAGGGGCCATGCTCAGGGGCACGGAGTATTTCAAGAGGTGGGCCTTCGATTACAACCTCTACCGGCCCATCCTGCTCTTTGCGAGGTCGGAGAAGATTCCCGTGATCGCCTTGAACCAGAAAAGGGAGATCGTGGACAAGGTGTTCCACAGAGGGCTCGACGCGCTCACGGAAGAGGAGAAGAAGGCCCTGCCGTCCATGGACTTCTCGGACGATGCCTACCGGGAGCGGCTGGAGCAGGTCTTCCAGGAGCACGGGGCCCCGAAGGGAGACGGGTTCGCCTTTTTCTATCAGGCCCAGATCCTGTGGGACGAGACCATGGCCGAGTCGGTCGCCCTGGCCTTGAAGAGCCGCCCGGAGGTGCAGGCGGTAATCCTCGCGGGCAGGGGGCATATCGAGTACGGATCGGGCATCCCGAAAAGGACGGCCAGGAGGAACGGAAGCGATTACGCCATTATTCTCAACGATGTGGAACCCGAGCCCCACATCGCGGACTTTGTGCTCTACCCCGGCGTTGTCCCTGAAAAGAGCGCCCCCAAGCTCATGGTGGCGCTCAAGGAAGAGGGGGGGCGGGTGGAGGTCACCGGATTTCCCCCGGGGAGCGTCTCCGAAAAGGCGGGGGTGAAGAAGGGCGATATCTTCCTCCTCATCGGGAAGACCCCGATCAGGACCATCGATGACCTGAAGATAGACCTCCTCTCCCGCCACAGGGGCGACAAGGTCATGGTCAGGGTCTCGAGGAAAGGGTTTTTCGGGGGGAGCACCGAAAAGGAGTTCGAGATAGCGCTCCAGTGAGCCGTAGAGTCCGCTCTCAGCGTGTTTCTTGATCTTAATGAAACCCGCGAAGCACCAATGGCGCCACGCCTCGCCTTTGGCAGAGTCAATAGTCAGAAGTCATTAGTCAGGAGAAGACGGCCGGGGTTTGCATTCTTTTGAATTTCCAGCCCAACCTGCGAAGCACCAATGGCGGCGTCGCTCCGATGGATGCCGGGATTATCAGCTCAGGGCTCTCGAATCACGGCCTGAGTGGACGACGGCATGGTCGTGGAACGTTCAGGTGTGGATGGGATGTGAGCCTCGTTGACCGTAGGCCGTTGTTACCTCGTGTAGTTGGTTTGCCGGTTGCGACCCGTGGAAGATATTCGTCGGTTCTATTCAATGTGGCGGCTCACGGGTGCCCAGCGCTACGTGGGTGGTAAACGTCGGAGGGCATGAGGCTCGGCAGACCGCGGGGCACCCGCTTGCGGGTCATGGACGTTTCCGAACATGCCGTCGCTCCGTTTAGAGGAGGAAAAAGAAGAGCCTGCGATCACGCAGAAACTAAGGCTAACCATAAATGCGTGTGCCCTGGCTGGTCGCCCGGGGGTACCTTGACAAGGGCGGTGTTCTCTGCCATGCTGAAAAAATGCGTACCCCTGCGAAGAAGAAGCTTTTTGTGCTCGTGATTTCCTGTGCCGTGGCGGTTTGCGCGGCCCTGGGGGGAGAGGGCGCCATGGCTGCTCCCGCCTCGAAGGATCGGGGGAGGGATGTGCGCCTCCTCGTGAAAAATATAGCGGCCGGGCAGGAGATCAGCGACCACGAGTGGGGCCTCGTCAGGGTGGAGGTGGGCGTGGAGAGGGATCGGGCCCCGGCCGTGGGCAGGCCGTCCAGGTCGGCCCGCAGCGCCCTCAGGGTCAAGGTCGACGGTAAGGAAGTCCCCTGCGCCCTTGAGGGATCGAGGACCGGGTACGAGGGCAAGAAGGCCTATACCTACAGGACCCTCGGGGTCCCCTTCGGCAGCACCCCCGGCCCCAGGACTATTACGGTCAGCCTGAACAGGCTCTCGAAAACCGTGTCAGTCTCCTATCGGCCGAAGGGCCAGCTCGAAATATGCGGGCTCTACGACGATCAGGCACTCTTCGGCCCAGGGGACGTGGTGGTGAACTGGCTTGGCTGCTATCTCGTCAAGGAGAGCATCAAGGTCTTCGTGAACGGCAAGGAAATTCCCTCGGAAATGGGCGTGGTCGACGGCAGGCCCGAGCTGGTGGAGGGGCGGGTGAAGCCCCGCGACATGCTCGTCACCGGGACAAATACCCTCAGGATAGAGGCCGTTGACATCCGGGGTGACAGGCGTGAAAGGGAGATCCATCTCCATTACTATCCCGAGAACAGGGTCCCCCTGGGCGATCTCTTTGTGCTCAGCCTCGGTCTCGGGGAGCCGAAAAGCGGTCCCTTCTACGACGCGGTGGTCGACGGGGGGAGCCTGGTGAAGAAGGAGGATTTGAGCGGGCCCCCGTGGCCCGAGCGCATGGGCGGGCAGCTGGTCGTCCCCGGGGGAAGGGTCGCCCTTGCCCGATTCCAGGCGATAGCGGAAGGGGAAAGCATCATCAGGACGACGGAAAGGCAGTACCCCACCGACCTGCCCCAGGAGATGGACCACGTCCGTGTGCTCGTGTCCCGCGGCCAGGCCCGCATGGCGGCCGACCGGACCCCCATCGCGGCCGAGCAGGTCCCCGTCAAGACAGGCGAGGCTGCGGGGGCCGTGTTCGAGCGCTATGCAGACAACCTCTTTGCGTGCGCCCTGCCCAAGGGGTGGTACCGGATAGAGAATCCCGGGAAAGACCAGCACGTTTACGGGGTCTTCGCTTACGGACCGGCCCTCGGGGAGCAGTCCGGCCTGAAGCTCTCCGTGGAGTTCTATGCCGCCGATAACCTCCTCGGATATCAGACGGAGGAGTACTTCACCCAGAGTCTGCTGAAAAAGGGGTTTTCCGGGCGAGGGGAGAGGGAAGGGGGCCATTCCGGCGAGACAACCGTGGCGGGGCGGCACGCAAAGGTGCTGGAGCGGGAGCTGGGCCTCGTGGCAAAGACGGCGCCCTCCTTCAGCGCACGCACCCCCGTGGTGGAACGGGTCGTCGCGGTTCCGGCGGATGGGGGCTTCTACGTGCTCCAGTTCAGGGCCCCCCTCGAGGGCCTGTCAAAAAACAGCGCGATCTTTGCGGCCGTGCTCGACTCTTTCCGGCCGCTCAAGTGAGAGGGGTCCCGGAGTTCCTCACCTCCACATTTGAGCGGGGGAGCCTTAGAGCATTTTGCAAAAATAAGTGTCGATTCAAGAGGCGCAACCATATCCTGAGCGCAGCATCGCGGGAGTCTCTCGGCTACCCGCCTTACGCCGGGGGGAGCGGTGCGCGGGCCGCGCAGACCGCGGATGTCTGAGGGCCAGCCTGCCGGCAGCAGGCGGCCCGAGTTCCGCGGTCAGCGGAAGGAGGCGTTAGGCGGGTGAGAGACGTGAGCCGGGGCACC
>Ga0326727_10025567_pt1 | contig 11055 bp, 6 predicted proteins | sample MB2enrmetagenome_FD_207643 | JGI IMG/M metagenome (GOLD analysis project Ga0326727, IMG submission 207643) | Lab enriched peat soil microbial communities from McLean, Ithaca, NY, United States - MB29MY | ecosystem: Environmental > Terrestrial > Soil > Wetlands > Peat | place: USA: New York... | reverse complement strand
CCAGTGCGGGACCAGTTACCAGGGTCACTCCTGTGTTGTCGCAGGGAGTTCGCTTAGACGGCGAAGCATCGGGCATGCCGGGCCAATGGATGATCTGGCTTCATTTTTCATAGAGCATCGCCCACCATCGTCGAGCAAGTTTCCCGCCAAGACAATTTCACGGTGTACGTACCCTTGTGCGCCTGCGAACAGGCCGCCGTTGCTACGCGGCCTAATCCTGTCGCGCAAATCGAAGGGACGCCCATCGTCAGCCCGCTCTCACCGCCGCAGAGGCCGGTTTCGGCTTGCAGCGCGCAAACGGTGTTGCTGGAGGGATCCGTGGTTCGTGACTGTCTTCGTCTATCGCTTTCCATCCTGCTGATTCTTCTGTCGCTGCCTCTCCTTGCCATTTCCTTTCTGATCGCGACGCTATGTGTCGCACCAGCCGCAGTTTTTCCGCGACTCCTGAGACAGCGGCAATCGGGCGCAATCGACCTCAACAAGCTGCGCGCGGTGGATGAGTTCGGATTCGAGGGCGCTCTGGAATCGTATGAAGCACTGATCAGCGCGCACGCCTGGAGAAAACCATGAACCATGCTGCCATCGCGATACCCGGCATCGACCGCATCGGCGGCGCCGAACAACAGGCCATACTGCTGGCCAAGGGGCTGCGGCGGCGCGGCTGGCGCGTGAGCATGGTGGCGCTTTCGGGCTCGGGCGGTGCGGCGGCGGCGGAGCTCGAGGATGCGGGGGTCAGGTTCCAGAGCCTGGAGATGCGCAAAGGGCTTGCCGACCCGCGGGGATGGCTGCGCTTTCACAGCTGGCTTTGCCGCGAACAGCCCGACGTGCTGCACGCCCACCTGCCGCACGCCGCATGGCTGGCCCGCTGGTCGCGTCTGGCGGCGCCGGTCCCACTTGTGGTAGATACCTTGCACAGCTCATCGACCGGCACGATGGGGCGGCATTTCGGCTACGCCTGCAGCCGATGGCTGCCGGATCACGTGACCGCGGTGAGCCAGGCGACGGCCGCGTCGCACGTGGCTGCAGGGATGGTGAGCGAAAACAATCTCTCGATCATTTGGAACGGCATTGACGTGGATGCCTGGCAACCCGATGCGCGGGTGCGATGGGAGGCGCGAGAGGAACTTGGAATCGGCAAGGAGTTCTTGTGGCTGGCCGTGGGCCGGCTGGAAGCGGTGAAGGATTACCCGACGCTGCTGAATGCCCTGGCGCGCGCCCCGCAGACGGCGCGGTTGCTGGTTTTAGGCGCAGGACCGCTCAAAGCGGAGCTGAGCCAGTTGGCGGCGCGACTGGGCCTCAGGCAGCGCGTGTGTTTTGCGGGCTTCGACCCGAATGTGACGCGCTGGATGCAGGCCGCTGACGGATATGTTCTCTCATCGCGCTACGAGGGCTTACCGATGGTTCTGCTGGAGGCGGGAGCTTGTGAACTGCCCGCGGTCGCCACCGATGTTCCCGGCACGCGCGAGGTGGTTGTGGATGGGGATACGGGCTGGCTTGCGCCCGCAGGCGATCCGGAGCGGCTGGCGAGAGCGATGCGCGGGTTGATGCGCACTCCGCTCAAGAGCCGGCGGGCAATGGGCAAGCGGGCACGGCAGCGTGTCGTCGAGCACTTCAGCCTGGAGGCTGTGCTGGACCGGTGGGAACAGCTTTATGCGGATCTGCTCGAGCGCAAGAACGCCGCGCGGCGCAATCGCCTGGCGGCTTGGGAGATTTTGAAGCGCCGCAGCGCACATACAGCCTGAGTGCGCTGGGCGAGGGTCAAGGTGGTGGGCTGAAAACGGAAGAGTACACGATCAAGTGAGGTGAACTGCGCCGCGTGAAGCGCGAGAAAGCTGCGGAAGGCGGCGATCTCCGCATCGCGGGCGGTGTTGGGGTGGACGCAGATGGTCCAGAGGCCGCGGTCTTTCTCGACCGGGGCCCAGAGCTGCTGCGGAATCCAGGTAAAGCCGCGGCGAAGGAACGGAGCGCGCGCAAAACCATCGGACAAAACGCGGATTTCCTCCTCGCGCAAGGCTGCAAGCGTGTTGGCATCGAAGCCGTGGCGCGGAGCGATCCAGATGTTCGGATCGAGGCCGTGGCCGCGCAAGATGCGCACGCCTTCGCCGATCCATGCCCTTTGCGTTTCAGCCGGGACTCCGGCAAACTCCGAAATGCGATGCAGATCGACCAGGCTGCGGCCGCGGCTTACGCAACGATGACGGTAGCCGTGGAGGCCAATCGAAGCTCCTCTGGCTTCCAAAGCACGCATGCAATCCCAGAAGGCCGGGTCGGGCGGAGAGACTTGCAATTCCGGGTCCTGATTGTCGGGAACCACCGCCAGGATAGGATGCAGGCGGAACTCTTCGATCAGCGATTGAAACTGCTGCCAGCGCTGGGCAGAGACGGTGGGACAGAGATCGTCGATGCGGAGCAGGTATTGCGCGGGAGAAAGAATCATGCCATGGCCTCTTGCGCGGAGGCGCGCACCAGGAGCTTTCGGCTCCAGTACCAGAGATAAAAGAACGTGCTCATGGTCCAAAGAGAGGTGGCAAGGGCGATTCCGGCCACGCCGAACCAGTGCATGAGCACGAGATTGAGCACAATATCGAGACCGAGGTTTAGGATGCCGCAGTAAAGAACCAGGTCAGTGCGGCGCATGGCGACGATATAGCGGTAATAGACGCGGCTGGTGACATAGAAAGGAATTTGAACGGCGTACATGGCAAGCACGGAGGCCACGATAGCGGTGTCGTGCGGGCCGAAGCGGCCGTGCTCGTACGCGACCCGGACGAGCGGCCGCGCGCCGGCGATGAGGAGAACCGCGATGGGGATCGAAACCAGCGCGGTAAGTCCAACCCAGGTGCGGAGGGTGTGACGGCATCCGCTCCAGTCGCGGTGGGCGATCATGCGCGAGAAGTGGGGCACGATGGCGGTGGAAACCGCGCCGGCCAGCAGCGTGAGCACGACACTGACGAAGCGATTGGCGTAGACCAGTGCGGAGACGCTGCCTGCGGGCAGCATGGCGGCCATCGACTGATCGACGAGCAGGCCGCCTGAGGCGACCGCACTGCTGAGCAATACAGGACCATATTGCCCGGCGACCTCGCGCGTGGCCTCGTTCATACCATGCCAGCGCAGGCGGAAGGTATAGCCGTGGGTTTCCATCATCCACGCGACGAGACCCGCGTGCAGCAGCGAACCAAAAAGAGTGGCATAGACCATGGCCCAGATGCCGAAACGGCTGCCGAAAAGCAATGCGCCGATGAGAATGGAGATGGAGATGACTGCCGGCGCCAGAGCGGGAAGAGCGAAGCGATCGAGCGTGTTGAGAATCGCGGTGCAGTTGGTGGCGATGCCGGTGAGGAGGACGATGGGCAGCAGGCCGTAGAAGAGGTGGATAGACAGAGCAAGCTTGGCGGGCGGGAAGTTGGAGGCGAGGAGCGGAAAGAATCCGTGGGCGAGAAGCGCCATCAGCACCGACGCGGCGCCGAGAAGCAGGCACATCCAGAGCATGGAGCTGGAGAGCAGCTGCTGAGCGCGATCGCGGCCCTCCTGTTCCCTCACCCGGACCAGCGTGGGCACGAGAGCCTGATTCATGGATTCCGAGATGAGGTTGACCAGCAGGCTGGGAATGAGCGCCGCGGCAAGAAAGGCGTCCATGGCGTCGGAGCGGCCATAAACGGAGGCGACGCCGATCTCCTTCGCGGTAGCGATGAGCTTGACGAAGATGCCCGCTGCGCCAACGGAGACGGCGGCGCGGAGAACGCCGCGATGTACAGTGGAGAACGGAGTCGGCGCGACGATGGGCATGGCGGGAGGCATGGTGGCGCGGCTTTCAGGAACTGGGCTGTACCGCAAGTGGCGGCGCTGAAGAGATGACTGTTCGTGGGGACGCAGACAGGAAGCAGGCGGCCAGGCCGAGTGGATCTTCTTCGGCGAGGCGCGCGGCAAGCAGAATGAGGCCGAAGAGCAGCCAGGTGGTGCGGTTCTCCTCAACCGTGGCAGTGAGCGAGGTGATGGCCCAGACCAGCAGGCATGTGAGCAGCGCGAGGCGCAAAGGACCGCTGGTGTGAAGCGCCGCACGAACGGCCAGGACGAGCAGCAGCGACGCGAGCAGCAACGCGCAGAGCCCTCCGCCGACCAGGATGGACAGCACAGTGTTGTGCGCGGTGTCGCTGGGCGCCAGATGCGCGGCGGCAACAAAGGAGCCGGCTCCGGTGCCGAAGAGCGGCGCATGCACGAAAGCACGCCAGCCGGCCGACCAGATGTTGACTCGCTGGTTGAAGTCGCCGCCCTGCAACTGCTCGGGGATGGTCGCGAGACGGTCAAAGGTACCGCTGGGGACAATGAACCAGAGGGCGGCGAGAAAGGGCGGCAGCGCGAAAATTACCGCGGCGACCCGGCGGGCGTGGCCCTGGGCAAGGATAAGAATAGAGCCGGCGAGAGCCACGAGAGCTGCGAGGAATCCGCTGCGGGAAGCCGTGAGCAAGACGGCCACGACGCCGAACGGCAGAAATCCGATGGCCATGAGGCGCAGCGGCCAGCGGCGCTCGCAGTGCACCAGGAGGGCGGCAAGCGGAAAGCCGAGATCGAGGAAGCGGGCCACTTCGTTGGGATCCTGGCCATAGGCGGCAAAGCGGATCTGGCCGCTGGCGGTGGCCCCAGGCGAGCGGAAGGCGAGGAGGGTGAGCACGGCGAGAACCCACGATCCGGCGACGGTGGCGCGCAACAAGTTGCGGAGATCGGCGGGCGTATCGGCGAACTCCCACACCAGCCAGACGATCATCATCTCCTGAAAGTAGGCGCGGAGTTTTTCCAGGGTGACGACGGAATCGATGGTCCAGAAACAGGTGCAGCAAAACCACAGATACAGCGCGAGGGTGAGCCAGCAGAATGCGTTGGGAGTGCGGATGCGGCCGGCTTGAAGAATGGCAGGAACGGCCGCAAGCAGCACCAGCAGGCCGGTGATGCGGGCCACGTTACCCAGCGGTTCGCCGAGATCGAGGGAGTACTCCCAGGGGATGGCGAAGGCCAGGAGCAGCAGCAGAGTCCAGGCAATCCGTCGCATCGCCTAATACCTTTGCGAATAAACCAGCGCGGAGTAGATGCTGACTCCGATGGTGGATTGAATGGCGGACTCCATCGTCCGGTTCACCAGGTTCTTGGCGAAGGAATCGGGCACATAGAGGATGTCGCGGTCCTGGACGGGCTGGTCGGGATCCTGGCCACGCAACATGCGCTTGAGGTTGAGGGCAATCATGGTGCGGCCGCCCTTTTGTTCGCGGATCAGCACCGCGTGGGTAACGCCGGCGTTCAGCGATGGCCCCCAGGCCAGCGAGAGCGCCTGCACAATGGTGAGGCCCTGCACGGGATCGACCGGGAAACCACCGGGACGAATGACGTCGCCGACCACATAAACGAGGCCGGCACGGCTCACCTGCACGGTGTCGCCGGGGCTGAGTTCGGGGTTGTGGTCGGAGGCCGTGTCCGTGCCGCTGGGATCGAGCACTACGGGATGCGGGGTTTTGGGGTCCCCGGAATGAAAAATGTTTACGAGGCGGCCGGCATTGGGCGAGAGACCGGAGGCGGCGGAGATGAGGTCGAGTAAGCGATGGTGGTAGGTGTAGGGATACACGCCGGGCCGTGACACTTCGCCGAGGACGCTCACGTCCTGGCCGGCGTAGGCCGTGACCAGCACCGAGACCAGCGGATGCAGGAGCATGCCTTTGGCCAATAGCGCAGCCTCAATGACGCGCGCGGCGGTCTGCTCATCCATTCCGGAAATGTTAATTTCGCCGATCATGGGCAGTGTGACCGTGCCGGCGGCGGAGACGCGCACCGTGGAATGAAATTCGGGGGTGTGGTACTCGCTGATGTCGAGGAAGTCACCGGAAGCGATGGGCGCGGGCATAGGCGAGGAAGATTGCGCGGCGGCCAGCGGCGGCACACCGGCGGTGCCGGCGTTGTTCCAAACCGTGGGAGCTTCCTTGGGATTCGGAAGGGTCCGCGTCTCCTGCGTCTGCGGGATGTTGACGACCCCGCTGGGCAGGCCGGACGTATTGGGCGTGGGCGGCTGGGCGTGGAGACAGACGCCTGCAACCAGCAATGCAAGCAAGGCTGTGGTGGCGCGGGTTGCGGACTTTGCGAGCAACTCGCGGAGAAGCGCGGCTCCCACGGCGATCCAGAGGCCCGCGAAGAAGGTGATGGCAAGATACAGCGGCAGATCGGGCGCGACGGGCTTGACCGGCTGGCGGGCGGTGTCGACGACCGAGATCTTGGAGCTGTGCACGCCCGCGGCAAGGCCCGCTTCCTCGGATTTTTCGAGCACGCGCAAGTAAAGTTCGTGGCTGGCATTCGCTTCCTGACGCATGACGGCGTACTCCGTGGCGGCCTCGTTCAGCTTCATGCCCTCGCTGGTCGCCTGTTCCAGGCTTTTGCGCACCAACTGCTCGCGGTCGAGAGCGGTTTGCCAGTTGCTGCGGAACCGTTCAACGAGTTTTGCGTCTTCCCCCTGCTTTTGCCGGTCGAGATCCTGCAGTTGACGGCCGATTTCAACGACGCGCGGAAAGCTGGGGCCGTGCTCGGCGCTGAGTTCGGCCTGCTCCTGCTCCAGATCGCTGCGGCGGGCGTGAATCTGCTCGAGAAGCGCGGTGGCAAAGTTGGAGTTTTGCGCCTGCAGGCGCGGATCCGCGGCGACGACCATCTCGGGGTCGCCCTGAGAAGCGGCGCGATACTCGGCTTCGCTCAGGATGCGGTCGGTGGTCGCGGCAACAAGCTGGCGGCTGAGTTCGTCAATCTCGAGAAAAACCGAGGCGTGCTCGGTTTCGCCGGGCTGGCCGTTGGCCTGCACCTCCGGCGTGCTCACGATGCCGTGCTGCGCCTCGAAATCGGCAAGGCGCTGCTGGTCGCGATCGACGCGAGTCTTCAGATCGGCAAGCTGGGCATTGAGCCAGCCGGACGCCTGCGCCGTGGCTTGAATCTGCGATTCGGTCTCCTGCTCCTGATAGGCGCGGATGAGAGCATTGACGACCGCGGCCGACAGTGCGGCGTCGCGGGAGCGGAAACGAATCTCAACCAGGAGGGTGCGCGGCATGGTTTCGACGTGCAGGCGCCATGCGAAGCGCTCCAGAAGCCAGGCCTCAGCGTCGGGCGCGGGTTTGTCGGGATTGAAATCGGGAAAGCGCTGGTCGAATCGGCCACGGAAGCCCGCCTGCTGATAGAGCTTGAGCCCGGCGATCACGCGCCAGGCGAGTTGATCGCTGCGCAGGACGCTGGCCAGGGTTTCAAGCGCTATCGGCGCAGAGAGGATGGAGGCCGAGGCGAAGGGCTCCTGCGCTTCAAGGTTGAGCGAAGAAACCGGAGCGGTGCGCAATTCGACGCGCGCATTGGCCTCGTATTGGTTGGGTGCGATGAGGCAGTAGAGAAGGCAGAGGAGCAACAGTCCCGTTTCGATGGCGGCAATCAAGCGGCGGCGGCGCCACACGGCTTGGCCCAGTTCGCGCAACGAAGTCGAACCCTGCCGCGACGCCTCGGCTGGAGTATGCGGCGCGGAATCATCTGGTAAAGCAGTCGAGAAGGACACAGAATCAGGCAAGAGACAAAAACCTCGCTCCAATGCACTCGCGCAGAGCAAAGCTTTCGCCCGATTCCTGCCGGACAGAGCATTTTCGATTCACCTGTTGGCAAGTCCGGCGTCGCGCAAGGCGGCAATCCCTTGAGAAAACTGCCAATCGGCGCCTTAAATCCCGGAATCGAAAACGCTGCAACGGCCTGAAACGAAATGGTCTGCCGCGGCGTACCGCAGCCGACGCCCGCCATAGGTCTACGATCCCCCTACGCCTGACGGGGACAAAAGAGATGACCCTGGCGTTCAGAACGAAAAGCTGATTCTGAGGAAAACCCTGACAGTTTGGTCCATAAAACTCGATTCGTCAATGCTGTTCGTCACAATGTACGCCGATCACAGTTGACAAGCCTTTTCTGGCCAAGCTCCGGCTGCCCGGTTCTTTGCCTGAAGCGGGAGCGCCTCCGCGGCGACAGAATCCTGCCAGCAGTTACACTGAAGCTGTGAAAGCCTCTTCCTGCTCAGTTCACCCCTCGCGCAAGGAGTTCCTGGCTCTGGCCCGGACGCACACGCTCGTCCCCGTTTGCCGCACGCTCATGGCCGACCTGGAAACCCCGGTTTCGGCCTTCTTGCGCGCCGCCTGGCCCGAGCGCGAGTGCTTTCTCCTGGAATCCGTTGAGGGCGGCGAGCAGGTGGGCCGTTACACCTTCATCGGCTTCACACCCTTCAAGCGCATTGTGGCGCGCGGTCGCGAAATCGCCATCACCGAGGGCCGCAAAACTACCCGCCTCGAGGGCGACATTTTCGCCGTGCTGCGCGACGCGCTCGGCGGCCACAAGCCCGCGCGGTTGCCGGGGCTGCCCCCGTTCACTGCGGGCGCAGTCGGCTTCTTCGCGTACGACGCGGTGCGCCAGATCGAACGCCTGCCCGCGCGCGCCAAAGACGAGCTCGGCATTCCCGACGCCTGCCTGCTCTTTTTCGACGAGGTGCTGGCCTTCGACCATGTGCGCAAGGAGATCTGGCTCATCGTGACGGCCGACGTATCGCGCGGCAGCGCCTCCGCCGTTTACGATCGCGCCGTCAAGCGCCTCATCAAGCTGGAAAAACACCTGAACCTGCCCCTGCCGGAGCGTGAACTCAAAAAATCGCGAAAGCCCGGCAAGCTCAAGGTCAAATATCGCACCGCAAAGCGCGATTTTCTGGCCGGTGTCGCGCGCACCAAGGAGTATATCCGTGCTGGCGACGCATTCCAGGTCGTCCTTTCGCAGCGCTTCGATGTCGATCCCGGCGTGGACAGCTTCCAGGTCTATCGCGCACTGCGCACCGTCAATCCCAGCCCTTATATGTTCTTCCTGCGCTTTGATCCGGAGGGGCCGCTGGGCGCGATTCCACGAAACTCCTCCAAAAGATCAAAGAGCCCACGGCTCGAACTTTCCGGCTCGTCGCCCGAACTTCTCGTCCGCGTTCACCAGGGTAACGTGGAGTACAGGCCCATCGCGGGCACGCGCGGGCGCGGCGCCACGGAAGCTGAGGACAACGCGCTGGCCGAAGAGATGCTGCACGACGAAAAGGAGCGTGCAGAGCACGTGATGCTGGTCGACCTGGGCCGCAACGATGTGGGTCGCGTCAGCCGCTTCGGCAGCGTCAAGGTCGACAAACTGATGTTCGTCGAGCGCTACTCGCACGTGATGCACATCGTGAGCTCTATCGAAGGGAAGCTGCGGCCGGACCTGACTGCGGTCGACGCGCTGCGCGCCTGCTTCCCTGCCGGCACGCTCTCCGGCGCGCCCAAGGTCCGCGCCATGGAGATCATTGAAGAACTCGAGCCCGCGCGTCGCGGCACCTACGGCGGCGCGGTCCTCTACGCCGACTTCTCCGGCAACCTCGACTCCTGCATTGCCATCCGCTCCATGCTCTCCATCGGCGGCAAGGGCTTCGTGCAGGCCGGCGCAGGCATCGTAGCCGACTCCGTGCCCGAGCTGGAGCACAAGGAGTCCATCAACAAAGCCCAGGCCGTGATTCGCGCCATCGAGCGCGCGCGGGAGATTTGAGAGCGGTATTGCTTGCATAAGTTGGGCCGCGAAAGGGCACGACTTCAGTCGTGCCGCAAACGTTGCGAAATAATTCGCGCTTTAGCCCCTGAGGGACCGTAGCTCTCCCTCACTGCAACCCCTTCAACTTCTCCCGCACGTCGGGAGCGCTCTTGCCATTCGGAGCCAGCGCCAGGTACTTTTCATACGCGTCGCGAGCTTCTACGCTGTTCTTCAGATTGACGTAGGCATCTCCAAGATTCAGCCAGGCAACAGCCCGTTTGGGATCGAGTGCAATCGTCTGCTTGAACCATTTCACGGCATCGTCGTACTGTTCCATGCGGAAAAACGCAAATCCTGCGTTGTTGGCATAAAGCGCCATGTTCGGCCGTAGATTGGAAGCCTGTATAAACTTTGCGACGGCTTCCTCATAGCGCTTTTCCTGGTAGAGACGCATGCCTTCATCATTGGCGGCCGCGGCGGTCTCAGACGGCGACCGGGCGAGCTCTGGCTTTGTGGCATCGGGAGTAGCAACGGACGCTGATCCAGCAGGAGGAGCCGAAACGGCGCCGGGCCCCGATGTAGCCGTGGATGCGGGCGCGTTGCTGGCGGCAGGAGAAGCACTGGCGGGCGCCGCGGCAGGCGCCGGAGTCGTGTTTGCGACCGGTCCGCCCTGCTTCAACCTCGCTTCCGCAGTTGCCAGTTGCTTGCGAAGCTCTTCGTTCGCGCGTTCTTCTTCGCGCATCTGGCTGCGGAGCTTCTCGAGTTCCGCGTTGACTTTGATGGCTTGATCGTCCAGCTGCGCCGAATCTTCGTTGAGGAATTCGGTATCGTGCTTCAGGTTGAAGATGAAGTCGCCGCCTTCCGTGCCGGGAAGATTACCAAATGCCGGGGTTTGATGTGAGAGCGCCGAGACGGCAGGAGCAACATAGGCCGCCAGTTCCGTGGCTGTGATCACGCCATCGCCATTCAAATCGGCGCGGCCATCCAGTCCCTGCAGCAGCGTCCATGTAAAGACGGAATGCCCATTGGGCCCGTTGTCTGCAACTTGCTGGTCCGCTCCGCCGGCGGTAAACATCTGGCGGGCTTCGCGGCGCGAGATCTCATTGAGGTAATTCTGTGAGAATGCAGGCATGCCGCCACGCGTGAGCGCCAGACCGCTATAGCAGGAATCCATGACGAACAGCACGTGTTTGGCGGGGATGGCCTCCGAGATGTCCTGGAAGTTGGTCATGGAGATGGCGCTGCCTTCGAAGTTCGTGAGGTCGGCGTCCACCGGAATGATGTAGCCTAGCTCGCGGCCGGAGGCAAGCTTGCGCGTAGCACCGTGCCCTGCGAAAAAGACGAAAACGCGATCCTCCCGCTGCACCGTGGCGCCGCCCAGCTTGTCGCCGAGCAGCGAAAGAATGTTCTGCCGCGTGGCCTGTGCGTCCAGAAGCGTGAACACATGATCCGGTTTGAAACCGTATTTCTGGATCAGCA
>Ga0326727_10025565_pt1 | contig 11057 bp, 14 predicted proteins | sample MB2enrmetagenome_FD_207643 | JGI IMG/M metagenome (GOLD analysis project Ga0326727, IMG submission 207643) | Lab enriched peat soil microbial communities from McLean, Ithaca, NY, United States - MB29MY | ecosystem: Environmental > Terrestrial > Soil > Wetlands > Peat | place: USA: New York... | reverse complement strand
ATTCATGCGCTTGTTTGGCTGGACATGGAACTGGTTTGGGATAGGGCCAGGCAGAGGTGTCAGGCAATGGTGGGAGGGTTGTACTCGGTTGATCTGGTTCATTCTTGATAACGCACTCGGTCTGACTAAATGTAACGGTACTCACGGATCGGTCCTTTCTGGTTGCGCGTTGATTGTCGGTTATTTTCATACGTTCGTTGATTTGATTGTCGAGGGAGAGGCAGTTGAGGAGATCGATCCCCATTCACGAGAAATGGCATTATGATCGAGCCTGAGTGAGACCTGCCCCTCCCTCTAAAATCATGAGTCTATAGCTCCCAATGGTCATCCTCATGCCGGGAAGACCATACGGCAACCCAGGATGATCAGGGTCTTCGATTTGGTCTTGGCCATCTGCAGCACGTCTTTGAGCTGCCGGATGAGGATGGGGTTGGGATCTTGGAGGAACAGGTGAAAGTCCCGCAGCAGAATCAGGGTCTTCTCCTTCAAATCCCGTATGGCGATCAGAGCCTCCAGGGGGTCGTTGGCGGAGTTGTTGGTGCCTTTCTGGGTGTCGACCAGGCCATCCACGACCGACCAGAAGACGAGGTTGTATTTGAGTTCCTGGGCGATGCGGGTCATTTCCAGAACGACCCGTTGTTCTTCTGCGGATACGAGGTAAAGGCCAGGGTATCCGGCTCTGATGTAGTTGATGATTTTGGATTTCATTGTATTTTTCCTTTGTTTGGTTTGTGATTTGCTGTTTCTGTGCAGATTGGGGAGATGCTCAGTTCTTCGGCGATGGTCCCTGGGTTTGCAGTGGCTTTGGTGTTGACGAGGCACAATGCTTCGATAGTATCCAATACACGGCTCGAGAAAATGAATGCGAGTGAAAATCCATTCTGCCGCAGTGACGTAGCGACAAAAAACAAACGCAGCCAGGACCTGATGGCCACTTGCCACGAAGCTCGAAAGGGCAGAAACGCTGGAAGCCGTGGGTCTAAACCAGTGGCGACTCAGGTATCCTCGACCACTTATACACCACCATGAAGAACATCCTCATTTGCCTGTTTTCCGGCCTGCTTGTCGGTTTTCCGTTTAATGCCGCTCCTGCGGATGCCCCTGAACTGAAATACGGCTTGTACATTCACTACGGCATGGATACGTTTCTCCATGCGGGGGAGAAGGGACGGCTGCCAGTGGAGCGATTCGCGCCCGCCACTGTAAATGTGATGGCCTGGGCGCAGACCGCCAAGGAAGCCGGCATGACGTTCGCGGTGTTGACTGTGAAACATGAGTCCGGTTTCTGCCTCTGGGGCAGTCAAGGTTACGACTATGACATTGCCCACAGCCCATTCAAGGGGGACATCATTTCTGATTTCATCGCAGCTTGCAAAGTTAATGGAATTCTGCCCGGTGTCCATTATTCGATTCCAGACGCCTATAATGAAGGTGCCGTCCGCTTTCGAGGCGATGTACTTCCGCCGTATTTCAACGTCATCAAACAACACATCACTGAACTGAACACCAAATATCCCGAGTTGCGCCTTTTAATTCTCGATGTCTCATCCCGGCTCTCGTCGGCTCAGCTCGACGAGTTGCGCCGAATTGTGAAGCGCCTTTCCAATCTGAAGCTGTCCCCACGGCCAGGGACGAAACATGCCTCAAGGTAAGCATCAATGCCCTGATTGACCGCAGCGATGACCTTGTTGCGATCCTCGGCCACCAGGCTCGTGTGGTAACCGGCTTTCGGTGCCGCCTTCCCAATCGCTGCCCCAAGTTTAGCAGTCCACGGAAAGGAGTATGTTCTCACGCTCCAATCCTCTGCTGGTTCGTGGTGTTGGTTCGTTGGTGATATTCAGGTTTCTTGATCTTCCGCCCAACGATCCCCAGCGCTTCCTCGAAAAACGCAGTGGCCCTTTCACAGTCCGGCCCCTTGAATCCCACGGCGTCAATTTGGATTTCGCCTGTGGTCCCGATGATGATTTCGATGGTTCTGTTCATGATTACACCCCCATGAGCACGAGTTTGATGGCCCCGTTTTGCTGTTGGCGACGAAGAACGGACAACCCTTTCTTCCTGGCTTCAATCGTGGCCTTGTGGACCCCGTAAAGCTGGAGGAGCTTGCCGTAACCTTGGCCCACCTCCTTCTCGACGTGGCCATTCCAGAGGTCAGCAGTCAGACCGAAGGTGCCGTCTGGTTGCTTGTTGAGGGCGATATCGTAAGGGCCTTTGAGCTGGACGACGAAGTCCCCTTTGGTCTTGTTTTCGTAATACCCTCGGGCTTCGGTGTTCTGGAGCAGGGTCAACCCCAACTCCTGACAAGCTGCGCGGAGGGCTTCGATGTCTTTGATTTGTGATTTCGGTGAAGTGACTCATTTTGTTGATGTTTTTGAGGGTTGAAAGAGTTGGGCCTTGGGATCGATGTGGCAGAACCATTGACGGGCGCAATGCAAACATCAGAAATCTCAATTATCGGCATAAACGGCCCTGTGCTATGTTGGCTGCATGAAGAGCGGAAATCCGAACGAGAACAGCTTTGGACATCTTGATACCCAAGGAGCGGGTGAGGGGGAGAGACGGGTGAGGCCGTTTTTTGGCAGGATCTCTCTCTGGCTCTCTATCGCCTTCCTTCTGTCTCTTGGTTATGGCAACGCCTATCCACATGGCCTTTTCATTGGTCCTGTAGTGGCAACCACCATCGGTTCAGGTCCTTGCGCCTTCCTTGCTGGGTTCATGGGGCTCCGCCGCAGAGAACAGCCGAAGTATCCAGCGTGGGTTGGCATAGCCTGTGGAGCCTTATATCTTGGGCTTTTCTTGATGTATATTGTGCCTGCATTGGGGACTGCAGGGGCGCTTAGTGGTGGCCTTTGAGGGGCTCTCCAAGTTCATTTGCGATATCAGAAGACTCGGCCAGATCCTCAGAATGCTTGCTCGAATTCTCGCAGCTTTGGTGCTCCTGGCGATCGCTCTCTTTTGCGCTTTCGGATTTCTGGCTTCATTCGAGCCGGGCAACGGTTTGATCTGGAAGGTGGGCTACGGCGCACTTGGCTGCGGCTTCCTGTTCGGTGCAGTGCTGTCGTTGGGGCAGGTCCGTCACGGTTAAGCGCCCTTTGGTGCTCGCCGTGATGTAATTCATGGGGACAGGGCCAGGGTGGGCCTGTTGCAGCCCACCCCAGCCCCATCCCCAGCAGATTTGGTTTGTGGTGCGAGTGGTGCGGAAGCCAAGATTCAGGCGATTTGCTGATTCAACCAGGCCGTCGTGCTCATGCTCTTGATCTCCTGGGCGGTGATGAAGGCTGCTCCACCGCCATAAGCATCCACACGAGGTTTGGAGCAATCATGTGACCACTCGAATGAAACCTTGCCTTGGGCATCAAATTTCTGGAGCAGATGTTGGATGAACGCGCACACGGCATCCACCCCGCCGTACATGGAGTGCAGCCAAAGCCCGTGTGTGGTGCCCGAATTGTCCGCCTCCATCTCGAAGTGCCAGTCCTCGACCATGTCCACAAGCTCCTTGGGGAAGTCGGCAGGAAGTTCATCCCCCTGTTGCGCGAGACTGGCTTTGTGGGCCAGATCGAGGGCATACGCTTGTTCAGTCTCGTTTGCCAATTTGAGGACCAGACTGAAGTTGGTGAAGTAATCAGCCATGTTGTTTCCTTTCTGTTGAGGGTTAATGCGTACAAACTGGGTGGAATTCCTTGTCTTTCTCCCTCCTCCTGCAAATAGTGCGCCCATGAAGAAGCGGGTTCGAATTGGGCTCGTGGTTTTCCTGGTCCTCTGCGTCGTCTGGGCGGTCTCGTTGGTTCTGCTCCCGCAAAGCACGCGTTTCCACGGCAAGCCCGCAAGCGAATGGATCAAGGGCATCGCCTACTTTGGGGATGATGCCCAAGTCAAGCAGTGGCGTGCTTTCGGGCCGGAGGGTCTGCATCTGTTGGCCAGAGCGTTGGATAAAGGGAGGCTTTACCGCAAAGCCTACCGCTGGTTTATGCCGAGGCTCCCTGGCCCCATCAACTCCTTTCTCTACCTCGACTCCCGAAACCTGCGGACTCTCACTCGACCCGGATGTGTGTGATCTCCCTCCTGAGTCAACTAGGCACAGACGCCAAACCGGTCGAACCGGCCATCGCCCGTGCCTTGAACGACGACGATAACCTAGTCTCCTTTGTACTATCACAAGTTTGCCGTCTGTCGGTGCTGCGTCAAAGGCAAAGGCGGGACGGTAGAAGTCCTAGCTGGTCCGGGGCTTGCACCATCATCGGATTGGATTTGCAGTTTCCGAGAGCAATGACTACGTTTGGGCGGCCAATGTCTGACAAAAGGGAAATGGGGGCGGCGGAGAGTATTGGCCCTATATGCCGGAAAAACCGCTGACGAGCGAAGAATTGACGGAATTGACGGTGGGTTTGAATAAACTGGCCCGGAACCTTTGGTGGACTTGGGACCAGGGTGCGCAGGAGGTTTTCCAGGAACTCTCCCCGCGCGCGTGGCAGAACCTCTACCACAATGCAGTGGCCATTCTCCATGAAGTCTCCGAGCAGGAACTTCGGGTTCGATTAGAGGAGCCTGATTTTTTGGCGAGCGTACGCAAGGTGCTGGGGGCATTTAGCGCGTACATGGAGGAGAAGCCAACTTGGGGACATCTCCACGCGGGGCCTTTGCAATTCAATCCCGTGGCGTATTTTTCAGCGGAGTTTGGCTTTCACGAAACGCTGCCCATTGCGGCCGGCGGGTTGGGTATATTGGCCGGGGATCACGCCAAGTCCGCCAGCGATTCAGGCATTGGCTTTGTCGGCCTCAGCTTGTTTTACCGGGAAGGCTATTTCCAACAGGCCATTGATGCGAATAACTGGCAGACCGACTACTACACGCTGCTGAACCCGAGCAATCTGCCCGTCGAGCCAGTAGTCAACGAAAAGGGCGAACGGCTGGTGTGCCGCCTCGAGATTGGGATGAATCAAGTGGCCTTCCAGGCCTGGCGTGTGAACGTCGGTCGCGTCTCGGTTTATTTGCTGGATGCCAATCTGGCCGAAAACGAACAGCATTTTCGCGATTTGACTCTGCGCGTGTATGGTGGCGACAGCACCACGCGCATTATGCAGGAGATGTTGCTGGGGATGGGCGGTGTTCGGTTGCTGCGTGCCCTGGGAGTGCAACCATCGGTCTTTCACCTGAATGAGGGCCACGCCGCCTTCCTGACGCTCGAACTAGTCCGCGAAAAGATGGCGGCGGGAAAGAATTTTCAACAGGCCATCGACCAGACCAAGGCGGAGTGCATTTTCACGACGCATACACCGGTGGGAGCAGGGCACGACTGTTTCAGCTCGGATCTGCTGGATTATGCGCTACAGCGATTCTGCAAGACCCTGGCGATGCCGTCTTGGGAAATAATGAAATTGGGACGCGTCAATCCGCAAAACGCGCACGAGCCGTTTTGCATGACGGTGCTGGCCCTGAAGCTGTCCCGCGCCGCTAACGCGGTGAGCGAGCTGCACGGGCGCATGAGCCGGCAGATGTGGCATTGCTTGTATCCGGATCGACCGGTGGATCAGGTGCCCATCGGCCATATTACCAACGGCATTCACCTGCTCGGCTGGATGAAAGGGACGGTTCGGTGCTTTTGGCGGCGCAAGCTCAACGGTGACGCCATCCCCCCGGACGCAACCGGGACGCCAGCGCCGAGTTTGGACTGGGACGCCTACATCAACTCCTCCGCCTTTTGGCAACGAATGGCGGATCCCAACTTCATTTCTGACGAAGAGCTGTGGGCTTTACGATATAGACTGCGCCGTGAACTGATTGAGTTCGCGCGGCGGCGACTGCTGATTCAGCGCCAACGGGCTCAGACGGACTTTATTGCCTTTGACCACCTGCTGAACCCCGACGCGCTAACGATCGGGTTTGCGCGGCGGTTCGCGACCTACAAACGCGCCCCGCTCATTTTCCAGCGGTTGGACGAGATTGTGCGTTTGGCCCGCGATCCGGCCAGGCCTATTCAGTTCATTTTCGCCGGCAAAGCGCATCCGCGCGATGACGAGGGTAAGTGCTACATCCAGCACATCATTCACCTCAGCAAGCACAGCGACTTGCAAGGTCATCTGGTGTTTATAGAAAACTACGACGTGCACGTGGCCCGCCAGATGATTTCCGGCTGTGATGTTTGGCTGAACACGCCGCGCCGTCCGCTGGAAGCCTCCGGGACAAGCGGCATGAAGACAGGCTGCGCGGGCGGTTTGAATCTGAGCATTCTGGATGGGTGGTGGCGCGAAGGCTACGATGGCACGAACGGCTTTGCCGTCGGCGAGGATTCCCATGCCGATTCGGTCAAGGAACAGGACCGGGTGGACAGCGCCAACCTCTACAAAGTTCTGACTCAGGAGGTTATTCCGCTCTTTTACGAGCGCGACGCCAAAGGCATCCCCCGGCAATGGATCCATAGAATTCGGCGTGCCATGGTCACGTTGGTACCGCAGTTCACCACCCGGCGCATGGTGCGGGAATACACCGAACGATATTACCTGGTGAAGTAAGATCGGGCCGCTCGCTGACTTGCTCTCTGTCGGCGGGCAATCGGACGCGCGAAGCCTCTCGATTCAGTTTTGTCCTCTGTTCTCCGAGCAACTCGGTCGCGTCGCGTCGTCCGGCGAGCACCTCGGTCAGCCAGATCAGATAGAGGCCGATCCCCAGGGCCCTCCCCAGCTCCCGGCTGCGTAAACTCAGCTCCGATTCGCTGAGTTTTGCATAGAATTGCTCGCGGTCACCCAAGGGAATTTGGCGGAAGGATTGCATGCCGCCAAACTGGCACAGGAAGTCGGTGTTGGCCAAACACACCCCGGCGCCCTCGGCAAATGAAGTCTGGTCAGGAGACAATTTGAGGTAACGCGACATCCTCTGGATCTCACCCAACTCGCTGCGAGCAGAAGGCCTGTCCCGCTGAACCAATCGGAGCATCTAGCCGTGTGATGACAAACCACCGGCGGTCTCTCCAATTGCAATCCTCATGCAGGAGAACCGGTTGAACCCGCTCTCCGTTCCACCTTCAACTAGCCCGCTGATCCTGCGTGCGCAGAGCCTTTTCGTAACATTCCAAAGCTTCCTTGAACCGTTCCAGGCGGTTGCACAGACCGCCTTTGTGGAGATAAGCAAGGGTCATGGAGCCATCCACCGCAATCGCCCGGTCGTAACACTCGAGGGCTTCGTTCAGTTTATGCAGCCGTTCCAAGGCCACTCCCTTCTTCACCAGGGCTTCCGTGTGATTTGGATCGAGCGACAACACCCCATCCAAGCAGGCGAGGGCGGCATCCGGGTTGTCCGAATTCATGAGGGACTGAGCTTGGTTGAGCAGCAACGAGATGCGGTCGTGCTCATCGGCCTGGGATAATTCCGAACCGGTGGCTGCTGAGCCGCAGCTGAGCCCCCTGGCGAGATCGCCATTGCCACCTGGGGAGATACCCCGCTCGAACTTGTGGATGCGTTGGTCAAGCTGTTCCATCGCCCCGAGCAGCCGCAAGTTCGATTGTACCGCGGGACCGAGTGCGGCCACAACGGAACTGGTACCCAGCCCCATCGCCGTCGGCAAAGCGGCCGATATTTCGGCCAAGCCTTTACTCGCGCGCCATTGGAGGCAGGCAATAATCAGCAGGGTCAGAAAACCCAAGGCGGCAAACGAGCCGACCACGAGGAGCAGGACTTTGTTGGACCTTTGCGTCGCCTCCAAGTCTCGCGCCCCCTGGGCAGAAAACGCCTCCTGCAGGACCTGTAACCCTTTGGACAAGGCTTCCGCATTCTGAGCGGCGGCCTCTTTGGTTTCCTGATGGTCCTGCTCGATGGCGAGTTGGGTGGCGTGGAGCTGCTCCTGCAGTTGCAAATCGGCGCGGAGTAGTTGCTGCAAGTTTGTTTCCTGGACTTGCAAACGGGTGCAGAGGAGTTGTAGCAAATTCGTGCCCTCGATTTGGCTGGGGCTCGGGGGCAGTGTGCTGCTCTCAGCACCAGGGCTTGTCCATAAGCCCGAGAACAGCACCAGTGCAAATGCCAGAAGACCGCGAAGGATCGGGGCACGGCGATTCTTGACCAAGCGTGATTGAGAGCCAATTCCAGAGGTCGCACCGGATAGCCTGCAACTGATGCCCTTGATCGATCCGACCATCTTTGGATCTTCGGCCTTTTGGTGCGTCATTCGTTTATCCTCCAGTTACGTAACTGATTAAGTTCTGCCCGCTGCGCCAGGATCTGGTTGAGCAAGGCCGTGGTGGCCGAAGCTCCATCCATGATCCTCTCGGGCGAAAGATCCGATTCAACTGAATGTTTGTTCTCCCTGTGGGCCGAGAGAGTGATCTGTTCCGTCGGCTTCCCGGTGTCAGTCGCCTTATCAAGTGAGCGGGTCTTTTTCATGTTCGGCCTTTCTTCCGGTCTGCACGGTCCGAAGCGTTACCAACGCCTCTGCACGCTGCTCAAGCGATCATCATTTGTACACCAGATATGGCTCCTTGTCAATAGGGACCACAATATGTTGAGTTTAGGAGCCCGATTTCATTTGCTCCCGCCGTTATCGGCCTCCTCTGCCTCGTTATTTGCGCAAATTAGGGCGAGATGAGAATTAGGCACAGTTGGGGAGGGAGTTCTTGATCGTGAAAAATGGAAACAGGGGTATTCTCATTCTGGACGGCGGGCGGTAAGTGAAGGGTGGAGTGGTTTTCGAGCCGTGTTGACTGCGAAACCACCTATGAAACCAGGCATCTTTGGTGACGGAGTCTGCTGCCGGATGGCCAGCAATCAACTCGGCATAATTTGGGCTGATTTCAGTAATCATCTCCAGTCGCTCGAATATGTCTCTTCGACTGTTCGCGACTCCGCTGGAGTGGCAGAACACTTTGGCCGCTGGCTGAAAACTCGGCGCATTCGCCCTCCGGATATTACCGTGGAGATTAAGAATCGGGTGTTTCTGTGCTTGCATCTACCCCCACCTGCCTGCCCTCTGATGGCTTTTGACCACCAGAGGACAGGAGCAGGTGAGGCTCGGAGTTCAATTGTTCCAGGGATGCAATGGATTCAACCGTTCAATGGCTGCGGTTAATGTCTCCGTTCTTCCCTGCACGCCATCTTCTCCCTGGTGGCACCAATTTGGTTCGGTTTTCAGGACTCCTCGTCCTCCTGAGCCGGTTTGTCGTTGGTGGTCAAGGGATTCTACCAGCGCGAGGATGGATTCAGGGGGAAAGGGTTGGGCTGAATTCAAGGCGGCAGCGAGGGAATGAAGCTGAAAGCCCTATAGCTCCAACAGGCCCCGACAATCAACTTGACGGCCCTTTTGCTCTGTGGTGAAGTCGAGGGAGCATATTGGAAATCAGCGATGGGCCTTGCCAGTTTGCTGGTTTTCGTGGCGGTCTTGTTCGGGAGCCAGAAGTTTGTGAAATTGGCAGTGGCATTTGCGAGATCAGCTTCGGGCGAGCATGCGGCTGGTGCTCGCCATCTCAGGTTTTGTGCCAACGGACGGCAGTTTGCTCTGCCTCCAGCAAACCGGCGAGTCCCTTCTTGAATCCAGAGACTAAGAACGCGAGGAGATTTTGCCCATGACGACAGAAAACATAGCTGGTTTAGCAGCGTCGGCGTCCAGACAAGCCCTCCCGTATAGGAAATCCAGCATTAAGCATTTCGTTTATGTGCCGGCGCTGATCTTGCTGCTGGCAGCGGGCGGTGTTGACTCGGCCAAGGCGGCCCAGGCGGACTTGGTTTTAACCACCAATACTTCACCGGACCCAGTCATCGGAAATGGTCATGGGGATATCTTCACGTGCACGTATTCGTTCACGGTGAGCAATGCCGGGCCTGCGGCGGCGACCGGGGTGCTGGTTAGCAATCAGCTACCTTTCTGGGTCGACACTTTTATCTCTGCAACAGGCGGCAGCACCCCCACCAACGGCAGCCTGCTGATAAACCTGGGGTCACTCGCCGTTGGTGCAACGAATTCAGTTCAGATCGTTGTGCAATGCAACGCGGACACTCAGATCGACGGCGTGACGTTTAGCGCCTTTACAAACGTGTTTCAAGTGTATGCTGACCAACTTGATCCTGACCCGACCAATAATACCGCTGCCACAGTGTTTGGAATCGACCGAACCACAACATACACCACGAGCACGCGCACGATTGAGACCAATCTTACGTCGAAGGTGAACCTGCAGGCGACCAATTGCTCGACGGAGCTGATCGCTGTGATGCCGGGAGGAACGGTGCTTTTTGACCAGACCTTCAACGCCACCTTTTCGGATCCGTCAGTTCAGGCGGAGGTGGCGCAAGCCGCGGGAGATTTGACCGGAGCAGGAGCGACCTCCTATACGGGGCCGACGGAGACGAGCTTTGGGCAAACCTTGGAGGGCAGTTCGTCAGTGACGGTCACGAACGTCATTGGAACCAATATGACCTTCACGACCACGGCCTATATCGGTCCCCAAACGATTATGGTGGGCTACAACCAGACCAACCTGCTCTACGTCCTCCCCGGCCAGGTAGACGTAGACACACTGGTCATGATCGACGTGACCAACCTGGTGACGACGACCAACACCGACACCTATCTGAATTCGGCGGTGTATACAATGATCGCGATTGTCCCCCAGCCGCAGTTGGGTTTGGCCGCTGTGCGTAGCAATCAATTCGGCTTCACCATCACCGGTACCTCCAACTTGTCCATCGTGGTGGAAGCCTGTACCAACCTGGCTACTCCAAGCTGGACCACGCTGGAACTCTACAGGTTCACGAACGGCCCGATTTATTTCAGCGATCCGGCGTGGAGGAGTTATCCGATGCGCTTTTACCGGACACGTTTACCCTAACGTCGGATTATCTCACTGGAAAAAAGCGAGGTTGAACAGGGCATGCGTCGGCGCATTCGACGCGGAAACCCTGATCGACAGAGGCCCTCCAACAGCCTCGTCGAGCAGAGGAAACAAGTCAAGAGAACAATCAATGATCCTGCAACTCAGACAGTGGGGGAGGGAGCCAAAGCCCAATCGGCACGGCACGGGACAGACTTTACGGAAAGCCGCGGCAGCTTATTAGCGACCAGGAGCCCTGGGGAC
>Ga0326727_10025564_pt1 | contig 11057 bp, 8 predicted proteins | sample MB2enrmetagenome_FD_207643 | JGI IMG/M metagenome (GOLD analysis project Ga0326727, IMG submission 207643) | Lab enriched peat soil microbial communities from McLean, Ithaca, NY, United States - MB29MY | ecosystem: Environmental > Terrestrial > Soil > Wetlands > Peat | place: USA: New York... | reverse complement strand
CAGGCGGTCGAGCGACGGCTGCTCCAGGCCGCTCGGGCAGACGCAGTTCGCGCGGATGCCGAAGGCGGCGTAGTCGGCCGCGATCTGGCGGGTCAGTTGCAGCACGCCCGCCTTGGAAACCCCGTACGCCGTCATGCCCGGCAAGGTCAGCAGCGCACCCTGCGAGGCGACGTTGACGATCACGCCGTGCCCCGCGGCCTGCATCGGCCGCAAGGCGGCGCGGCAGGCCAGGAAGACCGCTTTCAGGTTGACCGCCAGCACGCGGTCCCAGTCCGCCTCGGTCGTCTCGGTGGCCGCGCGCGCGCCCGGCGGATCGATGCCGATGGTGTTGCACAGCACGTCCAAAGCGCCGAATCTCGTGATGGCCTCAACGACCGCCGCCTCTGAGACCGCCGCCGACGTGAGGTCGCCGGCCACGATGCAGCGACCGGCCGGGTCGGCCAGCGGATCCGCCGTGATGCGGCCAGGATCGAGATCCGTCAGCACCAGCCGGGCGCCCTGCTCGGCGAACAGCACCGCCGCGGCGCGCCCCACGTTCGAACCGGCGCCGGTGATCAGGACCGACCGTCCTTGCAACAGCTTCGTCATCCCATGCTCCCGCCACCGTCGATGCGCAAAACTTGGCCGGTCATGAACGCCGCCGCCGGCGAGGCCAGGAACAGCACAGCGCCGGTGGCGTCGCTGGCGTCCTGCACCCGCGGGATCGACTGGTCGGCGACGAACCGCGCGATCGCCGCCTGCGGGAAGGCGGCGCGCACCCGCTCGGTCGGCGTGAAACCCGGCGCCACGGCATTGACGGTGATCCCCGACGCCCCAAGCTCGCGCGCGAGCGCCCGGGTCAGTGCGACGACACCCCCTTTTGCCGCCACATAGGGCACCAGGTTGATGCGATCCTCACCGCGAAACAGCGCCGCCGTAATGCCGCTGAACGCCGCTGTCGATGCGATGTTGATGATCCTGCCGCCGCGACCCCGCATCAGCGGAATGACCGCCCGGATGCAGAGGAACTGGCTGGTCAGGTTGAGCCGCAGCGTGTGTTCCCACGCCTCAAGACTGGTTGTTTCCAGCGGCGTCGCTGCCACCGCACCACCGGCGTTGTTGACCAGCACGTCAACCGCGCCGAACCTCTCGCCGACGGTGCCGATTGCCGCGGCCACGGAAGCCTCATCGCAAACGTCGCCGGCGAAGCCTTCGACAGTGTAACCGGACTGACGCGCCTCCTGCGCCAGCGCGTCGAGTCCGGCCGCATCGAGATCGAGTGCCGCCACAGCAAAGCCGGCGCCCGCCAGTGCCAGAGCGTGGCTGCGTCCCATGCCACGCGCGGCACCGGTGACGAGCGCGATCTGCTGCATTGCCTCAGCCCTTGGTCCACTCGACAAACTTGGCGTCGGCGACCTTGAGCCGCGACAACACCAGCTTGATCTCGCGGTCCGGCCCGATGGTGATGTCGCCGACCACGCCGTGGAAATTCTTCGTCTCCGCCAGCGCTGCGCGCACTTTTACCCGGTCGGTCGTCCCGCTCCGGCGGATGGCATCGATGATCAGCCGCGCCGCATCGTAGGCCTGCGCGGAGAACTTGCTCGGCACCTTGCCGTACTTCGCCTGGAAGGCGGGAACAAAGGCACGCACCTGAGGATTGCTGCTGCCGGGGAAGTAGGCCGACACCAGCAGCAGGCCGTTCGCCGCCTGGCCGGCGAGCTCGAGCAGTTGCGGATTGAACAGGCCGGCGCCGGACATGAAGGTCGGATGGAAGTTCATGTCCCGCGCCTGCTGGAACAGCAACGCCGCCTCGACCTGGAACAGGGCCAGCATGACGGTGTCGGGGGTACGGGCACGCAGGCCGGTGATCAGCGGCTTAAAGTCCTGCTCTCCCGGGTTGATGAAGTCCACTGACAGCACGTTGGCTCCGAACTTCACCGAGTTGGCGCGGAAGATCTCGGCATAGGCACGGCCGTAGTCGTCATTGCGACCGATCACGCCGACGCGCTTGGCGCCAAGCTCCGCCGCCCAGTCGGTGACGGCGCCCACTTCGCCGGCGGCAATCGGCGTGTCGCGGAAGATGTAGTCGCCGGTTTTGGTGATATCCGGGTGGGACGCGGTCGGCGTCATCATGATGATGCCGTTGCGCTGGTAGATGGGTGCTGCCGCCAGGCACGGCGTGCTGGAGAAATCGCCGACCACGGCGAGCACGTCGCCACGGGCGGCGAATTTCTGCGCGACGTTGGCCGCCTCCTTTGGGTCGCTGCGCGAATCCTCGACCACGCCAACGAACGTCAGGCCCGGAACGACGTTCTGCTGGTTGCTCTGTTCGATGGCGAGTTCCGCGCCCTGGCGGATATCGAGCCCGTACTGGGCCTCATCCCCGGTGATCGGCACCGAGATGCCCAGGATCACCTGTTTGCTTTGCGCGTGAGCGCGCCGCCCCGACAAGGCCAGGACACCAAGGCTCGTTGTCGTCAGCCATTCGCGACGGCTCCAATGAATTGACATCGTGGTCGAGCTCCTGAGGTTGCGTAACAAAAAGGATCAGGCTTCGCGGATCCATTCGGTCGTGACGTTCACCTTGGCATCGCGAAGCAGCGCCGCCAACGGGCAGAGGCGCTCCACTTCGGAGCGGAACAGGGCCAGGCGCTCATCGCTCTCGCCGGTACGGATGTAAACGCGCTGGATGACCTTGTGATAGTGATAGGCGATCGGTTCCACCTGCGAGAACAGCTTGCCGGTGCGCTTCATCTCCGCGCGACGCACGTCGTGGATGCCCTCGGCGTCGAAGCGAACGCCGGCGAACTTGAAACTCATTTCGCGCTGCAGGATGTTCATGATCATCGCGGTACACGAATTCAGCGCGCACAACGTCATCTCCAGCGGCGTCGGCCCCATGTTCTTGCCGCCCAGCTCCAGCGGCTCGTCGAAATAGATCGGCGGCAGATCGCGGACCCGGCTCACGCTCTGGTAACTGCCGCGATATTCCGTGGTGACATGGATACTCTGCAGTCGGTCGCTGACTTTCACGTCTTCCGCAGCGGTGGCGACGGGCTTCGAGGCTTCGGTCATCGAAATTCTCCTCGGGTTTGGGTGCCTTTACAGGCGGTTGGAGTTGCCAAGATCGAACGTCCAGGTGATCGGACCCCGCTCGGCGGCCAGGCGCTCACGGAGCGCCCGGGTGGCGGCGAGGTCGACGCCTCCCGCGGCGTCCTGCACCACGCCATAGTCGCGCCGGGCCGCAGCCTCGCTCACCCGCTGGTTGCGAACATCCTCCAGCACCGCTTCGGGGGGGCGCAAAAGCGGATCGCCATAGCCGCCGCCGCCGGCGGTGTCGCAATCCAGCACGTCGCCGGCATTCATACTGAAGCGTTCGCGCGCCGGCACGGTGTGGGTGCTGCCGTCCGCCCGGCACAGAATGCTCGACCAGCTCATCGCAGGCTGGCCACCTTTCAGGCCCCAGGGCTGCGTGAAATGGCGGTCGCCACGGTGCGTAACCTCCAGCGGACCTTCCAGCACCTCGAATACCTTGTGCATGCCGACGCCGCCGCGATAGTGCCCGGCGCCGCCGGAATCCGTCTTCAGCCGCATCGAGCGGATCCGCAACGGGTATTCCATCTCCACCGCTTCGGTCGGCGCGTTCATCATGTTGGTGATGTCGGTCTCGATGTAGTCGACGCCGTCCTTGGTCGGCCGCGCGCCCATGCCGCCGCAGAACAGCTCGAGATAAACGTAAGCCCTGCCGTCCCGGCTGCGCCGGCCCGAGAAGCTGACGCCCTCCATGCTGCTGGACGCGGCCCGCACCCGCTCGGGCGCCGCCTGCGCCAGGCAGCCGAAAATCACGTCCGTCATGCGGCACACGGTCATCGTGCGCGCATTGAGCGCCGCGGGGTGCCGTGGATTGACCACCGTCCCCTCCGGCAGACGCACGCTGATCGGGCGGAAGCAGCCGGCATTGTTGGGCAGCGTCGGATCGGTCACACAGCGGATGCAGTAGGCGACGACGCAGGCGGCGTGGGAGAACGCGGCATTGGCGGCGCCGCGCACCTGCCTATCGGTGCCGGCGAAATCGACCATGACGTCGGAGCCCTTGATGGTCAGTGTCGCCTGGATGCGAATCCGCTTGTCCAGCACGATGCCGTCGTTGTCGAGGTAGTCCCAGAAGGTGTAGCTACCGTCGGGGATTTCGCTGATGCGCGCACGGGTGACGACCTCCGCCCGGTTCATCAGTTCGGCGACGACGGCTTGCACGCAATCGGCGCCGTACTCGTCGCAGAGGCCCCGGTAGCGGTCGGCACCGATCCGCACGGCGGCGATCTCGGCGCCGATGTCCGCCGTCACGTCGGCCGGAATCCGCACGTTCTTCAGCAGGATGCGGCGAACCGCCTCCTCGAAGACACCGCCCTTCATCAGCCGCACCGGGGGCAGCACGAGGCCCTCCTGGAACAACTCGGTCGCATCCGGCGGCAGGCTGCCGATCGCCATGCCGCCGAGGTCGGACTGATGCGCCATGCAGGCGGCGACCGCGACCGGCCGGCACCGCCAGATGACTGGCGCCAGCACCGTTACGTCCGGCAGATGCGTGCCGCCATCATAGGGGTCGTTCATGATGTAGATGTCGCCATCGCCCATGGTGGCGATCGGGAAGTCGCGCAGGATCGACTTCACGGTCGACGCCAGCACACCGAGATGCTGCGGCAAGGCCACCGACTGCGTCATCGTCTCGCCATCCGCAGTGAACAGGGCGCACGAGCAGTCCGCGCCTTCCTTCAGCACGATGGAGAAGGCGCTGCGAATCACGGCGCCCTCCATCTCCGCGGCCACCACGTTCAGTCGATTGCCGATCACTTCGATGGTGATGGCGTCGACGGCTCCGGCCAGCGTGCCGGACGTGCTCTTATCGGACATCGGATACTCCGGTTTCTGCTTTCGGTGCGGCCTCAGGCGGGCGCCCCGGTGGGAAGTCCAGTCGGCCGGCGGAATATCCGGCGTCGACGACGATGGTTTCGCCGCTGATCGCCCGCGCGGCGGCGGAGGCGAGGAACAGTACGGCGGCGGCCACGTCCTGGCCGGTGGTGATCAGGGAGAGCGCGCTGTGGGCCTGGTAGTAGCGGGCCACGCGTTGGTAGCGCTCATCGCCCGCCTGCCGAGCGACCAGCCCCGGGGCGACGGCGTTGACGGCAATGCCGGCCGCGCCGAGTTCAATGGCGAACGCGCGCGTGAGCATCTCGAGCGCTGCCTTGGTCGCGCAATAGAGGCCCGCATCCGGCCGGGCATAGCGGTAGTTGCCGGAGGTGATGTTAATGATCCGGCCGGCGATGCCGCCGGCCTGCATCGTCGTTGCCACTGCGCGGGTGACGAAGAACGCCGCCTTCACGTTGACCGCCATCACCCGGTCGAACTCGGCCTCGGTGATCGCCGCGGTGGCACGGTTGAAGTTGATCCCGGCGCCGTTCACCAACACGGCGATCGGGCCGAGGCCGGCGCGCACCCGTGCCAGCAGGTCGTCGACGCCGGCCGCTGTCGCCAGGTCGGCCTGATAGGCCCGCAGCACGCCCCCTTCCCCCGCCAGCGCGGCGCTGGCCGAGGCGGTACGCGCCGTGGTTGATCCGGCGATCGCCACCCGCGCTCCGACCCTGAGAAATGCGCGCGCGATCTCGACGCCGATCAGCCCGGTGCCACCGGTGATCAGGACCGCACCCTGCGTCCACGGTTCAGTCATGACGCGGCATCTCCACCAGCAGGTTGCCATTCTTCTCGACGCGCGCCTGCTCGCCCGGGAAGATCACCACGGTGCTGTCGACCTGCTCCAGGATGAACGGACCGCTCCGTACCACTTCGAAGGGCAGCCGGTCGCGCCGGAACACCGGCACCGGCACATAATCGCCGGCCTCGTCCAGCCAGACCCGTCGAGTGCCCGTCGATGCCGCTTCCCACGATGGGCCGGGCGCCGGCGGTTGCAGCCTGAGCGTCGGCACCGCGGCGGTGTGCACCGTCCGCAGATTGATGAACTCCACCGGCGCGAGTTCATTGCGATGACGGTAGACGCGTTCATGCGCCTCATGGAAGGCCTGTACGAGGCGCGGTATCAGCCCGTCATCGAAGGCGTCGGTCAGCTCGACCTCCAGCTCATAGGATTGCCCGATATAGCGCATATCCGCGTACCGGCGGACGCCCATCCTGTTATCGGCGACGCGGTCGCGCCGCATCGTCTCGGCCCCTCTCTCCTCCAGCCTAGCGAACGCTTCCGCCAATGTGGCCAGCTTCAGGCCGATCGCCGAATGGCGGAACGCGGCAGCGGTGTCGTGCTCGATATCGGAAACCAGCAGGCCAAACGCCGAGAGCACGCCGGGCGCCAGCGGCACGATCAGGCGCGGGATGCGGAGCATGCGCGCCAGCGGCCCACCGTGCAGCGGGCCCGCGCCGCCCAGCACCACCAGCGCGAACTCGCGCGGGTCGTAGCCGCGCGCCACCGTCAACAGCCGGATCTCGTCGGCCATGCGGTTGTTCAGGATCGTGTGGATGCCGGACGCCACCTTGAGTTTCGGCATGCCGAGCCGCCGACCGATCGCTTCGATGGCGCGATGCGCGGCGTCGGCGTTGAGCCGCATGTCGCCGCCGGCGAAATAGTCGGGATTGAGATATCCGAGCACCACGCTCGCATCGGTCACCGTGGGTTCGGTGCCGCCGATGTCGTAGCATACCGGCCCCGGCACCGCTCCGGCGCTTTGCGGGCCGACGTGTAGGCTGTCGGCCTCGTCGAGCCAGGCGATGCTGCCGCCGCCGGCGCCAATGCTGATGACGTCGATCATCGGGATGCGGATCGGATAGCGCAGCACCTTGCCCTCGGTCGAGGTCAGCGCCTTGCCATCGACGATCACGCCGAGATCCGACGAGGTGCCACCGATATCGTTGGAGATCAGGTTGCGCTCGCCGCACAGTTCGCCCACTAGCTGGGCCGCCACCACGCCCGCCGCGGGACCTGACCGCAGCAGGCTCACCGGCCGCTCCACCATCGAGGGCGTGGTGGCGATGCCGCCGCGCGACTGCATGATCTCGAGCCGCGCCGGCACGCCCATCTGCCTGAGCTCGCGTTCCAGGGCGCCGATGTAGCGCGACACGCGTGGCCGCAGATAGGCGTCGAAGGTGGTCACCAGGGTGCGTTCATATTCCCGGAACGTCGGGTCGACCGCCGATGAGATCGACACCGCGAGATCCGGGTATTCCTCGTGGATGATGTCCCGCGTGCGCTGCTCGTGGCGCGCATCGAGGAACGAGAACAGGTAGCAGACGGAGATCGCCTCCACGTGGTGCTGTTCGCGCAACCGCCGCACGCCGGCGCGCACGGCCGCTTCGTCGAGCGCCACCAGCACCTGTCCGTCGGCAGCGATGCGTTCGGCAATGCCGACCCGGCGGGCGCGCGGCACCAGGAACTCCGGCGTCTCGGGATCGATGAAAAGGTTGTACAGCTCGGACCGCTTCTGCCGGCCGACCGTCAGCACGTCCTCGAACCCGGCGGTGGTCAACAGCCCGGTCACCGCGCCCTTGCGCTCGACGACGGCGTTGGTGGCGACGGTGGTTCCGTGAATGAAACGGGCAACGTCGGCCGGCTGCAGGGCGGCTTTCTCGAGCAGCCGCCGCAGTCCCCTGGTGATCGCCTGCGACGGATCGGCGGGCGTGCTCGACACCTTCAGCAAGGTCATTCGTCCGTCACTGGTAATGCCAACGACATCAGTGAACGTCCCACCGACATCAATTGCCACCGACAACTGCTCACGCATAGTTTCGCTTCCTACAGTACTGGCCGACGCGGACGGCATCCCGGGCACGGCGGCTCAATCGAGATAGGCACGGATCATCGCCTCGTTCTGCAACAGCTCCGGGCCAGGCCCCTCCAGGACCACCCGCCCGGTCTGCATGACATAGCCGTAACGCGCAATCCGCAATGCCATGAAGGCGTTCTGTTCGACCAGCAGCACCGTGGTGCCATTGCGGTTGATCGTCTGGATCGCCTCGAACATGGCCTGCACGATGATCGGCGCCAGGCCGAGCGAGGGCTCATCGAGCAGCAGGACATCCGGCGCCGCCATCAGGGCGCGGCCGATTGCCAGCATCTGCTGCTCGCCGCCCGACAAGGTGCCGCCGAGCTGCCCACGCCGTTCGGCGAGACGCGGAAACAACTCGAACACCCGGGCCAGGTTTTCGGCGCTGTTGCGGCCTTGCCGGCGGCCGTAGCTGCCGAGGTTGAGGTTCTCCTGGACGGTCAGCCCGGCGAAAATGCGCCGACCCTCCGGGCACTGCACGATGCCGAGCTGGGCCACCTGGTACGGCTTGAGGCCGACCAGCGAGCGCCCGTTGTAGAGCACGTCGCCGGCGCGCGGCCTGAGTTCGCCCGACAAGGCGCGGATGGTGGTCGTCTTGCCGGCGCCGTTGCCACCGACCAGCGCCACGATTGCACCCTCGGGCAGTTCGATGGAGATGCCCTTCACCGCCTCGATCGGACCATAGGCGACGACCAGACCCTGCCCGCTGAGCGCCATGCCTCAGGCCTCTGCGGTGCCGAGATAGGCGCGGATCACGCGCTCGTCCGCGCGGACCTGCTGCGGCGTCCCTTCCATGATCTTGCGGCCCTCGTCCATGACGATGACGCGGTCCGAGACGCTCATCACCAGGCTCATGTGATGTTCGACTAGCAGAATGGTCTGGTTAAAGTCGTCGCGCAGCCGGCGCACCAGCAGGCCGAGGCCGTCCACCTCCGCCGGGTTCATCCCCGCCGCCGGCTCGTCCAGCAGCAAGAGGCAGGGCCGTACGGCAAGGGCGCGGGCAATCTCCACCCGCCGCTGGTCGCCATAGGCAAGATTGCGTGCCAGCTGGGACGCCACCTGGCGCAACTCGAGCAGGTCGAGCAGGGCGTCGGCCGCCGCGTCGAGTTCGGCCTCTTCCCGCCGATACGAAGGCAAGCGCAGGAGGGTGGTGAGCAACGAGGTGCGCCGGCTCAGCGTCAGCCCGACCAGCACGTTCTCCTTTGCGGTCAGGTTCGGAAAGATGCGCAGGTTCTGAAACGTCCGCGCCACTCCCGCGGCGGCCACCCGGTGCTGGCGGACGTTGCGCAGATCGACGCCGGAGACCCGGATGGTGCCGCCGGTCGGCGGATAGAGATTGGTGATGACGTTGAAAACGGTGGTCTTGCCGGCGCCGTTCGGGCCGATGATGCTGACGATTTCATGGTCGAAGACGTCGAAGCTCAGCCCCTCGACCGCGCGCAACCCGCCGAACTGGCGGGACAGCTCCTCCACCTGCAGCCGCGCCGCCGCCGTCACGACGACGACTCCATCACCCGGGCCAGGCGTCGCCAGGTCAGCCAGCGCCGGCCGGTGCCGCTGAACCCGAGCAGGCCCTGCGGCCGGTACAGCACGACGAGCATCATGACGAGCCCGTACACGGCTTGCCGGTAGTCGGCTGCAAACCGCAGAATTTCCGGCAGTCCGGCCAGCACGGCGCCGCCCAGGATGGCGCCGGGCACGCTGCCGATGCCGCCCAGCACGACCATCGACAGGATGGCGATCGACTCCATCGGCGTGAAGCTGTCGGGGCTGATGAAGCTGACATAGTGCGCCCAGAAGCTGCCGCAGGCGCCGGCGATGGCAGCGGAGACTCCGAACGCCAGCATCTTCATGGTGCGGGCATCGACGCCGACACTGGCGGCACCGAGTTCGTCGTCGCGCATCGCCCGCAACGAGCGCCCGTAGGCGGAATCGAGCAACATCACCACCGTCAGCGTGGCGACCGCCAGGATGACGAGCATGAGGTAGTAGAAGCCGCGGCCGGATAGCGGCCCGTCGAACCAATCGGGCGACGGGATCGCCCGAATTCCCATCGGCCCATGCGTCAGGTCGATCCAATTGACCATCAGCATCCACACCACCCCGGCCAAGCCAAGCGTGCCCATCGCGACGTAATGGCCCCTGAGGCGCATCACCGGCCAGGCAAACGCCACACCGAACGCCCCGGTGAAGGCGGTGGCGCCGAGGAAACAGGCCCAGACCGGCAGGCCGAACCGGGTCGCGAACAGCGCGGAGGCATAGGCGCCGATGCCGTAAAAGGCGGCTTGCGCGAGCGAAATGATGCCGGCGAAGCCAGCCACCAGGTTGAGGCTGAGCGCCAGCGTTCCGTACAGCAGCATCACCGTCATGATGCGCAGATAGTAGGGATCGCTGATCGCCAACGGCAGCAGCGCCAGAGCCAACGCGCACAGCGGCAGCCCGGGGTCTCGCCAGGTCGGCACCGGTGGCAGCGGCAGGATGTTCAGGTTCGACCGCTCGATCTTGTCAAGATGACGTCGGCCCAGCAGGCCGCTGGGCCAGAACAGCAGCACCAGGACCAGCAGCAGGAGGGACACTAGGTTCGACCAGGATGTGCCGATATAGACACTGGTGAAGGCTTCGGCGATGCCGATGAACAGGCCGCCGACGACCGCGCCGCCGGCCTGCTCCATGCCGCCCAGCACCGAGGCGGCAAAGGCCTTCAGCATGCTCGCCGAACCCATTAGGGGCGTGATCGCATTGTACAGCGCCGCACTCAGAATGCCGGCCAGGCCGCCGAGCGCGGAGGCGATACAGAACACCACGGAGATCGTACGGTCGACATTGATGCCGAGCAGCGAGGCGGCCCGGCGATCCTCGGCAATGGCGCGCACGGCGGTGCCGAAATTGGTGTAGCGCAGCCACAGGTGCAGCGCCGCGATCACCACCACCGCAACCAGCAGTGTCAGCGCCTCCCACGGACTGACCGTCATGTCGCCGAGCACGAATGGCGCGCCCATGGGCGGGGCGGGAAAACTGCGGGTCTGCGGGCCGAAAACGAACTGCAAGCCGTTCTCGATGACCATGCCGATGCCGAGCGTGGTGATCAATGGCATCAGCAACGGCGCCTCACGCAACGGCCGGACGGTGATGCGCTCGACCACGAAGCCCACGCAGAACGCCGCTGCGGTGCCGCCGACGAAAGCGGGGACGAGGCCGAAACCAAGCCCCCGCATCAGCCACATGGCGACGAAAGCGGCGACCCCGTAGGCA
>Ga0326727_10025562_pt1 | contig 11058 bp, 8 predicted proteins | sample MB2enrmetagenome_FD_207643 | JGI IMG/M metagenome (GOLD analysis project Ga0326727, IMG submission 207643) | Lab enriched peat soil microbial communities from McLean, Ithaca, NY, United States - MB29MY | ecosystem: Environmental > Terrestrial > Soil > Wetlands > Peat | place: USA: New York... | reverse complement strand
TCGTGCGCGGCGGACCGGACTGGCTGTCGTTTATCGGCAACTGGATGACCGAGTGGGAGCGCACCGGCGAGACCAAGTACCGCGACAAAATCATCGCCGGCATGGATTCTATCGCCAAGATGCCCTATTGGTTCATGACGGGGCCGAACAACCTGTATGGTTACGATCCCGCCACCGGCAAGCTCTATCCGCTGGTGGAAGACGGTTTCGGGACCTACAACCTGACCACCATTCAGGGCGGGGCGGAAGTGGTCTTCGAGCTGAATTCCCTGCTCGACCACGCCGGTTGGAACAAGGCGTGGAACCAATACTGCCGGCTGTCCGGCGCGCCCAAGGCGGTAGTGGCCAAGGATATGACCACGGGCACCGAAGGCGCCGACGGCCAGTATGCGCGAGGCCGCCTGGCAGCCTACGCCTACATGCTGACGAAGAACCCGGCATTCGCCAAGCGGGCGTTGAGCGGCCTGCGCCCGTCGGGCTTCGCCACCACCAGCCTCAAGGGTCCGGAAGTTCTGAACCCGATTGACGAGGTCCCCGGCGTCTCGACCAACAGCACCGCGCAGGGCTGTCTGGAGGCCATCGAGATTCTCGAAATGTGCGGCTAAAAAGGGAAAAGGGGACAGACGCATTTTCCGCCGCGGAAAATGCGTCTGTCCCCTTTTTAGGCCAGTTCCGCCAGCTTGACCCAGAAGCCGGGCTGCGACAGGCGGCAGCGCGCCGAAGGTTCGGCGTAGAGCGCGTGCGCGGACATCGACTCCCAAATTCCCTTCAGCGGCTGCTTCCGGATATTCCCGAACGAGTAGGGCGTGAAATCGCAGGGACTGACGTCGCCATTGGCGCGCAGATGCACTTGCACCATTCCGGCGGGGCAGCCTTCGGCCACGCAAGGATAGGCGATGCTCGAAAACATCGTCTGGTGGATGATCCGCGGGTAGTCGGGCTTTTCGGTGTACTTCGCGCGGAACTCGACGATGTGCCGGGCGTCTTCCTCGCTCAACATGCAGTCGTGTTGCGCCGAGAGGCGTCCGGTGGGGATGACATCGAACAGAAAGACTTCGAGGACATCCAGAGAACGGGCCAGGTCCATCATGGCGTCGAGTTCGCCGTTCCCTATGTTCTCCTTGGTGGCGTAGGTGGAAACGCCGGTCAGGATGCCGGCATCCTGACACAGTCTCAGCCCGCGGTATGCCTTCTCGGCCAGACCGGGGCGCCGGCGGTGCGTGTTGTGCCGCTCGGGGTCGAAGTGGTCCAGGCTGACGAACACGCCGTAAACTCCCGCCTGTTTGAGCCTGGCGACGGTATGCTCCAGCAGAAACTCGCCGTTGGTGAAGATGGTGCAGACGCTGCGGTGCTTGTCGACGGCGGCGATCAGGTCGTAGATTCTCTCGTAGAGCAGAGGTTCGCCGCCCGTGAGGACCACGCACGTCGTGCCGAGATCGAGGGTCTGGTCGATGACGCTCTTGAGTTCCTGGAAGGTGAGGGCGCTGTTCTCTTGCCGGGTCTTCTCCTGGTAATCGGCCGCCGAGCAATGCAGACAGTCGCACTGGCAGTTGTACGTAACCGCCATGGTCATGACATGTGGAGTGCGTCCGGCCGAGGTGAGACTGACGGGGCCGGCGGCAGCCCCATTGGACCGCAGCATGTTCTCCATGATGAGCTTGACCCTGCGCCGGGCCGCGGGAGAACCGAGCGGCGGGGTGAGCAGGGAGAAAGCCTGATATCCGTCGTCCAATTCGACCAGAGGCTTCCCGGCCACGTAATAGTTGTCCTGGGCGCGACGGTAGTTGGCCATGGTATTCCGGATCGCCGTCCGTTGCCATGCTTTCAGGTCAGAATTCATGAGATTCACCGCCTGGAGGCTCATTGGAAAACGGCTTGGTCAGCAAAACGGCGTCGAATTCGCCGGGGGCCACGTGGGCCTTCTCCGCGCCGCGAGTGACAATCAGCAGACTCGACCCGGGCCTGCCAGGCGTCTTGACCTCAATCTGACTGGCGGACCAGATGCCCTTGGATTGGCGCAAGCCATAGTAAAGGAAGTCCTCGGTGGCCCCGGAAGACAGCAGTGTTTTCTCCACACGCACGGGATATAGGCTTTCGCGATCGAGCCACGAGGTCACGACCGCATAGTGCGAGTGGTCATCCGCTTCCGGTGTGCTCTTCACCAGGTAACAGGCGCGGGCTCCGTAGCGGGTTTCGCCGGTAAGCACCTGTTTGTGCCACTGAAAGTGGTTCTCGAGCAGGTCCTCGTAAGTGAAGGCCGTCCCGAGCAGGGCCTCCCCCCAGCGCTCAAATGGCGCCGTCACGGGCCTGGCGTCGCCGGCATGGCCCGTGCGGATTAGGGCCGGGCCCGCCGCGGGGCTTTCCAGCAGCAGCCGGACTCTGGCGGGCGCGGGGTCGGTGATCTCGCAGAAGATCTTCACGGTGCCCGCGAACCAGCGCGCGCGCAGGGAGAGCCGATAGGTTTGACGTTCGCCCGATGCGGCCACGCCAACCAGCCGCCCGGTCGCCCGGAAATCCGTCGCTGCCCGGATGGCCTCCAGCCGCACCCTCAATTCCTGGATGGTCATGGCCGTTTGACCCCATGCCCCGAACACCGCACAGAGAAAGACCGCCGCGAGGACTCTCATACCGCCACCACTCTCCCATCCAACAAGCGGACGTTGCGGCGGCCCATGCGGGCGACCTCCGCCTCGTGGGTCACCACGATAATGGTCATGCCCCTCTGCGACTGAATGCCGACGAGTAAGGCCATGATTTTCGCCGAGTTCTCGCTATCCAGGTTGCCCGTGGGTTCGTCGGCGAGCAGAATCTCCGGATCGTTCGCCAGGCTGCGCGCAATGGCGACCCTTTGCCGCTCGCCTGCCGAGAGCTGGTTGGGGTATTGCCGGAGACGGTGCGTCATGCCCACTTCCTCCAACAGCGCCTCGGCCTTCTGGCGGCGCTCACGGGCGCCGAGCGGGCCTTCGAGCATCGGGATCTGGACATTGTCGAGGACCCGCAGCGCCGGCAACAGGTAGAAAGCCTGAAACACGAAACCGACGCGGCGCGAGCGGTAAGCGTCCAGGTCGAACCGGCCCGCGAGACTGCTGCCACGGTAGAAGACCTCGCCGCTCGAAGGCTCGTCCAGACCGCCCCACAATTGCAGCAGCGTCGATTTGCCGCTTCCACTCGGTCCGCTGATGGTCAGGAACTCTCCGGGTGCCACCTGCAAGTCGACCCCGCGCAGCGCCTGGATTCGGCCTTGGTCGTACTCTTTCTTCAGGGATCGCGCCTCCAGCATGGGTTGATCAGTCATGTCGCAACGCCTCCACCGGAGAAAGCCGGGCCGCGCGCCATGCGGGCAGCGCTCCCGCCGCAAGCGCGATCAGTACGGCAATTGCCAAAGCCATCCCCGCGTGAGGCCAGGAAATCGACGCATCGGCGATGTTGGCGGTCATCGGTAGCGACGCCAGCAGCCGCAGCGCGCCCCATCCACCCACCAGTCCCACAACGCCGCCAATAGAGCCGAGCGCCGCGGCCTCCAGTTGGATCAGCAGAATCACACGCCAGCGCCTCCAGCCCAAGGCGCGCAAAATGCCGATCTCCTTGGTTCGCTCAAACACCGCCATGGCCATGGTGTTGGCGATCCCCAGCGCTCCCACCAGCAAGGCGATCAGCGACGTCCCCCAGGCGATGGAGCGGGCGAAGGAAACGAACTGGTTGCTGTGCGCCCGCTCGGCGACCGGCACGGCCTTCAGCCCCGGCAGGGCTTCTTCGATGGCCGCGCGAGCCTGGCGGATATTCTCCTCCGCGGTCCGCCCAGGCGGCGCTGGGCGCAAGCGCACGTGAAATGCGGTGACCTTCCCGTGCAGATCGGCCAAATTCTGCAACTGCCCGATGGGCATCATCACGGCCCCCGTCTCCAGGGCCGAGCCGCCGCGAAATACTCCCACTACGCGAAAGGAGGCGCCCTGGATCTCCATCGTGTCGCCGGCTTTCTTGCCGAGGTTGTCCGCCAAAATCTCCCCCAGGATCACCTCCGGCTCCTCGCCGCGGAACTTGCGTCCCTCGAGGAAGTGTAGAGGAGCCATTTCGTAAGAGTCCTCGCGCAGTCCGTAGGCCAGCGCGTTCACCTCGGGCGTGAGGTCCATCAGGTTGAGCACGATGGGAGACGCCTCCGCCACCGCCGGAAGCGAGCGGATCCGGTCCCCCACGCGTTCGTCGACAGTGGTATTCAAAAATGTCTTCTGAACCACGGCCAGGTCCGTGCCTTCGCTTTCGTAGAGCTTCAACCACTCGCGCTCGAAGGACTGCGAGAAGCCCACCAGGGCCACAAAAGCGGCGATGCCCACGGCAATGCCGCAAACCGTGAGGCCGGTGCGCAGCTTGCGGCGCGCAATGTTGATGAGCGCAATCCGAAGCAGCGCCACTGCATTCCTCAAGTTCACGATAGCCTAACCAGTGCAAGGAGCCACGATTGTATCGCGCGGCGGCGCGAGACGGCAATGCAGCGGAAAACAGGCGACACTATAGGGGAGGAGAAACGAATGAGCTATCTCAGCCGCCGTGAGGCCCTGCGTCTCGCCGCCGCGACAACTCTCGGGTCCGCCGTGTTATCGGCACAGAATGTCCGCGTCTTCGACGTCCGGGACTTCGGCGCTGTGGGCGACGGAAGCACGCTCGATACCGCCGCCATCCAGCAGGCCATCGACCAGGCTGCCGCGGCGGGCGGAAACGCGCAGGTGCTCATCCGCGGCGGCAAGAAATATCTCATCGGCACGCTGGTCCTGAAGGGCGGCATCGATTTCCACCTGGCCGACGACGCCGAGCTGCTGGTGAGCACCAACCCGCGGCACTACACCGGCGGCGGCGTCATCACCGCTACCGGCGCCGACGGCCTGCGCATCACCGGCACGGGCAACATCAACGGCCGGGCGCGCGAGTTCATGACCCGCTACGACCAGCCCAACGAGTGGTGGCTGCCCGCCGGTTTCCGCCCGAAAATGTTCGTGCTGACCAACTGCAAGGGCCTCGAGGTCCACGACATTACCTTCAGTGAGGCGCCCGAATGGGGGCTGCACATGATCGGCTGCGAGCACGTGCTGGTGGATAATCTGAAGATCCGCAACCTGCTCGACGTGCCCAACTGCGACGGCATCGATCCCGACCATTGCCGCGACCTGGAGATCCGCAACTGCAACATCGTGTGCGGCGACGATGCCATCGTGATCAAGGCCACGCGGCAAGCCGCCGACTACGGACCCTCGGCCAACATCACGGTCCACGATTGCGTCATACAGACGCAAGACGCGGGCGTGAAGATCGGAACCGAGACCACGCAAGACATCCACGACATCCGTTTCGAGCGCTGCGAGATCCGTTCCAGCTCGCGCGGCTTGTGCATCCAGGCCCGCGACGAAGGTAGCGTTTACAACATCGATTTCCGCGACATCAAATTCGTGTCGCGCTACCATTCGGACCCGTGGTGGGGCCGCGGCGAGGCCATCTCTCTGACCGCCATTCCGCGCACCGCTCAGGGCAAGATAGGGACCATCCACGACGTGCGCATCCGGAACGTCAGCGGCCGCGCGGAGAACAGCGTGCGCGTCCAGGGCAGCAAGGAGAGCCGCGTTCGCGGCGTCACGCTGGAGAACGTCGCCGTGACGCTGGACCGCTGGACGCAATATCCCGGAGGCTTATTCGACGACCGGCCCACGACGGCCTATCCGGCCATTGAGCCGCACGGCAACCCCGGCTTCAGCATCCGCTACGCGGACAACGTGGTTGTGAAGCATTCGAGCGTCAAGTGGGGAGACAAGCGCCCGGACTACTTCACCCACGCGTTGGAAGCCGAGTCCGTGACCGGGTTGGAACTCACGGCTTTCGCCGGCGAGGCCGCGCATCCGGCGCGCGACGCGGACGTGTCGGTCCACTAAAAGGGGACAGACGCATTTATTCCCACAGACTCTCTTGCAGGCCGGCCGGGTTGGCAGCCTCCAGCTGCTTTGGCGGCCGCCCGCGCGCCAGAACCCGCAACCGGCGTCCGGCTTGCCGCTCCAGCGTCGTGACGAACTCCCGCGATCCCAGCGGTTCGCCAGTGTGCGTTGCGTGACGAACCGCGTCGCATTCGCCGCCCGACATCCCCGCCGACAGAATCTCCCGCCACTCGCCGTAGTTCCACCCTCCGAAATACTCCGCCCAGCGGCAATCTAACACGGGGTCCAGGACGTGATTCTGGGTATGCGCGTGGGCGCTCGACCACGGCCAGTCCCAGGGCGCCGAGGTCAGTTCGGCCCGCACTGGGTTCAACTCGACATAGCGCAGAGCACGCAGCAGGTGTGATCCTTCCAGCAGGCAGGAGAAGAAACGATTCTGCCAGACGTGGCCACTCCAGTCCTGGGCATGGTTGAGCGCCAAAGCGTACTCGGAGTGCGTGCGCCCCAACGCGCGCGCCAGCGAGTTCTCTCGCTCCGGAATGGCGATGAGGTGAACGTGGTTTGGCATGAGGCAGTAGCCGAGTATCCGGACGCCGTAACGCGTGGCATGCCGGCTCAGGAGGTCCAGATAGAGACGGCGTTGACCGGACGAGTGAAAGACCGGCTGGCAGTTGTTTCCACGCTGGGTAACGTGATGGGCGACGTCTGGAACGATGAAACGAGCGCGGCGGGGCATAGCATAAGAAGAGGTAGCGAAAGCGCTCGCAAGTTCTCAGGAAAATGCGTCTGTCCCCTTTTAGAGGCCGGTGACGTGGCGGCAATCTTGCAGTTTCACTACGCTGCCGTCGGCGGTCTTGATATGCGTGTTGGCGAAGGTCCAGTGGTCGGCGTATTGAATGCTGCCGGCTGACTTCGCGTCGATATCCAGGTTCTTGAATTCGAAATTCAGAAGCGGCGAATCCTTGTAGGAACCCACCGAAAATGCCCGCTGCGCATCCACTGCCTTGATATCGGAAATCTTGACGTTTCGGAAATGCGGCAGCCCCTTCTCGGGTGACACTACCTCGGTCAGCACCTTCCAGTAGTCCGGCGGGTTCGTGATTCCCTCCGGCATCTTGGCGTAGCTGTAGCTGGGGTTCCAGTTCAAAGTGATACCGATCGGCGTGCCCACGCCCTGCATATCGAAATCGTGCATCACGATGTTCTCGATGGTGCCGCCGCGCGTGCTGGCCGACTTGAAGAGAATCCCGTTCGGCACGGGCCGCAATACATGGATGCGGTACGCTTCCACGTCGCGAATTCCGCCCGAGGTCTCGCTGCCGATGGTGATTCCGGCGGCGCCTCCGCGCACGGTGCAGTCGCGGATCACAATCCTTTCCGTGGGACGGTTGACGCGCAGACCGTCGGCGTCCCGGCCGGCCTTGAGGCAGATGTCGTCGTCGTTGTTATCGATGTCGCAGTGTTCCACCAGCACGTTGGAAGAGGAGTCGATATCGATGCCGTCGGTGCTGGGACCTTTGCCGCCGATGTTGTCACGGATCGTGGCGCCATCCACGTGCACGCGCTGCGAATAGCAGATGTGCACCGTCCAGAAGCCGGAGCGCCGCAGCTCCAAACCCTGGAGATCCACGTCCGAGGACTTATAGATCACGATGAGACGGGGCCGCTGGCAATCGTAATCCGCCGCCCACCGCAGGCCCTTAGGCTCATAGTCCTTGCGCAGCGCCCAGTATTTGTCCCACCAGATCTTGCCGTCGCCATCGATCACGCCCTTGCCGGAGATCTTCACGTGCGATTGCTCGTACACGTTGATGAGGGCCGCCGGCCACTTCATCTCAACGCCGGCCACGCGCGTCTGCATCACCGGATAAGCCGCGAGGTCCTGTGCGCCGTGAAGCTCAACGCCTGCATCCACGCGCAGCTCGGTGCCCGACTTCAGGAACAATGATCCCGTCAGGTACGTTCCGGGTGCGAAGACAACCGTGCCGCCGGCCTTCGCAGCGGCGTCAATGGCCTTCTGAATAGACGCTGTATCGACCGTTTTGCCGTCTCCTTTGGCGCCGTAAGCGCCGACGCGAAATTCGGCCGCATGAACGGCGCACAGTGTCAAAAACACGCACAATACCTTCATCATTTCCCTCCGGCTTCGATATTAACTGTCGCGCCGGTCAGGCCCGGCGAGGTAGCGCTCACCGCGATCCGTCCCGCGACGCTGGCTTTCACAATGGCGAGGCACTGGCCCCGGAAAGCATGGCGCTCGGATGCCTGGAAAGGCTCGTGACTGGCGTTGTCGGCGCTGTCCACGGCGGCGATGACGCCCGGGCCCGCCGCGCGGAACGTGACCAGTTGGTCCGCGCCCGGCACCAGCACGCCGTTTTCATCCACCACGCTGGCGGTGAAGTACGCGACATCGTCCCAATCGGCAGTGAGCCTGGTGCGATCGGCGGCCAGCATGATCCTGGCGGCCTTGCCCGCGGTGCGAAGCTTGTGCATGGCCACAATCCGCCCCTTGTTCTTTCCAATAGCGCGGATGGTTCCCGGCTCGAAGGGCACATTCCAAACGCGAGCGGCGTCATCGGCCGGGCGCGGCTTCGATCCCAGCGATTTGCCGTTCAGCACCAGCTCGACTTCTTCGCAATTACTGTACACCTCGACGTTCTCGGCGTGGGCCGCGGCATTGGCGGGCGTCCAGTCGTCGAATAGTGTCTGCACCTGGCGCCGGACGGTCTGTTCATAACCGGGATCGGTGGGCGCGGCCTCGCGCGGCGCCACCCGGCGGACCATGTGAACCATGGGCCGGTCCGACCACCAGCTCTGCCGTTCATACCCCACCGGTTTGACCGCGCCGGTATGGTCCAGAAGGCCGGAACCGGCGATGACGCCCGGCCACTGGCGCGATTCGCCGATGTAATCGATGCCGCTCCACAGAAACTGGCCGGCGTAGGGCGGGTTGTCGCGCAACGCCAGCCAGGTGCTCAGTTCGCCGTGATTCTCCGTGCCGAGGATCTTGCGCGTGGGCTTGGCCGCGTGCGCGGCCAGGATCTCGTTCTCCCGATAGTTCTGGCCGATCACATCCAGCAGGTCGGCCAGGCCGTTGTCGTAGTCGTGGCTGGCGTTGGGCCGGAACAGCGCCTGGCTCACCGGCCGCGTGGGGTCGGCCTGGTGAAACGCGTTCACCAATCCTTTGAGAATGCCTATGGCCAGCTCGGCATTGGGCGTATCGTGAATCTCATTGCCGGCGCTGTAGACCACAATGCTGGGGTGGTTGCGGTCGCGCATGACGGTGTCGCGGGTGTCGGTCAGCGACCAGTCGCGGAAGTACAGATGGTAGTCATACGGGTTCTTCGCCACCGTCCAGCAGTCGAACATTTCGTCCATAACCAGCAAGCCCATGCGGTCGCACAGATCCAGGAATTCCGGCGCGGGCGGGTTGTGCGCGGTGCGGATGGCATTCACCCCCAGCCGCTTCAACTGTTCCAGGTGGGGTTCCCAGACGCCGAGCGGCACCGCCGCGCCCACCGCGCCGCCGTCATGGTGCAGGCAGACGCCCTTCAACTTGAAATTCCTGCCGTTCAGCCAGAAACCGGTGGCGGCATCGAAATGAAACTCGCGAATGCCGAAGGGGACCACTTCGTCATCGAGCGTGGTCTTTCCGTCGCGAACGCTGGCCACGGCGCGATAGAGTGCGGGGTGGTCGAGGTTCCAAATGTCGGGAGACTTGACGGCGATCTCCTGCTCGAAATCCGCCGATTTCCCGGCGGCCACCGCTTGCGGCTTGGTCTCGACGGTCTTCACGGTCTTGCCGTTCGGGCCGAAAATGGTGACCCCGAGCGTCACCGTGCGCGCCGCATCCGACTGGTTCACAACGGTGGTTTGAACGCGCACCGTAGCTTCGCCCGTGGCCACCTGGGGAGTGGTCACAAAGGTGGCCCATTGATCCAGGTGGACGGGGTCGGTGACCAGCAGGCGGACGTGCCGGTAGATGCCCGCGCCGGCATACCATCGAGAGGCCGGCTGGCCGGAATTATCCGCGCGCACGGCGAGCACGTTGGCGTTCTGGGCGCCGAAAGTCACGTGCCCGGTCAACTCGTAGCGGAAGCTGACGTAGCCATAGGGCCGTTTTCCGAGCCGGAAACCGTTGATCCAGACCTCGCTGTTGGCCATGACTCCGTCGAATTCGACGAAGACGCGCCGCTTGGCGTAATCCGCGGAAAGCGTGAAATGTTTCCGGTACCAGCCGATGCCGGCGGGAAGAAAGCCGCCCGCGCCGCCGGCTGGATTCTTCTGGTCGAATGGACCTTCGATGCTCCAATCGTGGGGCACGTTCAAAGCGCGCCAGGCGGCGTCGGCGAACTCGGGCTTTTCCGCGCCCGGAGCGTCGGCTTTGAGGAAGCGCCAATCGGAATCGAGGGGAATGGTGGTCCGGACGAGTCCTTTCACCGGAGCCACCGCCAGCAAAAGTGGGATCAACCACGAAACCACACGCGCCATGAAACCTCCTGAGCAGTTTTGGGCAGTCGAACCCTAGATTATCGTTATGGCGGGGGTTTGGCAACGGTGGACGGCCATTCCGCGTCACTGCGCACCTTCTACCGGGTTCCGCAACGGATCGGATTCCCAGGTCCTTGAACAGCGCTCCCGCGGAGGTCAACGAACACCAATTGGAGTTCAAACTGCTCCAAACCGGACGCCGGCTCCCTGAGCAGGCCGTCCCGATAGGGTATCGCCCTATGCAGGTCGCGGGTTCTGCTGTATTCCACTCTCCGCGCTTTCGATGCCAAAGTGTGGTCAGAGGCTTGATGGAGTGATAAGCACATGCCGATATAGCACGCCCCCAACACTGCCAGTCTGTCCTGCGTAACCGATGAGCATCGGCAGGTAATGCAGGATTTGCCGCTCGCCCTTGCGCCCATCGAACGCGGAGGCGTGTCGGCAACCAGTTCGCCGACGTCCGGCTTCGGGTGGTCCTGCCTGGTGTCCTGGATCTGAAGTCCGCTGACAGAGAAAAGCACCTTTCACCCCAGACGCTATCGGGATGGCACGAACACGCCGATATGTTGAGCAGAATGGATTTGTCAATTCGCAGGCCGGTTGGAGGACTCGCCCTGGTGGCGTGCCTGTGCCTGGCGACAGCCGGGTGCAA
>Ga0326727_10025561_pt1 | contig 11058 bp, 5 predicted proteins | sample MB2enrmetagenome_FD_207643 | JGI IMG/M metagenome (GOLD analysis project Ga0326727, IMG submission 207643) | Lab enriched peat soil microbial communities from McLean, Ithaca, NY, United States - MB29MY | ecosystem: Environmental > Terrestrial > Soil > Wetlands > Peat | place: USA: New York... | reverse complement strand
GCGGCGACGAAGCCACGCTGTTCGCGGCGGAAATGTTCCGCCTTTATTCGCGATATGCCGAGGTCCAGCGCTGGCGCGTGGAAGTGACCTCGTCGAGCGAATCGTCGGTGGGCGGGCTGAAGGAAGTGATCGCGCTCATCAGCGGCGACAAAGTCTACAGCCGTCTGAAGTACGAGAGCGGTGTCCATCGCGTGCAGCGCGTGCCGGAAACCGAGCAGCAGGGCCGGGTGCACACCTCGGCCATAACCGTGGCCGTGCTGCCCGAGGCCGACGAGATCGACGTGAAGGTGGACCCGAAGGACATCCGCATCGACACGTTCTGCTCGTCGGGGCCGGGCGGGCAATCGGTGAATACCACGTACTCGGCGGTGCGCATCACGCACCTGCCAACGGGTCTGGTGGTCTCCTGCCAGGACGAGAAATCGCAGATCAAGAACCGCGCCAAGGCGGAGCGCGTGCTGCGTTCGCGGCTATACGAGTTGGAGCTGGAGAAGCAACAGCAGCAGATCGGCGCGGAGCGGCGCAGCATGGTGGGGACGGGCGACCGCAGCGAGAAAATCCGCACCTACAACTTCCCGCAGAACCGCGTGACCGACCACCGCATCGGCCTGACCATGCATCAGCTCGATCAGGTAATGGAGGGCCGGCTGCAGCCCATCATCGACGCCCTCACCGAGTATTATCAGACCGAGAAACTGAAGGAGCAGCAGGCTGCGTAAGTGGGGCAGCCTTGACCCAGGGGCGAAGCCGTGATGGTCTGCTTATCGCCGGATGAGTCGCCGATGGTTCTTCGCCCGTCGTCAATGCGGCGGCGGGTTCCCCGCTCGCTCTTAGGGTATTGAGTGACCGTTCAGGATGCCCTTCTCCAGGGCACGAAGCTGCTTGAGGACGAGCGCATCGCCGCGCCGCGGCTGACCGCCGAAGTTCTGCTGGCCCACGCGCTGCAGCGCGATCGGGCCTGGCTGTACGCGCATTCCTCCGACGAGCTGAGTGAGGTTGGCTGGATTCACTATGGCCGCTATCTGCACGAGCGGCGCGGCGGCAAGCCCACGCAGTACATCACAAAGCGGCAGGAATTCTACGGGCGCGAGTTCCGCGTCGCGCCGGCGGTCCTGATCCCGCGGCCTGAGACCGAGCACGTGGTGGAAGCCGCGCTCGCCGTGATCGCGCCCGGAATGACCGTGGTGGATGTGGGCTGCGGCTCGGGAGCCATCGCCGTGACGCTGGCGCTGGAAACGAAGGCGCGCGTGATCGCGACCGATATTTCGGAAGCGGCCCTGCGCGTAGCCGCTGAAAATGCGAGCCGCCTCGGAGCGCAGGTGGAGTTCATCGCGGCAGACCTGCTCGACCCCATCCGCCACGCCGACGTCATCGTCTGCAACCCACCTTACGTCCCATCAACGGACCGGACCGTGCTCCAGCGCGAAGTCCGGGAGTTCGAACCGCACGTGGCGTTGTTCGGCGGGCCAACGGGGCTCGAAATCTACCGGCGCCTGATCGCCGACGCACCCCGCATTCTTGAAAATGGCGGCCACCTAATCCTCGAACTCGGCTACAATCTGGCAGAGCCCGTGCGCGGAATGCTCAGCGAGGGGTGGAGCGAAATTCGCGTCATCCCCGATCTCGCCGGAATCCCGCGGGTGCTCGCCGCGCAGAAGCGGTATCGTGGTGGTTGCAGGGCGGGATGCTGAACCGGAGTTGTGAGATACGCTATCGTGATCGAGCAAACGGAAACAGGCTACAGCGCGTACGCCCCGGATCTCCCAGGGCGCGGTGTCGCAGGGGCGACGATCGAGGAAGTGCGAGAACTGATTTCCCGCGGCGTTGCCATTTAGATCGACGAACTGCGATCTCACGGCGAGCCCGTACCGAAGCCGAGCGCCGTTACCGAATACGCCGAGGTCGAACTCGTCGTAGTCGTATAGGAGAGCCCGGAGCATGAGATTCCACGTCGTGCCGTTAAGCAAGGAGCAATCCGGTCAAAAACCTCCGATCTCGAAGATGTTGCTTGAGCAAACCCGGCCAGCCTTGCTGTTCAGCGCTCGAAAACCTTCAATCATCTTATTCTGCGACGCGATTGCCGGAGAGTTCCCCGGCTTTGACAAAGACCAACAAGTGTATCTGTTGAACGATGCCGCGTGGGCAGCTTGCGGAGGCCTGGGTTTGGTCGCGACAAAGACGATAGATGATGCTGAGATCCCGGAGAAATATGGGTTGTTGGTTGGTCCTGCTTCGGCGCTTTACCCCGATCGCAGATTCGAGTAACAGGTTCTAAACTACCCACGCGTGGGGAACGCGCCCTCCGGCAAACTTCCGGTAAGCCCAGCCACCGCCCAGCATCACCACCAATGCCAGAAATCCCGCGGGCTTGCCCACATCATGGTGCGCCTCTTGAAATTATCGACTCGTGCCAGAAACGGTGCACAATACTATAGTGACAAAGCGACGACCCTGAAAATGTCGCCATTCAGGCCGCCCTTCGAGTCGGTGTAGCCGTGAAGACTTACTTTCACGTGGACATGGACGCGTTCTTCGTGAGCGTGGAGGAGCTTCTCGACCCGTCGCTCAAGGGCAAAGCCGTGGTGGTGGGCGGCAAATCCAATCAGCGCGGAGTCGTCTCGGCAGCATCCTATGCCGCGCGGAAATTCGGCGTCCATTCCGCTATGCCCCTGCGCACCGCCGGCAAGCTCTGCCCCCACGCCATCTTCGTCGATGGCCACCCCGAGCTCTATCGCGAATACTCGGGCAAGGCCTTCGCCGTGTTCACCAGCTTCACGCCGCTGGTGGACATGGCCTCCATTGACGAGGCGTATCTGGACATGACCGGCACCGAGCGCCTGCACGGCCCGCCGCTGGCCGCGGCCCACGCCCTGCACCAGCGGGTAAAGGCGGAGACCGGCCTGAACTGTTCCATTGGCGTGTCGCAGTCGCGCATGGTGGCCAAGGTCTCCTCCGATCAGGCCAAGCCGAACGGAGTGCTCTGGGTACTGCCTGGCTGCGAGGCGCGATTCCTGGCGCCGCTGGACATCCGGCGCATCCCCGGCGTCGGCAAGGTGACGGAGCGCAATCTGAACGCCTGCGGAATCCGCCGGGTTGGCGATCTCGCCGTGCTCAGCGAAAAGTTCCTGGCCGAGCGCTTTGGCCGGTGGGGTCTGGCGCTCGCGGGCAAGGCCCAGGGCCTGGATGCGGGCGGCTGGTTCGACACCGAGGTCGGCGCCGGCGGCGATCCAAAGTCCATCAGCCACGAGCACACCTTCAACGAGGACACCGGCGATATCGAGCGTCTCGAAGCGACGCTGGTGCGCCTCTCGGAGATGGTGGCGCGCCGCCTGCGCGAGCATCTGCTGTTCGCGCGCACGGTTCAGCTCAAGCTGCGTTATTCCGATTTCTCCACCATCACCCGGGCCCAATCGCTCGATCATGCCACCCAGATCGACGCCGAAATTCTCGCTGCCATTCGCGAGCTGTTCCACCAGAATTTCGATCGGGCGCTTCGCGTGCGGCTGCTCGGCGTTCACGTGTCCGGGCTCGAGCACGGCAGCGGGCAGATGCACCTGCTGGACCAGCAACTCTCCGAGCGTTGGTCGAGCGCGCTTTCCGCGGTGGATCGCCTGCGCGACCGCTACGGAGAGTCGGCCGTGGAGTTGGCGCGAGGGCTCAGCAGCCGCATTCGAGAGCGCGTGAACGAGAACCCGGTGGGCCTTCCGGGCCGCCGTGGCCGCGACCGCAAATAGCTGCCCGGACGCGGGAATATCGGACAAAAATGAGACGATAAGAGAAGAGATTAGACCTTCATAATGGCCTTCTATGGCAGATTCATGCGTGGCAATGCCGGGCGGACTTCGGCCGGGCTGGCCTGCCTCGCTGTCTGCACCGTTTTCCTGACACAGCCGGGATGCCTGCTTCGCAACAACCGGCAGGTGCGAACGACGGTGCAGCAGGTTCGCGACCTCACCGCGGAAGACGTGCGTTCCGGCATACGCGTCCGTTTGCGCGGAACCGTTACGTACTTCGATCCCTGGGCGGATGTCTTCTTCATGCAGGACGCGACCGGCGGCATCGCCGTGGATACGGTGGCGGACCGGCGGCAGTGGACACCCGGACAGGTGGTGGGAGTAACCGGCATCGCCGGGGCGGGGGGAAGGACCCCGCTGGTCATCCAGCCGAGCATCCAGGTGCTGGGCACGGGACCGCTGCCGGCCGCGGTTTCCATACCCCATGGCGACACGAAGACCGGGCGCTATGATTATCGCCGCGTGAGCATCGGCGGGATCGTCGAATCCACGTTTATCGAGCCCAAGGGCCAGCTCGCCATGGCCATGAACGCCGGGGGCCGCAAGGTGGCGGTTCGCGTATTGGCCTATCCGACGGCGGATTTCCTGAGTCTGGTTGGAGCTCGGGTGACCGTGCGCGGGGTTGCCAGCAGCACGTGGGACGTGTGGGGCAACGTGGTGAACCTGCAGGTTCGATCGTCCTCCATGGAAGACGTGATCATCGAATGGCCGGCGGTGCCCGCTCTTCAGCTGGCCATCAGCCCGGTGCGCTCGCTCGCGGCGATTCCCGGTGGAGCACTGCCGGAGGAGCGTGTGCGCATTCACGGGAAGCGGCTGGACACCGAATCCGGACCTTCCCATGTGGTGGACGATGGCACGGGCAGGATTCGCGTGGTGCTGGCCCCGTACGCTCCGAGCCTTTCCGAGGGAGAAGTCGACCTCGCCGGATTTCTCCGGCGCGAGGCAGGCTCGCTGGTTCTCGATGCTGCCAGCCCGGTAGTCGCGCCGCCCGCGGAGGCGAAGCGGGGAGCCGGTTCCGTGCTCTTCACCAAAATCAGCCAATTCCATCGGTTGAGCGCGCTCGAAGCGCGGCGGGGCTATCGCCTGCGAATTACCGGCACGGTGACCTACTTCGATCCGGTCACGCATAACATGTTCGTGCAGGACGACACCGCCGGCTCCTACGTGTTCACCAACGGCGTGGAGGGCCTGCCGGCTCTGCGGACCGGGGATGAAGTGCAAATCGACGGCGTTACCTTTCCCGGCGATTTCGCGCCTAATATCGGAAAGCCGGTGATTCGGGTGCTTGGCTCCGGCCGCATGCCCGCCCCTCGGCGGGGCGACGTGGAGGATGTTTTTTCGGGCAACGCCGATAGCCAGTGGGTGGAGCTGGAGGGCGTCATTCACGGGCTGGACACCGTCCTCGAGCACGCTCTGATCACCGTCCGCTGGGGAGGCCGGAATTACAAGGCGCACGTCCTTGGTCTGCGCGTGCTGCCGGAGCGGTATCGGGGCGCCCGAGTGCGCCTGCGCGGCGTGGCCGGGGCTCTGTTCAACCGGCGCCGGCAGTTGCTGGGGATTCAACTGTTCGTGCCCGGTATGGAATACGTGAAGGTGGTGGACGCCGCGCCCGCCGATCCGTTTTCGCTTCCTCTCCGCTCCGTGGATCAATTACTGCAGTTCTCGCCGGGAGAGACCGTGGGTCGCCTGACCCATGTGCAGGGCGTGGTCACGCTCAGCAATCCGGACGGCCCCACATGGATTCGCGCGGCCAGTGGCGCGCTCAGCATCCGCGACCACGCGTTCATCAGGCTGGCGCCGGGGGACGTTGTGGATGTCGTGGGATTTCCCGAGAAAGGGCCGTTCTCCCCGGAGATGCACGATGCCGTACTGCGCAGGATCGCCGGCGGTCCCCCGCCGGAACCGGCCGCCGTCACCGCGGACAAAGCTCGTGAAGGCAACCACGACGCCGAACTGGTGCGCATCGATGGGATCCTGAACCAGCAGATCGACGATAGCGGCGAGCAGGTGTTCCACCTGCAGTCGGGAGGCACCAGCTTCACCGCGCGCATCGCCGACCGGCCCGGTATCCCCGACGTTCCGCGCGGAGCGGTGCTGCGGCTCACCGGCATTTGCGCCGTGGAAGTGGACACCTCTCACGACATTGTGGTTCCCCGCACCTTCGCAGTCGATCTGCGGTCGCCGGCGGACATAGCGGTCATCCGGGACGCCCCGTGGTGGACCCCGGAGCGGACATTTCGCGCCCTGGCGGCCACTCTTGCCGTTGTCCTGTTGACCGTCTCCTGGGTAGTGATTCTGCGGCGGCGCGTCCACCGGCAGACGCGCGTGATCGCCCGGCAGTTGGCCGCGGAGGCCGCGCTCCGCGAACAGGCCCAGGAGGCCAGCCGGGCGAAGAGCGAATTCCTGGCCAACGTCAGCCACGAACTGCGCACGCCCATGAACGGCATTGTGGGATTTACGGCGCTGGCGCTGGAAACCGGCCTGACTGACGAACAGCGCGATTATCTGGAGACGGTGCGTCTGTCCGCCGACTCGTTGCTGCGCATCATCAACGACATTCTGGACTTCTCTCGCAGCGATGCGGGGGGGATGGAACTCGACTCCATCGATTTCTCACCAGCCGAGTGCCTGCGTTCGGCGATAAGACTGATGGAAGCGGAGGCGGCGCGGAAAAGCCTGCGCATCGACTGCCGTTGTGCGCCGGAGATTCCGGCCGCGCTGCACGGCGATCCGGAGCGCCTGCGGCAGATTCTATTGAACCTGCTGAGCAACGCCGTGAAATTCACCGCAGAGGGCGGCATTTCCGTAACCGCGGAAATAGAGTCGGAAAACGACCGGGAAGTCCGCGTGCGCGCTTCGGTAGCCGACACGGGAATCGGGATTCCCCTCGAGAAACAGACCGTGATTTTCGAGCCCTTCCGCCAGGCCGACGGTTCGGTCACGCGCAAGTATGGCGGAACCGGACTCGGACTGGCCATCAGCCGCAACCTGGCGCAGTTGCTGGGCGGAAGGATCTGGGTGGAGAGTGAGCCGGGCAAGGGCAGCGTGTTCTTCTTCACCGCACAATTCCGGAAAGCGGAGTCCCCGGTTTCGCCTGGACCGGCTGCGGACGACACGGTGACGCGGACGCTTTCGATACTGGTGGCCGAGGACAATGCCGTGAACCGGCGTCTGCTGGTGACCATTCTCGAGTCGCGGGGCCATCGCGTCGAGGCGGCCACCAACGGCATCGAAGCCGTGGAGTTCTTCCGGCGCGGCGCGTTCGACCTGGTGCTGATGGATCTGCAGATGCCCGAGCTCGGCGGACTGGAGGCGACGGCGGCGATCCGCCACGGCGAGAACGGCCACGGGCGGGTTCCCATCTACGCATTCACGGCTCACGCCATGGCGGGAGATCGCGAGAAGTGCCTGAATGCGGGCATGGACGGCTACGTATCGAAGCCGGTGCAACTGCGCGATCTGCTGGCGCTGATCGACGAAGTGGCCGCGCGGGCGCCGATGGAGAATCCGGCGGTTTAAGCGGGCGCAACGCTGCGCGCAGAACTTCGGCACCTGGCGCTACGAGAACTCGGGTACCCTGTCGGAATCAGAGTGTGATCCGATAAGGAAGGCAGACTGGCAGCACTGCGATCCAGGACCCGGTTAAAGGGTCGCGACTCGAATGACTCGGATGACTGGCATCGGCGCCGGACGGCCGGCGGGGACAATCGTCGCCGTGGTCTGCGCGCTTCTGGCGGCCGGCTGCCGGACGCAGCGCGAGCCATGGGTGCGAACGACGGTGGGCCAGGTTCGTGCGCTCTCGGCGGAACAGGTGCAGGCGGGCGTGCGCGTGCGTTTGCGCACCGTAGTCACCTATTGCGATCGCCAGATGAACCTGTTCTTTGTCGAGGACGAAACGGGCGGGATGCGTGTCGATTCGTCGGGCGACAGCCGGTCGTTCGAGCCGGGCGAACGGCTGGAGATTGCCGGGTTCGTGGGTTCGGGCGGCGATTCGCCGCTGATCGTCGAGCCGGCGATTCGCGTGCTCTCCTCCGCTCCTCTTCCGGCGGCTCCGGTGATTTCGGCGGCCGAGCTGCGTTCGGGAAAGTTCGATTACCGGCGGGTGACCACGCGCGGCGTGGCTCACGAGGCCGCGATCGACAGCCAGGGCCGGCTGATCCTGACGGCCAACGTCGATGGTGTGAAGGTCACCGTGCGCGTGCTGCATTTTCCGGCCGGCAAGGTCCCCGATCTGGCCGGAGCGCAGGTGCTGGCCACGGGCGTGGCCGGCAGAGCGCTCGACGCGTACGGCAATGCGGTGGATCTGCGTCTGTGGATCCCCTCGCTCGACGACGTGGTGACCGAGCGGGAGGCGATCGCGCCTGCCAGCTTGCCGGTGCGCAGCGTTCGCGAACTCGAGAAAATGGCCCGCGCCGCCAGGCCGCCCCGCGAACAAGTGCGCGTGCGCGGCCGCTGTGACCGCGACGAGCGGGACGGAACTCCGGTTCTCGACGACGGGACCGGGCGGATTCGCCTCCAGCCCGCCGGCTTCGCGGAGGACTTCCCCCAGGGCGACGCAGACGTCGTGGGTTTCCTGAGCCGGCGCCAGGGGACGCTGGCGCTCGATTCGGCGGTAACGGTGATCGATGACGCCGTCCTGGCCGCTCGGCCGCCCAGGGCGCTCGCAACCCTCACCAACATTCGCCGGATCCAGCACCTCCCAGCGGAGGAGGCACGCCGGGCGTATCCGGTGCATGTGCTGGCGACGGTGACCTATGCCGATCCGGCGCTTCATCTTCTGTTCGTCCAGAATGAGACGGGCGGGATCTACGTCTTCGCGGGCGGCGGTTCGCCGGCTCTCCATACCGGCGACGCCGTCGAGATTGAGGGTTTCAGCAAATCGGGACAATTCGCCTCCGCGATTGGAAGCACGGCCATTCGCAAGCTCGGCCGCGGGGCCATGCCGGAGCCCGCGTCGATCGATCCCGAGAGAGTGGTGCTGGGATACGCGGACAGCCAGTGGGTGGAACTGGAGGGCGTCGTCGAAGGCCTGAGCGTGTGGGCGCGGCAGGCTCTGGTGACGCTGGTGGACGGAAGCCACAGGTTTCAGGCGCACATCCTGGGCGTACCCGCGCTGCCGGAGAGCTATCGTGGCGTGCGGCTTCGGCTACGCGGCGTCGCCGCCACGCAGGTGAACCCGAGGCGGCAACTCCTCGGCGTGCACCTGTTCGTTCCGGGAATGGAGTGGGTGAAGGTGGCACAGCCCGCGCCGGCCGACCTGTTTTCGCTGCCCCTGCGAAGCGTCAGTTCGTTGCTGCGATTCTCTCCCGACGAGCCGCCGGGAGCAATGCTGCACGTGCGCGGCGTGGTGACATTGAGCCGCCATGAAGGACCGACATGGATCCGGGGGACCGGCGGCGCGCTGCTGATCCACGATCATCTGCCCGTGCGGCTGGCGCCAGGCGACGTGGTGGACGTGGTGGGCTTCCCGGTGCAGGGACCTTTCTCGCCGGAAATACGCGGCGCGATAATCGACAAGACCGCCGGCGGCCCGGCGCCGGAGCCGCTGGCGATCACCGCCGATGAGGCGCGCGAAGGTCTGCACGACGCGGAGTTGATTCAAGTGGACGCGATCGTGGAACAGCAGGTCAGAGGCGAAGTGCACGATGTCCTCTATCTGCGGGCGGGGCGCACGCGGTTCACTGCCCACATCGAAAACCAGCCGGGCGGAGCGGAATTCGCGGTCGGCGCGCTGGTGCGGGTGACCGGAATCTGCGCGGTGGAGGTGGACTCCTCGCACGAGATCGCGGCGCCGCGCGGCTTCACTATGCAGATGCGTTCGCCGGGGGATGTGCGAGTGATCCGGGACGCGCCGTGGTGGACGCCGCAACGCACGCTGCGGGCGCTGGCCTTCGCTATGGGCGTGGTGATTCTGGCATTCGTCTGGGTGGCGGCGCTGCGCCGGCGCGTTCACCGGCAGACGCAGGTGATCGCAGCGAAGCTGGCCGCCGAAGAGGCGCTGAAAAAAGCGGCGGAGGCGGCCAATCTCGCCAAGAGCGAGTTTCTGGCCAACGTTTCGCACGAGCTGCGCACGCCCATGAATGGCATCGTGGGGTTCACCTCGCTGGCCCTTGAAACCGAGCTATCTGAACCGCAGCGGGACTATCTGGACACGGTGCAGACGTCGGCGAATTCGCTGCTCCAGGTGATCAACGATCTGCTGGATTTCTCGCGCGTCGAGGCGGGCAAGCTGGATCTCGAAGCGGCCGAGTTCTCGTTGGCCGAGTGTCTGACCGGCGCGATGAAAGTGGTGGAACCGGATGCGGCACGCAAGGCGCTGCGCACGCGCTGCGAAATCGCGCCAGAGTTGCCCGAGGTGCTGGTGGGCGACCCGGTGCGCCTTAGGCAGATCCTGCTCAACCTGCTCAGCAACGCGGTGAAGTTTACAGCGGTGGGTGAGGTGCTGCTGGCCGCCGAGCCGGCCTCCGAAACGGACGCCGAAGTCAGGGTTCGGATTCGGGTGTCGGACACGGGAATCGGAATTGCGCCGGAGAAGACCGCGCTGATTTTTGAGCCGTTCTGCCAGGCCGACGGATCGGTGACCCGGAAGTACGGGGGCACGGGGCTGGGGCTGGCCATCTGCCGGAGACTGGTCGATCTGCTGGGCGGCGAGATTGGCGTGGAGAGCTGTCCGGGCGGGGGTAGCACATTCGCCTGCGTATTGCCCTTTGCAAGACCGCAGCCGGGGCGTGCGGCGCCAGCGCGGAAAACCCTGCCGCAACCGGAGGCGGCGGGGCCGATGTCCATTCTCGTCGCCGAAGACAACGCCGTGAACATGCGCCTGGTGACGCACGTCCTCGAGGCCCGTGGGCATCGGGTGACGCCCGCCGTCAACGGCACCGAGGCGCTGGAACTTTACAAACGCGGCGAGTACGATCTGGTTCTGATGGACGTCCAGATGCCCGGAATGGATGGCTTCGAAGCGACCGCGGCTATCCGGCGGGCCGAGGACAGCAAGCGGCACGTGCCCATCTACGCGTTCACGGCGCACGCCATGGCGGGAGATCGTGAGAAGTGCCTGAATGCGGGCATGGACGGCTACGTGTCGAAGCCGGTGCAACTGCGCGATCTGCTGGCGCTGATCGACGAAGTGGCGGCGAAGACGCCGGCGGTCGCGCAACCGCACCGGGAACCGGCCCTCTCCTAAGCTTTCAGAATCCCCATCTCCCTCGCTACGCGCGCGAGGATCTCCACGGCGCCGTCCAGCAGTTCCATGCTGTGCGTG
>Ga0326727_10025560_pt1 | contig 11058 bp, 13 predicted proteins | sample MB2enrmetagenome_FD_207643 | JGI IMG/M metagenome (GOLD analysis project Ga0326727, IMG submission 207643) | Lab enriched peat soil microbial communities from McLean, Ithaca, NY, United States - MB29MY | ecosystem: Environmental > Terrestrial > Soil > Wetlands > Peat | place: USA: New York... | reverse complement strand
GCCAACTTTGCCATTGATTTACCGGATGCCAATGTGGCGATTCAAGTCTCCGGAACGTTTGGTTCCCGCCAGGAAGAAGCGCAAAGACTGGGTCGAATATTGCGTCCCAAGCAGGGTGACGGTAAAGCCTATTTCTATAGCTTAGTATCTAAAGACACCAAGGAACAAGAGTTTGCCATGCACCGTCAACTTTTCCTTACGGAACAAGGGTACGCTAATAAGATCATGATCGAGGAGAATCTGGAGAAATGAATGAACCAACTCCCAAGTTCCGACCGGTTTTTGGCACGAAAGGGTTAGAAAGAGTTCCTCCCGCCACAACCGCGCCCCATCAAACTCCGCTTACTAAAGATCCCCTCCAAACGGGTTCTGTCCAAAAGAAGCTTAAACCCACGTCTTGGCCTGATTATTTCGCTAAACTGGACTCAACCGAACGAATTCTTCTAGGGTATATAGTCTATCGTCAACCGGATGACTTGGGGATGCAGGACTTTTACAATTATAACTCACAAAGTCTTAGCTTATTGGATAAGGACCTGCCCGACCTCGACTATGCCGAAGTTGAAAGACTATTGACTCGCTGGAAAAAAGTTGGTCTCTTAGACACGGGACGTTCGTATCATTCCTACCGTCTCAAGGAAGGGGTACCTGAAGCGTACTGGCAGTGGTTGAGAAAGCAGGTATCGCCCCAGAGTTTCGACTTCGAACCGGAAAAGACCTACTCCTCACATTTATCAGGCACCTTGGATAACCTTCTGAATTTGCTGATGATGATCGATCACGGAGAAGTTTTAGTGACTCGCACCGGTGAGATCAACAAGCATTCTATGAAGCGCATCTGGCCTTCTTTGACCGAGCCCATTGGGTTGCCTGAACTTTTTAATCCGGGCAGACGGTGTACTAAACCTCCTCAAATATAATAATAACAAGGACCGATCACAAATGAAGTGATCGGTCCTGTTGGTTAGTTTTCGATGAAATGATCTGAGACTGTCATCAGCCCAAGGAATTACCCATGACGCCTAACTTTGAAACTTTGAGGTTGACAACAGCATCCTACGGAACTACAATATTTGTATACAAACAAACGAGGTGTAACAGTGTCTATATTTTCTCCTTCTCATTATATTTGCTTTAAACTCAGTAGAGCTATGCGCAAGGTACAGCGTTACTACGAGGTGAATCTAGTTCCTTTGGAGATAACCGCAGTTCAGTTTTACGTAATAAGTTCCCTTTGGGAAACTGATGGAATTAAATTTAAAGAACTTGCCCAAAAGCTGAGTATGGATGGAGCAACTCTCACTGGTATCTTGGACAGGCTTGAACGACAAGGGTTTGTCACTAGAAAGGATGACCCCGAGGATCGGCGGTCGGTGTTAGTTTTTCTGGCGGAAAAGTCTCTAGCGCAGCGCGATGAATTTCGTCGTCTTGCCGAAACGCTAGACAATGAAATTAGGGACCAGTTCAATAGCCAGGATTTCGCGACGTTTTCCAGGATGTTGGACCAAATTGGGCAAGACTAAAAATTTGAATTAATTGTTCGTATACAATTAATTCGCATACATTTAGATGGCTGCTTAGAATTGATGAAGAACCAAATTTAAAACTATATATAATTGGGTGGTGACATAATGAAAGTATGTTTTTTGGCCTGCGGGATCTATCAATTGGAATTGGAACAAGTCCTGGTGGAGATTAGAAAGGAAAAGCTCTTTGATTGTGAGTTCGAGGTAACTTATCTACCGTTAAATCTCCATATCAATTTAGATAACTTGAAAGATGGTATCCTTAAGGCCTTTTATGCCGTGGCGGCCGATAGAATCATCCTTCTTTATGGCTCTAAATGCCACCCGGATTTTCATGACTTTTTGAATAGTTATAACAACCTAGTCAGGTTCGTTCAGTCTAATTGTATTGAGTTGATGATGGGGGAGCGGATGAAGGAGACTAATCAGGATTCCCGAACGTTTTACTTAACTCCCGGATGGTTGGACAGTTGGAGAGAACTCTTTGATTCGGGATGGGGATTGGACGAAGTTATGCTGCGACAGAGTTTTGGCATCTATGAGAGGATATTGCTTGTTGATACCGGGGTGGGTGAGATCACTCCTGAAAAGATCCTTGATTTTTTCGAATACACTGGGGTTCCTATCGAAGTGGAACAAGGAGGGCTGGAAATTTTTAAAAATAATATGATAACGGCGGTTCAGCAAGCGATAAATAGTTTAGAGTAACATAAAAATTCCGGTGCGGCATACTGAACTCCCGAATCTCGCTTAAGCACAGTCGCATTTCATATTGCAGCCAATACCTTGTACGGTCTTGAGAGTAAGTATCTGCGGAGCCCAATGAAAGGAGTAACTTATGAGTAGTGGTTATGAACAAATTTATGAAAGTCTAATACCCAAATTGAGCGAATGTGATTTTTCTGAAGTTGCTGAACGGCTTGGTCTGTCAGCTCAGCAGGACGGTACTTTAGCGGTTGATTTTCTGGGCAGAGAATATGAGATTAGTTCCCGGAGTATTAATCCGACAGACGGTAAGCCTGTTAATGTCAACAACCGCAGTGTGCTGGCTTACTATACCTTGTCCCAGGGCAAGGGTGAACCTGAATTTTCCTATGTGCCGATTTCTAATCTTGTTGGTCCGGGAATAATTTTCAGCAGTACAAATATAAAATGGATGACCGCTCCGCTCGGTAAACTATTCAGCGGAGATTATGCAGCATTCAGCCAAACGATGGGCAAATTAGGTGGGGTTTATAACGGCAAGTCGAAATCGGGCGGTCATTCATGGCTGCTGAAAGTATTGCCGAAAATCCCCCTCCAAATTGTTTATTATGATGGTGATGATGAGTTTCCTTGCGAAGTTCAGATTTGGTTTGATAAAAACGCTTCACTTTTTATGGAGTTTGAATGTTTGGCTTTTTTAGAGGGCTGCCTGGTAAGGGCGATGATTATGACCGCCAAAACAGGTGACACAGCCGGATGGGTGTGATACTGGGGGTAGGGTTGCAACGAAGTGTTCTATTTTCGCAAGAATGCTTTTAGAATTTCTTTTCAATGCCAATTGTAACAGATGGAGGAACCGGAAATGAGCGAGACTCTTGAAAAAAACATTAGTACAAAACTGTCGGAGTTTATCGATCTGAGCCTACACAATGCTCTTGCCGCACACGGCGGAATGAAGATGTATGACGCACCCTTAATTGGTATTGCCCCAGCGGAGGACCCTCTCTTTCAGCAATTCTGTGACCCGAGGATTGTCGGACCCGGCTTCATTCTTCCGGCAGAATGGTTGCCGGGCGCAAAATCTGTAATTTCATATTTTCTCCCTTTTACCAAGGAGATCCGCGATACGAACCGTGCGCCTGGCCTCCCCTCGCAGGAATGGATTTCTGCCAGGATAGATGGGGAAGCACTGAACAATAAAATTCGATCATTTCTGGTTGACTTGTTGAAAGAGATGGCTGCCGACGCTGTCGCGCCCTGCCTTGATTCCCGTTTCCAAGTTGTAAACCGCGTATCAAACTGGTCTGAACGGCACGTTGCCTACGCTGCGGGCCTCGGAACATTTGGGCTTCATCGTGCACTCATTACGGAAAAAGGGTCCGTAGGACGCTTGGGCAGTGTGGTCACAACCCTGACACTTAAGCCTACAAAACGCAATTACCAAAAACATGATGAGCATTGCTTATATCTCACCCAGGGAAAATGCGGGGCCTGTATGCGGAGATGTCCACCCCAGGCGATTACCGCTAAGGGCAAGGATCACCGGATTTGTGAAGAATATATCGGCAGAGAAGTATTATCAACGTGGGCTCCTCGTTACGGTTGTGCAAAATGCAACGTCAATGTTCCCTGTGAATTTGAAAATCCAGTTGCGTTTTAGTTCCGAATTTAGTGAAGATAAGCAAAAGGTTAAGGGATTTATGGGGTATTCAGATTGGTATATAATTTAAGAAAGCAAAAATCCGGAATTTAGTGTAGAGTGCCGCGGAAGAGGCAGGAAAACTATGCCAAAAAGGAGACTATTATGATGATTTTCAGACAGGCCCTGCCTCAAGAGATAAATTCTATCTTCAGTGAAGATTACAAGGAGTGGAGCAAGAACAGGACTGAAGTTGCTCATAGCTATGGCAAAATTGACGCTTATTGATGCACCAATAATCAGACCCTTATTATTTTTCCAGCTCTTCAGCTATAGTTTTTGTCTAACGAGCACAGAAAAACCTTCAAGACAATACCCATGTTATCCGTGTGGGATCTTCTTTGCTTAATCCATGCAAAGTGTTACTGGATATCTGGAATGGGCTTCGTGAACAATATCCGCAGTTTAAAATAAAAATTGTTCCCTTTGAGGATGAATCAGACGCTCTGGATGAGACATACCTCAACTTGGGCAAACAATTTGACATTCTTATTGCACCTAAAGTTATGATGAACTGGAGAGGTCCTTTTCAAATACTAAAGCTTGGCGAGTATCACTTTTCTTTTGTAGTATCGATCAGGCATCATTTAGCTCAGAAGAGAGCACTTACCTTAACAGATTTACATGGAGAGCAATTGATTATAGTGAAGCGTGGCACTAGCGGCTTGATTGACAGCATTCGTGATTTTATAATGGAACAGCATCCGGAAATCCAAATTGCAGAAGGACCGCAGCACTACTCCATTGATATATTTAACAGATGTGAGCAGGGAAATGAGGTTCTGCTGACCTTAGATGCTTGGGATTCCATTCATCCATCTTTGATAACCATACCCAGCGACATGAATTTCGCCTGTCCCTATGGACTTCTATATCCGATAAAACCATTATCCGCGGTCCTTGAATTTATAGAAATTCTTAAAGTCGCAAAATTTGAAGCCTTTACTTATAAAAATCAACTTCCTCCGTTTAAATAGCGGAACAGCTGCAAGTTGAAAGCGGCACCCCAGTGCTTCTGGTCAGCGGGGAGAATTATCCCGACACAAGCATTGTCAAGAGCAAAGCGGCTCTTGGCGATGCTTGTGTCGGGATATGTGTTTTGCCCTCTTTGAGCGATATTTAATGCTTTTAGAACATGAAGAAATACTTTAAAAGAAAAAAGATGAACTTGAAAAAGGCATTTATGGTATCAAAAACTTAGTAGGATGGACAAACTTTCTTGCCAAATATGTTTTATTCCGCTTTAATGGCGGGATCAACCTCAATCTTAATTCTGCGTGAAAGTATAAAGTTGAGGAATGCGATAACGGCTGCGCCTATAAATACTGCTTGATATCCAAAAGCCGACCACAAAAGCCCGCCGAAAACGGGAATTATCATTGAAGCGACGTGCTGCAGGCTCACGCCTGTCGATAGCGTTGGGGTCACATCAGCAAGATCGACGGCAATCTTCCGTAAATAAGTTGACCGCGCCATTTCGACCGCAGCCATGGAATTGTCGATGACATAACAGCCGGCGATAATCACCGCAGCGATGCTGACGGGGAAAATGTCGGCCGAGAACGCATATCCAAGACAAATGGCGAACAACAACACTGCCTCCAAAGTCAGAACGAATCGCTCGCCTCGGACGTCTATCAGTCTGCCGATCATCTTACGTGTGCCGATACTTACCAAGGCGACGATCATACCTAGGATGGCAAACATCTGCGGCTGCACGCCGAACACTTTAATCAGCACCCATGGCGCAAACGTCAGAAAAATCTGCGCTCGCGCACCGCTAACGCCGGCCAGGACATAATAGAGCATATAGCGTCTGCGAAAAACAAATCTGGCTTTCCTGGCTTTCGGTTCACCTTTCTTCATCAGCCCCACAGCCAAAGCGGCGAACACATAGAAAACAGCACCTATGACAAAGGCGAGCTGATAGGTCATATGCAGGAAGTGAAAGCTCAGGAAGACAAAAACATAGGCGATAATACTGCCGAACAGGCCAAAAGCGCTAACCGTGCCAAGCCTGGCACCGAAAGACTGCTGCTTGGACAGGGACATGCCGATGGATGGCGTAACGGGCATGACCATGTGTGTGCCGAGGCTGTACATCATCATCCAGATAATCATAACCGCGAAGGTCGGCGACAACAGGCCGAGCCCAAGCATCCCCAAGCCTGCCGCTGCCATACCGAGCATAGCAATTCGAACATCACCGCAAAAACTTAAAACCGCCAGAATTGGCATGATAAAGAAACCCGGCGCTTCCCGCGGTACTTCGAGGAAACCTCTGACATTCTCGGACAGCCTGAATATGTCGTTTAAATAGTTGTTGAATATCGATGTATTAATGCCTGTACCGATCCCGGCGAACAACCCTGCCAACAAAAATAGGTTAAAGTCCCGTTCACCGATATGTTTTCTTTCCATTAAGCCGAACCCTTTCAGAACCGTCAGATGTATTTTTAGCGTTTTTTCAAATAAACCGCAAGTGCATTATAGCACGAGAAAATGCCGCTTTCAATGAACCGCGCCCCCCGAAGGCGCTCTTATAATGCTTGTTTTAAAGAGACAGCATACTGGCGATGCGATATGTAAGGCATCTATTAATACCTACTTCTCATAGAAGGACTAAACAATTACTACAATTGATTAAATCAACGGCAAGGAGGTTAAAATGGACTTGTTGGCGAAGATTTAGATATAAAAGGTTATCAGTTTTCCGCAAAAAATCGTACAGGTGTTTAAACCTGACCATTCTAATATTTCTCGATTGTTAAGCCGAAAGGCCGGTAATGGCTCGGCTAAGGTACAGGTTACTTCGGGAAAAAACACGTTGAAAACCTCGTTTAACCTCAAAACAAAGAATTGGGATGCAGAAGTGGTCGGAGCTCAGGTGTGGGAGAAGCAGTTGGCGGATTTGACCAGCACGTTCATTCCGGCCAAGGAGATCTTGCTAACTCTAAAAACCTCGTCAATGCAATCAATGTTGGCAATGTCGATTTTGATGATACTTATAAAGATATTATATCAGTCGCCAGTGTTGACATAAGCCGTGGACCTAATAATGTTCAAAAGAATAAATATCTGCAAATTCTTCAAGGTATAACAGATGGAAAAGTAAAATATGAAAATGAAGAGTTTTATCTGTTGCCAGATAACCAAGTAAAATTAAAGTTTCAACTGGTTGCTGAGGGAATGCGCAAAATAGCTTTACTATGGCAACTAATAAAAAATGGAACCCTTGAGCAGGGGACTGTTCTGTTTTGGGATGAGCCGGAAGCCAACATCAACCCAAAACATATTCCCGCGCTGGTTGAGATCCTTTTGAATCTACAAGCTGATGGCGTACAGATATTTATTGCGACACATGACTATGTATTGGCAAAATATTTAGAAATTAGAACGAAGGATGCCTGTACAATTCACTTTCATTCTCTCTATAAAAAAGAGGACCCCGTAGAAATTGAAAGCAACAGTAACTTCAAAGACCTGGCCAACAATTCGATTGCAGAAGCCTTTAATAAACTGTTAGATGAAGTTTTTGAACAGACGACAAAGGGGTGATCAAGTTGGCGGAGGGAATTTATATCGTAGAAAATGGTGTCTACCAACTTGATTGTTCTGCTGCGTTATGGTCCACAGATCAGATACACAACCTTTTTCATGCTGCCGGCACATTTTTATGTGATACCGACTTCGTTGCCGAGACGGCGGGATTTCTCTTGTTGATTGAGTATAAAAATGCCAACATTCCTAATGCAGCCAATCCGGACGGATTTAAACCGTTTTCATCGCAGAAAATTGATAATATCGCACGTAAGTTTTATGATAGTTTGCACTATTTAGCTCTGGAAGCAAAAAACAAACTGGTTAGACATGTGTACATCGTTGACTTTCCTAAAGCAAGTATGACTGATAGAAAAATGCTCCGGAATACCATTGCCGATAAGCTTCCTTTCAAAATGCAACGAGGAAAGCAGGGAAAGCTGATTGATGATTTTGAAGTCTTATCCATTTCTGAATGGAATGGACACTCAGAATATTCGGCCTTCCCGTTGACTCCTGTTAGTCAAGGAGAGGCTTCATAGATGAACTCAACTGAAGTAAAAAGTTACTGGAGCGCCAGTTTGCCCGCGAGCTCCAGCACGGTGCTCGTCTTTTGGTATGATACTATTGCTCTCTGAAGGATGAGGAGTATAGATGAAAAATAGTGTTTATGGAAACATTTCCTATTTAAAGACAGAGGAAAATCCTCTTTTTCTTATTTCCGAAGCGGTTCGAGGTGAAGGGGCACGACTTGTAACTGAAAAAGGTGATCAATTCATGTCCAAATATCATCCAAGGGCTGATTTGGCTCCTCGCGATGTTGTAACTCGTCCTATTGTTGCTGAGCAAAAAAAGGGACATCAGGTGTACCTCGATGCTTCCTTTTTGAAGGGTCATTTTAAAGAGCGTTTCCCCAATATTTATGGCAAGAGTCATTCAATTGGAATTGATCCTGGAGAAGATTGGATTCCAGTTACCCCGGCAGCTCATTTTTTTATGGGAGGAATTCAGACGGATAGTTTTGGACGAACGAATATACAAGGTTTATATGCCTGTGGAGAGTGTGCCAATACAGGAGTTCACGGTGCTAACCGTTTAGTCAGTAACTCCTTGTTAGAGGGGTTGGTTTTTGGGTACAGGGTGGCGCAAGCAATGTGGAAAGTATTACCTCGGAGTTTACTTATAAATCGAGTGTCATTAACTAATCCTGTAATTGCCCACACAGTTAAGCCTTTAAATTTAGAGGATCAACGGGTAAGGATGTTACAAGAACTCATGTGGTCTAAACTCGGAATTATTCGTGAAGAGGTCGGTATGACGAAAGCGTATCACGAGCTCTGTGAACTAGAAAGTCAGATAGAATCTAGTGAAGGGGAATTATTGAATATGCTTCTTGTTGCCAGGCTGATTACATCTTCCGCCCTTCAGTTGAAAGAGTCATGTTTTTATTAAGAAGCAACCCATGTTTGCCAGGTTGTGCCTACTGTGATGAGGCACTGAATATTCATAAAGGCTTGCAACGATTTTTTGGATTTGATGCTTATAGAACTTATGACGGCGAACCTTTGCAGGAAAAAGCTGTCGCAGCCGCCGTTGCTAATAAATCGCTTCTTTCCGTGTTCCCAACCGGTGGAGGGAAGTCAATTACCTTTCAGGTGCCGGCTTTGATGAGCGGGATCAACTCCAAGGGTTTGACAGTGGTAATTTCTCCTTTGCAATCCTTAATGAAAGACCATGTTGACAATCTGGAAAAAGCAGGTATTACAGAAGCTGTTGTTCCTTTTTTGGTAGGCACTCGCATCTTGCCCTGGCATTTCTCACATTCCACGACTCTGTGATCGACTAGTTGCAGAATTCGCTGCTGGTCAAAACCGACAACCATGTCGTCCCCGATCAGAAAAGAAGGTACTCCCTGAACGTTTCTGCGGATTAACTCCGCGCGGGCTTGCTCATCGCGGTTGATATCCTTTTCCACAAAATGAATCTTATGCTGCGCAAGAAACTTCTTCGCTGTAAAGCAGTGGGGTCAAGTTTGGGTAGTGAACATGATGACGTTCTTCATAGTAATATACTCCTTTCTCATATGCCTATACCCAGGCGTTTGCCACCTTAAAGAACTCAGTTATACCTGCTGGGGGTATATGTAAAATTATAATTGGAGTTTTTTGATTTGTCAATCTGGTCTATCCGTCGAAAATGATATAATGGTAATGCATTTATCTCGCAAGTTATCGCAGACGTTAAAAAGGGATTGTATCTCCCCTTGGGTAAGGATGTCAGGGAGTCTGAGTGCTTTGCGATGGCGAGGGACTTGCAAAGCAAGTCGCTCCGTTCAGAGGTTCAAAATTATAATATACAAGCCAAAGTGCAAGGCAATTTGAAGCCCGCACTTTGGCTATTTTACTAGGTTTTTTGCGATAATATAGCTGTTTTAACATGGGAAAAATCGACTTTATTGCAGGGAACATCGCACACTAGGGCTGTGTCAACGAAGATAGTTGGATCTGCTTCGAGAGCCTATAAGCGGTCGGAAGGTCGCTGTCGCTGCCGACCAAAACGCGACCAATAACGAGCACCGAATTATTTGGCGAAGAAATCTGTGACATTCCCTGCGGCACGTTCCCTTTCCAACCGGGACCGCAGATGAGGTAGGCTCCGGCCTCGGTTCCCGTGGTACGTTTACCGACGTAGGCAAAGGCAGTATTTTTCGACGGATTAGTGAACTGCACACTGTAATAGCGACCGGCCATGTCCGGCACATGCAAGATTTGCGGCCCTTTACTGAGGTCTAACCAGCCGATCGTGAGGAGCGCGTGTCACGGTTCACGCCGGTAGTCGTTAAGTGCGGAGCCTGATGAATGGAGGGGGTCTGCAAATTGGACTTGAGGTTGTGTATAAAGCGTGTTGATTGGGACGGGGCCCTCACCAAACCCTTTAACAAGGATCGCCCTCTTAAACACGGACAGAAGCATACGCGGCAAAAAGTAGAGGACCATGAACCATGCTGCGACCATGAATGAACCGAAAATCAGCAAATGCTCATATCTCACGTGTTCCATCATTTCACCTCCACAATTGGCGGCACGCTGTATTTTCCGTCTGGAATTACCGCATCAGGGATATATACGCGCAACCAAAGAATGAATTTGCCCGAGGGCGCGGGCAGCCGGTTGGATTCACAATCTGCCGGAGCGGTGTTCTGAATGTAAATATCAACAGAGCCGTCGGCGTTTGGCACGAGTCTCGACCGATCACTCACGCTATACCGATTGATTGAATTCGCCACAAAGCGATTCTTCGCATCCCCCATGGTCAGTGACCAGAACGCATTATTCGGCGGAAGCCCACCCGCAGGAAAGCGCATGATATAGTCGTGCTTTCCGGAGAGGTCATGGCTCGCGCCATCTACGGATGTGGTCCAGTACATCGCCTCTTGTGGTATGTTTACCGGGCCAGGAAAGGCTAGTACAGTATTTCAGAAGTTCTTTCCTCATCTTCTGGTTTACCACTTGGCTAAAGCAAAGGAAATTTGCTCTGTTAGCATGGTAAGCATCTCCGATAGTGTACCTAAAAAGGGAGTCCGTTCCC
>Ga0326727_10025556_pt1 | contig 11060 bp, 8 predicted proteins | sample MB2enrmetagenome_FD_207643 | JGI IMG/M metagenome (GOLD analysis project Ga0326727, IMG submission 207643) | Lab enriched peat soil microbial communities from McLean, Ithaca, NY, United States - MB29MY | ecosystem: Environmental > Terrestrial > Soil > Wetlands > Peat | place: USA: New York... | reverse complement strand
CTGTTCAACTGCATTGCTTTATCTTTTCTTAAAGGAACTTGGGGCTAATGTAGATTTTTATATTCCCCAGCGGCTTACCGAAGGATATGGCCTTTCACATAGCGGTATAGATAACATTAAAAGCAGAGGAACTTCCCTTTTGATTACGGTTGATTGCGGAATTACCGCTATTGAAGAGACGCGTTACGCAAATAATCTTGGAATAGATGTAATTATCTGCGATCATCATCAACCTAAAGATGAATTACCAAGCGCTCTTGCAGTACTTGACCCCTTAAAGCCAAACTGTAATTACCCGTTTAAATATCTTTCCGGCGCAGGAGTTGCGCTCAAGCTTGCACAAGGAGTAGCAGAGAGAATCGGGAAAAGAGAGCTGCCGCTTCAATATCTTGATCTTGTTGCAATGGCCGGGGCAGCCGACATAGTTCCCCTGGTAGATGAAAACAGAGTATTAGTAAAAGAGGGGCTGAATATGATTAATAATAGTCCCCGCCCCGGAGTTGAAGCTTTGATTGAAAGCAGCAACATGGTTCCCGGAAATTTAACATCGGGACAGATTGTATTTACTATTGCTCCCAGAATTAATGCTGTCGGCAGGCTTGGTGACGCGCAGCGCGCCGTTGAACTATTAATAACAACTGATAAAAACCGGGCGCTTGAACTTGCTAAAGTACTCGAGACGGAAAATTATCAAAGAAGAAAAATTGATGAGGATACTTTCGACAGCGCTCTTGAGCTTGTAGAAACTTCTCTTGATTTAAGTGAAGATACTGCGATTATTCTACACGGGGAAAATTGGCATCCCGGAGTAATCGGAATTGTGGCTTCAAGGCTTGTTGAAAAATATTACCGTCCGACAATAATGCTTACGACTGTTGACGGTATAGCTAAGGGTTCTGCAAGAAGTATCTCGAATTTTAATATATACGAGGCATTAAAAAAATGCGATGACCTTCTGATACATTTCGGAGGGCATCAAGCTGCTGCAGGACTGGCTGTAGAAATTGAGAAAATTGATGAATTTAAATTAAAGTTTAACCAGGTAGTTAAAGAATCGATCAATGAAAATGATCTTTTACCTGAAATACATATTGACTCTAAGCTAAAATTTTCGGAAATATCACCCAAGTTTTTAAAAATTATTGAGCAATTTGCACCTTTTGGGCCCGGCAACATGCGCCCAGTTTTTTTGTCGGAAGATGTTAAGATTGTAAATACACCAAGGATTGTGGGAATGAACCATTTGATACTGAGTTTAAGACAAAATTGCTGCGATAAAGTATTTGATTCAATCGGCTTTAACATGGCAGATTGCTTAGAAATAATCGATTCATGCCAACCACTTGATATAGTTTATACAATAGATAAAACAATAAGAGATGGACGAACATTTCCACAATTCAAATTAAAAGATATAAAAACAAAAGATAAAATTTAGGAGAGACTTTAATGTCAGGACACTCAAAATGGGCAACTACAAAGAGGAAAAAAGCGGCAATTGATTCAAAACGCGGAAAAGCGTTTACAAAGATAATCAAGGAAATAACAATAGCGGCCAGGGAAGGCGGCGGTGATCCCGCCGGGAATCCCCGTTTAAGACTTGCAATAGACAATGCCAAAGCAGTTAATATGCCCAATGACAATATTGAGCGCGCAATTAAAAAGGCCACAGGTGAATTAGAAGGTACCACATATCATGAGTTAACATATGAGGGTTACGGCCCTGCAGGCGTTGCAATCATGGTTGAAGTAGCCACAGATAATAAGAACAGGACGGTTGCAGAAGTAAGGCATCTCTTTAGTAAAGGCGGCGGAGGTATGGGAGAAACAGGCTCGGTTGCCTGGATGTTCAATAAAAAAGGAGTTATAACTCTTCCCAAGCAGAACAAAAGCGAAGATGACATGATGGAAATAATTCTTGACGCCGGCGGGGAAGACCTGCAAAGCGAGGATGAATTTTATATTGTATTGTCCACCATTGAGTCGTTTGAGACCGTTAGAAAAGCTCTTATTGAAAAAAAGCTTGCAATTGAAAATGCATCACTTCAATGGATAGCGAAAAATTTTATTAGTGTAACCGGGGAAGATGCAGAAAAAGTTGCAAAGCTGCTTGAATCTCTTGAAGACAGCGATGACGTTCAGAACGTATATTCAAATGCAGATCTCGATATAACCTGATCAGACGTTATGATTGGTTTTAGTCAATTCATATTTAATCTATTCACCCGCAGGGTTAAATGATTATACTGGGTGTTGATCCCGGAACAATTTTTACAGGTTTCGGGATAATCAATTATAATAAAAATAACTTTAACCGTGTGCAAAATGGTTTAATTAAACTTTCACCTTCAATAACTATTGCTCAAAAACTTGAATTGATTTATGATGGATTGGACCGGGTAATTAAAACTTACAAACCAGATGAGTTTGCAATCGAAACTGCATTTTACGGAAAGAATGTTCAATCGGCTATGAAGATCGGCTATGCAAGGGGTGTATCTATGCTTGCCGCTGCGCATAACAACATATCAATAAGCGAATACTCACCCAGAGAAGTTAAAAAATCAATTGTGGGTAACGGAGCTGCATCTAAAGAGCAGGTAAATTATATGATCAGGGCAATACTAAATATTAAATCCATCAAAATGCGGCTGGATGAAAGCGATGCACTTGCAATAGCTCTTTGTCATGCATTCAGAATGAAATCTCCCTCAAAAAAAAGTAAGGACTGGAAATCTTTTGTGGAAGCGTTCCCTGAAAGAGTGATAGGATAAAAAAAATATTGATGTTGTTTCGAAATAGCGACATTCATGTGAGGCTCAACTTGAAGGTGAGCCTCACTAAATAAAAAACAATATTAGATCATAATAAGACAGGAAAGGGGTCGGGCTGGGCTTGCCTAGAGGGCAAGCAAACAACAATAAGGCAGTAATATTATTCCCATTAAAGTACCGGTAGTAAACATACCGAGTGTTGGTATTAATATCAGGCTTGATATCAACGAACCCGCACAGCCCCCGATTAAATCTGCAGAATAAAGGGATGAGATAGTATCCTGCTGAACCTTTACGTTAAAGAAACTTGCAAACGCAAAAATACCGGATACCAGAAACCCTGTGCAGAATAGGATTAATGAGGTTCCCGGCAATCCTGCAAGTAAATTCCCTTTTATATAAAAGCCGAATAAATAGTTCATTATACCGAGAGCCAGTATAAATCCCAAACCGGTTAAACGGAATAAATTTCTGTTGAAATGCCGGTGATACAGCCGGTTTATAAAAGCTGCGCCTAATGCCAACCCGGCCATAAACGCTGTAAGGAGCAGCCCTATATTTTGAAAAAGCACACCGCTAACCGATTGATAATTCAAAATAGACATAGTCTCTAAAACCATCCCAGTAAAACCTGCAAAGAATACTAATAAAGTCCCGCTAAAAGAGGTGCGGTATTTTATAAAAATCAAAAAGAATGCAAAAAGAACCATTATAAAAATTAAATATATTTTATGGCCTTTTATATTTTCATAAACGGCGCTAAAATCAAACCGGTTAATATCAGGAAAAAATTTTGAAAGCCATATTGCGGTTGTATACTGGAAACAAACAGGCTGGAAATCGGAATTAATTTGGGAATTGCTACCGGCAAGGATATTTGCAGTTTGAAAGAACCTGTCATTTGTATAAACGTATTTTATATATTCCGGGATAACATATTTAGTTGAAATATTTCTATCTTTAAATCTTGCAGCAAGAATAGCAGGATCTTTTTCAAGAACGGAATTAGATGCAGTGAAAATACAAGTAGAACCGGGAAGGGCAATTACGTCATAGAAAACCAATTTAAGTGCATTATAAATACTTGCATTCCTGTTAGTTAATTGAGGAGTCCATAAGTTTTCAGCCGATTTAAGTTTCATTGCAATAATTCCATCAATATTCAGATGTTTACTGCATAATTCAAAAAATTCTTTTGTATAGAACCGGTTTGTCTGCAACGATGAAGGTTCCGGCATCCCGACTAAGATTACATCGTAGTTTCCACAGGAATTCAAATAATTTCTTGGGTCGGCAAAAATAAGATTTAATCTTTTGGATTGAAAAGATTTATTTATTTCATACGGCAGGTATTTACGAACAGCTCCGATTAATTTCTCATTTAATTCTACATAATCTATTTTAAGTGAATCGTATTTTAACAGTTCATAAATAGTCCCTTCAATTCCTCCGCCAATCAGAAGAACGCTTTTGGGATCCTTATGCTGTGTTAATACCATATGTACAAATTCTTCAGCGGCTGTGCTTTCGGTTTCAAAAGAAAGAGCGTCATTTTCAAATACCGAAATTTGCCCTCCGTCCGAAGTAACGGAAACCCTGCTGTAGGGCGTATCGATAGTTTCCGTTAGGTACGGGTAATTAAGATTTGTCATGAAATAATCAATTGAAGAAGAAAAACAAGATAAGATTACGATGAGTAATACCAAAAAAGATGTTAAAAGAGCGAAAGGTTTTTCCTTCATTATAAGTGAAAAAAATAATACCGGGATAAACGAAACCAAGCTGCATATAAAAGCTGAATTTAAATTCTGTACACCCTGAATTAGTAATAATGTTGATAAAAGCCCGCCCGCAAGCCCGCCTGCACTTTCCACGGCATAAGCCTTAGCGAGGGAATTTTTCTCTTTTATATAATTTCCTGCAGCATGTTGAAACATTATTCCCGGCAATATACTGACAGGCAGGACTGCAATAAATAAAGCGGCGACCTGTGAAAAGAACTGCAGGTAAGCCCCGGGAACACCTCCAAATATTATCCTTGATGATCGAATAAACAGTATTTCAACCGGTAATAAAATGCCCCAAACCAGGAAGAAAACTTTTAATGAATGCGGGGATTTGTAAAAAAAATATTTTCCTATAATAGTACCGGCAGCGGTTCCAAGCAGCCAGATACCGAGAGCGATAATATAAATTAAATCAATTCCATAAAAGGCTACATTAAGTTCACGCAGGATTACAACCTGGCCGAGTATTGAAATAAAACCAATAACTAAAAGATAGAAAGCTAACCCCTTAGATTCATTTAATCCCGGTTTCATCAAACACTTCCGCCTGGAAAGTATAAAGCTGAGCATCTTGTTTCCAATCACCGGTTTGAAGCCCGGCTTTTTTGCAGAGATTATCGAGCAGCTCTTCTTTATTCCAACCCATTTCAGATGCAACTTGCGGAAGGAAAACCGCCTGCTTTCTGCCTTTTTTAATAACCACGCCATCCCTTCCCAATATAATTTCGGCTTCACTCTTAATAAGTTTGTACGGCGTTAAAGCCGAAATCTCTATATCAACTTTCGACAATTCGCTTTCGGAAAGAGGGCTAAATCTCTGATCATTAAAAGCCGATTGAAGGGCCATAGAACCAACAACTTCGCATAAAGGTAAATCTTCCCGCATATAACCAATGCAGCCGCGAAGTTCTTTGTTTTCCCTTAATGTTACAAAGGCGCCTATGTTTTTTTCAGCATTTTGGGAAAACCCGCGCGCCAGGGGAACTGTTTCCGATTCAAGGTATTGTTTAATTGTTTCTCTTGCAAAGGTCAGTAACAATTTTTTATCGCGGTTATTCAGTTCAAAACTTTTATCTTCTTCCGGCGGGGCGGAAAATATATCCTGTTTATCCGGGTGTTCATTAACAGAATAAATAACCGAACCATACCCGACGACTTTTTGACGGTTGCCGACAAGAGAGTTCCCGGAATTTGCATAGCTTACGATAGTACCGCAATCGGCGCCTAAATCTTTTGCTGCCGCCATAGCAGCTATTATAGGGCCTTCACCGCAAGCGCATGTAGCAAGATTGGAAATACCGGTTTCGGGCTGTTTTTCGGCAACGGACTCAAATTTTTTGAAATCGAGAGATGCCGCCGCTTCAAGAGTATTTTTATCAACCTGGTTTGCATCATCGTATGACGGATAATGCGAAAGATCCGAACTGGCAACAATGAGAGCATTCTTATCTTTAACAAGCCTTGCCAGCTCCTTGCCGAATTTTACGCACATTTCATAATCAGGCGTTCCGATTACAACCGGAAGAATTTTTACATCCGGGAACAAATATTGAATAAATGGAAGCTGCACTTCAATTGAATGTTCCTGGGTATGTACAGGTTCATAAAAGACACAGTCATCATCAAGGTTAATTAATTGACATGCAGTTTCAGTATCAATCATCGAGGTTACCAAAGGTGTTTCAAAACCGGTTCCCGGATAAATTGATATTTTATCAAAGCCGGCGGTTGTATGGTTTGTACCGAGAATAATAACCAGGTCATACTTATAATTTTTCGCCTGGTTGTATGAGTCCGCAATAATCTGCCCCGCGTAAATATAACCTGCATGGGGAGCTATTAAAGCGATTGGTTTGCCTGTATTTTTTGAAACCGCATCTTTGAGAAAAAATTCTATTGATTTCAATAGTTTTGATGAATCTGCCGGATAAAATTGCCCGACGAATGCAGCTTTACGAATTTTTCCATTAGAGTCGTTTCCGCTGCACTGTATATTTCCAGTAGTACTTAATGCTGTCATGATTATTACCAAATAATAATATTTTTTTAACATAATAAAATAAGATTTATACTTTAAATTATATTATCCGATTACTGCCATACTCCTGCAATTGAATGTTTGCAGTAATCGCATCTTCCCCCGGTCATTTTTATTTCAAGAACAAAAAAGTTAGATCTCTTAATTATTTCTTTACCGCAATAAGGGCAGTAAGTATTATTGCCCGGGTGCCCCGGTACGTTGCCGATATAAACAAAATGAATGCCTTTTTTCATTGCCGTTTCTCTTGCCTGCTCTAATGTGGAAATGGGGGTAGACGGAAGATTAGCGAGCTTATAGTCGGGATGAAATCTTGTAAAGTGAATGGGTACATCCGGCCCAATTTCCCCGGCTATCCAATCTGTTAAATTATTGAGCATCTTTTCCGAATCATTTAAAGTAGGCACAACTAAATTTACAATTTCGAGGTGGACTTTGCTTTTTGATATTTGTTTAATACTATTAAGAACAGGCGTTAGATCCGCATTGCAGACATCCCTGTAAAAATCCCTGCTATATCCTTTCAGATCAATTTTAATAGCGCTTAAAATATTACACATATCGGCAAGAGGAGCCTGGTTCATAAATCCGCAGCTAACTAATACCGACCTGACTTTTTTGCTTGAAGCATATTCAGCTATATCCAATAAATATTCCGTAAATACTGTAGGTTCATTATATGTAAAAGCAATAACCGGGGTATTCTGCAAGACAGCGGTTTCGACAATAGTATCCGGCGGAGTATAATCAGTTGAGAAATCCTCCGGTTTAGACTGAGAAATTTGCCAGTTCTGACAAAATTTGCAGGATAAAGGACAGCCTGCGGTTGCAAGAGAATAAGCTTCCGACCCAGGCAGGAAATGGTAAAATGGTTTTTTCTCAATCGGGTCGGTATGGATTGCAGCAGGATGTCCGTAAACAAGGCTTCTGAGTTTTCCATTAATATTTATCCTTGCCCTGCATTTTCCGCGTTCCCCGCTTTTTATAAAGCAGTTTTGAGCGCAGAGTAAACATCTTATAGTTTCATTATCGTGATGATGCTGTTCAGTGAAATTTATTTCCCCGGGGGCATGACAATTAGCGCAGTTAACGTTTTTTGACGCAGTTGATACCCAGTACTTAGCTAACGGTGCATTTTGAAGAATCGACTCTTCAGTTATCGAGTCTAAAAAATAATTTATTTTATCTGAAGCGGCAGATTTAGTCAGCAGTAGATTTGAAAGTGCAAAGCCCGACCCTCCAAGGAACAATCCATACTGCGCGGCTTTCTTTAAGAAAACACGACGGGAAAAATTTTCATTACTCATCTTACAGCACCCTCTTAATTATAGCATCCAACAGCACTAACAATTTAACACACTAAATGATTATCTGCAATCGATATTAAGCTGTATAAATACAAAAAGAGGATAATTAAATATAATAATCAATAACGCTTAAGATAATATTCAAAATGAGAGACACTTTGTCAAGTAGAAAAAAAAGTATAATAATCAATATTATTTCTACTAAAAATCTATAATTCATAGTAATAACTGATCTCTTAATTCCAATGGATTTTATTTTAACTATTCCGGATTAATAATATTAAAAAAAAATAATTAATTTTTTCAGCATTGACAGATTTTTTTAATTGAACATTTTTTCTTTTAAATCCTTTTGATAAAATGCCGAGTATTACCAGAGAACCTGCGAAAATACTTTCGCATAAAATAAAATTAATTTTCTTAGTTAAAAGAAGAACCGCCAACGCGATACTAATTGCAAGAAAAATATATCACGCCAGTTTACTACTCATGAATGTGCCTTTATTATTTATTAAATTAAATACAGATTTTTAAATTTTAATTAAGTATTATTTTCACAGGGAATCAATAATCTATGGAACAGCTTTACGTTAAGACCGTTAAAGAATGGCGCCTGTGGCTGGAAATAAACCATGAATTTCAGGATGGAGTATGGTTAGTCTTTTATAAAAAGGAAACAGGGAAGCCTACAATCTCTTATGATGAAGCGCTTGATGAAGCGCTTTGTTACGGATGGATCGACAGCATAATTAAAAAAATTGATGAGTCTAAATATGTCAGGAAGTTTACGAAACGAAATGACGAAAGTAAGTGGTCTGAAATAAATAAGAAGAAAGTTGAAATTCTTATTAAAGAAAAAAGGATGACGAAGTTTGGCCTGCTCAAAATTGAAGCGGCAAAACTAAACGGCAAGTGGTTTGAAAAAGACAGGCCGAAAGTTAATTTCGGCAATAAGGATGATTTTGATTTAAAATTAAGTAAAAATAAAAAAGCTCTGAAATTTTTCAGTAATCTGGCGCCATCATTTCAAAAGCAGTATATACTCTGGATATCGACGGCAAAACAAGAGGCTACAAAAGAAAAGCGCATCAAAGAATCCATCCGACTTTTAGAAAAAGGGCAAAAGTTAGGTTTAAAGTAGAATTTAAATTTAATTTGCCCCGAAACAAGCGGGGCAAATTGAAGATATTTCATTTAAAAAGATATAAAAACTCTTCATATCCTTCTTTGGCCAAATCTTCTTTAGGAATAAACCTGAGAGCTGCTGAATTCATACAGTACCTTAAATGAGTGGGTGCAGGGCCATCATCAAAAACATGCCCGAGATGTGAATTTGCAATCTTACTACTAACCTGAATCCTAACCATACCGTAAGAATTATCAATATTTTTTACTATATACCTTGTATCAATAGGTTTTGTAAAGCTTGGCCAGCCTGTACCAGAGTCGAATTTATCCGTTGAACTGAATAACGGTTCGCCGGAGACAATATCAACATAAATTCCTTCACGGTGATTATCCCAGTATTCATTATTAAATGCCGGCTCCGTGCCGTTCTTCTGCGTTACATCATACTGTAATGGTGTTAATTCCTTTTTCAATTTATCCTCCGATTGTTTTATATATTTATTGACACCTTCATCGCCCCAAACACCCATGATAAAATTATCCCTGCCCGAGCCTTCGCGGTAGCTGTAATACCGCGACGGATTTTTCTTGTAAAAATGCTGCTGATCCTCACCCACGGGCACGAACGAAGTGAACTTTTTAATTTTAGTAACTATAGGTTTTTTAAATATACCCGACCTGTCAAGTCTGTCTTTTGATGTTTCCGCAATTTCCTTTTGAGTTTCGTTTCTGTAAAATATATAAGTTTCATATTCCGATCCGCGGTCATAAAAAGAACCGCCTGCGTCAGTAGGATCAAATTGTTTCCAGTAGACATCAACAAGTTCAGAATAACTTATTATTCTCGGATCATAGATTACCTGAATGGATTCTGCATAACCGGTAGTACCGGAATGTATCTGATCAAAAGTCGGATTATTAACAAAACCGCCTGAATAACCGGAAATAACATCTTTTATACCACTTAATTTTTCAAAAGCTGCATCCATACACCAGTAACAACCTCCGGCGAAAGTTGCAGTATCATAGGCAGTGTTATCCATATTAACAGGCCTAGCTTGTTTTTCTATGGGCTTCGATTTAGTGCATCCGGTTATCAAAAGAGCGGCTATAAACAAAATCAAAATTTTCATATTCATTTTATTTCCTTTTAAAATCTTACTATTGGAATTATTTGACTGCCCAAATCTATTATTCATATTTCACGAAAATATCACGAAAGAGTAAAAAGAATTTACTAACCGGTTAATCTTGATACGGGTAACTAATTCGAAACGGGTTCAGGGATTGGGATAGACAAAATGAATGAGCTGCCTTTTGAGAGTTCACTTTCAACTCTAATATTTATTTGATGCATATCAAGAATCTTTTTCACAATTATTAAACCTAACCCGGTACCTGTTTGCAACTCCGTCGATACTCGTTTAACCTGATAGTATCTCTCAAAAATAAGTGATATTTCATCTTTTTCAATTCCAAAGCCGGTATCGGAAATCACGGCAGTGATCCGGCGATCATCTTCCCTCTTCAGCAAAATACTTATTTCGCCGAATGCAGGAGTAAACTTATAAGCGTTATCAAGGAGATTTTGGATAACTTTCTCCATCATTGCGATATCTCCGAAAATAAACGGAAGATTTTCCGAAATATTCAGATTTAGTTTTATGTTTTTTGAATTCGCAATTATCAAATTTTTCTGGTGTATATCCTGTAAAAGTTCCGCTAATGAAAAGAATTCATTTTGGGGCAAAGTTTCTTTTGCCTCAAGTTTAGACAGTTCAAACAATTCTTCAACTAATGCGAGGAGCCTTTCAGTACTTTTTAATATTATTTCAAGATATTTTCCCCGGTCTTCATCGGAAAGGTTAGTGTTTTTTATAAGAACGGTCTCCACGTAACCCCTTATAATGGAAAGAGGCGTACGCAAATCATGGGAAACATTAGCAACCAGATCGCGCCTGAGAGTATCCATTTTTTTTATTTGCTGCATATTACTTACAATCGTATCAGCCATATCGTTGAATGA
>Ga0326727_10025554_pt1 | contig 11060 bp, 10 predicted proteins | sample MB2enrmetagenome_FD_207643 | JGI IMG/M metagenome (GOLD analysis project Ga0326727, IMG submission 207643) | Lab enriched peat soil microbial communities from McLean, Ithaca, NY, United States - MB29MY | ecosystem: Environmental > Terrestrial > Soil > Wetlands > Peat | place: USA: New York... | reverse complement strand
TGAACCTTCCTTCGGGTCCCAGCAGCCGGATAATCCCTTCGGAATGTCCGGCCAGGCCAACGGTGCAGTCCACATACGTCCCGTTGGGACGCACACGGAGAAAACCAATCGCTTCCTGAAAAAGAACTGGCACATGGCGTTCATTCGGCTTCGTCATGCGCTCCCCCTGAGGGGCCTGTTCACTTCAACTACGCCGGCTGAGAATCGCTGCCAATGACTTGCGATCCTCGACGGTCATATCGTTGCCGGACAGATTCTGCTCGAAGATCTCCCGGTTATGCACTTCCAGGTAAGTCGTCTTGCCAAATACCGCAACATCCGAGTCCAGGCGGGCCTTGCCGCGCAGAATCTGCGGCAACAGGACACGGGCCTGGTTATCCATCTCCACCTGCTGACCGTAGTAGCTGGTCAGATTCAGGTATTTCTGCACCGCGTCGTCCAGGGTGCTGAACTCGGCCAACTGGACTTCGCGCTTCTCCCACTCCGGCAGCGGCCAGATCTCGGCGCTCTTGCCATCGGCCGAGGTGATGTAGAACTGGGTCACGTTCTGGGCGTCCAGCAACTGCTTGAAAGCAGCCGGGAGCTTGAGCCGTCCCTTCTCATCGACCTTGGCGGGATGGTTTCCGCGAAACATTGCATTGCCTCTTCATCACCACGCGGCTGATTCTTCATCGGTTGCCGCGGCCTGGTTTGCCGTTTTTCCACCCCACAGACGAAGGCATGTCTGCGGGGACCCCGGTCTTTCCGGTTAGCCAGGCTGGTTCCCCAGGGTTTTTGGCTCCGGAATTTCTGTTGCGGGGAGAAAAAGCGAGTAAACTTGGTGTGGAAAGCGGCTGAGTGGCTCCCCAAAGTCCCACTTTATCCCACAAATTTCCACCACACGTGAATAGTACCCCTGATCTCTGCTGTCGCCAAGAGGAAAATGGGCTAAAAGTGCCGGTTGGAGGGGTCTAGTGTGGAAAATTCATCTAATAGATTAAGAAAATGAGATCACCACAACATCTTGTGTTAATGACTTCGGTTCCACTACTGGACAGGATGGGCGGGGCGTGTTAGGGGAATAAAAAGCGAAAATATACAGCCGTCGGCTTCATGTCGCAAGACAGAGCCGCTGAAAAGGCACCCTTGTTGCTTTCTACTGCGTTCTTTCCTACGCTCGACACATGGAATTACTCACCCATGTCGAGCTTGTGCGCCTGACATCGCCGGAGCGCCTGGCGTTAATATCGCAGCTTTGGGACAGCTTGGAAGACGGCCAGCTTCCTCTGACGGCCGCGCAGCGGGCGGAACTTGATCGCCGCCTAGCTTCGCTCGACCAAGACCGGCGCGAGGGCATCACCTGGGCGGCGTTGAAGACTGAGCTTGAGCAGCGTTGCCCGTAGTGTATCCGGTTAACCTCACCGTGCCCGCCCGCGCCGAGTTAATCGACGCGCAGGATTGGTATGAGAACGAGGCTCCCGGCCTGGGCCGGCGTTTTCGCGCGGCGGTTGACGCCGTAATTTAGCGCATGTGCGCCAATCCCTGGCAATTTGCTGTCGTCTACAAGAGCATCCGCCGCGCCCTGCTCCGCCGCTTTCCCTATGCTCTGATGTCCGTCATCGAAGCCGACGAAACGCTGACCGTTATCGCCTGTTTTCACGGCAGCCGCGATCCGGCGCTCTGGCAAAAGCCGGCGTGAACCACGGGCGGCGCTTCCCCCCGCCATGTTTCTCTCTCGACAAAATGCGCCATTTTGTAAATAGTTGAAAAGTCGCTGCCCTGTCTGCACGGGTTTCAGGGGGGGCAACAGGGGAAACTATCGAAAAACTGCTGAACTGGCAACGATCAGCTCCGCAGCCTGCCTATGCGCGCCTGGCCTTGTGCTTTTGCCTGCCGCGATCGACAACCACCTTCAGCAGATAGAAGAAGACGAGCAGGTTTACTGTGAGCAGGCCGAACCTGATCAGGGTCTGCCTGCGGGCGAACTCAAACATCTCCCAGGGCAAAAACGAGGCGGTGATGGCGAGGGTGAGGAACTCGCCCCAGGCCTTTTCGAGATAGAGGCCGATTCCCTCGGCCATGGAGAGGGCGGCGTAGCAGAAGGCGACCAGGCCGATGCGGCGCAGCATCGGATCATTGAGCAGGGAGGCTTTGTCGAGGATGAAGTCGACCAGGCGCGATTCGGGGTTGAAGCGCAGGTGGCGTGCGAAGGCCAATAGCTGGTCGCCGACGTCCTTGTGGAGCATGTGGTGGGCCCCCACGCCGATCAGGACAAAGACCAGCGCATGAAGGAACTTGTAGGCCGCTATGAGCACCAGCCATTTATTGTGCTGGCTGGGCTTCAAGAAGACGTGCAATAGGGAGCGGCGGGTCATGATCCTTGAGGAATCTGGAGGAACTGTATGCCTCTTTATAGGTTAAATGGCGGGCGTGGGTTGTGCTGATGCGGGACTGTAATAGATCCCCCATGTCTCAAAATCGGGACATGGGGCACCCATTGTTCCTGCTCGTCAGAGCTGGACCGCCTGCCATGGTGGAGGCCACGACAATTACTATCTGATGCATGATGCAGCGTTTCGAGACGCGGCAGTGGGTTCCTTATCCGGTGGAACTGGTGTTTGCGTTCTTCGCCAATCCGGCGAATCTGCCCCACCTGATGCCGCCGAAGCTGGAGGCGCGGATTGAGGATGCGCGGATCTTGCCGCCTCCGCCGCGGCCCGTGGCCCAGGACGCGGCGCGGCGATTGCTGAGCGTGGCCGCGGGCGTGGGATCGGAGATTCTGATCAGTTTTTATCCGATTCCGTGGGTGCCGCGGCGGGTGAGCTGGCTGGCATCGATCACGGAGTTCGAGTGGAACAGCCATTTCTGCGATGCGCAGGTGCGCGGACCGTTTACTGCGTTTCAGCATCGTCACGGGATTGAAGCGGAGTTTCAGGATGGGCAGGAGGGAACGCTGGTAAGCGATGCGGTGGAGTACGAACTGCCTTACGGATGGATGGGGCGGATCGGCGGCGTGATGGTGCGGAGGCAGTTGGCGCGCTCGTTCGCGTACCGGCAAAAGCGGCTGCCGGAGATATTGACGGCGGCGGCGCGGCAGGCGGGGCGGAGGGGGTAGGGGGCGGTCAATTCAGCCGCGTTCGAGATACCAGGGAATGTTGATGACCACGATGCGGCGGTTGCCGCGCATGAGGAGAATGAATTTGAGCAGATCGGAGCGGCGGTTGTGGAGCAGGTTTTCCCACCAGTGACGCACCACCAGCTCGGGCACCAGCACGCAGACTTTTTTGAAGCCGGTCTCGCGCTCCGCAGAGAGCACGTAATCGACCACTGGGTACACGATGTAGCGATACGGCGAGCGGAGCGTAACCAGCTTGGGAACGCACTTGCCGGCCTCGCGCAGCGGCGCGGCAATGTCTTTTTCCCATTGATCGCAGAAGGTGTCGGCCTGTTCAGCGGTAGTCACGTGAACGCAGCGGATATCGCAGGACATGGAGAGCGCGAAGGAGAGCGCTTTTTCAGAGATGCGGCTCCAACGATCGATGGGCAGCACCACGATGGGCTCGGTGATTTCGGCGGGAACGATGGGGCGGTCGAGATCGATCTCGCGGGCGACGTAAACGTAGTGGCGCTTGACGGCGCGCATGAGCAGGATCATGACCACGACCAGCAGCGCGGTAATCCACGCGCCCTCAACGAACTTGGCTACCAGCACCACCAGGGTGGTGATGCCGGTGGCCACTGCGCCCAGGCCGTTGACGAATATGCGCAGATGCGCGCCGCCTTCACGCTTCCAGTGCATGACCATGCCGGCCTGGGAGAGGGTGAAGGCCATGAAGGCGCCGATGGCAAAGAGCGGAATGAGCCGGTCAGTGACGCCGCCGAAGACGATCAGCAGCACGGCCACGAGCGTGACCAGCACATAAATCCCCCAGGAGTAGAGCAGGCGACGTCCGCGTATGAGGAAGACGCGGGGCATGTAGTCGTCGAGGGCAATAGCACGGGTGAGGCGGGGAAAATCGGCGAAGGCGGTGTTGGCGGAGAGAGCCAGCACCAGCAGCACCGAGCCGATGGTGAGGTAGTAGAACCAGCCGTGACCCATGACGGCGCGGGTGAGCATGGAGAGCACGCTCTCGTAGCCGGGGCCGTCGGGATTGGTGGCGGCGATGCCGTAGGCGCGGCAGAGCAGCGCAATGCCGGCCAGCAGGATTGCCAGCAAAACGATGATGATGGTGAGAGTGGTCTTGGCGTTCTTGCGCGTAGGCTCGCGGAAGGCCATCACGCCGTTGCTTACCGCTTCAACGCCGGTCATGGCGGTGCAGCCAGAAGCAAAGACCTTGAGCAGCAGCCACACGCTGACGGCGACGGTGGCGGCAGGGACGGATGGCAGCGGCGTAACCGGGTGAGGATGGCCCGCGCTGTGCAGCACCCGCCATGCGCCCACGGCGATGACAATGAGCAGCGTGCCGGTGAACAGGTAGGTGGGAATCATGAAGACCACGCCGGTGTCGTGTACGCCGCGCATGTTCACGATGGTGAGAATCAGCAGCACGGCGAGGCAGAGTTGGAGTGTGTAGGGCTGCAAGCCCGGGGCCGCGGAGATGAGCGCGCCCACGCCCGCAGAAATGCCGACCGCCGCGGTGAGGGTGTAGTCGATCATCAGCGCAGCCGCGGCCAGCAGGCCCGCGCCCTCGCCGAGGTTCTGGCTGGCCACGGTGTAGGAACCGCCGCCGTGCGGATAGGCTTCGATGGTTTGCCGGTAGCTGAAATAGACGATGAAGAGCAGCACCACGATGGCCGCGCTGACCGGCACAATGTAGCGCACGCCGAGGAGGCCGAGCGGAATCAGGAGCGTGAGCGCTGCCTCAGGCCCGTAGGCGGCGGAGCTGAGTGCGTCGAGGCCGAAGACGGGGACGCCGGCGAGAGGGCCGATGTGCTCGGCCCGTTCCTCGCTGGTTGCCAGCGGCCGGCCGAAGAGCAGATTCAGGACGCGTGAGGGTAGAGCCATGTGGCGTATTGTCCGGCGGCCGGGATCTCTACAAAAGGGGAAGGCCGTCGAAGGCATTGTCTCATGGCGCGGGGTGGGATCAGCGATTGGACGATGGACTCTTTATGCCTTTCAAGCGGAGGCTCCGCAGGGCGATGATGGATACACGATGTAAAGATAGATGGCGAAAAATGCCACAAGAATTTCGTGGACACCGGCCATCGCCGACGCGAGACATGGTTGCGCGAGGCGGAGTCGAATCTGGACAGAGTTACCCAAACTGCCACAACCAAGTAAGTCCGGATCGATTAGAGTTTTTCGGATTGCGAAAGCCGCGCTTAAATCCTAGCGCGGCTCGATCGCCGAAGCGGCGGGGAGGGTGAAGAGGAATCTGCTGCCCTGGCCGGGGGTGCTTTCGGCCCAGATGCGTCCGCCGTGCTGCTCGACGATGCTGCGGCATAGCGCGAGGCCCAGGCCGGTGCCGCCGAGGGCGCGGGAATCCGAGGCGTCGCCCTGCTGGAAGCGCTCGAAGATGCGCTCCAGTTTTTCCGGCGGGATACCGCGTCCCTGGTCCTCGACGATGAAGCAGACCTCACCAAGGCCAAGAGGATTGGCGATCGACTCACCCGCGCTAACAGGCTGCGCGGCCAGCCGGATAGTCGTATCCTGCGCCGAGAACTTGATGGCATTGGTCACCAGTTCATTGAGCACCTGCAGGATCCGCTCCTCGTCGGCAAAGACCGGCGCGGGGGGCGCTTCAATGCGGAAGGCGATGCGCGCCTGCAAGGCCGCGTCGTGAGCCACGTCCGCTGCCCTGCGCAACATATCGATGGCTTCCACGGGCTGGCGGTGCAGCGGCAGACGCCCTTTCTCAACGCTGTCAAAGTCGAGAATGTCGTTGACCAGACGTATGAGCCGGTCGCTGTTTCCAATCGCCATTTCGATCATCTGGCGCTGCTTTTCAGGCCGCTTGTCGAGCGCGCCGGAGGAGATGAGGCCCAGCGAAGCGCGCAGCGAAGTGAGCGGGGTGCGCAGCTCGTGGCTCACCGTGGAGATGAACTCGTCTTTCATCTTTTCCAGGCGGCGGCGCTCGGAAACGTCCTGGAAGGCGACCACCATTCCTGAGATGTGGCCATCTTCCATGAGCGGGCTGGCGATGTACTCGACTGGAATCGCGGCGCCGTCCTGGCGCCAGAAGACCTCGTCGCGCATGCGGATGGGCTCGCACCTGCGTAGCGCCTGCAGAATGGGACTGGTCGACTTGGAATAGGGCGTGCCGTCGGCGTGGCTGTGGTGAATGATCTCGTGCACGTCGCGGCCTTTCAACTGTTCGGGCAGGTAGCCCAGGGCGCGCGCGCCGGCCTCATTGATGAAGGTCAGCTTTCCATCCAGGTCGATGCCGTAAATGCCCTCGCCCACCGACTCCAGAATCAGCTCGCGCTGGCGGGTGGCCAGGTGCAGCGCCCCCTCGGCTTCGAACTGCTCGGTCACGTCCATGCCGTGGTTGAGCACGAAGGGCCGCTCACCAGGCAGTTGCATGCGCCGGCTGCGGACGGCGATGCGCCGGTAGACGCCGTCGCTGCGGCGCAGCGGCAACGCGCCTTGCCATTCGTCCTGGGTCTCCAGCGTCCGCAGGCAGTCGTGAAACGCAGCCGCCCCGGCCGCGTCCATCAGTTCGGTGACCGCGCGCCCGGTGAGCGCCTCGGCGCGATAGCCTAACGTCTCGGCCGTAAATGCGTTCAGCGAGGTGAGCCGGCCCTCCATCGAACAGGTAAAGACAAAGCCCAGCGAGTTCTCCACCACCTCCCGATAGCGCGCCTCGCTCGACAGCAGAGCCATCTCCATCTGGCGCTGATCGGTCACGTCCTGGCCGCTGACGATTACATATTGAATTTCGCTGTTAGGTCCCTTCAGGGGGCGCAAGGTCCAACTTACGCGCCTGGTCTTGCCGATTCCGCCTGTGTTGGCAGGTCCGGGGCCCCCGGCGGCGGGTCCTTGCCGCGGGGTTGGAGGTCCGGGGCCTCCGGCGGCGGGTCCTTGCCGCTGAGGCGAAGGTGCGGGGTCCCCGGCAACTCGCCACGCCGTTTCGTGGGGGCCGGACTCCTGACCCGCCACAGCCTCGCGCAGTTTGCCCATCGCCCAGGCCCGGTCATCCGGCTCCAGCACTTCGTCGACGAATGGCCGGCCCACGGTATCGGCCAGGCTCAGCCCGGTCAACTGCGCGCAGGGCTGATTCATCCGTACCAGGCGACCGGCCGTGTCCAACACGGCCACCAAAGCCGGAATCGAATCCAGCGTTGCAGCCACAAAACATCGTTCGATGGCCAGCGCGCGTTCGGTTCGCTGCCGCGATCGTTGCGACTGCTCCTGCAACCGAATGCGGCTGTAAAGCTCCAGCCGCGTCACCGCCTGGCGGCCCAGTATCTCCAGCAGCGTCAGGTGCTCGGGCTTGAACTGGTTGGGCTTGAGGGCCAATACCGCCATGGCGCCCACTACCTGCTGGGCACTTGTGATCAGCGGCGTTCCAGCGTAGGAGAGGGAGGGCCCGGCGCCGGGCAGCGGAATTCCCTGGGGAAGAAATCGCCGATCCTCGGCCGCATTCTGGATCAGCAGCGGCTCGCCCTTCTCCAGCATCCACTGGCATGCCGTGGAAGCGCGCGGCTGCTCAACTCCCTTGAATCCAAACCGCGCTTTGAACCACAGCCGGTTGAAGTCCATCCATCCTATATATGCGTAATCCGCGCCGCAGAGCACCGCGGCCAGCTCCGTGAGTTCATCCAGAGCCGGGTCCGGGTTGCGGTCGAATATGTTGAACTCAGGATGCAGAAACGCCTCCCGGTTCTCGAACAGCCTTGAACCTTGCATCGCGCACATAAGTTACAGGAACCCGAAGTTAGTATCTTGCAACGAATACAGGTTGACACTCACACAAAGCGGCCAATTTTGCGAAGAATAAAATGCCACGCAAGTACTTCGATTTCAAGACTATGGATTCAGTTGCAAGTTACCGATGGAACCACTTGGTGCGTTACCCCGGGTGAGGCGGGATGGGCCGGGATGGGCGTTCCTACGCAAGCGGATTGTTGAAACGCGCCCTGCTCAATTCGCGTTGGGCAGCTTGCAGCAATCCCCGGCGCCGACCGGCTCGTTCGAGCCTGCGTCCAGGACCACCTTCCAACTGCCGTCCGGCTCCCGGCGCCACATGGTGATGTACCGCCCGCTGGTGGACACGGGATTGCCGTTGGCGTCTTTGCTGCGGCCCTCGTAGTGTCCCCAGGTATAGCCCATATCTCCTGACGGCCCCATCATGGCGTCTGTGGGGGTCCAGGTGAGCTGGTAGTCCTTGGGCGACCAGGTGGCCGATTTGGCGATGGCCACTTTGCCGATGAGCGGTGCCGCGCCGTTGCCCAGCGCCACTCCGTCTCCAGCGAACCAATCCGCAAACCCCGCCCCGCCGCGCGCGGCCACGTCCCTGGCAAAGCGCGCTTCCAGATCAAAGAGCAGCACCTTGCCCGGCCTCACCGTGGTGTCGGTAAGTGGGTTGGGCACATCGGGTTGCGCCCCCGGCTCCGGTAACTGCGCAAAGGCCGCATGGGGAGCCACCCCGGCAATCATCCACGCAAGCACCATTGCCGGAAGCACCCCGCAAAGACTCGTTCTCCTGTTTCCCGCCACGATCAGCGTCCTCCCTGGAATGCAAAAAAGCACTATGGGCTCATCGTACAACGATGGGTTGCGTGGGTGGGCGACACCGCTGGGGGATTGACGCCTGAGCGCGGTTTGCGGCCGTGTATCCCGCGTCACGGACTGCACGGGCGGGAAAACGCTACATTGCGCGCATGGTTGGGCCAATCCTGTTTGGCGAAGCGCTGGCCCTGGGGCTGGCGTCGGGGCCTGCCTGCATTGCTGCCTGCGGGCCCGTCCTGGTTCCCTCTTTGCTCACCGGGCAGGCGGGGTTGCGGCCCAATGCCCGCACTCTCACGGTGTTTCTGGGAGCGCGCCTGCTGGGATACCTGCTGTTTGCGGTTGTGGCATGGGAGCTTGGCATTCTGGCTTCGCTGGTGACGGCGCCCCGCGGGCTCATGATTGGCGCGGTCTATGTTTTGCTGGCCGGCGTGCTGCTTTGGTACGCGTACTCGGCAAAGCACATTTGCGCGCAGTCGTGTTCGGATTCGAAGCTGGTGAATATAGGCGAAAACAAGCATCGCCTGGTAGCCGGCGCGGCGGCGCTGGGCTTCCTTACCGGATTGAATCTTTGCCCGCCTTTTGTGGTTGCGGGCATACGGGCAGCGGGGTTGGGCAGCGTGGTTCAGGCCCTGCTCTTCTTCAGCTTCTTCTTTGTTGGAACATCGGTGTGGTTTGTGCCTTTTGCGGGCCTGGGCTGCATGGTGCGCAACCAGGCCGTGAATACCGTGGCGCGAATGGCGATGGCGCTCATCGCCCTTTATTACCTCATTTTGGGAATCGCGATGCTGTTGGGGAGGAAAGGATATGGCCACTGAAGCACAACTGCTGCGGCTCGCGCGCCCGGCAACACGAACCATGGGCAGGTCGGTTCTGCTGACCTTGCCGATCGTTCTCTGGTCGTTCCTCATGTTCGGCAACCCGAGCGTGCACCAGGATCTGCAGGCGCATATTGCCGGAGCGATGACCGCTGTCTTCATGATCGTGCTGTTCTTCATGATGATGAAGACCGGGACGACCTACCGGTGGCGGCGCTGGTTCTTCGTGTCCCTGGGACTGCTGTTTCCGATCGGCTTTATTCATAACGTCATCGCCATGCGCGGCACCATGGGCATTCCGGTGGAAGAGATGATTGCCGGCCGGACTCCATTCTGTTTCATGCCCATTCCGCTGCTCATTTTGCCGGCGGCATTCACGCGGACACTGGTGTTCCCGGGCTCGATTCTGCCTAACGGAGGCATGTCAGGGAGCGGGATCGCGGCGATGGTGGGGTTGTGGCTGGCCATCACGCTGGTCATCGGCAAAGGCTGGTGCAGCTACGCATGCTTCTTCGGGGGAATTGAAGAAGGGATGGCCGCGGTTCCCAAGCGCGCGAAGATTCGCAAGATCGATCCGCGCTGGCGCTATCTTACCTGGGCGGTGCTGCTGGCTATGGTGCTGCTGTCGCTGGCACTGTTTGAGCCGGCTTACTGCATGTGGCTCTGCCCCTTCAAGGCGGTCTCGGAATACGTTGCCGCCAGGAACACGGTGGGGCTGATACAGAACGGAATCTTTGTGCTGCTGTTTGCCGGCCTGGTGATTGCGCTGCCGCTGCTGACAAAGAAGAGAACGCAGTGTTCCTTCTTCTGCCCGTTCGGCGCGTTCCAATCCATCTTCAACAAGACCAGCATCTTCGAAGTGAAGATCGACCAGACGCGCTGCAAGCCCTGCGTGCTGTGCCAGAATGCCTGTCCGAACATGTCGCTGTCGAAGGAGTCGGTGGCGCGCGGCGAAGCGCTGATGAGCTGCATGAAGTGCGGCGCGTGCGTGGACGCGTGCCCGCGCCAAGCCGTCGTCTGGCATATCAAAGGAACCAAAGTGGCATGGAAGCCGGAACGTGCGCGGCTCATGTTCTTGTATGCGGCCTGGGCCATGGCCGTCATGTTCGGCGGCAGCATCATCGCCCAGGGCATTGCCACGATTCTGCACTTTCTGGCCTAGAGGAAACGTATGACGACGCAAGTTATGGAACTGCGCGCGAAACTCGGTTACACGGCGGCGGGATTGACGGTGCTGGTGGCGCTGCTGACGCCATTTCTTCTCTATGGACTTATCGCAAAGGGGTTCGTCGGCCTCGGCCTGCACGTGGATGAGATGTACTCCGGCGGCCCGAAGCTGCGCAGCGTGCAGAAGGGCGACTATTCCATCACCATTCACCGGGCTGTTTATCCCCACCTGCTGCAGAGCGAGAACTCCTTTGTGCAACTGGACTGGAGTCCAGTCAGTGCGTTGCCTGCGCACGTGTCCGATGCCGTCGACATCGATGGCGACGGGCAGCCCGACGTCCGCGTGAGCTTCGATGTACCCAGCGATCCCAAAGCACAGCTTCGCGTCAACGTGGAGCCGCTGAACCCGCGCTACCAAGCCATGCGCG
>Ga0326727_10025552_pt1 | contig 11061 bp, 9 predicted proteins | sample MB2enrmetagenome_FD_207643 | JGI IMG/M metagenome (GOLD analysis project Ga0326727, IMG submission 207643) | Lab enriched peat soil microbial communities from McLean, Ithaca, NY, United States - MB29MY | ecosystem: Environmental > Terrestrial > Soil > Wetlands > Peat | place: USA: New York... | reverse complement strand
ATACGGCACCTCGGCCGCCGTCATTTCCAAGATCAACGCCCTGAAGAGCGGCAGAGTTGCGGCCGGAGAATCCCTGAAAATACCGGAGATCAGCACACGATTGCCGGACAAGGTATTGCTCGCCGCATCGCGGGTGGACCAGCCGCAAGCCGATCCGGCCGCACGCAAGCAGCCGCAGATCGTCTACCGAGTGCGGGCGGGTGAGACTTTGAGCAGCATCGCGCGCCGCAACCGCATGCCGGTGAGCGCACTCGCCAGGCTGAACAACATCGGGACCGCCGACACCCTCGTGAAGGGCCAGCGCCTGATCGTCAAGGCGAGCTCGAGGCATTATCTCGATGAGGGCGGCGTGTCGGGCCGCCGGGTGCTCTACACCGTGCGCCGCGGCGACACCGTCTACAGCATTTCTCGGCAATTTCAGGTTTCGGTTCCGCAGCTCAAGAGCTGGAACGGCCTGAACCGGCACCATCAAATCAGAGCCGGGCAACGTCTGGTCATGTACGTGGATTCGAACCGACAACAACAGGGGTGATCGAACATGGGATTTCTGAGCGGTAAACGCGCGCTGATCGTAGGCCTCGCCACCGATCGCTCCATTGCCTGGGGCATCGCGCAATCCATGCACGCCCAAGGCGCCGAACTCGCGTTCTCTCACATCGAACGCATGACGGACCGCGTGGTACCGCTCGCCAAGCAATTGGGCTCGGATATCACCTTCGTCATGGATGTCGCCTCGGACGAGCAAATCTCCCAGGGATTCTCCAAGCTCGAGTCCCGCTGGGATGGGTTCGATATCCTGGTCCATGCCGTGGCGTTTGCCCCGCGCGAGGCACTCAGCGGCAATTTTCTGGACGCCACCACCCGCGAGGGATTTCGCGTAGCCCATGACATCTCCAGCTACAGCCTCACGGCGCTGGCCCGCGCCTCGCTACCCTTCATGCAGGGCCGCGCGGGCTCGATGGTCACCTTGAGCTACTTGGGCGCCATGCGCTCCATCCCGGGCTACAACGTCATGGGCCTGGCCAAGGCCAGCCTCGAGGCCAATGTGCGCTTCCTCGCTGCCGACCTGGGCTCGCAGGGCATCCGGGTGAACGCCATCTCGGCGGGCCCCATCAAGACCCTTTCCGCAGCCGGCATTCCCGGCCTGCGCAAAATGCTCGCCCACGTGGCCGCCACCGCCCCCATCAAGCGCAACGTCACCATCGACGACGTGGGTAACGCGGCCGCGTTCCTGTGCTCGGACCTTGCGGCGGGCATCAGCGGGGAGGTGCTGTACGTCGATGGGGGCTATCACACCGTGGGCATGAGCTTTCCGGACGGCGAAGCCTGACTGTCAACCGATCCTGGGATGCAACGTTTAGAGGTAAAATGCGTCGTGCATGGCTGTTGATTGATTCAAAGAGGCATATTATGTTAACTCGCAACGTCCTTCGGGCTGCCGGTGCCGGAGCACTGGGTCTCAGCCTCGCCGCCTGCAATACGCTGCCCGTAATTACCGATGCCAATCCGAATATGTCGGTGGCGAACTGCCATACCTACACGTTTGCCTACGAACACGTGGCCAATGCCGGTGAGCAGGCGGCGTACGGCAATCCATTGAATGCCGAGCGCCTGCGGGCGGCGATCGCAGCCAATCTGGCGGCCAAGGGCATTCAACCCGCGGACCGTGCCTCTGCAGAATGCGTGGTGGGCTATGCCATGGGCTCGCGGCAGGTGTTCAATGATTATTACGCCGGCTTCGGCGCCGGCTGGGGATATGGCTGGGGGCGCCGCGGCGGATACTATGGCGCCTGGGGATGGGACGGTCCCTGGGTGACGGACGAAACCCGCATTGCGGTGGATCTATTCGATGCCAGGACGCATACGCCGATCTGGCACGCATCGGTCACCGAAAGTGTGTCGGATCTGACGGGCCCGAATGCCGAAGCCAAGATCAGTGCGGGCGCCGCGGCGATTTTCGCCAAGTTCCCGATTGCGGTGCCCCTGCCGCCGACCGGCCGGGCGACTACTTGAGTTCGCGGCTGGACGCCGAAGGTCTCCTAGACACCGAAGAACAGATAGTCGATCGCGGCTAGCAGCTCGTTTCGTGACGACGCGATTGAACCGCGCGGCTGCGCCAGATTGGAAGACCGCACACCCACCAGAGCCGGTACCAGAACGACGTGCTCCGTGCCTTGGAAGGCGACGATTGGCGTCAGTCGTCCGGCGATCTTCGACATCGATTGGCGCGGTACCAGCGGTGCGACAATCGGGTCATGTGCTTCACGTACAAGATCGGACTGCAGCACCGCGACAAAAGGATACGCTCTGCGAGCTGCGGCGATCGGGTTTACGAACACATCAAACTGAGCCATCTTCGCGCTCATAGTGTTCGCGCACGAGTTGCGGGAACGAGCCATGCTGTTCGGCGTAGCTCTCGACCGCCGCTAAATCCTGACGGAGTTCGGCCATCAGTGCTTCCGAGCATCGTTGAGCGTATTCTTGTGCGATCGCCTGTTCGGCAATTCTCGAGGCATTGATACCGATACTTTTCGCCTTCGCGTAGAGATCGGAATTCAACGTGATGCTAACCGTTTGCTTGGCCGCGTCGGCCTTGAAAAGAGGTTCTCGCATGGGCGTCTCCAATTTTACCCGTGTAAAATACACGGGTCCTCGGCACGTGTCCAGGGCGCGCGTTATTGCGCAGGCACCCGGTGCACGAACCAGTAGTACAGCGCCCCCAGGGCGCCGGCCACGATCAGCACCAGCGCAAAGAACCGGTGCAGCGAGCCCGCCAGAAGCTCGGGGTGCTGCCCTACCGCCCTGCCCAGCCAGGCGAGCACCGAGCACCAGAGCAGCGACCCCAGGAGCGTCGCGAGCGCGTACCAGCGAAAGTCCATGCGCAGGATGCCGGTGGGAATGCCGATCAAGTGGCGTATCACCGGCAGCAGCCGGGAGAAGAACACGCCCGGTGAGCCGTGGTGAGTGCACCAGCGCTCCGCCAGTTCGAGCTTTGCCGGCCCCAGCCCGACATAGCGCCCAAAGCGCACGATGATGGGATGGCCGAGGAGGCGGGCCGCCCAGTACATCACCGATGCTCCCACCCACGACCCCACGGTTCCGGCGAGCACCACGCCCGGCATGGAAAATTGGCCCTGGCTGTGCGCGAGATACGCGGCCGGCGGAATGATCACTTCGCTCGGGATGGGCACGATGGTGCTTTCCAACGCCATCAACCCGGCAATCAACCCATAGCCACCCTGGCTCAAAGTCGCTAGATACCAATCCCGAAAATGGTGCAGGAGTTCAGTCAACTACTCGATGGCCTTCGGATTCAATATCACCTTGGCGTCGGCGCGCGCGCCGGCGGCATAGCCCTGCGCTTCGCTCGAGGCGATTTGCGCGGCCAATTGCCGGCGCAGGCCCATATCCTCGACTTTCGGGTCGCCCGGCTCCTCGCGCACCGCGCTCAGCGCAATCACCGCGGCATCGCCGTTCGCCAGCCGCGCATCGCTGTATATGGGCTTACCCTGCGGCTTGGGTTCGCGGAACGCCGTGGTGCGAACCTCCATGGGCACCGCCTGATCCGAGCGCGCAACGAACTTGGGCGCCGCCGGCGGGGTGCTCACGGCCGCGCCCAGGCTCTTGGCCACCGCATCCCAGGACTCGCCCGCCTGCAGGCGTTTCACGGCATCCGCCGCCGCCGCCGCGGCAAGCTCGACACCACGCTGTTTCTTCCAGGCGGCGATGACGTCCGTGCGCACTGCTTCCAGCGGCTTCTGCTGCGGCAGCTTGTGGTCCGTGGCACGCATCACGACACCGCGTCCCTTTTCCACCTCGACGATGGAGCTCAATCGCCCATCGAGCACGTCCTGGCTGAAGGCTGCCTCGATTACCGCGGGCGACTTGCCCAACGCCCCGCCGCCGTCGGTGCGGCTGAACCCCGGCACCTCGAGCACCGTGAGGCCCGCTTTGCGCGCAACTCCGTCGATGTCGGTGGCATTCTGCAGCGCGGCATCGGCGAGCTGATCCTGCGCGTTGTTGAATAGTTTTTCGGCTTCGTTGCGCCGATACTCGGCTTCCAGTTCGGCCTTGCTCTGCTCGAAGGTTTTGACGCTGGCCGGCCGGATCCCCGCCAGCTTGAGAATGTGGTAGCCGAATTGGGTTTTCACGGGCCCGCGGATTTCATCGACCTTCATGCTGAAGGCGGCATCGGCAAACGGCCCGACCCAGGCCTTGCGCTCCGACCATCCCAGGTCCCCGCCTTGCGCGGCGGACCCCGGATCCTGCGAGAACTCCTTCGCCAATTTCGAGAAATCCTCGCCGGCTTGAGCGCGTTTCAATATCTCCTGCGCCTTGGCCTGCACCGCCGCATCGTCCTTCGGGTTGGCCACCGCCAGCAGGATATGGCTGACCCGGCGCTGCTCGGCTTCCGTGAAGCGTTCCGGAGTTTTGGCCTTCTGTTCGTCGTAATAGGCCTGCAGCGCCGCGTCGGTGACGCCGACCTTGGAAGCGAGCTGCGCCAGGCTGATTTCCACATAGCGCAGATTCACCGTTTCCGCGGTCATGTATTCGGATTTATGCGCATCGTAGTACGTCTTGAGGGCCGCATCGTCGGGGGCCGCCTGGTCCGCGTATTTCTGCGCCGCGAGCGTGACCCAGGCGAGTTCGCGCTGCTGCCGGGTGAGTGCGCGAATTTGCTTCAATTCCGTCGCCGTCGCGAAGCTCGACAGGTTCAATGCCGAGTCGAGTTGCCGCAGCTTGACGTCACGCGCGAACAGCGCGTCGATTTCGGCGGGTGAACGGCCCTGCGCCCGGAGGAGCGCGATCGCATGCGCCGTATCGCACTTGCCGTCCACTTGAAATGCAGGGATCTGGCACTCGGCCTTCAACAATTCCGCATCGCTGACCCGATAGCCGAGCGCATCGGCGCGAGTGACCAGCGCCTCGCTGTTCACGTACTCATCGAGAACGCGCCTCTTGATCTGGTCGCGCTGGGCGTCGCTGAGCGAACCGTTGCTCTGCCGCTCGACTTGCGCGAGCTCACGCTGGTAGGACTGCCTCACCTCGTTGACCGACACTTCGCTGCCGTTCACCTTGGCGGCATAATTCGGCGCGGTCAGGGTCCAGTTGATGCCCCAGAACACGAACACCAGTCCGATCGTGCCCAGCACCACGCCGGCCAGCCAACCCTTCAACCTGTCGTGAATCGTCTGCAGCATGAACCCACCTTTTCATACCCCAAAGCGCGGCCAAACGGCACGCGCTACGCTCTTTAGGAAATGGCGGAGTGGACGGGACTCGAACCCGCGACCCCCGGCGTGACAGGCCGGTATTCTAACCAGCTGAACTACCACTCCGCTGTTGGTGGGTGCTGAGGGGATCGAACCCCCGACCCTCGCCGTGTAAAGGCGATGCTCTACCGGCTGAGCTAAGCACCCTGCAGGAAGAGGCGCGGAAGTCTACGCGAGGTACTTGCGCTTGGCTAGTGCCCCCAGCCTGGATTATTCATGAACGACTGAACAGCGCAAAGAGGCCTGGATGGGTCAGTTAATTTCCCTCTATTAAGAATGATAAAGGGAAATTAACTGACCCACCCAGGCCCCTCTGAGCCTTCGGCCCTACATGAATAGTTCCGGCTAGTGGGCCCGGACCTGGGACTTGACGCGGCCCGGCTTGCGCCGGCGCTTCTCACCGGCGATGGCCTCGGGCGGCTTGGTCTCCACCGCCGGCAAGGGCACCGGCATGTGAGTCAAGGCCACCTGAAGCACCTCGTCGATCCACTTCACCGGCCGGATATCGAGCTTTTCCTTGATATTGTCGGGAATCTCCGCCAGGTCCTTGGCGTTATCGTCGGGGATCAGCACCGTGGCAATGCCGCCGCGGTGCGCCGCCAGCAATTTCTCCTTGAGCCCGCCGATGGGCAGCACTTCGCCGCGCAGGGTGATTTCGCCCGTCATGGCCACATCCGAGCGCACCGGAATCTTGGTGAGCGCGGAAATCAGCGCGGTGCACATGCCGACGCCGGCGCTCGGGCCGTCCTTCGGCGTGGCGCCCTCGGGCACGTGAATGTGCACGTCCGACTTCTGATAGAAATCCACGTCCAAGCCCAGCATGGCGGAGCGGCTGCGCACCACCGTCATCGCGGCCTGAATGGACTCCTGCATCACCTCACCGAGCTGGCCCGTATGAGTGAGCTTGCCCTTGCCCGCCACCACCGCGGCCTCGATGGTCAGGAGCTCCCCGCCCACCTCGGTCCACGCCAGGCCGGTCACCTGGCCGACTCGGTTGCTCTCCTCCGCCTTGCCGTAGCGGAAGCGGCGCACGCCCAGGTACTTGTCGAGATTCTCCGAGTCGACGATCACGCTCTTCTCTTCGGGCGTCAGCAGCAGTTGCTTGACCGCTTTGCGGCCGATCTTCGACAATTCGCGCTCGAGGTTACGCACCCCGGCCTCGCGAGTGTAGAAGCGGATCATGTCCTGGATGGCGCCGTCGGCCACCGTCAGCTCGTCGGGCTTCAAGCCGTTCTGCTTGATCTGCTTGGGCAACAGATAGCGGCGCGCGATATTGCTCTTCTCATCCTCGGTGTAGCCGGGAATGCGGATCACTTCCATGCGATCCAGGAGCGGCGCCGGGATGTTCAAGCTGTTCGCCGTGCACACGAACATCACCTCGGACAGGTCGAAATCGACCTCCAGATAATGGTCGTTGAAGGTGCTGTTCTGCTCCGGATCGAGCACTTCCAGCAGCGCCGATGAGGGGTCGCCGCGAAAATCCGTCGACATCTTGTCGATTTCATCGAGCAGGAAGAGCGGATTGCGCACGCCGCACTTGGCCAGATTTTGAATGATCTTGCCGGGCATCGAGCCTATATAAGTCCGGCGATGGCCCCGGATTTCCGCCTCGTCGCGCACGCCGCCCAGGGACATGCGCACGAACTTGCGATGCGTGGCGCGAGCCACGCTTTGACCCAGCGAGGTCTTGCCCACGCCGGGCGGGCCGACCAGGCACAAAATCGGGCCGCGCAGGTTCTTGACCCGCTGCTGCACCGCCAAGTACTCGACGATGCGTTCCTTGACCTTCTCGAGGCCGTAGTGATCGGCTTCGAGCACCTTCTCCGCGGCCGTGATGTCGAGGTGGACCTTGCTGCGCTTCTTCCACGGCGACTTCACCAGCCAGTCGATGTAGTTGCGCACCACGGTGGCCTCGGCCGACATGGGCGACATCAGCTTGAGCTTGGAGAGCTCGGAATTGGCTTTCTCGCGCGCCTCTTTGGGCATGCCCGCGGCCTTGATGCGCTTTTCCAGCTCGCCGATTTCGTTGGGCGCATCGTCGAGCTCGCCGAGTTCCTTCTGAATGGCCTTCATCTGCTCATTCAAGTAGTACTCGCGCTGGCTCTTTTCCATCTGCTGCTTGACGCGGCCGCGAATCCGCTTCTCGATCTGCAGCACGTCCATCTCGCCTTCGATGACAGCGAGCATGTGCTCGAGGCGCTTGCGCACATCGGGGATTTCGAGAACCTTCTGCTTCTCGGAGAGCTTCAGGGACATGTGGGCGGCGACCGTATCCGCCAAGCGGCCGGCCTGCTCGATGCCCGCCAGCGAGGTCAGGATCTCGGGCGGCACCTTCTTGTTCAGTTTGACGTATTGTTCGAACTGGGTGATCACGGAGCGCGTCAGCACGTCCATCTCGCGCTCTTCATAGCGCTCGATATCGGCAAACACCGACACTTCCGCGGAGAAGAACTGTCCCTCCACCAGCTTTTCGATGCTGGCGCGGTCCACGCCCTCGACCAGCACCTTGACGGTGCCGTCTGGCAGCTTGAGCAGCTGCAGGATGGTCGCCACGGTGCCGACCCGGTACAGATCCTCCGCCTTCGGGTCGTCCACATCCGCCTGCTTCTGTGCGACCAGCAGGATGCGCTTGTCGGCCTTCATGGCCAGATCCAGCGCGATGATGGACTTCTCCCGCCCGACGAACAGCGGGATCACCATGTGGGGGTACACCACCACGTCGCGAAGCGGCAGGACGGGCATGCCACTCAATGTCGGCATGGATTCGGGGGCATCGATAATGGGTTCGTCGCTCACTAGGCTACCTTTGGGTTGTGGCACGTACGGCAATCAACAGCCAAATTAGATGCGGCCGCCTACGGCGAGTTTCAAGGTTGGGCCTAGAGATGGTCCGAGCCCGTAGGACGCCGCTGCTCCTCGACCGGAGCCACCAGTCGAGTCTCCTCGGTCCGGTGGACGATGTAGGGTTTGTTGTGGCCTTCGATCACCTGCTCGTCGACCACGACTTTCTGCACATTGCGCAATGACGGTAGATCGTACATGGTGTCCAGCAGCACATTCTCCAGAATGGTGCGCAGACCCCTGGCTCCCGTCTTGCGCTGCATCGCCTTGCGCGCCACGGATCGCAGTGCGTCTTCCCGGAAATCCAGCTCCACGCCCTCCATGTCGAAGAGCTTGCGGTACTGCTTGGTCAAGGCGTTCTTCGGCTGCATCAAAATGGAAATCAGCGCGTCCTCGTCCAGCTCCTCGAGCGTGGCGACCACCGGCAAGCGGCCGACGAATTCGGGAATCAGGCCGTACTTGATCAAATCCTCAGGCTCGGTGTCGTGAAACACGTCGTTGCCGTGCGGGCGCGCGTTCTGTTCGCGCACCTCGGCGACGAAACCGATGCCGCTCTTGTGCGTGCGGTTCATGATGATCTTCTCGAGACCCGCAAACGCGCCGCCGCAAATGAACAGAATATTGGTGGTGTCGACCTGCAGGAATTCCTGCTGCGGATGCTTGCGGCCGCCCTGCGGCGGCACCGAGGCGATGGTCCCTTCGATCAGCTTCAACAGGGCCTGCTGCACGCCTTCGCCCGAGACATCGCGGGTGATGGACGGGTTGTCGGATTTGCGCGAAATCTTGTCGATTTCATCGATGTAGACGATACCGGTTTGCGCCTTCTCCACATCGTAGTCGCATTTCTGCAGCAGCTTTTGGATGATGTTCTCGACGTCCTCGCCGACATAGCCCGCCTCGGTCAGGGTGGTGGCATCGGCAATGGTGAACGGCACGTTGAGCAGCCGCGCCAGCGTTTCGGCCAGCAGCGTCTTGCCGGACCCGGTGGGCCCGATCAGCAGGATATTGCTCTTGGCGAGTTCCACTTCGTCGCGCGAACGCACGCCTTCGGCTCCGCGCGTCTGCAGCCGCTTGTAGTGGTTGTACACGGCCACCGACAGGACCCGCTTGGCGCGCTCCTGGCCGATGACGTATTCATCGAGGACTTTCTTGATTTCCTGCGGCTTGGGGAGCTTGTCGCGGGTGCGCTCGGCGCGCTCCTCGAGCTCTTCGCGGATTATATCGTTGCAGAGCTCCACGCATTCGTCGCAGACGAAAACGCTGGGGCCGGCGATGAGTTTCCGAACCTCGTGTTGGCTCTTTCCGCAGAAAGAGCAGTACAACAGCTTGCCGTCATCATGTTTGCCGCGAGAATCTTCGCTCATGCTGTCCTCAAATTGGCCGCCTCCCCTCGAAAACCACGGGAAGAGCGGCTATAGTACCGACTATATAGCACCCGGCGGACCGCACGCAAAGATAAGGTCTTGCGGGCTGTGTCTCAGTTCCGGCGGAACCCTCGTAACTGGCCCCACTTAGCCCTTTATCGGTATCTCGCCGCGTTTCTCCAGCATGGAATCCACCAAACCGTAAGCCCGGGCGGCCTCCGCGGACATGAAATTGTCCCGGTCGCTGTCCTGCTTGATGCGCTCGACGGTCTGGCCGGTGTGCTTGGCCAAAATGGAATTGAGGCGCTGTTTGGTCTCCATGACGTCGCGGGCATGGATATCGATGTCGGAGGCCTGGCCCTGGAAGCCGGCCGAAGGCTGGTGAATCATGATTTTGGAGTTCGGCAGAGCGTAGCGCTTGCCCGCGGCACCGCCCGCCAGCAGGACCGCGCCCATGGAGGCGGCCAACCCGACGCAAATGGTGCTCACATCCGGCTTGATGAATTGCATGGTGTCGTAAATCGCCAGGCCGGCGCTCACCGAGCCTCCCGGCGAATTGATATAGAGCGCGATGTCCTTTTCGGGGTTTTCCGACTCCAGGAACAGCAGCTGCGCCACGACCAGATTCGCCATGTAGTCCTCGACCGGGCCCACGATGAAGATCAATCGCTCCTTGAGCAATCGTGAATAAATGTCGTAGGCCCGCTCGCCGCGAGCGGTCTGCTCCACCACCATGGGAACCAAATTGAGTGCGCGCGTCGTCATGAATACCTGCCCTTTAGACTGAAAAACCACCCCAGCACTGTGTGAGGACTTCTCGACGCCATTTCAAGGGTTAGGCTCCAAGGCTCAGGCCTCGAAATTCATCACCTCTTTGAAGGTCGATACCGTTTCGTGCACCTTAGCATGTCCGAGAACCCAATCCACGACCTGGTCCTCAAGTGCGAGGCTTTCGACCTGGCGCATGGCCTCGGGGTTCTGCTGATAGGCGCGCTTCAGGGCGGCGGCATCGCCGTACGCCCCCACCATTTCGTCCAAGCGCTCGTCCGAGCGCTTCGGATCGAGCACTATATTCTCGCGCCGTACGATGTCGTTCAATATCAGGCCGAGCGCGACCCGGCGCCGCGCCGGCTCCACGAACGGCTCACGCGGTGGCGCCTGCGATACATCCTTTGCCCCGGCACGGCGCATGGCCTCGATTTGCATGTCCCGTATCTGCGATTCGATCAGGGTATTCGGCACCTCGATCGGGTTGGCCTGGTAGAGCTTCTCCATCACCGCCGTCTTGTTGCGATTGCGCAAGTTCTGCTCGAGCTCACGGCGCATATTGACCGCCACGTCCTCGCGTAACTTCGGGATCCCCCCCTCGGTGACGCCGAAAGAGGTACAAAACTCCTCATCCAGTTCGGGCAGCTTGGGTTCTTCAACGGACTTGATCTCCGTGGCGAAGATCGCCGTCTTCCCGGCAAGCTCCGTAGCTCGATAATCGGCCGGAAAATCCACGCTGATGTCCCGATGTTCGCCGGAGGAGGCGCCGACCAATCCCTGCTCGAGCTGCGGCAGCATCCGCCCCTCACCCAGCA
>Ga0326727_10025551_pt1 | contig 11061 bp, 8 predicted proteins | sample MB2enrmetagenome_FD_207643 | JGI IMG/M metagenome (GOLD analysis project Ga0326727, IMG submission 207643) | Lab enriched peat soil microbial communities from McLean, Ithaca, NY, United States - MB29MY | ecosystem: Environmental > Terrestrial > Soil > Wetlands > Peat | place: USA: New York... | reverse complement strand
TGCCAAAGTCGAGTCAGCGAAAGCCAAGCTCACTCCGGTTGGGGAACTCCAACGAGCAATCGCGAAGTATCAAGTCGTCTGGAAAACAGCACACGATTTTCAGTTCGATGTGCGAAAGGCAGATTCCATGGTATCACCATATGCTGGCATAGTGACCTACAACATCGAATCATTTGACATAACACCCGCTGACCGATACGGCTTAATTGCAGATGCCTTTATCAAGCAGAAAAGGTATGCAGCCCACTTGAAGCGGCTTGCTGGAGAACCAGATACCATCTCGGAGAGAGCTACTGACCAGTTTGAGAAAGAGTCTAATCAGGCAAGAGAAAAAGCGGCTAACGCAAAAGCGGAAGAACATCTCAAATGCATCGCGCTGTTTGCATTTCAGGAGGGACATTGGGTTGCGAAAAACGTTGAGGTTGAGGACTTGGACTTGAAGGCCGAGGTCGTTCGTTTCTACGGTGATGAAAATGCTGACGCGTATCACGAAGCGGCGTCAAAATGCAATTTGGATGCCTATGCGACCAAAGAACTCAACAAGTGGCAATCGTCGTTGGCAAATGGCAACTGATCTTGCTCTTGGGTGGATTCTTCCCCTCGGCGCGAGTGCTTGTAGCCTTATTGTTCTGAAGACATACCTAGCGCAAATCTGAAGCGGCGCTGGAACTCGGTAACGTCGCGTCCCTGATGGAAAGCACTGTCGCCCGCGTCACCGCACGTTCACGCGCCGCAACTCCCAGCACCCGCCCCACGCACGTAGGATGCGCAGCAACGAGAGGCGTCAGCAAGAAACACTTGCGGTTTTACATCGAGGACAACGCATTCGTCTCGCAACGGTAGGGCTGAGTCAAACATCATGCGACAGTCGGTGGAGGGCCTCGCTCCGTCGTGGCCGCCCGATTGTCACGGACGCGGCGAAGTGCGTCCCTCCAAACCAAGTCATCGAATCAACTGTCTCGCGGCGTTAGTCGGTGCGCGTCCTTGCGATGGCCGCCAGCGTTTCCCTTCCGAACTGCCGGGCTTTTGCGGGGCCGATGCCGCGCACTTCGAGCAACTCGGCTTCCGTCCGCGGCACGCGACGCGCCAACTCCTTCAGCGTCCGGTCCGGATAAACAATGTAGGCGGGAACATTGCCCAAGGAAATCGCTTTCTCGCGTCGCCAGTGACGGAGAGCGTCGAAGATCCGCGCGTTGAATGGCGTCTCCTCCGGTTCAGCCACGCTGCGTTTCAGTGCGGATTTGGCGGAGCGTGAAGGCGCTCGTTTTGTAGGCATTTCAGGCAGCGGCAGCAGAATCGTTTTCTTCCGCCGCATCACGTCGCCGCCAAGTTCGGTCAGCGATAAGGTCGGATATTTGCCGCTGCTCAGCGCGACGCAGCCGGCCCGGATCAGTGTGTCGAGCAGATTCCAGACGTAGTCCGCCCCCACGTCGCGCAACAGGCCGTACGTCGAGAGCCGGTCTAGGTGCGCGTCCACCACGTCTTTTGACCGCGAGCCAACGAGCGTCTGCGCGATTCGGGAGCGCCCGAAGCGGCCGTCAGCGCGCGCGACACAACTGAGGGTCTTTTGGATGATGACGGTTTCTTCCTCGGTGGGCAACCGCACGGCGGTGGAGACGTGCGCCAGGCAATTGTCGCAAATGCTGCAATGTGCTGCCGCTTCCGTGTCGCCGAAATAATCCAGAATGAAATGATGGCGGCAACCCCGGTGATCCGCGTACTCGATGATGCGATGCAGTTTTTTGAAATCGCGTTCGCGCTTTGAGTCCAACCTCTCGAAATCAATCGGCAGTTCGGCCAGAGGTTTGACAGGTTCGATCAGTCGCGTGGTGTAGGTGCGGCTGCCTTGCCGGTAATCTCGCTGAATGAAGCCGGCGCGTTCGAGCAGATACAGCGCCGTGCCCACGGCCATGCCGTTCTTGGCCAACGGGACTTGTTCGGCAATCTTCTCGATCGACATTTCGACCGGCCCGCCGGCGCACAGTCGGCGCAGCGTGTGGTACAGGTTGGCAATGATCTCCCGTGTGGGATTGGCGCCTTCGATGAAGAACTCCTGCGTCCGCACATCGGCATAGTTGAACAGCATCTCGCACCGCGCCGGCTCGCCGTCGCGTCCAGCCCGCCCGGCTTCCTGGTAATAGGCCTCGACGCTGCCCGGGATATCGTAGTGAACCACAAAACGCAAATCGGGGCGGTCGATCCCCATCCCAAACGCATTGGTGGCGACGGCGATGCCACACTCGCCGCCCATAAACTTGTCTTGAGCGCGCTTGCGCTGATCGTCAGGCATCGCGCCGTGATACGCGATGCAGGCGACATGTTGTTCGGCGAGATGCGCGGCGATTTTCTCAACGTTCTTGCGCGTCGCGCAGTAGATGATGCCGGTCTGAAGTTGCTGGATGAACTCCGTGATGCGTTCCAGTTTGGCGACCTTGCCCTTCGTCGCGGTGACGCCGAGCGTGAGATTGTGGCGCGCAAAGCCGGAGACAAACACGCGCGGCTGTTCGCGGCCGAATTTGCCAAGACCGAGTTGTTCGACAATGTCTTCGCGCACTTCGGGCGTGGCCGTGGCGGTCAGGGCGATGACTTGCGGTTGGCCGAGGTCCTTGAGCGCCCATTTCAGCCGCAGATAATCGGGGCGGAAATCATGTCCCCATTGCGAGATGCAATGCGCCTCGTCCACCGCAAACAACGCGATGGACAACGGCGACAACGCTTGGACAAACCGTTCGCTGTTGAACCGTTCGGGCGCGATGTAGACAAGCCGAAATCTGCCTTGTGTCATCGCGCCGATGCGTTCGTCCACTTCCGCCTGGCTGAGCGAGGAATTGATGAACGTGGCGGGAATGCCTTTCTCGATGAGTCCGTCCACTTGATCTTTCATCAGGGCGATCAGCGGCGAAATAACGACGGTGATTCCGTCGAGGGTCAGTGCGGGAAGCTGATAGCAGAGTGATTTGCCGCCGCCGGTCGGCATGATCACCAATGCATCCTGTCCGTCGAGGATCGTTTTGATGACAGTTTCCTGGCCTTCGAGGAATTTTCGAAAGCCGAAATGCTTTTCCAACAGAATGTATGGAGCGTTCAAGTCGGGCACGCGCCGATACTAGAAACGCAGCGGGTCAATGGCAAGTCGGGACGAAACAAGAAACAATCAGTGTGGTGGATGACGGAATCACGCCTGCGGTGTGGTAAATTCGAACCTTGCCACGCTGCAAGCGGGGCCGAGACAAGTTTACCACGCTTTAAGCGTGGCCGATCCGTGATTTCTTCGCTCTGACAATCCGTTGGCTGGGGAATGGGGTGGATGACGGGATTCGAACCCGCGACAACCAGATCCACAATCTGGGGCTCTAACCAGGCTGAGCTACATCCACCACCCACCACGCTCTGAGCGTGGTCAAGACGATGTTTGTTTAGCACTCTCTGCGACACGGGTCAAGCAGTGCTGGTCGAGCAGAAAGCATTCGGCACCACGCGCCTTGATCCGTTTCTCCATCGTTCGTGCATCTCCGTGGTGATGCGTTGCGAAAAACCAAACGCATTGCCAGTCGGGAGTTGAATTGGTCGCCCCCGTTTGCCGCCGGTGGGCCATAAACTCAGATTCGAACCTCTTCTTCAACTCCAAGTTGTGGAGCAGAAAAGCAAATTCCCAGTGATCGGATTGTGGCATGGGCGCTCTTTCGTCGAAGCATTGTTAATAAAAGCAAGTTCAAAAGCAAGCCGAGTCGACTCATCAAAGACAACGATCAGGGTTTCAACGCCCGACAATGGACGGGGTCTGTTGAGGTTCATTTGATCGACAACAACCGGGATCGCGTCTGGCTTGATCGTCGCTTCTTGCACCCTAGACGGTCTTAACGCTTTTAACAATTTTAACCTCTGATATAATCCTTCCCGTGAACCGCATTCGCCTCCTTCCTGAGCACGTCGCCAACCAGATCGCGGCGGGTGAGGTCATCGAACGGCCTGCCTCGGTGGTCAAAGAATTGGTGGAGAATTCCCTCGACGCGGAAGCGACTCGCCTCACAGTCACCATCAAGATTGGCGGTAAGTCGCTGATCTCGGTGGCCGACGATGGGTTCGGGATGAGCCGCGACGACGCGTTGCTGGCGTTGGAACGACACGCGACGAGCAAGATCTCCAAGGCGGAAGATTTGTACAGCATCCGGTCGCTCGGGTTTCGCGGCGAGGCGATCCCGAGCATCGCGGCGGTCTCGCGGTTCACACTGACGACGCGCGAGGGCAGCACGCTCGGCGGCACGCAGATCGAGATGGCCGCTGGAAAGATTCTGTCCGTGAAGGACATCGGCGCCGCCGAAGGAACGATCATCGACGTGCGCAATCTGTTTTTCAATCTGCCTGCCCGCCGCAAATTCCTGCGGTCGGAACAGACGGAGCGGGCGCGCATCGAACACATCGTCACACTCTGTGCGCTGGCGCATCCACAAGTCGCGTTTCGATTGGTTGTCGATGAGAGGGAAGTATTCAATCTCGCCCCGAGCGCCGAGTTGCGCAACCGCTTGCGCGAATTGTACGGCGGACAACTGGTTGAGCAACTGGTTGCGGCGAAGTTGGAGCGAGGAGATGTCAGCGTAAGCGGCTTCATCGGCAAGCCCGGCGTGAGCCGGGGCGACCGCAGCCACCAACATGTCTTCGTCAATGGGCGTCCCGTCGAAAGCAGGGAAATCAACTTCGCGCTCCTCGAAGGCTATCACACCGCGCTGATGAAAGGACAGTATCCGGTCACGTTTCTGTTCATCGATGTTGACCCGAATCTCGTGGATGTGAACATTCATCCGGCCAAGCGCGAGGTTCGGTTCCGCGACGAGTTTGCCGTGCGGCAGTGCGTGATCGATGCCGTGCGGGAGGCGATTGAACCGAAGGGCACGCCACTGCGTCCGGTTGGCAGATCGTTTGGCCTTCAGCTTGGCCGTGGGATTGGCGTCCCCGCCATGATTGGTTCTGTTCCCGGCAGCGCCGCACCCGGTCGCGGCGGGGGCGCCTCTCCCACAGAATTAATTCCGCCGCAACCGACGGATGTCCAAACTGACGAGGGCGCGTGGCGGATTCTCGGCGTCATCGGCCAGCTTTACGTGCTCGCGGAATCACCCGAAGGTCTGGTGCTGATGGATCAACACGCCGCGCACGAGCGCGTGTTGTTTGAGAGGATGCTCAAGGACTTGGCAGGCGATTCGGCGCCTTCCCAGAAACTGCTGTTGCCGCTCACGCTCGAACTGGACGCGCGCGATGCGGCGTTCCTGCAAAGCAATCTGAAAACTCTCCACAAACTTGGCATCGGAATCAGCGAGTTCGGCGACAAGGCATTTCTGATCGACTCCCTGCCGCCTTATTTCGCGCTCGGAAATTTCTCCCAGACGTTTCGCAACATCGTGGACGAGTTGCGTCAAACGGGTGAGGAAGTTCACGCGCGACGGCTCGGCGAAGACAAAATTGCGACGACGGTGTGCCGTCACGCCGTCAAGGCGCACGACCCGCTCAAAGGCGAGGAACTCCGCGCGCTGCTCCAGCAACTTCACAAGTGCGAACTGCCCTACACCTGTCCACACGGTCGCCCCACCATGATCCAAATCAGTTACGCCGAATTGGAGAAGAAGTTCGGGCGGAAAGTATGAGTGCCTGCTGCCCACGTTGTCAGAGGCCGCTGGAGGCCGCACAGGTGGACATGATTCACGTGCAGCTTTGTCAGAGTTGTCGGGGAATGTTGTTGGCGCATCCCGATCTCATACAGATTCTTGAAACGAGTTGGCGCGCAGTCTCCGAGAAACAGGCGGAAGAAATCCCATTTTGCGCGCCAGAAGGATGGAAAGAAGAATTGGTCTTGCGCTGCCCGGACTGTCACCACGCGATGGACAAGTACGGCTACATGGGATTGGTGGCGATTCTGATCGACCGTTGCGACCGCTGTATCCTCGTCTGGCTCGACACTGATGAATTGCAGAACATGGTGCTGGCGCTTGCCAGAACGAATTACCGCACGCAACGAGCATTGCGGGACGGGTCGAGGAATGAACTGGATTTTGCCTTCGCGGCCATGCCGGGCCTAGCGATGGGCACACGGCCGCGCAACTGGCTCTTCAGCAACAACGTGCCGGAAGGCACAGCCGTCGCGGCCAGCCTGTTACGGCTGTTTATGAGGTAGATGACTGAAACCGGTGCGTTCCGTTCACGGAGTGCCGGCGGTCGAACCGAGAATTCTGCGCGCCGTCTTGAGGTCGGCAGCAATCTGTGCCTTGAGCGCATCGGGTGGGTCGAACTTCTTTTCGTCGCGTAACTTCTTGAGGAAGCACACTTCCAAGTCTTGGCCGTAGATCTCGCTGTCGAAATCGAAGATGTGGACTTCGAGAATGCGCCTGTGCGCTCTATCGTCAAAAGTCGGCCGCACGCCGATGTTGGCGACGCCGCCAAGTTGCTCGTTGCCGAGCAACACGCGGACGGCATAGATGCCATCGGGCGGCATAGCCTCGTTGTGGGGATTGAGATTGGCAGTGGGATAACCCAGCTCGTGCCCGTGGCGGTCTCCTTTCTCGATCGTGCCGAGAATGGAGAAGGGTCGTCCCAACATTTCAGCGGCGCGTTCAAGCCGGCCGCACAACACGTGCTCGCGCACCGCCGTCGATCTGATCATCTCTCCGTTGCTGGCGTGCACCGATTTGATCTCCTTGACCACGAACCCGTGGGCCGGCGCGAGTTTCTCAATGAGCTGAACATCGCCGGCGCGATTGTGTCCGAACCGGAAGCGCGTGCCGATGCAGATTTCCCGAAGCTGATTGCGTTTGTCGGCCACCATCTCGATGAATCGTTCGGGCGGCGTTTCCGAGAGCGGCCGGTCAAACTTCAGCACGAGGCACGCATCCACTCCGAGCTGCTCGATCAACCGTAGCTTGTGCGCGGCCGAATTCAGCAACAGGGGCGCTTTCTCCGGCTGCAAGACTTGCATCGGATGTGGATCGAACGTCAACGCTACGGAAGTTCCACCCGCCGCTCGCGCGTCATCACGCGCTTGGCCGATCACACGCTGGTGGCCGAGGTGCACGCCGTCGAACACGCCGATGGCGATGCAAACCTTTTGAGAATGCTTCGCCAGTTCTTCAAATGTTCGGAATACCTGCATTTCTCCTTCGTTGTCACCCTCAGCGAAACGAAGGGTCTCTGCCTTTACGATGGCTAACCGATCAAGAAAAACAGAGATTCTTCGTTTCGCTCAGAATGACAAATAGAAAATCACACGGTTTTAATCAATTTCAGGGTCGGGATCACGAATGGTAGTAGTTCCTCGCGCTTCAATTGGATCAAAGCATCCAGCGTTCGCGCGTCCTTGACGTCGAACCTCCCCGACCGGAGGCGGCGCAACTCCGCGAGATGCGCACCGCAGCCGAGCGCGTCGCCGATGTCGGCGCAGAGCGTGCGAACGTAGGTGCCCTTCGTGCAGGTGACGCGGAACTCGATTCGCGGCGAGTCGAGCTTGAGCATGCGCAGATCGTAGATGTGAACGGCGCGTGGCTCGCGTTCGACCGTCTTGCCTTTGCGGGCAAGTTTGTAAAGCGGCTGGCCCTTGTGTTTCAACGCGCTGACCATCGGCGGGATTTGCTGGATGTCGCCGCGGAATTGCTCAAACACGCGATCAACGTCTTCGGAGGTCAACGGCGGCACGGGTTTTTCGGCGACGACTTCGCCGTCGGCGTCCTGTGAGTCGGTCGCCACGCCAAGCAGCATTGTGCCTTGATACGTTTTGTCGTCGGCCATCAAATGATCCTGCAATTTTGTGGCGCGTTCGAGCACGATCACCAGCAATCCCGTGGCCGCAGGGTCGAGCGTGCCGCAGTGGCCGACCTTTTTGAACCCAAATTGCCGGCGGATTCTGTCCACGACATCGTGCGAAGTCAGCCTCGGTGGTTTGTCCACCAGCAGAACGCCGTCAAACGGTGAAAGCTGCGGCTCCATAACGCACGGAAGGTTACAGATTCGCTTCCCGAATGGCCGCGTCGATGGCTTGGAGCACCTTGACTTCGATCTCGCGCGGTTCACCCGTGAGGCGCGCACCGGCGGCTTCGTGGTGGCCGCCGCCGCCGAAGTGGCGCGCGATGGAGTTCACGTCGATCTTCGGGTGCTTCGAGCGCAGGCTGATCCGGATCTTGTGCGGTTCGGGCAATTCCTCAAACAACACGGCGACATCGACGCCTTCGATTGAACGCGCGTAATCAATGAGTCCCTCGGTATCCTCCCGCTGAGCGCCGGAGTCGTCGTACATCTCGTTGGTCACCCAGCAGTAGGCGACGCGATTGTTGCTGGCCAGCGTGATGTCGGCCAGCGCCATTTGCAGCAACTGCAGCCGCGCAAACGGGTAACTCTCGTAGATATGTTGGCACACCTTGCCCACATCGACTCCGTTCTCGACCAAATCGGCGGCGACGCGCAATGATTCCGCCGTCGTATTCGCGTAGGAAAACGAACCGGTGTCGGTGGAGATGGCCGCAAAGAGGCAGACCGCGATGTCGCGCGTCATCTTGAAGCCGCCGAGCTTGACCAGATCGTGAACGATTTGTCCCGAAGCGGGCGCATCCGGCACGATCCAATTGATGTCGGCGAACTTCTCGTTGCTGACATGGTGATCGATGTTGATGAAATGTTGTTTCTTTCCAATCCGTTGCGCGGCCGTGCCGACGCGTTGCCAAGTGGACGTGTCGATGGCGATGACAACATCGAAATCTTTCCGCGTGGTGGGCGGAAGTTGAATGATCTCGCTGTGCGGGAGAAACCGGAACTTTGCGGGCACCGCATCGTCACTCCACGCTTCGACCTGTTTGCCCAAATCCTTCAGCAGAATGGCCAGGGCGAGCTGGGAGCCGACGGCGTCGCCGTCGGGCCGGTAGTGCGTGAGCACTAGGAAACTATTCTGGGTCCGCAGCAGTTCCGAGATTTGACGGCAGGGATCGCTCATGCCGCGCCGTGGGTGTCGTCCAGTTCATCCAACAAATGTTCGATGCGTTGGGCGTGCGATTCGGTCTCGTCGAGGACAAACTTCAAGCGCGGCGTGTACTTCAAGGTCACCCTGCGAGACAGTTCGTGTTGAATTCGACTGTGCAGGCGATCCAGTTCGCCGAGGGCTCGCTGCTGTTGTTCTCCGGTGCCGATCACGCTGATGTACACGCGACCGTCCTTGAGGTCGGCGCTGATTTCCGCGGACGTGACGGTGATGAGCCCGCAGTTCGTGAGATTCAATTCCTGAATGACCACGCTGACCTCCTGTTTGGCCAGTTCGGAAACTCGTTGAATTCGACGGTTGTTCATGATGATGATGGCGAAGGCGGTGATGCAGTGGCGTGATGCGACCTGACTCATTCCTTCTTTGGCCCTCCGCGTTGAGTTGATGGTGAAGATTACAGCGTCGCGGCGACTTTCTCGACCGTGTAACACTCGATGACGTCGCCCTCTTGGAAACTCGAGAAATTGTCTAGCCGCAAGCCGCATTCGCTGCCCGCCTTGACTTCCTTCACGTCGTCTTGGAAATGCTTCAAACTGGCAATGCGTCCTTCGTACTGCACGGCTTTGCGGCGCAACACGCGCACGCGCGCCGACCGTGTAATCCGCCCGTTCGTCACCACGCAACCCGCGACGGGCGGTCCCTTGGATAAAGCGAAAACCTTGCGCACTTCGGCGTGGCCGACCGCGGCTTCCCTTGATTCAGGCTCAAGCAATCCTTCCATCGCTTCTACGACCTGCTCGATCAACTCATAAATGATGCTGTAGAGCTTGATTTGCACGCCTTCGCTCTTGGCCATCTTCGTGACGCCGGTTTCGATCTTCACGCGGAAGCCGATCAGCACGGCATCGGAGGCGCTGGCGAGCAACACGTCGTTTTCGTTGATGCTGCCGACCGCGCCGTGAATGATTTCCAGTTCCACTTTTTCGCTTTTCTTCTTGCTCAGCGCGTCGTTGAGCGCTTCCAGCGAGCCTTGGACATCGGCCTTGACGACGATCCGTAGTTTCTTCTTCTCGCCCTCTGCGATCTGGCTCATGATGTCTTCGAGTCGCGCGTGGCGCGGCTCGGTCGTAACCACGGTACGCTCTTCGAGTTGACGTTGTTCGCCTAGATCGCGCGCGTCCTTCTCGGTCTTCATCACCGTGAACTCTGCGCCAGCTTCGGGCAACACGGAAAGACCAACAATCTTGACGGGCGTCGCTGACGTTGCTTCCTTGACGCGCTGGCCTTTGTCATTGATAAGCGCGCGAATCTTTCCCCAGTGCGGCCCACAGATGATCGCAGCGCCGACACGCAGGGTGCCTTTGCGCACCAGCACGGTAGCCGTCGGTCCCATGCCTGGTTCGAGTTGGGCTTCGATCACGTTGCCCTTGGCCGGAGATTTCGGGCTGGCTTTCAATTCCATGATCTCCGCCTGCAGCAGGATCATTTCCAACAACGTGTCGAGACCCTTCTTCTTCGTCGCGGAGACATCGACAGTAATCGTGTCGCCGCCCCACGACTCGGGGGTCAAACCGAGTTCTTGAAGGTGTTTCTTCACGCGATCAGGGTTGGCTGTTGGCAAATCGCATTTGTTGAGGGCGACAATGATCGGCACCTTCGCCGCCTTGGCGTGGTTGAGCGCCTCGATGGTTTGCGGCATGACGCCATCATCTGCTGCGACGACCAGCACGACGATGTCCGTCACGTTCGCGCCACGCGCCCGCATCTTGGTGAACGCTTCGTGGCCGGGCGTGTCGAGAAACGTGATCTTCCTGCCGTCGGGCAGCGTGACGACGCTCGCGCCAATGTGCTGCGTGATCCCGCCGGTTTCGCCAGCCGCCACGTTGGTCTTGCGGATGGCATCCAGCAGCGAGGTTTTGCCGTGGTCAACGTGCCCCATCACCGTGACCACCGGCGGCCGCAGTTGGAGGTCTTCGGCTTTCTCGCCTTGATCGAGGACTTCGACCTTCTTCGGAGGCGCGTGGATCGTGCCGGCGCCGCGCTCGCGCTTTTCCAGTTCGAACAAAAAGCCGTGGCGTTCGCAAATTTTCCGGGTGATGTCCTCGCCGATCGTC
>Ga0326727_10025550_pt1 | contig 11061 bp, 8 predicted proteins | sample MB2enrmetagenome_FD_207643 | JGI IMG/M metagenome (GOLD analysis project Ga0326727, IMG submission 207643) | Lab enriched peat soil microbial communities from McLean, Ithaca, NY, United States - MB29MY | ecosystem: Environmental > Terrestrial > Soil > Wetlands > Peat | place: USA: New York... | reverse complement strand
GCTGATTGGAAAGGACGGAAAATGGCGGCGTACTCATAACTGAATGGTAGCGCGCTGTGCAAGTTCTGCGTTGTGAGCGCCGTTACCGCGTGGGCCACTCTTCCACGACAATGCCGAGGTCGTTGAGTTGCTGAATGGCGGCTTCGACGTTGCGGCGGATTTTAACGCGGTCTTTCTTGCTCGCCAGGGGCGATTCGGCCACGGCGATCACGCGGCCATAGCGCCATGCGCCCGCAGGCAGCGCAATCAGGGCTTTGGCCAGATCGGCGGGGCGCAACTGAACCTCCTGACGACGGGCAGCCGCGGGGCGCAGCATGGTTCCCTGTCCTACGGTGCTGGGGTTGGCATCGGCCAGCGTGATGCGAAGGTTGAGCGTGTCAGCACCCACCGAAAGAAAGGGGTTGGCCCACGCGCTCGGCTCGTGCACGTCCACGTACATGCTCTTGGTGGGCAACGGAATCTGGGCCAGTGCGGCGCGCTGGTTGTCTTGCTCGGTGGCCGCGGCCTGGGCCTTGTGTTCGGCGTTCACGGCGTTCTGGGCAACGCCGGCCACCTCCTGCTCTTCCTTGTGGCAAGCGGTCAGCGCAAGGCCCAACAACAGCGCCATGGCCGCAAATCCCTTGAGTCTTGAGTGCTCTTTCACCCTTCAAGAATAACAGGGCGGGCGCTCCGCCTTCATTCGCCTTTCCACACCGGCGAGCGCTTTTCCAGGAAGGCTTGCGTGCCTTCGTTCTTGTCGGCGGTGCCGCAAAGGTGGCCGAAACGAACGGCCTCGCGCAGCAGGGCAAGATCGAGCGGCAGGCCCATGCCCTCATCGACGGCGCGCAGCGTTTCAGCCAGGGCGAGCGGCGCGTTGGCGGCAATCTCCAGCGCCAGCGCCTCGGCGCGCTGCATCAGCTCGGCGGCGGGAACAACTTCATCCACCAGGCCAATGCGCAGGGCCTCGCGCGCGTCGATGATGGCGCCGGTCAGCAACATCTTGAGTCCCGCGCCGCGGCCCACAAGGCGCGGCAGGCGCTGCGAGCCGCCGTAGCCGGCCATAATGCCCAGCTTGACCTCCGGCTGCCCCAGGCGCGCATCCTCCGCCGCCAGACGCAGCGTGCAGGCCATCGCCAGTTCACAGCCTCCGCCCAGCGCAAAACCCTGGATGCAGGCGATTACCGGCTTGCCGAGCGTCTCGATGCGGCGGAAAACATCCTGCCCGCGCAGGGCAAAGACTCGGCCTTCTTCGGCGGTGAGCGCGGCCAGTTCGCGAATGTCTGCACCGGCCACAAAGGCCCGGCCACCGGCGCCGGCCAGCAGAATGACGCGAATCGCGGGGTCGGCAGCCAGATTCTCAAAGACTTCTGCAAGCTCGGCGATGGTTTCGGCGTTCAGGGCATTGAGAACTTTGGGCCGGTCGAGGGTGACTTGGGCCAACGGTGGGCGCTTGTCGAGGTGGAGGTTCTTGAGTTCCATGGACGGAAAGATTAGCAGATGGCAGCGTAACGCTGTCCAGAAACTTGTCGAAAAACGCTGGGCTTGTGTCAGGGCACGACTTCAGTCGTGCCGCAAATGCCTAAAATCAACGCGGGCTTTAGCCCCTGCGGGTCGATTTTCTGGATCGAGTTAGTTGTTCATAGAGGCCCGCAATCAACTGGCTCGCCGGCGCGGCGTTTTGCCCGTGCGTTTGCGGAACGGGAACGCGCAATAGTACCTTAAACCACATGATGCACCCATCAATCCCCGTTGAATTGAAGCGCTCCCGTTTGTCCTTCCCCGGCCATTTTTCCCGGCTTTTGACGCTCCTCGGCCTCGCCGTCTGCGTGTGCCTTTGCCTGAGCCTTTCCGCTTCTGCCAAAAAAGCGAAGGACTCTTCGCCGGCCACGCTGGTCGAGACGGCCAATTACACTCCATGCGGCAATGGGTGCAGCCCGAACGCCGAGCCGGCCAGCGCATTTTGCTTCCGCCAGGGAGACCAAGTCCTTGTCGGCGAAGGAAAAAGCTACCTGCATGAAGGCAAGTTTTCCGGTCTGGAAGAGCTCGAGGGGAAGCAGTTTCAGATTCGATTCAATGAGGATCATATCTGGATGACGACGCCGGACGGGGACACATTCAAGATTGAGCGCGGCTCCCGCTTCGAGAACTTCAAAGACGCCGGATGCATCCGGGAGGTGCGCAAGCCGATTCTTGCTGCCGCCTACGCTCATAAGCGGCCAGCCAAGGTGCCTCGCTACGCGTTTGCGGTCGCGGGCACCGGCAAGGACGATTTGTATCTATGGTTTCAATGCGACCTGGATCCCAGCGCGGCTGTGATCGCCTGCCGCAAGTGGTTTGCGAACGGCGACTTCATGGGCAAGGATTGGTACTGCCCGCGCACTACGGATGGCGCGCCGGTACCCGCCGATTTTCAAATTGATCGGCTTCTCAGCCAGGCTGGAAGATTGGTTCTGAAGTCGGGCGCCGTGGTCCCTCAGGACCACCGCGCAAGAGCCAATGACGTGCTCGACCGCCCCAATGAGGCTTGCCGGTAAGGCTGATCGCTTATTTCCCGATCAGCCCCTTGGCGATAGCGTCCAGCATTCCGTTGAGGAAGTTGATGGATTCGACAGCGGAGTAGCGCCGGCCGATCTCGAGCGCCTCGTTGATGACGATGGGGAAGGGCGTGCCCTTGAATCCCAGCATCTCGCCCACGGCCATGCGCAGCAGGTTGCGGTCCACGGCGGGCATGCGCTCCAGCCGCCAATGTTTCGAGTTGGCCACAATCAGCTCGTCGATCTTTTCCTGGTGAGCGACGGCCACGCGGAAGAGGTCTTCAGCAAAGCCGCGCACATCAGGCTCAACCTCGTCTGCGGCCTTCCAGAAGTTGGCACGCACCTCGTCCGGCGACTGCTTGCCGATGTCCGCCTGAAACAGCATCTGCATGGCCAGCTCGCGTGATTTGCGGCGTCCCGACGAGTGATGGATTCCGTTGCTCAAAGAGGACCGCCCGCCTGGAGTTTGCGGCTGAGGCTGACCATCTCGATGGCCGCCGTGGCCGCTTCAAACCCCTTGTTGCCGGCTTTGATGCCGGCGCGGTTGAGCGCCTGCTCCAGAGTTTCGCAGGTCAGCACGCCAAAGCCATGGGGAACGCCGGTCTCCTGTTGCGATTGCCCAAGCCCTCGCGCCACTTCGTTATAAATGGCCTCGTAGTGCGCAGTCTCGCCGCGCAGCAGGCAGCCGAGGGCGATGATGGCGTCCACTTGGCCCGCGTTTGCCACGGTGCGCGCCGCGGCTGGAATCTCCCATGCGCCGGGAACGCGAATCACTTCAATGTCAGTGCGTTTTGCGCCGCTGCGCAGCAGAGCGTCGAGCGCGCCTTCCAGCAGCCGTTCGGTCACCACCGCATTCCAGCGGGCTACGACAACGGCAAACTTCATGCCCGCGGCTGAGAGATCGCCCTCGACGGCCACCGGCTTGCCTTTGACCGGATCGGTCCAGGCCCAGAAGCTGAAAGCAAAGCCCGGCTCCGGCTCAGCGGTGAAAAGGCGCGACTTCCAATGAGTTTCCGTAATGGCTGAGAGGCGCGCAACTCCAGGCTCGCCATCCTGCGCGCGCAGCCACGCGGCAGCGGCTTGATGCACTGCGTCCAGAGCGGTCACCTCCACCAGCACATCGGCGGTAGAGGGAAACTGGCCATCCACAAACTCCAGGTTGCCCAGCGGAGCCAGAAATGACACGCCGTGGCTATTGTCTTCATCCCAACCTTTGCCGGGTGCAAATCCCAGCGCGGAAAAGAAGCTCGCCAGCCGGTCGTAAGCCGCGCGGCTGCCTGCTGGACGAAGAAAGGAAATTCCCTTGATCATTCTTTAATTCTATCGTGCGCGGGCGGGGAATCAGGGGCCGGCGAGTCAGCCAGCAGCAGCGGCGCGGGAAAACAGAAAGGCCGGCGCTGGGCCGGCCCTTCTGCTCATTGCTTGCCGCACTCGGCTACGTTGTGGTGCGCGGCTTCACGGCGATGGCTGTCGCGGGAACGATAGCCGTGGCGGGGTTCGCGCCCGGGTAAACGCAACCAGCGTCGTCGCCGCCCGCGGAGACCGGCGTGCAGGCCGGCAGGTTGGGGCTGATCTGCTTCGTATCAGCGCTCGCCGGGTTGCTGCTGACCAGCGGAATGCTGATGTAGTGGATCATGTTGTCGCCTGCAGTCGAGACGAAGAAGAACGCGTCGTCCGGTGTGAAGGCGCCGGCCAAAGGCGCGACGGGAGCGGTGCCGCTCGTCTGCGTCTTCAGCGGCACATAACCCACGCCCGTGCCCGGCACATAGAAGGGCAGATAGGCGTTGGTGTTGGTTGCGTCCGCTGTGTAGGTGATAAACGCCAGGTTCGATTCCGGCGAAGGAACCACCTGATTGACGGCGGTTGCGTTCACCTCCGCGGTATTGAGCGTATATGCTGCATCGACCACGGGAGTTGCGGGGAGCGCCGTGAGCGTCTGCACGCCGGAGGAGTTGGTGGTCAGCGGGCACGTGATCGGCGTCAGGATGCCGGCCGGCGCTCCGGCGGTGGGAATATTAACGCCGATATCACTGAGCGTGACTCCGCCGCTGGTGGCTGCCGCGCCCAGAATGTGCTTGCCGTCGGTGGTAGCTGCCAGCGCGTCGGACTGCACGGTCACCGAATCACCAGCCGGCTCCGGATAGAAGGCCATGCTGGCGAAATTATCAACCGTGCCGGTGGGGCACCAGGTGTGGTCCACGGTGGGCTCGCCTCTTAGGAAAGCGCCCATCGAGGGAACCACGATAGCCGGCGTTTGCACCGTGCTGGAGATGGCCACATTTCCCGGCAGGGGATCTGAAGGCGCATTCGGAGGCAGGATGCCCGGCGGCAGCGGATTGGAGAGCGAACTCGGGGGGAGCGCGTACGTGCTCCAGCCGGTATTCGCGTTATAGACGTAAAGCGTGTCGGAGTGGCCGGTCACACCTTCAGCCGCGTTATTCAGAGACGCGCTGTCGGTGATGTAAAGCGTCTGGGAATCCGGGGTCCAAGCGGCTGCGTTGCCCATGCCGCCGATGGTCGTCGCGGAGCCGCCGGAGACGTTGTAAATGTAAAAAAGCTGTCGCACCTGGTCGTTGATAAGCACTTGCGTGTTGTTCGGCGAGACGGCCAGCACCACGCCGGGAACGGCGGTGGACTGCGTAGTGAGCGCGTTGGACGCGGTGCTGTAAACCATCAATTCGTGGGGAGAGCCAAAGTAAAGATTGTTGCCCATCCGGTCCATCACCATCGAGTTGGGCACGTACGGCAGGCGTATCGTCGAGCCCACCGTGCCAGTAAGCAACTCGACCGGGATGACGTACTGCGATTGGCCGGGCGCCGCAAACCAGACGTAGTCGCTGGAGGTGCCGGGGGTGGTCACGGTCACCGCGTTCGATGCGATGGGCAAGCCCGTGCCGTAAGTGCCAATCTCATTGATTGGCGCAGGATTGCAACCGGGCGGCTGGCAGATGGCATAGATTGAAGCCACGCCGGGAAAAGATGTGGTGACGGATCCGGAGGCGCCCGCCGAGATATCGATCGGGTCAGTGGACTGGTAAGTCAGGGCGAGGCCGGTGATGGTCTTTCCGTTGGTGTCAGTGACGTTGGTGGTCAAATTCTGCGTCGTGCCCTCGGTGATGGTGCCCGAGGTGGCGCCGTTGGCCAAAGTTACCGAGATCGATTTCGGCGGGCAGGTGGAGAAGTAGCCGGCGGACGATCCCGACTGGGCCACCGATGCGGTAATGGCGGTGGTGCCCGGCTGCTCGGCGGTGATGGTCACCTGGTTCGTGGTCGTGTTGGTGGTGACCGATGCAACGGACGCCGTGCCGACCGAGTAGTTGAGCGTGCCGATCGAGGCTGTACAATTAGGCACCGAAGTTACGCCCTGGGGCAACGGACATGCAAAATTGCTGGTCACCGAAGACGGCGCGCAGAGCAGCACGTTGGCGGTTTGGCCGAGAGAGTTTGTCCCGCTATAGCAAGCCTGCGCGTCCAGCGTGGTCTGTACACCCTGCGAATAGCACCCCGTTCCATTGGTCGCGGGGGGAGTCACCAGGCTCACGGCGGTCACCGGGGCATGTATATACACTTCCACGGGATTCGAGGTCACTCCCGCCGCGGTTGCCGAGATGTAGGCCGTGGCGTAAGGCAGACCGCCGGTCGAAGGCATTGGATTCGGCAGGCTGCAGACGGTGTAATTCGGGATTCCGCCGCCCGAGTTCCGGTTCCATGTGCCAGCGCAGATGTTGCCTGTCGGCGATATGTCCACCAACTGGTTGTTGGTGGAGCCGTAGGAATACGCGCTGGCAGCTGCCGCGTCGCCTTTGCAGGTAAAGGCCGAAGGCGAACTCACCTGGCGCGTTTGCCCAAAGGCCATCGAGATGCCCGTGGTCGCGGGTTGCAGCGTGATCGTAGCCACATCCGTGATCTTCATCCCGTATCCCGCGCCATTACAGTACTTCGCGTCAGGGTTGCGGGTGCAGCCGGAAATCGAAATCCCGGCCGGAATAGCCAGGCACAACAAGCAGACAAGCGTCAAGAACCGCCGCATGAATCCTCCCCGCCCCGCCTTGTCGAACTGCGGAACGGTCACTCCCGATACCATCGGAAAAAAGTTCGGTTATAGCGATCTTCCCATTGCCGCCACCCGCGTTTGCCGGTGGCGAGAGGCTCTTTCTTCCGGGGTTCTCAGCGGCAGGCTTCAGCCGCTCAGGTGGAAGGAACAGCCCTTTTACTCGGCACCCAAAAAAGGGCACGGAAATTGGGAAGACGCCTTTTCGAGCGGCCCGCCAACTAGCCATGGCTCAAGTGCCGCCGGTCGAATCCGCTCAAATGATCGGCTCCCGGCGCCACACTCGCCACGCAGCCGGTTGACGAAACGCGCCTTATAACTCCAAGAAAAAGTGTATCAGGACGGGGTGGTTCCTGGCTGTACGCCACGGGCCGCAATTTCCCCCCTCCCGCCATTTCATAGACTGAGCCCGGCGCGAATGGCGAGCAGGCCCTGCCCTACGGCGCGGGCGGCATGTAGCGCGCAAACCACTCGGCCGCCCGCGCCATCACGTCCCGCTGGTGGGCAGGGTCCATAAACATATGCCCCTCATTGGGATACACAACCAGCCGCGTGGGCACATGGCGCGCCCTGAGTGCGTGCCAGAACTCGAACGACTGCGGCGCGGGACACTCGCCGTCCCGCTCGCCCACCACCACCAGCGTGGGCGTCCGCGCCTGCCGGATAAAGTTGATAGCCGAACTCCTGGCGTATACCGCCGGATTGTCGTACACCGGCGCGCCAAAATAAGGGGTCATCCACTGGTCAATCGAGTTTTCGCCGTAGTAGCTCTGCCAGTCGGAGATCCCCGCGCCCGCTACCGCCGCCTTGAACCGCCCGGTCTGCGTCACGGCGAACATGGCCATGAATCCGCCGTAGCTCCAGCCGGTAATTCCCACGCGGTTCGGGTCAATCGCATAGCCGGCCTCGGCCTTGTCCACTCCTGCCAGAATGTCGCGCAGATCGCCGTAGCCGAAATCCGCTCGGTTGGCCTGGGTAAATTCCTCGCCCTGCCCATAGCTGCCGCGCGGATTGGGCTCCAGCACAAAGTACCCCAGCGCCGAAAACGCCGCCGCGCTCAGAGCGCCCGTTCTCCAGCGCGGCACCGCAGCCGAGGCCGGCCCGCCATGCACCACAACAATCAGCGGATACTTCTTCGCCGCGTCGTAATCTTTGGGCAGCGTCAGCCAGCCCTGCACCTGAAACTGATCGCTCTTCCAGTCCAGAGAAACCGATTTGCCCCAGACCGGCTTCAAGTCGTCGTTGATGTGGGTGAGCTGGATGATGGCGCTCAAATCGCCATTACCGCTCGTTGCGGGGTTTTGGGTTCTGGCCGCGAAAATCTCCGGAGGCTCACTGAATGAGCTCTGCTGAAAAACAAAGAGAGCGTGGTCGGCAGTGGAAGAAAGGCTGGCTTCCATTCGGCCGTCGCCGATACTGCCGGGAACATGGAAGATGGTGTTTTCCGCGTTCACCCGGAGATTCGCTCCGCTGGCGTCACCCTGAAGAAGGAGTCGAACCAGCCGGCTATCCGCGCCGGCCAGCTCGCTCACATAAAGGCTGCGGTTGTCGCCCCACTCAATCCAGATCGGAGTGCTTGCTCGCCGCGGAGTCAGATTGCGCGCCGTTCCGCCCGCGGCCGGAATCATCCACACATCACCGCCCGTCACTCCCTGGTCGCTCATCAATCCGGAGATGAAAGCGATCTGCTCTCCGTCCGGCGACCAGCGCGGCACGGCAATCTGCAAGCCATGCAGCGGCCCGGCAATCTCAGCAGGGGCAAGAATGGCCTTGGGCGTGCGCCAGACCGAAATCCACCGATTGCCTTCCAGGGCCTGCGTGTAAAGCTTGGCGACCCACCAGTTGTTCTCTCCCGGCGGATCAGCGGCTACATAAGCCAGCCCTCTCGAATCCGGCCGCCAGTCGAATTCATACACGTGCAGATTTGTGGGAGTCGCCATCACCGGCGCTTCTGGCCTGCTCCACTCCACCTCCGCCACTGCCACACGCTCAATCTCTATGCCGTCCTCGCCAATTACTCCCGTCGGCGGCTTCATCGCCGCCAGCGCTCCCACCGGCCGCGTCGCGCCTTCCACATAAAGAAACGCCACGCTCTTTCCGTCCGGCGAAAACGCTGGAGCATCCACATAGCCCTTTAACGCGGTGATCCGCCTCGCCGGGCCGTCGTCAATGAGCGACAAGTAGAGGTCGGTCTGTTGCGGTTGGGCGCAATCGGAGAAAAACGCCAGCGCGTTCGAATCCGGCTCCCAGGCGATCTGGCCTTCGTTGCAATGCTGTCCGGGCTTCGTGGCTGCCGTCACCCGTTGGCTTTTGTCCAGACTGACCATCGGCGCCACGCGAATCTCCGCGCCCTCGCGTGTCCCCTCAACCCACGCCAACCGCTTGCCGTCCGGCGAAATCGCCACCTGTGAGAAGGAGCGTCCGTGGCTCAGTCCCTTCAGCACATCTTCAATGTGCGCGCGCTCCGCCGCTGGCGTTGCCTGCGCATGTGCAATCGAAAGCGGGAAAACCGCGCCCAGAAACAACGCTGCCCCAGCCATCAGCGCGCGGCGGAAAGGTGTGCGAATCTGCGTGAAAATCATACGGAAATGCTATCAGGCCACATGACACGAAAGAGCTTCTGCCATTGATATTTGTGGGGCCCGGTTCCACCGTTCTATACTTTGCCCGTTAATAGATAGCGAATTTGTGAGGTCTTAGTGACGCCAACCCATTTCCATCCCCGTTTCGCGTCTCTGAGTTTATTGCTTCTGCTGGCCTGCGTTTCGCCCCTCCTCTCACAGGCGCCTCATCAAGGCAAAATTTTCGGCGGTTACTTCGAGGAGTGGGGAATCTATTATGCCGGGTATACCATCGCGGATTTGCAAAAGAACGGCGTTGCCGATGAGCTGACTCACCTGATCTACGCCTTTGGCGACGTAACTCCGGCTTCAACGCCCGCTTGCGCCATCGACGATCCCGCAGCCGCTTATCAAAATGCGTCTCTTCCCAGCGTCAGCGGCCAGCCCTACACCGCGCCTCTCTATGGGAATTTCGGCGGCATTCTGCAACTCAAACAGTTGCATCCTCATCTGAAGGTGCTCATCTCCCTCGGCGGACAAGCCGGCAATCCGGCAGGTTGGGCTACTGCTGCCGCCACGCCCGCCGGACGCGCGGCGCTCGCTTCTTCCTGCATCGATCTATTCATCAGCGGCAACATCGCCCCCGGCATTCGTGCGCCCGGCCTCTTCGACGGCTTCAATATCGACTGGGAGTTTCCCACTGCGGCCGACAAGCAGAACTTCACCGCTCTGCTGAAAGAGTTCCGCGCCCAGCTCGATGCGCTGTCGAAAACCACGGGCAAAAAATATATTCTCTCCTTCGATTCGCCCGCCGGAGCGCAGAATTACGCCAACATCGATCTGAAAGCCGCCGCCGAGCAAGTGGATTTCCTCACCATCGACGGCTACGATCTGGCCACGCCCGCTGACAAGCAAACCAATGAGGCTTCATCTCTGTATGCTTCGCCCGCCGATCCCTCGTACGGCGAAAACCGCAACATCGATGCGGCCGTGCAGGCTTATCTCAAGGCGGGTGTCCCCGCGTCCAAATACACGGTTGGTTTTCCGTTGTATGCCGTCGGCTGGACGGGAGTACCGAACGTGAACCACGGCTTGTATCAGAACGCCTCGGCCCCTGCTCCCGTGCTGTTGGCCGATGGCTCGGGCCTGTGCCCCAATCCAAACAAAAAATCTCCCTCGCCAGCCTGCGACACGATTCTCACACCGGGTTATCTGACCCACGCGACCATTGAAAAACTTACAGGCAAGTACGGCTACACCGCCTGGTACGACGCGGCGAGAGCAGGAGCGACGCTCTACAATCCCGCCAGCGGAACCTTCTATACCTTTGACAATGCCGCTTCCGTCGCCGTCAAAACCGCCTACATCAGGAAGAACAAGCTGGGCGGCGCATACGTCTGGGCGCTCAACAACGACCCCACCGGAACCCTTACAAAGGCCATCGCGGCAGGACTTAAGTAAGCTCTGACCAAGTCGACGTTTTGAAAGGGCACGAACTTTAGTCGTGCGGTAAATGCAACAAAACAATGCTGGGCTTTAGCCCCTGAGGGAACTTTGCCTGACAGAATGGTCTTGATCAGAGCTTCCTTAAGTAACGTCCTTCGCGCTTGGCATAACTATGGAGATTCGTGCTATTTAAGGCATCTTGCCGGGTGCGGAGAGGATAGGTGAGGTAGGTAGTTCACAATAAATTTCTTGACTAATGCGATGATCTGGAGTAGCACTGAGACAGAAAAGATTTTCAGCGCATCCTTCAGATTTTGTGAACTAATGCAACTATCTGGAGTAAGTAACTCCTGTTTCCTGCTCCCTGAGGCTTTCAAAGGATCGATTGCAAGCCTCACATACAACCGAAGATAGTCAAGATTGCCGCTTCGACAATTCTCCTGTCCGGTGCAGGCGGCGCATGAGCTATCTCGGGCGTGTCCAGCTTAGA
>Ga0326727_10025548_pt1 | contig 11062 bp, 9 predicted proteins | sample MB2enrmetagenome_FD_207643 | JGI IMG/M metagenome (GOLD analysis project Ga0326727, IMG submission 207643) | Lab enriched peat soil microbial communities from McLean, Ithaca, NY, United States - MB29MY | ecosystem: Environmental > Terrestrial > Soil > Wetlands > Peat | place: USA: New York... | reverse complement strand
TTGTCCCCCCGTAGGAGCGACCCCATCCCTACCAACGTAGGGTCGGGCTGGACCCCTGGCCCCAATTTGTCCGCCTGTAGGAGCGACCCCATCCCCACCACCGTAGGGCCGGGCTGGACCCCTGGCCCCATGGCAATGGCCGCCGGCGCTTCCTCGACTGGGGGGAACGGCTCCGTACCCGTGATGAACACCTCGCTGTGAGTCAAGGCGGGATCGGCGGCCGCCACCAGGTTGGTTCGGTTGTCAATCTCGGCGGTTTCTATCCCTTCCGGTCGATTGAAGGGTGTGGATGCCTTGTAAAGGGCCAAACCGGACGTTCGCTTCATGAATTCGGTCCAGACGGGCAGAGCCGACTGGGCGCCCGTAAGATTCAAATCGCGGTCGTCGTCGTATCCCACCCAAACTACGGCGAGCAGGCTTGTGGTGAACCCGGCAAACCAGCCGTCATGGGAAGTGCCGGTCTTTCCGGCCGCCGGAAGGTTGAAGCCCCGGGCCCTCACCCCCGCCGCCGTGCCCCGGTTGATGACGCTCTCGAGCAGGCTCACCATTAAATAGCTGACGCGCGCATCCAGCACGCGGTGGGCGCTGACAGGATTGTCCCAAATCGTGCGCCCCTCGGCATCGGCGACGGCCACAAGGCATCGGGGCGCCACATACTCTCCGCGATTGGCGAAGATCGTATAGGCTCCCGCCACCTCGAGGGGCGTCGCGACATAGGCTCCCAGGGCGAGAGCGGGCGTCGCCTCCAGTTGATGGTTAAAGCCGGCGGTCACGGCCAGGGTGCGCACCTTGTTGTAACCCACCATCTCCGCCAGGGAGACGGCGGGCACGTTGAGGGAGTAGGTCAACGCCTCGCGGACAGTCACCGAGCCTCGGTAGTCCCCTTCATAATCTTTGGGTGCGTAGGACCGATTGGAAAATTCAAACGTCGTGGGCTCGTCGGGCAAAACCGTGGCGGGGGTGATGAGCGGCAAGGAGCCGTCCACGCCCGAGTTCAACGCGGCCGCATACACGAACGGCTTGAACGACGAACCGGGTTGGCGGCGGGCCAAAACGTGATTCAACTGGCTCTGATGGTAAGCGCGGCCGCCCACCAGGGCCTTGACGTCACCCGTGCCGGGGTCCAGCGCCACCAGGGCGACTTGCGGCAGGCCCGAGGCCGGTGGAGCTTTCTTCTCGCGCTCCCGCTGTTTCTTGACTTGCCGGTCCAGCTCGAGCAGGCCGGCGCTCGCACCCTCCGAGGCCGCTTGTTGGAGATCCAGATCGAGGGTGGTGTAAACGCGATAGCCTTGGGTAAGCAGGTCGGCCTCGGAAAATTGGGCCAGCAGTTGCGCCTTCACCAGATCCACAAAATAGGCCTGCTGGCGGGCTTCGGTGGGCTGCTCCGTCAAGCGGAGAGGAGCCACCGAGGCCTGCGCGGCCTGGGCGGCGCTGATGAAGCCGGCCTCCTGCATCCGCCCCAGGACAAAATTCCGGCGTTCGGCGGCGCGCTGCGGATGTTCGTAGGGCAAGTAGAGATTCGGACCGCGAATCAGTCCGGCGAGGAAGGCGGCCTCGGGAAGCGTGAGGGCGCTGAGGTCCTTGTTGAAATAGACCGCCGTAGCCTCGCCGAATCCATAGATGGAAAAACTGTCGTGTTGGCCGAGATAGACCTGGTTGGCGTAAAGGACGAGAATCTGCTGCTTGCTCAAACGGTGCTCGAGAATCATGGCGAAAAAGATCTCTGCCAGTTTCCGCCGGAGGGTGCGGCGGGGAGTCAAAAAGAGATTGCGGGCGAGCTGCATGGTCAGCGTGCTGCCACCTTGTAGCCTCTTGTCCGAGCGCAGATCGGCGAGGGCGGCGGCCACCAGGCGGAAGGAATCCACGCCGTGGTGCGAGTAGAACCGATGGTCTTCGGTGGCGAGAATGGCGTCCACCAGCACCGGGGGGAGGTCCTGGTAGTGAATCAGGCGACGCTTCGAGCGGCTCGCGCCAAAAAGGGTGGTGAGGGGCTCGGGCTCAAGCCCGTAGTCCTGCAAGGCGGTCATATTGTCGAGATTCGTCATCGCCATTAAGCGATTGCCTTGGAATTCCAGTCTCACCGGAGCTTCGACATGATGACCATTTTGGAAGAAAGATTCGGGGCCGGGGCGGACATCGAGTCCGTTGGCCGTGAGGGTAAAGCTCCCGACGCCGCGGACATTTTGACCCTCGGTGTAGCCGGCGCGCTTGAGGTGAAGCGCGATATCGTGGGCATTCGCGGTTTGTCCACAATGCAACTCGCCGGGGGCAGCCAGGATGACCGCCGGATTGCCGAATACGTTCCCCTCCAGGCGGGCCTCAATGATTCGCGAGAACCGCAGGTAAAAGTGAATAAAAACACCCGCCCCCGTCGCGCTAAGAAGCAACATCAGGAGTCCTGCGGCAAGCAGAATCTTCTTCCCAGGCGGTGGCCGTGGACAGGCTGAGATCGCGTGAGGTTCCTGCCCCATTGAGGGACCGGACGTGTCCTTAAGTCGATTCATGATCGTTTATCTCCAATCGCGCTGGATTTAACGTAGCCGAGAGTTAGGAGGAGGCTCGCATGAGTGAGCCCTTTCATTTGAAGCTTCTTTTGCCCGCAAAGCCGGGAGGGCGCAAACAGCTCCCTCACCGGATCCCGGCTGGCCAATCGAGGCACACTGGTTATACCTTGGAGTCATTCGCCTGTCAGGCCTGTACGGCTCACGCGTTTGGTCGAAATTGCTCAGGGAAGTTGGGGAGCGTAAAACTACAGCGTGGGAGCGGGCGAAATTGCGGGTGGAGGGCCGCCGGCGCGGGCTGGAACCGGAGTCAGCGCCTTCAACTGATCAATCGACGTCAGGACGCTCTGCCAGCGAACGGTGTCCTTTTTCGTTTCGAAAGGAGCAGAAAGATCCGCATAGAAGTCCAGAATGTTCGCGCGCAGTTCCGGTGACGTCCGAGCGAACTTTCGCTCAGAAAGTTTGGCCAGCAACTTGGCATAGGAGTCGTCGGTCAGTGTGTACTCCGCAGCCTTGGTCTTTTTGCCGGTATCAAAATCCATGTTGGAGAGTTGCAGGGAGTCCGTGCGCAATTCCTCCAGATAGGCCCGGTATTGGTCAACAGAGGTATTAATGCTCTTAAAGTACATCTCCTCTGTCTTCGGGGTGGGGTTCTTGAACGCCATCGCTTTGAAGGGCCCTATTTTCGGCATGTAACGCATGCACACTGCCAACAGGCGCGCGCCGAATCCCGGCTGGGTGTATTCCTTCCCCCAGTCCTTTTCATAATCGGAGCGCGAAAGACGGTAAAGGAACTTTCGTTTTGCGAAGGTGGGTTCTTCGCGCATCATGTCCTTCTTATGGGTCCGCAGGGCGACCCGGGTCATCTCCGGGATCAACTGGCTGACAGAGTAACGGTATGACCCGATCGCGAGATCCTCGTGGGAAAGCACGTCTTTCAAGTCCACGCCGTAAACCACCGGAAAGACGCGTTCCAGCAGGGGCTTGGACACCTGAAACCCGATGAAATCGTGATATTGCTGCGAGGCATAACGGCTCTTCGCCACCTGCACCATGTCGAACCCGAATTCCGTTCGGATATGCGCCGTATTGTTCTCCGCGTAGTTGACAGAGTTGCCGAACTTCGCCCGCAGCTTTGGGTATGCCATCGCCACGGCCAGGTTGACCGCCGGGTGGCCGGCAATGTCTGACGCATAGTGGGCTAAGGCGCCCATGGCGAACGCGTACTCGTTAGCGTCTTGGCTCTCGATCAGCAACTCGCGCACGAAGTCCCCGCTCCGCACGTAATGCGCCAGATCGCTGAATTCCTTGCTGCCGAAGGGGTAGTAGCCGAGGTCCTGAATGACGGCGCCGCCATAGGCATAGGCGTGTGCCTGCGTAATCTGGTCTTCCGTCAGCGCCGGAAATCGTTTGAGCAGCAGAGGCCGGATCTCATCCTTCCAGAGCAGGTCGACAATTTCCTCATGCGTCAGCACGGAATAGGCAAACGAGCCGAGGCTGCACGTCAACAAAAGGACGAGAATTGCCAACAGACGGACACGCAGGCGGCGCCAACCACCGGCGATGGCGGCTCGCAAGGACCCTTTATACTGGGACCTCGTTGAACAACAGCGAGGTTGTTTGGTCATGAATTTCATCTTTTCCGCCGGTTTCTTACCGCACACGGCGGCCTTGCCGGCGGCATCCGTGTGCTGTTGCGCAAATGCCACGCGGCCCGCGATAGAGAGAGCACGGAGCTCTTACAAATTAATGTCCAACGTTAATTTCAAAGTGGATGGCGTCGTGAACACGATAGCCACTATCAATCAAAACCACATGTCCTCCGATGACAACATAACGGTAGCCGCGCGGGGGACGGCCCATACCGCGTATCAGGTCATCGGGCGCCGGGCGACTCATTCTCCGCATATCTTCATCGAGCACGTAGCCCGGCCGGATCCGACTCTCGTAATCGTTATTCCATTGGTCCGGTTGTTTAAACGCCGGGTGGTCCTGGTGCTGGTTGTAATAAGCGCGCGCGGCTTGTTGTTGCTTATCGTTGAACTGGCGATAGGGCTTCTTAGTTTGGCCGCGATTCTGATCATTACCACGGTTCTGGTCATTTTGTGCCACAGCCACACCGCACGTCAAAGCCAGCAGAACCGTCACACAAGCAGCCGCCCACCATTGCGTCTTCATGCGTTTCCTCCAAGTCATATTGGAATTTGCCTCGGTTGCGGTAAGCGTACGCCTCAGCGCATTGCTACTACATACCCCTTATAATCGAGGGCGAAACAAGTGTCAGTTCATTACGGCTCACTGGCATGGTCAATATTGCTCAGCCCAATTTATGCGGAGGGAATTAAGTGGGGTAGGCGGGGTTTCAAAGGGGAAAGCATCATTGCGGTTGAGGACAGCCCCATCCGGATGCCTGCATCAGTTGGCGTTTTTCTCATGCTTCGTTTTTCTTGAACGAAGGTGGACCCGGAATTCGCGCGCCAGACGTTCGTGGCGTCTGGCGCGGTGGTCATATTCGTTCAAGGACTTGCACCTCTCCAAATGGAGTGTTTATAAACTGGCAAACAATCTTCCACCGGAGGGAGAGTATTTCCTCAGCGTGCCGTCCAGAGGCTGGGCCGCACGAGTGGGGCGCACCGTGCCGTCGATCAGTATTTCCTTGGCCGTCACCTTACGCCCATAGATTTTCCGGTTGGCATCTTCATCTTGCTTGTAAACGGCCCCATCGAGCGACGCCCCGGCAAACAACCCGCGGGAGCGCGAGTAGCTGAGAATCTCCGCATGGAGTTGCGCGTCGGTCGCGCCTTCCGCGGAACGACCCACGGGGCCGGCCGCGGCGGATAAGTCCCCGCCCAGCTTGACGCTGTCCTGAACCAGCTTCTTCATGCCACCTGGGTTCATGACGAGGAAAACGACGTCGGTGGCCTCACCGCCGATCTGAAATCCCACGCTCGCGCCGCCTATGGTAAACATCGAGGGGGCATCCCACCGGCCGTTCCCGCCCTTGCGACACACCAGCACTCCGCGTCCACCCGTGCCGCCCACGATAAAGGCGAACTTTATTTCCGAAGGAACGATGCCCACACACACCGCTTTGTCCAGCAAATCATGAGGAATGCCCTTGTCGGGAATGCTCATGATCTCGTTCATCACGTTGGTGGCCTTTTGCAATTGGCTCTCTCCGGCAAACGCCGTTGCGCAAAACGTCAACAACAGAAAAACCAAAGTAAGTCTTTTCATTTAGAGCTCCTTTTCTTGAATTCACACCGATCTGACCGGAGTGTCCGGTGTTCCCATGCAGAACTCGCGGACTACTGGCCGGTAAGGTCTGGAGCGGATGATGCGACTCCTGCCGCCTCTCTCCCGCCGCCGATGCCTACTCTCGGCTTCTCTCAGCTAGAGACCCTCGCGAGTCCCTGGCCTGCTCTGTTTATAGCCCGGGTTGATTCGCGTGTCTGTACAGCATGGCTCACGGGTTTGGTCAGAATTGCTCACCGCAGTTTAGGGGGGGAACTACCGTCCGGGGCGGATGGGAAGTGCTGAGGGTTTGACCGGAAAGCTGGTCGTGTAAGGCCACGCGGAGCAGACCGCGATGGACCGTCAATGCGCTGTCGCCATTATAATCGACAAAGCCGAGCTTCCTGAACTTGTTCATGAAATGACTGACTCGCGACCGGGTGGTGCCGACCATTTGGGCCAAGTGTTCCTGATTGATTCTGGGAAATGCCGTTCCGTCTCCACTTTCCGCGCCGAAATTCGTAAGCAGCAAGAGAATCCGGGCCAGGCGCTTCTCGCTGAAATTAAACAGTCGATCCACGAAATCCTCTTCGACGCGAACCATGCGCGCAAGCAGGTAGGAGATCATGAGCTTAGCAAAGGCCGGCTCTTGATGGACCAGGCGAACCAAGATTCCCTTTTTCACGCAGGAGATCGTGGAGACCTGAATCGCCGTTGCGGTCGACTTCCGCAGGGATCGATTGACCAGACAGCCCTCTCCAAACACGTCGCCGGGCCCTAAAATGGCGATGACGGCTTGTTTGCCGCGGGGCGATGCAACCGCGAGCTTCACACTGCCATTTTGGATGTGGAACATCGCATCCGCGGCGTCCCCTTGCGAATAGATCGCCTGCCGGTCTTGGTACTCCCGAGTCGTCTTGTGAGTGCCGACCCTTTGGAGGAAGTTCCGCGAATTGAAAGTAAGCGTAGGCCTACTCATGCTCCATGCCTCCCCAGGTCCGCTTTCGCTACCGGACCCGGTACCCCTTCCCCGCGCGTCGCGCATGGGGTGAGTGCCGCAATTGGCGGGCTCCCAGCTTTCGAAGAGGGTTCACTTCCATAGACCCGCGAAAACTTTCCGGCCCCCCAACAATTAATGTATCGAGGGGGACTCGCTTGTCTGTCCCGGAAGGCACACACCTCTGGTCAATATTGCTCAGCTCGGTTCTTGTGGGGGATCTAGCGTCTGAGATCGCTGGGAATTGCCGAGGAAATAACATGAAGGGTCGCCCGCGGCGACCGTTCGCTTCCTCTCCCCACCGCATTGGCCCCACCTTCTTCCGACTGGTCAATGGCGTTCTCGGCCTGATCCTCCTCGGCTTCGTCACATTCTGCGCAATAATCCTGTCCGGCCATTTTCTTGGCTGCGCCTCTTATTCCACCACCCAGGTCGTGAATCCTTTTCCCATGCGGACGAGTTCATCGGCGGGATTCGTTTGAAGGAATTCACGAAGCCAGGAGAGGGATCGGCGCCCGACGACAATTGTGTGACATCCACGCTCTCGCGCCAACTGGAGGATCTCTTTGGGTGCGTTTCTCTTGTCACTTGGATAGCAGAAATGAACTTCGATTTCTCCTCGCGCAAACCCTGCCCGGCGCAAATCCGCATAGGCAAGTTCCAGAGACCCTGACGCTTTTCTCTTCGCTGCGGACACCCAGAGAGCCCGGCTGGCGTGCAGTCGAGCTTCCAGCCACTGTTCTTTCCGGGGATCCTCAGCGCCCCCAAACTCCATCATTCGCGCGGGCGGCGAGGCGAGGGTATGCGCCAGACAGACCCGAAAACCCCGGTGCCCGCCTAAGATTTGGGCCACGTACGCTACCGCTCGCATCGATGCGAGCGAGTTGTCAACCACGACGAGCAGTTTAGTGACACCCAATTCGGGTCTCCGAGAGTTTCGCTGCGTACGGGGGCAAGACTTCCATCAAATGGATGCGATAATACTCACATCGATCAACCTTTGCACGCCGGACGGCTATGTTGCTCAGATGCTGGCGCCCAATAAGGCGACCGCGCGTAATAATCGTAAAGCCTTTTCTCGTACTCGCGATCAACGGGAATTGACTCGATCCACTCCGGACCGTTCTGAATGGTCTCGCGGGTGAGGTTGACGTAGACTTTGGATTCCGTCCAGCTTACTCGGTTGATCCACTGGGGCGACACCAGCACCTTTTTACCAAACCACCAGTTGTGCGTATCCACTTCGAGGTATCGAATTGCCCAGGTTTCATCATCGACGATGAAATCCCTCACGTGCCCGATCTCACCATCCACCGCCTCGATGTGATAACTGGTCACCGCTTCGGTGCTGCACAGATGTGAATCGGCCGGCTCTCGTCCCGCACTGGCTTGCAACTCTTTTGCTTCAGCCACCGCGTCCTTTTGCACCGCCAAGGCGGCCGGGTAATTGGGCGCAGCCCAGTAGGAGGGGTAGCCGTAATACCTCAGGTACGCGGCCTCGTGCTGCCGTGAGACGGGCTTTTGAGTGTCAATGGGCGGGCTGTCCTCGACCTGCTTTTTCGTCAGCGCCACATCGAGGAGCCGCGACTGCCAGTCCACCTTGCGAAGGGCGAGGGGGGAAACCAACGCCAGCCGCCCCCCGAACCAGTCGCCGGCATTGATGACGAGGTAGCGTATGGCCCAGCTCTCATCGTCGAAATAAAACTGATCCACTATTCCCATATCCCCATCCCGGGCTCGGATCGTAAAGCCCTTCAGACGGGTGACATTCCTTAACATGGTCATACCCTCCTTGGCGTTTTTAAAACGTTCAGATAGGGAATAGCGCAGGGTTTGGAGAGCAAACCCCGCGCTATGTGACTTCCGTTCTTTGAACCCGATTACCGGCCTGGTTTATGCTCTTCCTTAGGCTCTGCACCGGATGGATGCGGGGCGGTCTTCTGCTGAGCTGCTGGTGGATGAGACGCGGCCTTCGCAGGCTCACTCCGACGCTCTGCCGGCGGATTGGATGCGGCCTTCGCAGGCTCACTCCGACGCTCTGCCGGTGGATTGGACGCGACCTTTGCAGGTTCACTCCGACGCTCTGCCGGCGCCGCAGCCCGATGCTCTGGTGGGACACTCGTCGGTTGGGCAGCCTTGTACTTCGGTTGTGTAGGCTGATTTCTGCCCTCCGCCGGAGCAACGCGCTCGGTGGTGCGGGCAGGTTGTGTGGTGCTGGATGCTGGCGCCGGATGCGCGGTGATTACCGCGTGGGTTCCACCGCCGGCCGGATTAGGACTCCGAGGAGTGGTGAGATTTGCTGCTACCCGGGTCGGAGCGCGGTACGGAGCCGCCGCCCTGGCTGGGACCACTCCACTACCGCTGAACACTCCCGGCTTGGAGGTCGCGGCGATGGGCGGTTTGCCCTGGTTCGCCGATGCCAGTAACGCGCGGTTGGTGCTGGCGGCGTGCTGGTGCTGTGTTTGTTCGCCGGTTGGCGGGATATGCCGCGCACTGGCCGCAGTTCGTTGTGCAGGGGTCGGCTGGGCGGTTATGCCGCCATTTCCGCCGTTATAGCTTACGTTGTTGACGGTGACGTTGTTGACAACGGTTTTGTTATAGACGTTGGTGATCCTCGTCACATTGGTAATGTTATTCACCGAGCGGTTGTAGAAGAAGGCTCCGTTAGTCCAATACCCGCCTTCATAGCCGCTACCCGTGTAGCCATATCCATAGTTGACGCCCCCATAGAACCCAACCTGGGGACCCCAATACCCTTCATTCCAGACGAACGAGTCGCCGCCCCAACCCCAGTAACCCGGAGTCCAGAGAACCCCCACCTCGGGCGCCTGCACCCAGGTGCCGGGCACCCAGTAATAGCCGCCATCATCGGGGCTCCATTGCCAGTAACCCGGCGTCCAGATGTAACCATTGTCGGGGATAACAGGCTGCTCGTACACGGGCAGCGCCGGCGGAGCGAACGTAATCGACACGGAAAGCTGCGCGAACGATGGGGCCGGCATCGCCAGCGTCACCAGTGCGCACAACACGAGCGCAAACAACAGCGAACGAACGAACCGGATGCTATGCATTTTGAATCCTCCTGATAGAAATTTTCTTGCCTGGAAAACACGACCCATGAGCCGTTCGAACCTGCTTGACTTCATCTCGACGCTCGGCGCCGAAGAACGAATGTCAGATCAAAGCGATCCCGAATGATCGGAAAAGGCAGGGGGACCATCGGGCCCCGGCGCGCTGCGGGGAGTGCGTACTCTTTTATTGCGAGCCCGCACTTCTTCGTCGCGATCTGCCTGTTCACTGCGGATTTCCTCTTCGGCGCGGAACCAATCCTCTTCCGGTGAGCCGATGGGGCAACCACGCTCTTCCCAGATACGGTGTGCCCGGAGAGCCCTCTCCTCTTGCGGTGAATTCGGGACTCGTTGCACCAGTAAATCATCACTCATAATCGTTGCCTCCTTAGGCGTTTCACTGGCTGTTCACTGGCCGCCTTCTTTGGGTTTTCGTGCGTAGTTCCCGGATTGTCGGTTGATGTTTCCAGCCCGAAAATCGACAGAGTCGGGGCCTCCGCGAATCAGCCGATACTCTTATACCCCACGGCTTTTCCCCTGGCAGTCCCGTACTGCTCATCGGTCTGGTCAAAAATGCTCATCAGCTTGTGACGAGAAATCAGGGTAGCGACATGAGGAGATCACCGGGGATTCAGCAGGGAGGCCAATCGTGCAAGAACAGCTTTAGACGGCGCATCCTTATTTCTATGCGATCCGGAGGCCTTTGAACACGGGGACGATGCCTGGCGAAATGTTCAGACCTGTGAGTTTACTTGTTCCGCAAGTCGCTCCCACCGGGGCACGCTAAAGACGGAAGTTGCTTTTGTTCTCTTGCCTGGCTCTTTCCAGCGATCCGCGGTTTTTCTCGTCTTCCCGCTGTTGACGCTGAATTTCCCGCTGGGGCGCCGTTTGCGCATCTAACCGGTTGGCTTCCGCAATCGCGGCCCGGGCGAGGACATCGACCTTTTTCGAAAACGCGATCATTCCGTAAGTAGGTTGGGAGGAGGAACGATAGAGGTTAAACGAGTACTGAGTGTCTTCCCAGCGCGCGATAATGAGTTCGCTTTCATTGTACACGTGAGTCGAGGAAAAGGTGATCTCGGTGCTGGCAGGCTTTGTGGAAGTTCCATACCGAGCCGAAATCGCGTCGATCATGTCCGGAGTGGTCAGCCCCTCGGTTTCATCCTGATCGTAATTGACCACGATTCGAAAGAGCTCCCCATTGTAAAAGCTGAAGAGGATCGTTTTCACCGAGTCCGTTTGCGGTGAAGATCCGGTTCCGA
>Ga0326727_10025547_pt1 | contig 11062 bp, 6 predicted proteins | sample MB2enrmetagenome_FD_207643 | JGI IMG/M metagenome (GOLD analysis project Ga0326727, IMG submission 207643) | Lab enriched peat soil microbial communities from McLean, Ithaca, NY, United States - MB29MY | ecosystem: Environmental > Terrestrial > Soil > Wetlands > Peat | place: USA: New York... | reverse complement strand
CCCTAGCTTCTTCTGGGAGCCGTGTGTTGTCAAGCAGCGCGCCGCACGCCGGGTCGTATGATAACCTTCGTTCGATGAGCCGCGGAGCGCCATCGAGCGGCATGGGAGAGATGAGTGAAGCAATCGCGCCGGGCATTCTTGCTGAGCACGTTGAATGCCGCGGCAGCTACGGCATTCGCGCAAGGCGTAGTGGCGCACAAGGGCGCCGTTTTGCCGCGAGGCAAGCGATCCGGCTTGCCCTACGGCGCGCACTTTGTCGAGGTGGCGCGAAAAGCCGGCATTGATCACCCGGTCCTCTACGGCTCCGAAAATCCAAAAAACTACATTCTCGAATCGATTGGCTGCGGTTGCGCTTTTCTCGACTACGACAACGACGGATGGGTCGATATTCTCGTGCTGGGCGGCAACAGGTTTGAGCACCCTGAACCCGGGGTCACCAACCGGCTCTACCATAACAATCGTGATGGCACGTTTCGAGACGTCACCCTCGAAGCCGGACTTACCAAGACTGGCTGGGCCACCGGAGTATGCGTTGGCGATTACAACAACGACGGCTTCGACGATCTCTTCATCACTTATTGGGGGCAAAACGTCCTTTATCGCAACAACGGGAACGGGACCTTCACCGACGTAACGCGGGAAGCCGGATTGCTGAGCGCCGCCGCGCGCTACGGAACCGGATGCACGTTCCTGGACTACAACCGGAACGGCCATCTCGACCTGTTTGTGTCCAATTACGTCGGCTTCGACTACGGAAAGACGCCCCGTCCGGGAGAAAAATCCTACTGCTATTTTCTCAACATGCCCGTTAATTGCGGCCCTCGCGGCCTGCCTTTCGGCCAGCACAGCCTCTACCGCAATAACGGCGACGGAACATTCACCGACGTCAGCCAGGCTGCGGGAATTTCCAGCGCGCGCAGCAACTACGGCCTCACTGTGGTCGCCGGAGATTTCGACGACGATGGATGGCCCGACATTTACGTGGCCTGCGATTCCAGCCCCAGCCTCCTGTTCATGAACAACCACGACGGCACATTCAGCGAGGAAGGCGGAGTGCGCGGCGTGGCCTACAGCGAGGACGGCCAGGAGCAGGCGGGCATGGGACTGGCTGTCGCCGACTACGACGGCAGCGGCCATCTGGGCATCTTCAAAACAAACTTCGGCGGGGACCTTCCCGTGCTTTACCGCAATCTTGGCAAGGCGGTCTTCGAGGACGCCACACGCCAAAGCGGCCTGGCCGTGGACAACCGCTTCGTCTGCTGGGGAACGGGCCTTGAAGACTTCGACAACGATGGCTGGCCCGATATCCCCGTCGCCACCGGCCATATTTATCCTGAACTCCAGGTACGCTATCCCGATTCGCCTTACAAAAGCCCGCTCCTGCTCTATCGCAACCTCGGCCACGGCCATTTTGAAGAGTTATTCGATGAGGCCGGCGCCGCCATTCTCGAGCCGCATTCCAGTCGCGGAATCGCCTTCGGCGATTTCGACAACGATGGCGACATCGATATGCTGGTGGTGAATCTGGGCGAACCACCCTCGCTGTTCCGCAACGACGTTTCCCCAAAAAATCACTGGATCAAAATCAGGCTCGAAGGCACGGTCTCCAATCGCTCGGCAATCGGCGCGCGCATTGAAGTTTTAGCGGGCGGAACGAAGCAAATGAAGGAAGTGCAAAGCCAGTCCAGTTTTCTCTCTTGCAACGATTTCCGGCTTCATTTCGGATTGGGCAGCGAGCTCCTGGCCGACGTTTCCGTCCGCTGGCCCAGCGGCCAGCGCCAGTCCTTGTCCGCTCTCAAGGCGGACCGGCTATACACCATCAGGGAAGGCGCGGGAATCGTTCCCAATCGCGGCTGGAAATAATCCCCGCTACGGATGATTCGCTTCCTTTCTCAACAATGCGTAAAGAAGCGGCTTTCCGGTTGGCTTCTGGCTGCCTCCATGCGGCTCCACTGTTACAAAGACAGCATCAATCTCCGACAATTGCTTCGGGTCGTCAGACCGCAGCACCCAGCGCCGATTCGATTCGCTGTCCATGTAAAGAATGCCAAGGTTCGTGGGATGAGACTTCCCGTTTGACTGGAAGTCCTTTTGCCCCCAAACCTGGAATACGCTGGCGTTCTTCACCCCCGCCTGATGATCCAGATCAAAGGCGTAAAACACCAGCGATTTGCTTTGCGTATAGAACACGCGGCCGAAAGGCTTGCGGGTGTGGCTGTCGCTATCCACATCGAAGACATCGGCAATATAGAGCTTGCGCGCTCCCATCAGCTCGCGAATATCGCGGTCCGATGTCAAGTATTGTTCGTCGTCCTTGAGGCGGCGCGCCTGATCCTGATTTGTTGCCCGCAGATCCGCCACTTCCGATTCCAGAGATGCTGTGTGCAGAGAATAACGGTCATGATCGGCACGCAGGCTGGCGTATTCAGCCTGCATGGCCTGGTACGCGCCCTCGCTCTCCGCAAGCCGCTTGGCAAGCTGGTCGCGATCCCCCGTCAACTGCCGAAGATCCGCTTCCCGCTTGCCGTTCGCGCTTCCCAGTTGGTCCGCCTTCTCATTGGCAACCACCAGCGCCGCGCGCAACTGGGCAATCTCCTGGCCTTCATTCGCCATTTGTTTATCGAGCTCTGCAATCTGCTCAGCCTGCGCGGCCGGCAAATTGGCGGACGCCCGCTTCTCCGGCGCCGGATTCTGTTCCTTCTGGGCCAGATTTGCCGCCGGCCGGGGCGATACGGCGCTCTTTCGTTCTCCCATGCGATACGCGCTCAGCGTCAGCGCGATCAGCATGCATGCCGCCAGAGCTCCCATTGCCAGCCGCCTTCCGGCAAGCAGCCGCGCCGCGCTCCACCCGCTCGGCTTCCTGCTTGCCTTGAAGGCCAGCACCTGTTGCGTTCGCTGGCTGCGAATCGCCGTCGAGATGTCCGCCCACGATTTGCGGTTATCCCACTTTTGCGCTTCTTCCGTAAGCGCATAGGCTTCCGGCAGGAAGGCTATGCCCTCTTTGCCGATCGCTGAATATTGATCGTAGACTTCCCGGCAGGCGTCGCAAAATTTGAGGTGCTCTTCCAGTTCCAGTTTTTCCCTGGCGCTGAGCGAGTCGGCTTGTGCCAAGGCGCATAGCTGCTTGATTCTCTCGTGATCGACGGGCCCTTTAGTTCGTTCCATGTCGATGATTCCGTAGCCTTTCAACCACCGCGCTGTGGCGCAGCCGTTCTAGACCGCGATAAAAATGATGACGCACATTCCCGAGGGGTTCATGAAGACGTTCGCTGATTTCCCTCAACTCCAGGTCTTCAAAATAGAACAATTTCAACGTTTCGCGCTGGCTCTCCGTCAATTCCTCGAATGCACATTGCAGAAGGTTGAAGTCAAGCTTCGCTTCAATCTCCCGTCCCACATCGGCGTTACCCACCAGTGTACTGTCTAACCCGTCCGATTCAATATCCGTGTGGAGATAAAATCCCCTCCGCGACAGGTGCATTTTCCTGTCGCGCGCCCGGCTATAGGCAACCTGAACAATCCAGACTTTCGCGCTGCCGCGGGCCGGTTCGAAAGATAGTGCCTTTCGGTAGATGTACATGAAGCATTCCTGGACAATTTCTTCCGCCTCGCCCGCATCGTGCAGAATGCGCAGCGCAATGCTATACACCAGCCTCGAGTGCCGGTCGAAGAGTATATGCAAGGCATCCGAATCTTCGGCGCGTAACAGCGCCATGAGCTTTTCATCGCTCAGATCAGGTACCTCGACAGGCCGGGAAACTTTATCCAGAGAGTTTTGCAGTGTATCCTGCATTCTTTCTTTTCGTCGCGCCGGCAGAAACTCCAGCCGCCCCGGCATAGCGATTCCTCTTACCATTTCTACGTCAGTGGCCAAGGAGAACATCCTCACGGAAAATCACTATACGCGAGCCAATGGGCAATAATCCAGCCCAATGTAATTCCCCTATACTCAAAAAATTGTTCGCGTTCCAGTGGTACAAATCTGCCCGCCGTGCCGTATGTATAATGGCGTATTGCAAAATCAGTTAATTCCTTGCTGTTGATTTCTTATCTCCAGCACCTTGGCTCATAGCAGCTTTTGCTCCTATGCAAGCCCTTCGGGGGAGTAGTGCAAAACAGCGCCTTAGAGAGGATCCGGAGAGCCATGCGCAGAGGGTTTGCTGCGCTTCTGCTCATCGTGATTTCTCCATTGATGATGCCGGGACAGTCGACCACCGCATCCCTCATCGGAAGAATCAGCGACTCCCACCGCGCGGTTATCAGCGCGGCCACCGTGCAGGTGATCAACACCAGCACCGGGATTCATTACCATGGCCTTACCAATGAGGCGGGCATATATTACGTCTCCGATCTTCCTCCAGGCAACTACCGCATTGAAGTCGAGAAGCTTGGATTCATTGCGGTCATCGAATCCGGCATTATCCTGCACGTGCAGGACGCTCTCGAAGTGAATTTTGAAATGGAGCTTGGCTCCGCGTCGGAAAGCGTAACAGTGGCTGGCAGCGCGCCCCGGCTCGATACGGAATCTTCAAGCCTGGGCACCGTGGTTGAGAGCCGCGAGGCCAACGAACTGCCCCTCAACGGGCGCAACGTCTTCAACCTCATCGCCCTCGCTCCATCCGTCATTCCTCAGGGCAGCGCCACGGGGACGCCAGTCGGTGTGAACCCGTTCGGGTGGGGAAACTACCAGGTAAGCGGCGCATTCGGCAACCAGAGCGTCGAGTATCTTGACGGGCAGCCGCTCAACATCTCCTACATCAATCTGCCCATATTGATTCCCATCCAGGATTCCATTCAGGAGTTCAAAGTCCACACCGGCAACCTGCCCGCCGAGTGGGGCCGGTTCGCCGGCGGCGTTACCAACCTGAGCACCAAGGGCGGCACTCAGTCTCTGCGCGGCGAATTATACGAGTACCTGCGCAATCGCGTCTTCAACGCCAACGACTTCTTCCTCAAGCAGGCAGGTAAACCCCGGCCGCCCTGGGTGCAGAATCAGTTTGGAGCCGAGGCGGGCGGCCCGCTCACTCTCCACGCCTGCTGCGACGCATATCGGACCTTTTGGTTCGTTAATTGGGAGGGATTCAGGCTCCGCACCGGCACTCCCTTTACCGCGACCGTCCCCACGGACGCAGAGCGCCAAGGAGATTTTGCGGCGCTTGGCGCCACAATCATGGACCCCTGCGCCGGAAGCGTGTTGAATGCCCAGGGCGCCTGCCCCTCGAGCACCTCCACGCCGGCGGCATTTCAGGGCAATCTCATTCCTCCCAAGCGCATCAATCCTACATCTAACGCGCTGCTTTATCTCTGGCCCGCGGCCAACGTCCCCGGAATAGTTACGTCCTCGGGCACCCTCAACAACTTCAACACTGTCGCCAGCACGGGCGGAAATCAAAACCAGGTGGTTGGCCGCGTCGATCGGGATATCACCGGAAAGCAGAAGCTGTTTGCCCGCTTCACCTACTGGAATGTGCTCGATTTGCCCATCGATCCGCTGCACAACGGGCTTTGCGAGGATCGGTGCCTTGAGAACTACTCAACCAAGGCCTTGGCCATCGGATACAACTACAGCCTCAGTTCCATGACGATTTTCGACTTTATTGCCGGCGGCAGTTATTTTTCTTATCTTCGATCCCCCACCAATGCGAACTTCGACCTGACTCTGATCGGCTGGCCCGGCTCCTACAATGCGGCCATACCCTCCGTCATGCGCACCCCGCCAACGCCATGCGTCACCGGCTTCGCCGATAACATCATGTGCTCCCAGGGACAGAGCTTCATCAAGGACCGCAATACTCAATACAATCTTTCCCCGAGCCTGACGCTGGTGCGCGGCCACAATCTCTACCACATGGGACTTCAAGTGGAAGCAAGCTACGATAACGCCGCGCAAACAAATGTTGCCAGCGGAGCTTTTGATTTCTGCGGAGTTGGCGAGCCTTGTTTCACCGGCGAGCCCATGGCCGATTTCCTTTTGGGCTACGCCGATAACTTCAGCAATGTCAATAACCATTTCTCCGCGCAGGCGGTCGTTCCGGCATTTACCGCCGGAAAGCAGGTGTATCGCGCGGCTTACTTCAACGACACCTGGCGCGCCACCAATGTGCTTTCCCTGAATCTGGGCCTTCGCTATGAACTGCAGGGACCGTGGTCCGAACGCCATAATCGCCTGTCTTATTTCGACCCAGGCGCAAAAAGCTACATCAACCAGTTTCTGCCTGCCGGATCGTCTCCCGTGATGGGGGATGCGTTTCTGATTTCCCCTGGCGACCGCAATAACCTGCCCCTTGCGAAAGACAATATGTCACCGCGCTTTGGCGTCGCTTACAGCATGTCTTCCTCTACTGTTGTGCGCAGCGGATATGGAATCTTCTGGATTCCCGGTTATATGTCCTACGCATTGAATCCCAATAATGATATGGTCAATGCGGCCAGCACAACTTACACGGGAACGGTCGATGGAGTCCACCCCTATAACACCATTTCCCTTCCTTTTCCCAATGGCATTTCCCCGCCACCCGGCAGGTCGCTCGGAACAGAAGGTACGCAGCAGTTTCTTACCCAGGTGGTGCAATCCATCACCGAGGTTGACCGCTCTAACCACCCGCACGGATACATCCAGCAATGGAACTTCAGCATAGATCAGCAACTGCCTGCTAAATTCTCTTTTGTGGCTGCCTATGTCGGATCAAAAGGAACGCACTTAGCCCAGTATTCTCAGCAGATCAATCAGATTGCCGACAGCTATTTCTCCACGGCTGCAACCCAGTTCGCACAGGGAGGGCGGACTGCCGTCTCGCTGCTAAGTCCCACCTCCAATCCCTTCTTCGTAAACGGAACAGCGCTGGCCCTTACGGCTCCCACTACAACAGTGGGACAGCTTCTGAGGCCGTTCCCGCAGTACACCAGCGTGGAACTGGCGGGGCAGGGATCGTTTGACAGCATCTATCACTCCTTCCAGCTTACTGTCGAAAAACGGTTCTCCGAGGGAGCATCGCTTCTCGCGGCCTACACTAACTCGAAGCTGATCAGCAATACGGACACCCTGACTGCATGGCTTGAAAATAGCGTGGGAGTTATTCAGGACAATAACAACCTGCGAGGGGAACGCTCGTTATCCTCGCAGGATGTGCCCCAGCGCCTTGTGGTCAGCTATGCGCTGGACCTTCCCTTCGGCCAAGACAAGCATTTTCTGGCCAACATTGGACCCGCTATGAATAAAATCATCGGTAACTGGGGCCTCGATGGGGTAACTTCTTTTCAGCGTGGCTTCCCATTGGTATTCTCGAGCGGCCAGGTAAATGACGTAACTCTGTTCGGGGCAGGCTCGCGCCCGAATCTCTTGCCCTCCTGCCGCAAATCCGTCTCTGTCAGCGGGGACGCTCGTATTCACGGCTGGTTCAACGCGGCCTGTTTTGCCGCGCCCTCCGACTTTACCTTTGGCACAGAGCCGCGAGTCGATCCAACCTTGCGCTCCGACGGCGTGGATAATTTTGATGTGGCCGCATTCAAGAAAATCCTGTTTGGCAGGCAGGAGCGCCTCGGCTTCGAATTTCGTGTCGAGGTTTTCAACTTATTCAACCACAAGCAGTTCGCACCGCCCAATACGGCATGCTGCACAACGAATAACGGCAACTTTGGCGTAGTAACAAGCACCGACCCCGGAACCAATCCCCGGCTTATACAGTTCGCCTCGAAACTGTTCTTCTAATAGCTGCCGGTTTCCGCTACTTTTCGCCTAACTGATACGGTATCCCGAATCGCCCAATCTGAATCAGCGCCTTGCCGGAGGGAGGCCAGATGTGCAAACTTTCTACCCGGCTCGACCCCGCAATGAGATGCGCCTCTGTACTACCCACCGGCTCGCCCGTGGCAGCCTCGTAGAAGTGCACGTTCAGCGCGTCGCCCGCACGCACCCAGCCCAGAACATACTTCCCCGGTCTGAGCGCCAAACCGCCAATGCTGACCGGAGCCTGCACGATCAGATAGTGCGAATACTTGTCGGCCGCCGAATATCCGGCCGTGATCAGCACCACCCCGGCAATGAATTGGCCCCTGCCGTTCACAATGCCCGAGGCTGTGCGCATCTCGGTCTCGATATGTTCCGTCACCACCGGCGCCCGCGCCGGAAGCAACGACGCAAGCTCTGCGTCCGTTGCCTGCCGCCAGGCTGTTCTCTGGGCCAGCGCAAACTGTGGCAATAACAGCAGAATGAGTGCGGAAAAAATCAGCTTACAAGTCGGATTTCGTTTCATGGTTTCGTCTTTCTCAGGGATTCGAGCGGAACTATGCCGCGCTGAATGGCTGCCGTGGCCGCCTGCGTCCGGTCCGTCACGCCCAGCTTTCCCAGCAAGCTGTTGACGTGCGTCTTCACCGTGGCCTCTGAAATCTCCAGTTCCGTCGCGATATCCCTGTTGCTCTTGCCGTGAACAATCTGCTCCAGCACATCGAACTCCCGCGGCGTCAACTCTTCGGTGCCCATGCGTTCCGCCAGTTTTTCCGCGATCGCCGCCGGAATGTACGACCTGCCGGCATGAACCGCGCGGATGGTCGCGATCAACTCCTCGCTGGTCATGCCCTTCAGCAGGTAAGCGCGCGCGCCGGCCTGCAGAGCGCGATAGATGTCCTCGTCGCCGTCGTATGTGGTCAGCACAATGAAGCGCGCCTGCGGCGTTTCCATGCGGATGCGTTCGATAACTTCCACGCCGCTCAGCCGCGGAAGCCGCAGATCAATCAGCGTAACGGCCGGCTGATGCTTGCGAAACTGCGCGATTGCCTCCGCGCCATCCGCGGCTTCGCCCACCACCTCCAGGCCCTCCACCACGTTCAGCAGCGCAACCAGCCCCTGCCGCACCACGTGGTGATCCTCCACAATCAGCACGCGAATCGATTCATTGCTCACTGTTGCTCCTTTAACCCGGCCGCTCTGTGCCCCATCCATCCACGCATTTTGCGGATGGGCGGGAAACCTCAACTGCCAATCGTCTCTCTCGGCGCCTTCACACGAAGCCGCACCGTCGTTCCAACTCCCCGCTCGCTCGTAACCTCAAGCGTAGCGCCAATGGCCGCCGCGCGCTCTCTCATTCCCGTCAGCCCGAACCGTCCCGGTTCTGGCTCCTCATTCGCGGTAAAGCCGCGTCCATCATCGCGCACTTCCAGCGCAACTCCGCTCGGCCTGTACTCCAACTGCACAAGAAGCTCTTTGGCCCCGGCGTGCTTCTTCACATTATGGATTGCCTCCTGCGCCACGCGCAGTATTTCGCGTTCCGTGCCCGCCGGCATGGGCCGGTATGCGCCGAAGATGTTGAATCTTGCTTCCAATCCATGACCGTCCTCGGCCTCTGTCATGCGGCGCAGGCGAACCGGCAGCGTGGTCTCGGCCGAATCCTGCGAGCGCAGCGCCCAGATGGACTGGCGCGCATCGGCCAGCCCCTCGCGCACATACTCGCGCGTCAGGTCCAGATGTTTCGATGCTTCCTCTGGCTTTTTCAGCCGCAGCAACTCCGCCAGCACTTCCAACTGCACGCTGATGCCCACGTAGCCCTGCGCCAGCGTATCGTGAATCTCCCTCGCAATGCGATTGCGCTCGCCCAGCACGGCGCGAAATTCACCCTCCGCCCGCCGCAGCCTCAGCCGCAACAGCACTACGATGATTCCCGCCGCGGCCAATAGCAGCAAAACAAAAAACCATGCCGTCTGATAGTAGTGCGGCCGCAACTCGAAGCTGAGCGCAGCGCCCGTAGTGTTCCAAAGCCCGTCGTTGTTGGCCGCCTGCACGCGAAAGGTATAGCACCCCGGAGGAATGTTCGTGTAGTAAGCCGAGCGGCGCGTGCCAGCATCGGTCCAGTCGCGGTCAAAACCCTCCAGCATATAGCGGTAGCGCACCTTCTGCGGCGCGGTAAAACTCAGTCCCGCGTAATCGAATTGAAAATGAACATGACCTGCCGGAATCCGTAAAGCGGTCTCCGCCGCATTCAATGCCTGCGCCAAATCGTCCACGGCAAAGCGTTCCAGCGCGACCGGCGGCGGAACATTGTTCACCGGAAAGTGCTTGGGGTCCACTTCCACAATTCCCTTCGACGTGGCAAACCACAAGCGTCCGTCGCCCGAACGCCACGCCGACGGATGGCTGTTCGTCGCTGTCTCCCGGCTGCGCAGCCCGTCCGCCGCGCCAAACTCAATCCAGCGCGAACAGCCGCCGCTCATATCGCAGTCGCAGCGCGCTATCCCGTTGGCCGTCGCAAACCACAGATGCCCGACACCATCGTCCAGAATTGCGTGAATGCTCGTCTCGTCCAAGCCACCATGCTTCTCCGGAGTAAATCTCTGTCCGTCCCAGACATTCCATCCGTGGTCCTGCGTGCCAATCAGCAGCATCCCATTCGCCCGCGCCAGCAGAGCGGTAATCACATTGCTTGAAAGCCCGTTCGCGGTCGTATAGTTCGTAATCGCCCCGCCGTGCAGCCGCGACAGCCCCGCGAAGGTGGCCACCCACAGGTTCCCCGCTGCGTCACGCGCCATTGCGCCCACCAGGTCACTGCCCAGCCCATTGGCATGAGAAAAAGTTTCCATCCGCGCGCCGCCGCGCCCGCCGTTCTTATAAGTCCAGTGCGTTAGCCCGCGCCGCGTCCCAATCCACAACGACCCATCACTGTCCACCAGCAGCGAGCGGATGAAGTCGTCAGGCAACCCGTCAGCCGAAGTGAAGGAATCAATTCTGCCCCCGCGAATCCGGCTCAACCCATCCGGCGTGCCCACCCAAAGATCGCCGTTGGGCGCAGCTGCCAACGATAAAATCACATCGCTCAACAATCCGTTGCCCACCGAGTAAGTCTTCACCGGCCCTGCATTGCTTCCTGGCGCTCCGAGTTTCAGCGCATTCAGTCCGGCTCCGTTGGTTCCCACCCAGAGCGTGCCCGCACTGTCCTCAACAATGGTGGTCGTTGCGTCGGATGAAAGTCCCTCCCGTGCGCCAACGGTTCGGAAGCGCAGATCGCGCAGAATGTGCAGCCCGCCGGTCTCGGTCCCGACCCAGATGTTTCCCTCGCGATCTTCCATCAGCGAG
>Ga0326727_10025546_pt1 | contig 11063 bp, 8 predicted proteins | sample MB2enrmetagenome_FD_207643 | JGI IMG/M metagenome (GOLD analysis project Ga0326727, IMG submission 207643) | Lab enriched peat soil microbial communities from McLean, Ithaca, NY, United States - MB29MY | ecosystem: Environmental > Terrestrial > Soil > Wetlands > Peat | place: USA: New York... | reverse complement strand
CGGGAGAGGGCAGGTGGCTCGCGCAAGGAACGAAGCCGGAATGTCTATGAAAACAAACGGACACCACCAAGACACCAAGACACTAAGGAGAAGCCGCCTGTGACGACTTAGCCCTCTCCCCTCGGGAGAGGGCCCTTGAGTTTCTACATTTGTTCGGCAGCCTGCGCGACGCGTTTGGGCGGAGAGCCAAGAGTGGCTGTCCCACGGGTAGCACAGGCACTCTAGCCTGTGCGCCCTGGCTCGTCCGAAGAAATGCCGAAACTCCGGACCCAGGGCTAGCGTGCTAGGCGACATTCTGTCGCCCCTAGCGGGGCTGGTGCGACTTGCATCACGAATCACCAGGACAGGAGACTAGTTGTTAGTGGTTACCGGTCACTCGCCCTCGAGCCACTCCGCTCCCAGGTAGACGCGGAGCGCCACCCAGAATTTCGCGAGCGCGGGCAGGCGCACTCGCTCGCCGAACACCCGGTAGCGCTGCTCTTCGATCCGCCGCAGGAGGCGCCAATAAATTGCTCCCATAATCTCCGCCGTCACCATGGCGCGGCGGTCCTGGAGCGGAAGCGAGCGGCGCGCCGCGGCGAAGAATTGGCGGGCGCGCCCGCTCTCGAACTGCATCAGCCGAACGAAAGCATCGTTGTAAACCCGCGCCAACAGGTCCTGCGGGCGGAGGCCGAAACGCTCCAGGTCCTCGCCCGGCACGTAGATGCGTCCGCGCTGGGCGTCGCTTCCCACATCGCGCACGATATTGACGAGCTGCAGGGCTTTGCCGAGGTTGACCGCATAATCGCGGGCGCGGGGGTCGCTGTAGCCGAAGATTTCAATGGCAATCAAGCCGATGGTGGAGGCGACGCGATAACAGTAAAGGGACAGTTCTTCAAAAGTCTGATAGCGCGCCCCATTCAAATCCATTTCGAGGCCCAGGATGAGATCCTCGAAAGGTTGGCGGGGAATCTTGAATTCCCGAATGCTGGCCGCCAAGGCCTGGAGCCCCGGCTCGGCGAGTTCCCTTTCGCCGGCGTAGCAGGCCACGAGCGCTTCCCGGTATCGCGTGAGTCGGCGGCGCGCTTCTTCCGGCGGCAGCCCCTCGTCGGCAATATCGTCACCGCGGCGCGCGAAAGCATAAACCGCCTCGATGGCGCGCCGCTTGTTGGGCGGGAGAAACACGAAAGAGTAGTAGAAATTCGTGACCCGCTGGGTGGCGAAACAGAAGTTGTTTGCGGAAATGGTCACTCAACCTCCTGTTCCCTTACGTTTCAGCTCCGCACGGGAAAACTAACTGCCGCGCTCCTTCGTGGCCCGGATCAGACCAGGACTCCGGGTGGCGTCATTTTCCCGGCCAGCGGGCGCGAACGTAAAGACGCGCCGCGTCCAGCTTGCCCAAGGACGGCCTGCGCCGGAAAACATCATAGTCCACGCGCTCGATTTTGCGAAGGATGTCCGTGCCGCCCAACCAGGTCAGCCGAAGCTGGAGGCGCAATTCCGGCGCCACCCGCTCCGGCAGCGTCTTGCCTCTCTCGAACCACTCGCGGGTGCGGGCTATTTCAAACTTCATCAACTCCCGCCAGCGTCCGTCCACGCAGCCGGCGCGCAAATCCTCCAGGCCGTACTGGAAGCGTCGCAAGTCGTCGAGCGGCAGATAGATGCGGTCGCGCGCGAAGTCCACGGCAACGTCCTGCCAGAAGTTGGTGAGCTGGAGGGCGGTGCAGATGCAGTCCGAAAGCGTAAAGAGTTCCGGCTGGCGCTCGCCGAACAGCTCGAGCACCAACCGGCCCACCGGGTTGGCGGAGCAGGTGCAGTAGGCCAGCAGGGAGGCGAAGTCCGGGTGGCGATTGACGCGCACATCGGATTCAAAGGCGCGCAGCAGATTATCGAAATTCCGGAAGGAGAGTTGATATCGCCTTGCGGCGTCACCCAGCGCCAGGAAAACCGGGTGCTCCGCTTGACCCGCAAAGCAGGCCCGCAACAACTCGCGCCAGGCAGCCAGTTTCTCGAGGCGGCCCTCGACTCCCGGCTCGTCCGCCACATCGTCGGCGTAGCGGGCAAAAGCGTAGATCGCCGCCAGCGCGTCGCGTTTGTCCGGCGGAACAAGGCGCGAGGCGACGGGGAAATTCTCATAGTGGCGCGCCAGGCGACAGCACTCCGCGTAGGCGGCGCGAATTATTTCGTGGGAATCTGACATGCTGGTGTAGCGTGTCACAGATCACTTGACATAGATTTGGCCGGCGCAAAGCGCAACTCTGCGGTCTTAAGGGATTGGCAAATCACCGAACCGCAGAGCGGCGCTGGGCGCCAGCCCGTCCCATGTAAGGCTCTATCCGACGCATTACGCTGCGGTCCGGCCGCGTCCCTACTTCGTCTCGGTCTTCGGGCGCCGCAGGTAGGCCGGCACATCGTAGTCGTCGGCGGGAATGTCGGTGCTGACTTCCTCCTGGGCATGCTCGATGGGAAGCTTTTCCTTTCGGGCCAGCGCGGAGCGCACGCTTTGCTGCGCCGTGCGAACGGCAAAAGAAGGTCCGGCGAGCGGCTTCATACCCACCTTCTCGGCCTTGACGCCCGTGGCGATCACCGTCACTTTCACCGCATCGCCCATGGACTCATCGTGCACGGCACCAAAGATGATGTTGGCGTTCTCCGCCGCCGACTTCTGCACGATGCTCGAGGCTTCGTGAACTTCGTACAGGGTGAGCTTGGTGGAGCCGGTAATGTTCAGTAGGATGCCTTGGGCACCGTTGATACTGCCTTCTTCCAGCAGGGGGCTGGCGATGGCGCGGTTGGTGGCCTCCACGGCGCGGTTTTCGCCCTCGGCCACGGCTGTTCCCATCACCGCGTAGCCCATCCCTTCCATAATGGTCTTGATGTCGGCGAAGTCGCGGTTGATGATACCGGTAATCGTAATAATGTCGGAAATACCCTGAACGCCCTGGCGCAGGATGTCGTCCGCGATGCGAAACGCCTCGAAGAAGCTGGTTCCTTTGTCCACAAACTGCATCAAGCGCTCGTTGGGAATGCAAATGACGGTATCCACGCTCTGGCTCAACTCCGCCAGCCCCTGTTCCGCCTGGGTCATGCGCCGCTTGCCTTCGAAAGCGAAGGGTTTGGTGACCACAGCCACCGTGAGGGCATGAAGTTCGCGCGCCAGGCTGGCCACGATGGGCGCGCCGCCGCTGCCCGTTCCTCCGCCCAGGCCGGCGGTGACGAACACCATGTCGGCACCCTCCAGCGCATCAATCACCTTATCGGTGTCCTCGAGAGCCGCGCGCCGGCCGATTTCAGGGTTGGCGCCCGCTCCCAGCCCTTTGGTCAGCTTGGCACCCAGTTGGATCTTCACAGGCGCCTGGGAGGCATGAAGCGCCTGCGCATCCGTATTGGCCACCAGGAAGTCGACGCCCGTCACTCCGGCGGCGATCATGCGATTGACGGCATTTCCACCACCGCCGCCGACCCCGATCACCTTGATTTTGGCGCCCGTGCGAAGCTCGTCTGTAAAGTCCACCCGCAGGCGCGATTTTGGCTCTGCCGTTTCCATGTTGGCTCCTCCCCTCCCCAAACCCGTTCCCGCTGTCATTCTGAGGAATCCCGATCGGATCGGGACGCAGAACGACCCTTGTACCCGCGCTACACCGAGTTCGCCCCTTTACCCCGAATGACGTCCAGCACTCGGGTCATCAGCCCTTTTTCCTGAGCGTCCCGCAGCAGACGGCGCCGGTTGCCGTAGGCCACCAAGCCGACCAGCGCAGCATGCTCGGGCCCCACCAGGGTTTCACCTGCGTCCTCCAGTCCCTTCCATTCACCCACCCGTGCGGGAATGCCGAGGGTCTGATCCGCCAGCGGTACCAAGCCCCCCAGCTTGGCGCCCCCACCCACCAGGATTAACCCTGTGCCCAATTGCCGCGCCAGGCCGGAACGCTCCAGTTCGTCGCGGATCAATTCCAGCAATTCGAGGGTGCGGGGCCGAATGATGTCGTCCAGCACGGAATAACTGACTTGGCGCGCCGGACGCTCGCCCACACTGGGCACCTCCAGGGAGCCGCCGCGGCTCGGGTCGAGCTGGTGTCCGCCCCAGGCTAGCTTCACTTTCTCCGCTTCCGGAATCGTGGTGCGCAGGCCCACAGCGATGTCGTTGGTAAAGTGTTCGCCGCCTACCGGAATAGACGCAGTGTGCCGGATGCCGCCCTCGGCATAGACAATCAGGTCCGTAGACCCGCCCCCGATGTCCGCCAAAGCCACACCCAATTCCAATTCGTCGGCCGTCAGGCAGGCGCCCGCCGCTGCGAAAGGCTCGTAAACCGTGTCGAGAACCTTGATGCCGGCCAAGTTCGCCGCCGTCACCACGTTCCTCAAAGCGATGGAGGAACCGGTAATCAGGTGGACGTTCGCCTCCAGCCGCGCCCCGCTCATCCCCACCGGATTGCGAATTCCCTCCTGCGAATCCAGCACAAAATCCTGGCGTTCCAGGTAGACAATCTCGCGGTCGGGCGGCAGAGTCACGGCGCGGGCGGCGTGGAGCACTTTGAGGATGTCGCCCTGGGTGACCTGGGCGGTGCCGCCCGGTGTTTTCCCCAGCGCCACGGCGCCTCTCGAGCTCACACCTTTAACGTGCGTGCCCGCCACCCCCACATAAGCCGAAGTGACCGACACGCCAGCCGCGGCTTCTGCCGCCTCCACCGCCTTCTTGACGGCCAAAACCGCCAGGTCGAGATTGACGATGAGGCTCTTCCGCCAACCCTTCGACTCCGCCACCCCAAAGCCCACCACCTGCAATTTCCCTTCTTCTCCCGGCTGGCAGACGAGGGCGGAGGTTTTTGTGCTTCCCAGATCCAATCCCACAATAAACTGGTCTTTGCGTGCCAAGGTGTTCTAATCCTTAAGAGTTTGCACTGCCGGCGCAGTTGGGTCCGGCGCCTGCCGGCGCGGGTTCACCACCACCTGATTAAGATAGCGCAAGTCAACCGAGTCGGGCAGAGGGCCGGCGCGGTGCAGCTCGGGCAGCAGCGCCAGAAAGGTGCGAAAGTGCTCGCGCAGGTTCTCGCGCCCGAAATGAACCTGGATGGTTTCCGGGCCTCGCACCAGCAAAACCTTGAGATCGTCGCCATCCGCCAAGTCCGTTTCCGAGAGCAACCATCCGGAGCGTGAGATCTCCTCTCCGAGCTGGTTCATGAACTCCTGGTAAAGCGCCATGCGGGTGCGGCGCTGCTCCAGGTTCGTGTTCGCGGCAAAGCCCGTGATCACCGGGAAGTCGAGCGGGAGGCTTCCCTGCCGGACTAGCAGAACTCCATCGCTATCCACCAATTTCACCAATCCGTCCACCGTGACGAAAGCCACGGGAATTCGCTCCGCAACCTGGATCAGCAAGCGGTTGGGAAAAACCCGCCGCACCACGGCGCTGCGCACCCAACTAATCTCTTCCAGGCGTTTCCGCTGGGCTTCGAGGGAGAGGCGAAACAGCCCCATGCCGGGACCGCTACCCGGACGAGAGGGCAGTCCCAGCTCGCCGGCGATTTCGTCGCGAGTGACGATATGGTTCCCGATCACTTCGATATCCTCCGCGGAACGCAGTTCGAAGCGGGGTGACGACAGGACGAAGATCGTCGAGTAAGTCCCCACCGGAAGCACAACGAGGGCCAAGAGAATCGCCCCGCGCCATCCCCAGGAGCGCTGGCGGCGCCGCACCTTCACGGCTTTCTGCCGCCGCAGGTAGGGGGACTCCCCCTCGCCCTCGAACCCCTCGGCCGTTAGCGGTTGTTCTTCCTCTGACCACGGTGCATCCATTCTACTCGACCCCTCCCACAACCTGTATCGGCAGTTTACTACCGCCACCTGGAATTTCTACATCCCTTTCGACGGGTTGGCGCAGGGCGAAGTTCTGCGGCTTTCGGGAGCTGGAAATCCGTCGAGACGCTGAGCTTGGCTCTGCGCCAGCCATTTTCCGCACCTCCCCACGCCCACGCTAGAGCGCCGCACGGCCCTTCGCGGCTCCCCGAATGGCCTCGGCCAGAGCCTCACCCACTCTCCACACGCTGCCGGCGCCCACCGTCAGAATGAGATCACCGGGCCTTAAATCCTGCAATACTTCCCCAATCACGGCCTGTTCGGAGGGAGCATAGCGGACATTGCGAAAGCCGAGTTCGGCCATCCGTTCGACTAATCGCTCCGAGCTGACGCCCGCGATGGGTTTCTCGCTCGCCGCATAAATATCCAGAACGTAGACTCGATCGGCGGCTTGGAAACAACGCGCAAAGTCGTCCGCGAGAATCATCGTGCGCGTATAACGATGAGGTTGGAAGATGACGATCAGGCGCGCGGCCCCGCGCAGGCAGGCCGCCTCGAGCGTGGCGCGAATTTCCGTGGGATGGTGCCCATAATCATCCACGATGGTCACCCCGCCGCACTCGGCTTTGAACTGGAATCGCCGGTCCACGCCATGAAAGCGCTCGAGGCCCTCGCGGATTTGCTCGCCGGTCAGGTCAAGCTCCAAACCGACTGCCACGGCTGCCAGAGCGTTCTGCACGTTATGCCGCCCCGGAACTTGGATGGCGAAACTGCCCAGGCGCTTCCCCGCCGCCTCCACCTCGAAGGAGGAACCTTGCGGCTGTAGCCGGCTCAGTTTACCCCGCACCTCGGCGCCCGCTTCCAGACCGTAAGTCACGACGCGCCGCCGAAGCTTGGGCAGAAGCTCCCGGAAACGCTCGCCCCAGGGAGTGTCCGTGCAAGCCACCACCGCACCATAGAACGGCACCTTGTTGGCGAAAGAGAGGAAGGCGGAAGCTATTTCCTCGAGGTCGCGGTAGTGGTCCAGATGTTCGGCGTCCACATTGGTGACCACGGCAAGGGTGGGCAGAAGGTAGAGAAAGGAGCCATCGCTTTCGTCGGCCTCCACCACCATCAGCTCACCCTTGCCCAAGCGGGCGCTGGAACCGAAGACGTCCAACCGCCCGCCGATCACCGCGGTGGGGTCCAGCCCTGCTTGCGCCAACATCACCGCGATCATGGAGGTGACCGTGGTTTTGCCGTGTGATCCGGCCACCGCCACGCACAATTTCGGGCGCATCAATTCCGCCAGCATTTCGGCGCGGGGAATCACGGGGATTTTCCGCCGCCGCGCCTCCTGCACCTCGGGGTTCTCCTCCGGCACCGCCGCGGAAACCACCACCACTTGAGCATCTCCGAGGTGGGCGGCAGCGTGGCCTTCGAAAAACCGCACTCCCAGTTGGGCCAGCCGGTCGGTCACTGGCGTGGTTTTCAGGTCGGATCCGGAAACCGTGAACCCCAAATTGCATAATACTTCCGCGATGCCACTCATGCCGATGCCGCCCAGGCCCACGAAATGGATTTTCCGAATCTTACCGAGCATATGCCGCACCTAACTTACGGACCTCACCATCTCTTCTACCAAATCGGCAATGCGCCCCGCCGCGCCGGGACGCGCCAAGCTCTTCGCGGCCCGCTCCATGGCCGCCAGCCGCTCGGGTTGGCCAAGCAAAAGGCGGATTTCGGCCATCAGCCGCTCCGCGCTCAACTCCGCCTGCAGAATGGCGCGGGCGGCGCCGGCCCGCTCGAAGCTGCGCGCATTGGCCAGTTGGTGCTGATCGGCGGCCGCCGGGAAAGGGACAAGAAGGGCGGCGCGCCCGGCGGCAGCTAACTCCGCCACGGTCATGGCGCCGGAGCGCGAGACTACCAAGTCAGCCGCCGCCAATGCCCCCGGCATGTCGTGAATAAAAGCGTGGACCTGAGCCCTCACCCCGTTTTCCTGATAGGCTCTACGCACGGCACAATAGTCTTTTTCCCCCGTCTGATGAATCACCTCGAGCCACTCCGACTCACGCTGCAAGATGGGAGCACATTGGACCATCACGTCGTTGATGGCTTTTGAACCCTGACTGCCACCGACGACCAAAACGGCGAAGGGCGGCGTATGGGGTTTGCACGGAATGCGCTCGAACGCCGCCCGCACCGGGAGCCCCGTGAGGCGCGCCTTCCCGCCGTAACAACTGGCCGCCGGCTCGAACCCCAGCGCCGCCAAACGGACCATTGGGGCTAAGGCGCGGTTGGTGAATCCGGGCACGGCGTTGGGCTCAATCAGGAGGGTTGGAATATCCTGCAGAGCGGCTTCCAGCATCACCGGCCCGGCCAGATATCCACCCACCCCAACCACCGCTTGCGGCTGAAACTCACGCAGCAGGCGCGACGCAGCCAGCGCGGTGAGTGGAAGCAACAGCAGGTTGCGCAAACCCCGAAGCCCCCCCATGCCTTTCAGCCCGGCGGCGGTAACGCTGCGCAGCGGAAAACCGGCGCCCGGGATCACCTGCGCCTCGAGCGGCCGCTTCGTGCCCAGAAACTCGATCCGGTAGGCCGGCTGCAGGGGACCGCGGTGCGCGGCGCGCGCGCGCAACTCCTCCGCCACCGCCAGCGCCGGAAAAACATGGCCACCGGTTCCGCCCGCCACCATGAGAATCCGCACTTCGGAGGCGGCGCCAAAGCTTGCCACGCTGAACCCCTCCTCTGCCCACCGGTGGCTACGCCACATCCTGTGAAATGTTGAGCAATATTCCCACTGCGGCGAGGGTAACGACCAGCGAGGATCCGCCGTAACTGATCAGCGGCAAAGGTATGCCCTTGGTGGGAAGCAAGCCCAGCACCACGCTGATGTTCACCAGGGCTTGCCCCACCAGCATGACGGTCAGGCCGATGGCCAGCAATCGCCCAAATTCGCTCGTGCATCCCTCACTGGCCCGCCATCCTCTCCAGAGAATAACGGCAAAAGCGGCGATCAGCAGCACCGCCCCGATGAAGCCCAACTCCTCACTCACCACCGAAAAAATGAAATCGTTCTGGGGCTCGGGAAGATAGAAGAGCTTCTGTTTCCCTTCCATCAGCCCCATTCCCGTAATCCCGCCCGTGCCCACGGCAATAAAAGACTGAATAATCTGAAACCCTTTCCCCAACGGGTCGCTGTAAGGGTTCAGGAAAGCCAGCAAGCGGTTATGCCGGTAGGCGGAGCCGAGAGCCAGCCAGGCAGCCCCCGCCAGACCCGCCGTGCCCATGGCCGCCAAGTACCGCAAGCGCACGCCGGCCGTGAACAGCATGGCCGCCACGATCATGGCGATGGCCAGGGCGGTTCCGAAGTCCGGCTCCTCCACCACCAGCGCGATGGTCACGACGCTGATCAGGCCGACAGGAAGGAGCGTATGCTTCAGGTGGTTGACGGCACCGGAGCGCTGCGCCAGGAAATAGGCAAGGAAAAGAACCACGACGATTTTGGACAGTTCGGAAGGTTGCAGACTAGCCGGTCCCAAGTGCAGCCAACGGCGCGTATTATGAGTGCGGTTGGCAAACAACACCAGGGTCAATAGAATCCACTGCGCGGCGAGCGCCGGAAAAACGACCTTCGGGCTGGCCAGCCAGCGATAGTCCACATACATCAGGACAACCAGTACTGCAAAACCCAAGCCCGCCCAGGCCAGTTGGCGAATCAGAAAGTAATGACCGCTGCGAAACCTCTCGGTAGCCATGACCGCGGAAGCGCTGAACACCATGAGGGCTCCGAAAAGTGTCAATCCCACCACGGTGCCGAGCAGGATTTTGTCGGATTGGAGTCGCCTGGCCATGCTTCCTCAATTCATTCCGGGCAGTTTCGGCTGGGGTACGCCATCGGGGGCCGCCGGGTCCGGTTCCGGTTCACCGCTTCTCGCCGCGCCAGCGGCGGGAGCGGCGGCCTTTTCGGCTCCTCTGCTCGTTGAGGAGGGGCCGGAGGCGGTGACGGAGAAGTCAACCACCCCTGGCCCCTCCTTATCAGGAAGGAAAACCACCTTGCCCTTTTCAGGCACAGTGGCGGGCCCGAGGCTGATGGAACTTATTCGCCCCGTCCGCAGGCCGCCTACCGACCGGCCAGCCGCACCAGCGCGTTTTCTCTCTCGCCTCTCGTACGGCAGGGCAGCATCCGCGGTTCGTTCCGGCGGTGCCGTGGCCGGAGCCGCTCCTGGCATCTCCGGACGCTCGTCCGCCAACTCCGCTTCAGCCCCAGAGAATTCCTCGACTTTGACTTCGTAAACCAGTGCCAGTCCCGGCAGCGGCAGGGGCGGGCCGGAAACCGGGGCAGGAGGCTGGGCGGCTGGCGTAGGGCCGGCGGCAGGCTGGGCCGGTACCACCCTGACTTCCTTCGGCGAGGGCTCCGCCGCAAGCGTGGAACGCAACTGGGGCTCCTTTGGCGTTGCCTCGGCCGGCAGGCGATCCGGAGAGGGGGCGGAGACCACCGGACTGAGGCCCGTTATCCTCTGCCCCACCTTCCTGTTCCAAACGACCGCACCCGCGGTCACGTAGCTCGCCAAGCGCCCCACCTGCTCCTTGAAGAACCGGCCGCGTTCTTCATAATCCTGGAACTGATCGAAGCTCGAACAAGCCGGAGCCAGCAACACCACATCGCCGGGACGAGCGCTCTGGTAGGCTTCGAGTACGGCGTTCTCCAAAGTGCCGGCGCGGATTATCTCCACGGCGCCCGCCAGTTCCTCGGCAATGCGGTCCGCCGCCGCGCCAATCAGCAGAACGTTGCGCACCCGGTCCTTCATCAGCGGCCGCAAAGGCGCGTACGGCGCCCCCTTGTCTTTTCCCCCCAGGATGAGATGGACCCCGCGCTCGAAGGCCTCCAGGGACTTCGCCGTAGCATCCACGCTGGTGGCTTTAGAATTGTTGTAAAACTCCACTCCGCCGATCTCGCGGACGTACTCCAGTCGGTGCTCCACACCTTTGAATTCCCGCACCGCGCGGCGCACCGCATCGAAGTCCGCTCCCAGCAGGCAGGCCGCCGCCGCGGCCGCTAACACATCCTCAAGGTTGAAGGCGCCGCGCAGGCGCACCTCGCGCGTCTCGAACAGCACCCGCTCCAGATGCCCCGTCCGGTACACCACGTTGCCGTTCGAAACAAGGACGCCGTGCACAATCTGTTGCGAGCGGGTGAAGAATACCTTGTGGCTGGCGAGCGCCGGACTGAGGCTGAGCACCCAAGGGTCGTCCGCATTCAAAACGGCGTAGTCGTCCGCCCGCTGGTTGCGGAAGATCTGACGCTTCGC
>Ga0326727_10025545_pt1 | contig 11063 bp, 7 predicted proteins | sample MB2enrmetagenome_FD_207643 | JGI IMG/M metagenome (GOLD analysis project Ga0326727, IMG submission 207643) | Lab enriched peat soil microbial communities from McLean, Ithaca, NY, United States - MB29MY | ecosystem: Environmental > Terrestrial > Soil > Wetlands > Peat | place: USA: New York... | reverse complement strand
CACGTGCGAGGCGTGTTCATCGGCGGCGCGCCGCAGCCAGCTGATGGCCTGTTGTTTTTCGCCCAGACCGGTGTAGACGCAGGCCAGATCGACGGAGGCTCCGCCGGTGCGGTCCTGTCTAGCCAGAAGCTCGGATAGGATGGAGCGCGCTTCGGCAACACGTCCCGCCCGGGCCAGCGCGTATCCCATGTTTCCTAGCAGGGGGAGATATCGTCCGCCCTGCGCCACGGCTTTTTCGTACTCCCCTATTGCCGTAGCCAGATTCCCTTTCTGTGCTTCGCAGATGCCGATGACCTCGTGGGCGGCGAACAGCTTGGGGTCCATTTCGAGTCGCTGGCGTGCCACCCGGATCGCCTCATCGTAGCGCCGCGCGCCGTATAGAGCCACGACCAGGTTGTTGGATTTCAACACCAATATGGGATCCAACTGCTGCGCCAGCTTGAGTTGTTCCATGGCTTCGTCGAACCGCTTGTAGGCGACCAACCCCAATGAGTAGTTGAGATGTGCTCCTGAATAGTTCGGATCCAGGTCCAGGGCCCGCCGGTACATCCGCTCGCTCTCCGGCCAGTCGTGATCGTGGTAGAGCGCAAGCAGCGCCAGCGTCAAAAAGGCCTCGGGAATCGTGCTGTCGAGATCCAGAGCTCTTTGCGCCGCCTGCCGGCTTTTAGCGACTTCCTCCTCGAGCGGACCCTCCGCCCAGTACATGGTCATGGCATGCGCGGAAGCCAATGCCGCCCAGTCCTCGGCGAACCGCGGATCAATCGCCGCTGCTTTTTCGAACCAGGAGATGCTTTCGTGCGTGCGCCGGAAATCGGCACGGATGTACCGCCCGCGCCAGTACGCATCGCGCGCGTCCGCGGGTGCCACATGCCGCGGACCGGGTCGCGACATACGCGGAACTTTCAGAGCTTCCGCCACAGCCCGCTGGATCTCGGATTCCACATCCTGCACGCCCGTCAGTTCACGGTCGTAGATGTTCGACCATAAATGATAGCCATTTTGCGTGCTGACCAACTGGGCGGTGACTCTCAGCTTTGCGCCTTCATTCCGAATGCTGCCTTCCAGCACCGTGGCTACCCCCAGTTCCCGTCCGATCTTGCGGACATCCTCGCTCTTACCACGATATTGGTAAGCCGAAGTGCGCGCCGCAACTCGCAGACCGGGCAAACGCGCCAATTGCGTAGTCAGGTCTTCCACAAAGCCATCCGCGACATATTCGCTGTCGGCGCCGCCAGTCAGATTCAGAAAAGGCAGTACGGCGAGGGACGGATTGGCCCGTGGCCAGCGGAGAGTCAGCCGCCCTCCCCAGAACCACCACCCCAATCCGCACGCCAGGATGACCACCGCGGCTGCCAGGAGTTTTGAACGAACGCTGAATCGAGGGGATTGCGGGATGGTTTCGGGCACCACCACGACTGGTTCGTTAGATTGAAAGACTGGAACGTAGCTGCCTTGGGGCAATTCGATCCGGATCGGATGCTCCTGACCATCGGCTTCATAGAAGGCCCGCAACTTGCCGCGCAGGTTGTGGACCTGAACGCGAACCACCGAGTCGGTCCGGTGGTCAAAAGCAGTTGGGCGATCGAACACCTCGACAGCTATAACGGATTCCTTGAGTTCCCCGGCACGGCCGCAGACGGTCTCGTCGACCAGAAACGTCAGCAGCGCGCAAAGCCGTGGCGAGTCGGCGAAGGCCGGAGAATTCAGGATTCGTTGGAGCTCCTGACGAGCGCCTTCCAAAGGTACAGGCCCGAACGCGCCGTCCCCCGGTGGTGCGGTTGGTCTCGGCATGGCCACGGAGCCCTGCTTGAAGGCAGTTTAACACGTGTTAAGCGGAGCGGCCAGACTCCTGCTAACACAATGAATATAAAGTACTATAAGTTCCTCTTGTGCTAATTAGCCCCTCCACCGTTGATTTCCTTGCCAGTCCGAGTATTCTCTAACTTGATCTTTGCCGAATTGGCCGAAGATCAGGAGACGATCCAATGAAAAGAGCTTTCTTTGTCCTATTCATCACCCTGATGGTTTCTTCCCCGGCAGTGAGCGATACTTTTACGCTGGCCCCGGTGTTCAGCCCTGATTTCGCCAACACCGGCATGATCACCTGGATAAGTCCGGTCAACGGCACCATTCAGATTTCTGGTAATGCGTGGACGACCTACCACACGTCCGACGTAACGATTGAGTGGATTCCTGCGTCCCTTGCTCCTTTAATTAACAATCCCGGCAACGGACCGGGCGGTGCCCTCCAGGCGGGCACTTACGCCGTGGATGCCGGCACAGTACAGGCCGGGCTGGATCCTTCGTCTGTATACTACGAATCGCCGAGTGACCCGGCTGATTTCGGCACGTCCGCGTCGATACCTTGTGAGAATAGCGACATGGTGTCCTCTGAGTGTGGCGGGTATACGGCGCCGATTCCGGCCATACCGGTGAGCGAAGGCGATATGATTGCCGCCGTGATTGAAAACTACTACATGTACAGCGGGGACACCGTAGGGCTGAATCTCAACGTTCAGATGGTGGGCAACGCGCAGGGTTCCGGAGGAACCTTGGCTAGCCCTCAAGTTCTCACCAGCACCACTTACGGGATTGACGGAACTCTGGACCCATCCTCCAGCGACGTGTACGAGTTTTACTGGGGCGGAGGAGATTTTCAATCTACTGCGACCACCGACGGCGACTCTGTTGGAATCGGTCCAGTTGCCGGCGGCTTCGCAAACGGCATGGGGCTGAGCTTGTATAGTTTTCCCGCCGGCAGTTTAATCGGCAGCGCCACCGTTCTCGTCGGTTCGACTTCGGGTTCGTTCGATTTCGGATCTTTACCCGCAGGGGATTATGAGCTTCAGGTGACGGACCTAGCCCCCAGCGGAGATCCGCCCTACGACATCGAATTCAACGGTCCAGTGGGCGCCCCACCTCCCAGCGGGTCGACTCCTGAACCTAGCTCGATTCTGCTACTGTGCACCGTGCTGGCTGCTCTGGCGCTCGGAGGACGCCAGATCGGGCAGTTTGGCCGGTAAACCTGCCGGACTGACGGGCCAGCGTTAGGAGTGGTTCATGAAACGAAGCCTTGTCATCACAATCCTCGTCTTGGCCTGCCCAATCGCGGGGGCGGCGGGTGCGGACAATCCTCTGCTTCCCGATTGGGTCCGTCCCGGACTGCGCCTCACTTACGACCTCATCACCGGTGGAGTCAACCGAACGGCGGACCAGCTCGCCTGGGACGCCGAGAATCACCAGTGGGTGCAGTCCAACATCAACCGCGGCTATGACACCAACGGCAATTACAACGGCGAACATGCCTCGCACGGGCTGATTCAAGCCACCGTTGCCGGAATGGACGGACAGGTGGTCGCATTGTCGCAGTCTTTCTACCTGTTGAGTCCCGGCCAAAGGACGCCCATCCTCATGCCGGGCGGGAGCGCCGACATGATCGTCACGGCGGATACCGGCGGCGATTTCTGGATGCATCCGCGGAGGCAGGCGCAACTGCTGCGCCAGCCTCCCGCCGGGACCGTAGTGCAGAGCACCACCTGGCGCGGCAACAACCAAAGCTGGACCGCGACTACCCTCGTCTCGCAAAGCGCATCCGGCAAGGCGTTCTACGCCTACGATCAATCGACTGGCAAGCTGCTGTACTTGAGCCGTATCACCCGAGAACCACCCGGAGAAGGACGCATTCGAGATCCCAATTCCTTCACCAAAGGCAATCCGGTTTCCTACGCCACTATCCTGAAGTACGTCGATAGCCGGCAGTTGAATATCCCGTGGATGAACGATCCGCTGCCGGAATCCGCGCGGCAGTTGCACGCCCTCAGTTACCAGGGACGGCAGAGCGTACAATTTCCGGGCGCTGTGCCGGGGGGCGGACAAGCCATCCAACAGGTCTTGCAGGTGCAAAAATGCGGGGCAAACTGGCTGCTTTTCCAGTCCAACGGCCAGGCCCAATGGCAGATCAGTTCGGGGCCTGGACCCAAGGTGGTGTCCGGATCGGGTCTGACGTATCCGGTTATTATTCCTCCGTCCGGACTGGCCAAGCTTCGTCCCGGCCAGATGATCGACCGCGATACGTTCACCGGATATAGCGTGCGCGTCTCCGGCGCAGACGGCCAGGCGGTCGCGCTGGAAGCCGATGGTCCTGACCGCTCCATGATGTTCTTCTATGACCGTGCGCAAGGCGTCATGATGCGGAGCATGACGCGCGAGCGGTCCTCGGCCGGACAGAATACTTCCGTGGTTCGCGAGATCCAACTGGCGGGCAAGCAGTAAGATAACGTCATGGTCCGCATTGCCGTGATGGCGGCGATCTTCGCCAGCGTTGTGATGGCCGCCGAGCCGCTTCGTTTCGAACCCCGTCACCTTGCGCAGAAGATTCCCAATTGCGAAGCGGAGTTTACTTATGTGGAGATGGTTGACGGACCCGCGCTGGCGCGCGACCGCATCAATGCCGCCATTCGCGATTTTGTGGTTTCGCGTCCCGGCGACGATCTGGTTCTGACACCCGAGCAGTATGCCAAACACTTCGTAACCGAGTGTGACCAGGCTCGCCGTGAAGCCAATGACTCGTTTCTGCACTGGTCCGAGAGCAAATCCGTGAAGGTCGTGCGCGCTTCGCCGCCACTCATCAGCCTGGAAGCATTTTCCGAGTCGTACTACGGCGGAGTGCACGGCTCTTTCGGCACGTTCTTTCTGAACTTCGACGCGGGTACAGGCCAGCGCGTCCAGTTTTCCGCGATCCTGAAAGACGGCGCGATGCCACAATTGACGGCTATCGCCGAGGCGTATTTCCGTAAAGCGCGGCAACTCACACCCACGGCCAATCTCAAGGAAGCCGGTTTTGACTTCCCCGGCGGCCGTTTCCAGCTGAACGGGAATTTCGGCCTAAGCGAAGCATCGCTCTTCTTCAATTACAACCTTTCCGAGATAGGCCCGTACAGCATGGGCGAAACGACCATCGAAATACCACTAGCCGAGGTCCGCGCCCTGTTGCGTCCCGAGTATATTCCGTGAGGGCTCCGGCAAATTGCCCTCGACGCAGCTGCCCCCCTCTACAAAAATAAAAAAAGCCCGGCATCGCTGCCGGGCTGTTATTGTAGCTTGCTGACTGTCCTGACTGCTTAATCTCCGAACGACCCAACCTCTTCGCGCTTTTCGTCTTTTTTCGGCGCGGGCTTGATCCCGCCCAGGGAATTCAGCGGAACGAACCCGCCTTCGGGAACGGGTTCCTGGAGCACGTGCTGTTTGTAAAGCTTCATCATTTTTTCGTGCTCCGCCTTCGCCTGTGCCGCTTCCAGTACCGCGTCGCGTTTGCGCTTCTTCTCTTCGCGCGCGGTCTTGGCGATGCCCTTGTCGTCCAGATCGTGCTGGACTTCAAGCGTCACCAACTCGTCCTTCAATACCAGCGAGTGATCCTTGCTCGGCAAAGGAACGGCCTTGTTGCCGGCGAAGATTTCATGCCGTCCGTGCTCCTCGTACCACTTGGTGAGCGTGGCCGTCATGTGCATCTTTTCCACGATGTTGCGCCAGCCGATGCCCGTGTTGTACGCGCAGAACGAAATCTCGCCATCCTGCGTGGCGTACGGGATGATGCACTGCTCGGTCCGGCGGAAATCGTAATTGAAGAGATCCTGGAACCACATACCGGCGATGAACAGGAAATTCCAGCGGTCGCGGCGGCGCTTCTCAATATCGTCGAAGGTGCGGTCGCCGGTGACCTTTCCGTAATCATGGCCGGTCATGCCGAAACATTTGTCGAACTTCTTCATCAGGTCCGAAAGCTTGAAAGTGCTGGGGGCCTTGAACGAATTGTAGTTGCGCAGCAGCGCCAGCGCGACGCCAATCACCGACATGGTCCTGCCGCGCGCGGCATCGTTGATGTGCGCGATGTCCTTGGCCAGCCGCTCCGCATTCAGGAACCCTGTAACTGGAGCGAACTCCTTGGTTTCCTTGTCGATCATCACCGCCATCCCGATCCCGCAGTTCGGATGGCAACCGCAGCTCAACTGGCCCCAATCAGCATTCGGCCCGTGAATCAGATCGGCGAAATCCGAGAACGTGCTCATGAACGAAATCGGGAACCAATCGCGCGCCGGCTCGCCCATTCCGACCTGGTTCTTCACATCGTGCGCCAGGTGCGACAGTGTGTAGCGCTGCGCCATGCGGCGTTCGTCGCTCACTTCCTCGTCGCGCCCGGTGAACGAAACCGGCTGGAACGAGAGGAACGAGATCTTCTTCGGATTATCCAGCGCGAACTGGATGATGCGGCCCACCTGCTCGTTGTTGATCCCGTTGACCAGCGTGATCACCGGAACGATGTCCACGCCGCCCTTATGCAGGTTCTCGATGGCCCGCAGTTTTACGTCAAACAGATTGCCCACCGCGCGATGCGAATTGGCCGCGTTGCCGATCCCATCGAATTGCAGATACGCATAGCGCAATCCGGCTTCGCCCGCCTGGCGGCAGAAATCCGGCCGTTTAGCGAATTCGATTCCGTTGGTCGCTGCCTGCACGCTGTTGTACCCGACCTTGCGCGCATACCGGACCGCATCGAGGAAATACGGCGATAGCGTCGGCTCGCCGCCTGAAAACTGCACCGACATCTGGCGCCGCGGCTTGATCTTCAGCGAATTGTCGAGCAGCATCTTGATGTCTTCCCAGCTCAATTCGTGAACAAACCCGACCTGGTTGGCATCCATAAAACACGGATCGCACATCATGTTGCAGCGGTTGGTCAGGTCAATGGTCAGCACCGACCCGCGGCCATGTTTCACCGTACTCGTGCCGTGCTTATGCAACGCTTCGTCGCCGGCGCCATGCGCGCGGATGTCGCGTCCCGGGAAGCATTCTTCGAGATGCTTGAAGAACGCCATATCGATCGCCATGACGTCTTCGAAATGGCCATGGACCGGGCAATCCTTCACCATCAGGATCTTGCCGTCGCGTTCGATAATTTGCGCTTTGATTTCGCCGATCTTTTCGTCGCGCAGGATGTCTACCGGAAGCTTGCCGTCCAAAATGGCCTTGCGGGCCTCGGGGACGCAGCGCGGACAAAGGGAATCGGTCGTGCGGGGCCAGCCCAGCGTCGGTTTCGACTTCTCCCAGGATTTCAGCAGCGGCTTGTCCGACCACTTGGGGGTAAAGGAAGGGTTCTGGTGAATCTGGTTAACGCGGTCGAAAACCTGCCATGCTGCATTGGCGGCTACGCTGACTGCCTTTTCTACGTATTTGATCGCTTTTGGCATCCTAGTTTGTGTCTCCTTAGCAGTTCTTCTCACTTGCCGCGTTCGGGCGCGCGCAAGAGCACAGCTTTAATAATTTTTCATACTAGCCCGTTGGCTCCAGAGGTACTAAAGCCAATCCATTCAACGGTGCCATTTCATGGCTGTATGGTCTAATTTGAAGTTAAACGGGAGCGGCATCGCCACCCTCCCTTTTTCCTCTAACTGTTTGAACCAGAAGGAAGTGTATCACAAAGAACAAATTCGCGATAAAGCCGCCGGATGCGGCTTCGAACTGTGCGGGATTGCTTCGCCGGCACCCTCGCCGGATATCTCATCATACAAACGCTGGACATCTGCTGGCTTCGCCGCCGAAATGCGCTACCTGACCGACCATCGCGTCGCTATCCGCGAAGATCCCAGGCGTCTGTTACCCTCCACACAGTCCATCATCTGCCTGGGCAAGGTCTACAATTGGCCGGCCCCGTACACCCCCGAATTCACCGATGGCACCCGCGCCTGGATCTCCCGCTATGCCTGGGGCGACGATTATCACGAAGTCATGCGCTCCGGAATGACGCGTCTGGTCGGTATCCTGCTCCAGGAACAACCGTTCGAATACAAAATCTGCGTCGACACCGCACCGCTCCTTGAACGCAGTTACGCGCGTTTGGCGGGATTGGGCTGGATCGGCCGCAACACCTGCCTCATCAATCAAAAGCTCGGCTCCTGGATCTTCCTGGGCGAAATCCTCACCTCGCTCGATCTCGCGCCCGACACCCCTCCACCCGACCGCTGCGGCACCTGCCGCCGCTGTATTGACGCCTGTCCGACTGAAGCCATTGTTCCCTCAGGCCCCAATTTCACCGTCGACTCCCGCCTCTGTCTTTCCTACCTCACCATCGAACACCGCGGCGAAATCCCCGAGGCGCAGCGCGAGGGAAACAGTACTCACATTTTCGGCTGCGATATCTGCCAGGACGTTTGCCCGTGGAACCGTAAAGCAGCAGCGACCACAGACCTGCACTTCGCGCCCCGCCTCGAATCTCCCGAGTTGGAACGTCTGGCGACCCTGACCGAACCGGAATTCCGCAACCTCTTCCGAGGCACGTCAATCACCCGAGCCCGCTACTCAGGATTCCTGCGAAACGTAGCCGTGGCCATCGGCAATTCCGGCAACCCAAACCTGCGAGCCCCACTGGAAAAACTAGCCCGATCCGAAGACCAAATAGTAGCCGACCATGCACGTTGGGCGCTGGAACGCCTGAAGTAACCGCCTCTATTCGTGTTCATTCGTGTGCATTCGTGGCCCAATCTTTTTCGGAAAAGGCCGGTACAACGGATCTCCGATATTGACGATCCTCCACCTCAAAAACCGCGTACTCCGCAGAAATGCATCCCCCACGTTAGCGCCCGCCAGCAAATCGTGGAAAACCCCGGCGGGCCGCGGCAGACCCTGAAGATACGGCTCGTCCTCCGCTCCGCTGGTCACGGTAATGCCCCGCCGCAGCGCATTCACCGACCAGCTGTCTCCCACGCGCGGATCCAGCAATGACCCGCTGTCGAGGTGAAATCCGATGGCCCCTTCATTCCAGGTGAACGCGTCGTTGTAGTGGCCATATTTGTACCAGCCGGCGTACAATGCCGCCCCCGGACATTTCACCGACGGCGGCGTGCCGAACTCGGTGGGTGCGCTATCCTCCAGCACCTTGAAACCCGCCGCGGCCAACAAACGAGCCGCACTGCGCAAATCCCAATCGCCCTCGCGATATCCCGTGTCGGGCGAACCGGTCGGGTCTACTTGTTCATCGATACAAGCCTGACCCACCGGACCGTGCGCTGCTTCCGCGCGCCTGGCTTTATCGACCAGCGACCGCGCAATCTCCAGCGTTGGACCGTCCAAACGCCACACCGAGTAAATCATCGGCGCATCGTCCTGGGCGCGAAACGTTTCCAACGGGATGAAGGGCAAGAAGGCTTCCTCTTTAGCATGATGGTTGGCGTAGTAGGGTTGCGTTCTGGTCGGCACGGGGTTGAACGGCTGCGTCCCGTAGAAATCCCAGACGTCGGCGAGATACGAATCAAGCGCGTAACTATGCAGTCCGCCGGGGTCGATCTTGAATGGCCGTATATAGGCCAGCACGATGTAGAGGATTTTTTCCGGTCCGACCGCTCTGAGACAGTCCTGGATCGGCTCTTTTATGGTCTTCTCATAATCCTCCGCCGGCAGCAGCACAGCGCTAGGGTCCCGCAATTTTACGGCGCACAGATTGCCCGCTGGAACATGCCGCGCCCGCGCATAATACCGCGCCACCGCCATCGAATCTGCCGAGTTGGAAGCATAGACCACCAGAACGCGCTGCGCCAGAGAATCCTCGCCGCAACCGCTCAGGAGCAGCAACACAACCACAATCAGGAATTCGTGTGCATGCGTGTGCATTCGTGGCCCGGTCTTCTCTTCTTACCTGACGGCGTATTTGCGGCCTTCGTCTGCCAGGGCCAGCAACTCTTTCATGACCGCCGGGAAGGAGTCGGAGACGTCGTGGCGTTCGCCGATGTCCTGTTCAAGATCGTACAGCTTGGGTTCCCGGTTCGGCGGCAGGCTGAGTTTCCATTTGCCTTTGCGGACTCCGCCCAAGCGGGCTCCGCCATAGCTGAAGAAGGCGTCGTGCGGCGATCTGGCGCCGGGTTCGCCGCGCAGCAGAGGCATGAGATCCTGGCCGTCAATCGGGCGAGCGGTTGGGATCGGCGCACCGGCTACCGCGGCAAAGGTGGTGAACAAATCCATGCCTCCGGTAACTTCGCGGCATTCCGTTCCAGGCGCGATGACTCCCGGCCAGTTGAAGATCGTCGGCACTCTCGGACCACCTTCCCAGTGCGCCGTGCCTTTGTATCCGCGCAGAAGATGCACCGATGACGGACGCGGGTCGCCGAAACGGCCAAACACCTTTTTCAACACGGGAACGCTGGGCGACTCGGCGGCCAGCGGTCCGTTGTCGGAAGTGAAAACGATCAGCGTATTCTTCTCGAGGCCGAGGCTCTTCACTTTCTCCACGATCTGGCCGTAGCACCAGTCCATGCATTCCACCGCGTCGCCATAGGCTCCGATGGCCGATTTGCCTTCGAAACGCTGGGGAACAAACCAGGGTGTGTGCGTTTCGATGTTGGCGAAATGAAGAAAAAACGGGCGGTCGCGGTTTTCGTCCAGAAAGCGCTTGGCGTCGGCGACGAACTTGTCCGGCATATTAGGCAGGTCGGCGGGGACTTCCACCTTTTCCAGCCCGCGATAAATGGGGATTGGCGGGTAATCCTTTTTCACTTCCGGCAGGAAGTCATTGGGATAGGGTGTTCCGTAATATTCATCGAAACCGTTGTTGGGCGGAAGGGATTCGGGCACGTCGCCCAAATGCCATTTTCCGATCAGGCCCGTGCGATAACCGGCCTTGCGCAGAATCGTGCCGATAGTAATCTCGGTTTCGGCAGTGATGCCTTTTGCGCCGGGATACAGAATATTCTGGAGCGGCTTCATGCGGGCGCTGTACCGTCCCGTGAGAATAGCGGCGCGCGATGGGGTGCACACCGATGCCGGCGCGTAGAAATCGGTGAAGCGCATGCCGGCTTGTGCGGCGCGATCGAGATTGGGAGTTGCGACTCCCTTGGCGCCGAAGCAGGCGATGTCGTCGTAGCCGAGATCGTCGGCGAGGAAATGGATGATGTTGGGCGGACGTTGCGCTCCCTGGACCGGAGCCGCGGCCAGAGCGAGAGTTTGGAGAAAAGATCGGCGGTTCATTTAGGATACGTCAGAATTTGACGATATCGTGCAAGGCTGCAATCGCGCAACCA
>Ga0326727_10025544_pt1 | contig 11063 bp, 9 predicted proteins | sample MB2enrmetagenome_FD_207643 | JGI IMG/M metagenome (GOLD analysis project Ga0326727, IMG submission 207643) | Lab enriched peat soil microbial communities from McLean, Ithaca, NY, United States - MB29MY | ecosystem: Environmental > Terrestrial > Soil > Wetlands > Peat | place: USA: New York... | reverse complement strand
GAACGCACAGTCCCTCGGTGGCATGCTCCAAGAGGTCGGTCTGCTGGCGTATGGAGCGCTTGCGGAAATTGTCGAAGTCGGCCTGGAGTCGCTGGAGCGCATCGAGATACTCGTCTCGCTCGGCGGCCACGAGAGCTTCGGCGGTCTGGGCTTCCAGTTCCTCCTCGGCCTTGACAGGGTCGGTGCCCCAATCCAAGAGCGCGTCGAGGGGCAGGTCCAATTCCGCGGCCATCTCGCCGCCATCGGCGGCGGAGACGTCTTTGCCCTGGCGGGACGCCGAAATGTTCTCTGGCGCCTCCGGCCCGGGTTGGTCCGCGGCCGGCGAGGACCTCGGATCGTCTGCTTCGTGGGTCACGAAGCCGCCGTGCCCGGATCGTCGACGATCTCGGCGTCGACGACCTCGTCGTCGGAGGGCCCGTTGGAGCCGCCCGAGCTGGAGCCGCCCGAGCTGGAGCCACCGGAGCCGCTTGCGGCCTGCTGCTGGGCTGCCTGTTCGTACAGGCGCTGGCCGAAGGCCTGCGAGGCGGTGCGAAGCGTCTCGGTATCGCGGCGGATTCGCTCGTAATCGGTCCCGGCGCTCGACTCGCGCAAGCTCTTGAGAGCGCCCTCAACCCGCTCGCGGTCTTCTGCGGGGACCTTGTCCCCCTGGTCCTTCAGCAGCTTGTCGGTCTGGTAGACGAGCGCGTCCGCGTTGTTGCGCGTCTCGGCCTCTTCCTTGCGCTGGCGGTCCTCGGCCGCGTGCTGCTCGGCGTCGCGCACCATCCGCTGGATGTCTTCCTTGGGGAGCGACGTCTGGCCCGTGATGGTGATCGACTGCTCTCTCCCCGTGGCGAGGTCCTTGGCGGAGACGTGGACGATCCCGTTCGCGTCGATGTCGAAGGCGACCTCGATTTGCGGTACTCCGCGAGGGGCCGGTGGCAGATCGACGAGTTGGAACTTGCCCAGTGTCTTGTTGTACATGGCCATGTCGCGCTCACCCTGGAGGACGTGGATCTCGACCGACGGCTGGTTGTCGTCGGCGGTCGTGAACATCTCGGAACGCTTGGTGGGGATGGTCGTGTTGCGCTCGATGAGCCGGTGGGTGATCCCGCCTTTGGTCTCGATGCCGAGGCTGAGAGGAGTGACGTCCAGCAACAGGATGTCCTTCACCTCGCCCTTCAAGACGCCGGCCTGGATGGCAGCGCCGACGGCGACGACCTCGTCGGGGTTGACGCCCTTGTGGGGCTCCTTGCCGGCGAGTTGCACCACGAGGTCGTAGATGGCCGGCATCCGGGTACATCCTCCGACCAGCACGACGTGGTCGATGTCGCTCGCGGTCAAGCCCGAATCCTGGATGGCCTGCTGGAAGGGCCCCTTGCAGGCCTCTACGAGGTCAGCCGTCATCTCCTGGAACTTGGCCCGTGTGAGCTTCAGGTCGAGGTGCTTCGGGCCCTCGTTGGTCGCCGTGATGAAGGGAAGGTTGATCGTCGTCTCCTGGACGGCCGACAGCTCGATCTTGGCCTTCTCGGCCGCTTCCTTGAGGCGCTGCAGTGCCATTTTGTCGTTGGAGAGGTCGACACCCTCGGTGTCCTTGAACGTCTTGACGAGCCAGTCCATGATGCGCTGGTCCCAGTCGTCCCCACCAAGATGGGTGTTGCCCGAGGTCGACTTCACCTCGAAGACTCCCTCGCCGATCTCGAGGACCGACACGTCGAAGGTGCCGCCGCCCAGGTCGAACACGAGCACGGTCTGGTCGGAGCGTTCCTTGTCGAGACCGTAGGCGAGTGCGGCCGCAGTCGGCTCGTTGATGATGCGGAGAACCTCGAGCCCGGCGATCTGGCCGGCTTCTTTCGTTGCCGTGCGCTGGGCGTCGTCGAAGTAGGCAGGAACTGTTATGACAGCCTGGTTCACGGTGTCGCCCAGGAAAGCCTCGGCGTCGCGCCTCAGCTTCTGCAGGATCCTCGCGGAGATCTCCTGGGCCTTGTAGGGCTTGCCGTCGATGTCGATCGACCAGCTCGTTCCCATCTGCCGCTTGACCGAACGGATGGTCCGATCCGGGTTCGTGATCGCCTGGCGCTTTGCAACCTCGCCGACGAGCACCTCACCGGACTTGGCAAATCCCACGATTGACGGCGTGGTCCGTCCGCCTTCTGCGTTCGGTATGACCGTGGGCTCACCCGCCTCGAGGAATGCGACCACCGAGTTAGTCGTGCCGAGGTCGATTCCGACGGCCTTGGACATTTCTGAAAGCCTCCACTTCTAGGGATGCCACATGGATCGGCACCCGCACGTCCTTCGTACAGGCTCCAGCATAGCAAACTTGAGCGTGCGATTGTCAACTCTCTCCAGAGGGGGGCCTATTGCCAAGACCATGGTGAAGATTGCAGCTCAGAGGGTCAGCGTCGGCCGCCACGCGTGCAACGAGAGGGATTCGTGCCGTGAAAGACGTGGAGGATAGTCTCGGATCATGCCCACGATGATCGTCTTGCGTCACGGTGAGAGTACCTGGAACGCCGAGAACCGCTTCACAGGCTGGACAGACGTCGACCTCAGCGAGAAGGGCGAGGCCGAGGCCCGCTCCGGCGGGCAGCTGCTGGCCGAGGAGACCGAGCTGCACATCGACACCGTTCACACCTCGGTGCTGACCCGTGCCGTTCGCACGGCGAACATCGCCCTTGACGAGATGGGCCTCTCGTTTCTTCCGGTGCGGCGGAACTGGCGCTTGAACGAGCGCCACTACGGGGCCCTGCAAGGCGGCAACAAGAAGGAGGCGGCGGAGAAGTTCGGGCCTGAGCAGGTGAAGCTCTGGCGCCGGAGCTACGCGACGCCGCCGCCGTCCCTGGAGCTCAGTGACCCCCGCCATCCGGTGCACGATCCCCGTTATCGCGACGTCCCCCCGAGCGCGCTGCCTGCGGCCGAGTGCCTGGCAGACGTCGTAGTCCGGATGGTGCCCTACTGGGAGGACGTCCTCGGACCGGAGCTCCTCGCGGGGCTGACGCCCTTCGTCGTCGCCCACGGCAACAGCATCCGGGCCATGACCAAGTTCCTCGAGCACATCTCCGACGACGACATCGTCGACCTGGACATCCCGACGGGATGGCCGCGGATCATCACGCTGGACGACCAGCTCAACTTCGTCGAGGGCCGCTACCTCGGCGACCCCGAGGCGGTCGCGGCAGCCGCAGCAGCGGTCGCGGCTCAGGCCGGGCCGGTGACCGCGAAGTAACTGCCGTCGCAGCCGAGTTGCAGCTGGGGCGCGGCCGGGTGCCTGCGGAACCTGTTAAGTAGGCGGGCAGAGGCGACAGCTACAGGTTCGGTCGAGCCCGTCGGGAGTCTGGCCGGCAGAACGGCTCTCTGACTGTGTCGGAAACGAGTGCTCCGTAGGCGTACGGCTTTCGATATGCGTCCGCCCACGTCTCGCCGCGGCGGTACTGCCGCAGAAGATCGAGGTCGATGTCCGCGAACACGACACCAGGCTCAGGTCCTGCCTCGACGAGCTTGTGGTCGCGACTCGTCCCGTCCCTGAGATAGGCAACTCCGTCGAACGCACACGAGTGGCCGTTGCACTGTGGCGCCGGGTAACTCGCCATCGCGACGGCGACCATGTTCTCGAACGCTCTGGCGCGGAACTGGCCGAGGCGGTCCTCGGTCAGCTCACATGCATTCGGGGTCAGGATCACCTCGGCGCCTTCGAGCATCAACGCGCGGGCCGACTCGGGGAACTCGCGGTCGTAGCAGATCATCATGCCCACGCGGACTTGTCCGTGAGCCGTGCCGAGGTCGGCGACTTGGAAAGCGTCGCCGGGTGTGAGCGCCGCTTCCATGGCGAAGTCACAGGTGTGGACCTTCGCGTAGGTCAGCACAGACCGGCCGGTGCGGTCGATGAGGGTGGCGGCGTTGCGTGGGGCGCCACGCCAGCGTTGCAGGTAAGTGATCACGATCGCCATGTCGGCCTCGACAGCCATCCGGCGGAAGTTGTGCATCCAGTCACCGTGGGTGTCGATCGCCAAGTCTTCCCAGGCACGTCGGCCGGCGGCATCATCGGGGCAGGGCGTGTAGCCGATCTGCCACATCTCCGGGAACAGTGCCAGGTCGGCGCCACCCTGGGAGGCGACGCGGCAGGCGGCGAGACCACGATCGAGGTTCTCGGCGGTGTCGGCCGCGGCCGGCGTCATCTGTACCAGGGCTATGCGCAGCATCGGCACAGGTCCAGTATCGACCATGTCAGCCGGGAGGGGCGACGCGGCCAAGAGCACGAGGAGGTCAAGCATACATTGAAAGCGAAGCAACACGCGCCGCATCAGGGATAGTGTGCTTAAGATATATCGATACTGTTTAGATGTAGTAATCTTCATCTAGTGACGGTTTCTTCGTTTCGAGACACAGCAGGAGGGATCAGCCGGAGGAACCGCGCGCCCCTCGAGCAACTCCGTCGCAGCATGACGGGAGCCTTCGACGCGGAACAAACATCCCAGGTGCTCGGAATCGGACACGACGAGGCGAGCCAGCTGCTCGTCTACCTGGCCCGGCGTGGGTGGCTCTCGCGTGTACGGCGTGGGCTCTATGTCGCGACGCCGCTCGACGCTCGGCATCCGGGCGAGGGGGTGGAGGACCCTTGGGTGTTCGCCGAACGGATCTTCAGCCCCTGCTACATCGGCGGGTGGAGCGCATGTACGCACTGGGGCCTGACCGAGCAGGCGTTCCGCACCGTGATGGTCGTCACCGCCCGAAGAGTCCGCCACCGCAACCTCAAGATCCAGGGGGTCCCGTTCCACCTGACCGTCCGGCCAGAGGACGCGCTGTTCGGCACGGTGCGAGTGTGGCGCGGCGGGACCCGCGTCGTCGTGTCTGACCCGTCGCGCACGATTGTGGACAGTCTCGACGTTCCGAGCCTCGGCGGCGGCATCCGCAGCGTTGTCGGCGTGCTCGGTGAGTACCTCCGCGGCGAGCACCGCAATGACCAGCTCCTCCTCGATTACGGCGACCGGCTCGCCAATCGCGCCGTGTTCAAGCGGCTCGGCTACCTGCTGGAGCGTTCCGGCGTAGCCGCGCCCGAGTTGGTTCAGGCCTGTCTGGAGCGCCGCAGCTCGGGGCTCGTGGCGCTCGATCCGTCGGTGGGAACCCGTGGGCGCATCGTCCGGCGCTGGGGGCTGCGGGTCAATGACGCGCTGGGGACACAGCGGGGCGAGTGGTGATCACCCGAGCGGACGTCGTCGAGCGGGTCAGCCGGTAGAGGCTTGGATCGAGCGCTCGAGCAGCTGGGCAACGTCGAGGACCTCTACGTCGTCCCGGCCGTGCTCCTTCACGGCGTCGTCCAACATGATCAAACAGTAAGGACAACCGCTCGACACGATGTCCGCGCCTGTGGAGAGCGCTTCGTCGGCGCGCTCGGAATTGATACGCGTGCCCTGGGACTCGTCCAGCCACATCCGGGCGCCTCCGGCTCCGCAGCAGAAGCTGCGTTCGCGACAGCGCTCCATCTCGAGCAAGTTGACCCCGGGAACCGACTCGATGACCGAGCGAGGTGGGTCGTATATCCGGCTGTGGCGCCCGAGATAGCAAGGATCGTGATAGGCGACCTTCGCCTCGACGCGGCTCGGGCGCAGCATTCCCTCGGTGACGAGCTTTTCGAACAGCTGTGAGTGGTGGATCACCTCGAAGTTGCCGCCGAGGGCGGGATACTCCTTCGACAGTGAGTTGAAGCAGTGCGGGCACGAGACAACGATCTTGTGCACGCCGGCGGTCGTCAGCGTCTCGATGTTCTGGTGAGCCTGCATCTGGAACAGGTACTCGTTGCCGAGCCTGCGAACCGGGTCGCCGGTGCACGACTCGGCGGGACCGAGGACGGCAAAGCCAACACCCGCCTGGTGCAGCAGGCGGGCGATCGACCTGGTCGTCTTGCGAGCGCGCTCGTCGAGCGCTCCCGCGCACCCGACCCAGAAGAGGTACTCGACGTCGTCTGGGATCGCGCCGGTCACGACACGGACCTCGAAATCCAGGCCCGCGGCCCACTCGAGCCGCTTTGCAGAACCGAGGCCCCACGGGTCGCCCCGGCTTTCGACGTTGCGCAGCATCAAAGCGGCCTCGGACGGGAAACGGGCCTCGTTCAAGACCTGGTAGCGGCGCATGTCGATGATCGCGTCGACATGCTCGATGTCGACCGGGCACTGCTCGACACAGGACCCACAGGTCGTGCAGGCCCAAAGGACGTCCTCGGTGATGACCTTCGGCACGAGCGCCTGCTTGGTGCCTCGCAGCAGCTCGTCACGGAGGTCCATGACGACGAGCTTGGGAGAGAGGGGCTTTCCGGTGCTCCAGGCCGGGCACTGGCTCTGGCAGCGGCCGCACTCGGTGCAGGTCACGAGGTCGAGCAGCTGCTTCCAGGTGAAATGGTCGATTCTGCCGGCACCGAAGATCGTGTCCTCGTCCATCGTCTCGATGTCGATCTCGGGGGTCTTGTCGAGGGCGCCGAGCCGCGTGGGCTGGCGCGAGAACGCGACGTTCAGCGGTGCCGTGAAGATGTGAAGGTGCTTGGAGTACACGACCAGTACCAGGAACGACATGACCACGACAACGTTCAGGTCGACGAAGACCGTCTCGATCGTCCGGTTGGCCGGCACCCCGAACGACTGCAGCGCCCTCCCGAGACCGTGTGAGGCGAAGGCCCACCATCCGTAGGGGAAGTCGCCCGTGTCGGTCTGGGCTGCGCGGTAGATGAGCAACGTGATCATCACCAGGGCGATCATGCCGAGCGTGATCCAAGCAACGACCGTGTGCGAGCCGAAGAAGCGAGAGGCGCGACCTTGCCGTTTCGGGGACGCGCGAAGGCGGATGACGCTGAACACGCACAGGGCGACGAGCACCGCACAGGCGAAGAAGTCCTCGACGAAACCGATGAAAGCCCAATGTCCGATGCCGGGGAGGGCGAAGCTCTTCCTGAACAGCTCCCCATAGGTCTCGATGATCGTGAGGATCAGCACTGTGAAGCCCCAGAAGGTGAACGCGTGCGCCACGCCGGGCAACGTCCATTGCAGCAGCCCGCGTTGGCCGACGACTTCCTCCAGCGCGACCTTGGCCCGTCTTGCCCCATGGGACAGCCGGCCGCGTGCCGGCTTGCCTGAGGTGACGAGCCGGAACACGTGCCAAAGGCGCCAGAACGTTATTGCCAGAGCGACTGCCGTAGCGGCCAGGCCGATCGGGTACCTAGAGAGCACACGGCCTCCTGGCGGTCAGGGCTGGCGGTCGCGGAAGTTCTCGAAATAGCGGCTCGGTGTCGGCCCGCGTTGATGCTGGTACTTCGAGCCCAGCACGGCCGAACCGTAGGGGATCGCAGCCGGAGTCGTCATCTTGAGGAAGCTGATCTGGCCGATCTTCATGCCGGGGTACACGGTGATGGGCAGGTTGGCGACGTTGGAGAGCTCAAGGGTCAGATAGCCGTCCCAGCCGGCGTCCACGAAGCCCGCCGTCGAGTGGATCAGGAGCCCCAGCCTCCCGAGGCTGGACTTGCCCTCGAGACGGCCGACGAGGTCGTTGGGGAGACGGACGCGCTCGAGGGTCGCGCCGAGCACGAACTCACCCGGATGCAGCATGAGGGCGTCGTCCTCGGAGATCGCCACGAGCTCGGTGAGCTCCTCCTGGTCCTGCTTGACGTCGATCGCCCGCAGATTGTGGTTGCGAAAGACGCGGAAGTAACGATCGACGTGCAGGTCCACCGAGGAAGGCTGGATGCAGCTCTCGTCGAGTGGGTCGATGCCGATCCGACCACAAGCGAGCTCTTCACGGATCGTCTGGTCGGAGAGGATCATTGCTTTGAGCAGGTTAGCCCGCCTGCGGTGCGAGGGTCTGCCTAACAACCTTGCCATGAGTATGGTAGGGTTAGAGATTGTGGCTCCCGACGGGTTGACCATTCACGAGGCGGCAGCGACGACGGGCTGGTCGGCCCGGATGCTGCGTTACATCGAGGAGGCCGGTCTCGTGGCCCCGCGTCGTTCGCCCTCGGGCTACCGCCTCTACGGCCCGGCTGAGCTACAGCGCCTTCGCAAGCTGCGAGAGCTCCTCGGGGCTTTCGGCATCGAGTTGAGCGACGTGGGGTTTGCTGTTCGCCTCCGTGAGGACGGTCAGCTTCGTGACGGGCTCGAATCGTGGTTCAGCTCGCAGGCCGTGCGGCCCGCGGAGGTCGCGCCGGGGGACTGGCTCGCATTTGAGCAGCAGAAGCACACACAGTTGCTGGCCGCCGCGGCGGCCGGCCAATCCACGAGGCGGGTCGCAGCAGCGGCCGGCCGGAGGAAGGAGATCTCATGAGCTTCGACTTCAAAGTGGCCGATCTCTCCCTGGCCGAGTTCGGCCGCAAGGAGATCGAACTTGCCGAGCACGAGATGCCCGGTCTGATGGCCATCCGGCACGAGCAGGCCGAGGCGCAGCCCCTCAGAGGTGCCCGAATCTCGGGTTCTTTGCATATGACAGTGCAGACGGCGGTCCTGATCGAGTCGCTCGTCGTTCTCGGCGCCGAGGTTCGGTGGGCGTCCTGCAACATCTTCTCCACTCAGGACCATGCGGCCGCAGCCGTCGTGGTAGGTCGCGAGGGATCGCCGACCAAGCCGCGCGGCGTGCCTGTCTTTGCCTGGAAGGGCGAGTCGCTCGAAGAGTATTGGCACTGCACCGAACAAATGTTGCGGTGGCCCGACGGAGTGGGCCCGAACATGATCCTCGACGACGGCGGGGACGCCACACTGCTCGTGCACAAGGGAGTCGAGTTCGAGAAGGCGGGCGCCGTGCCGGACCCGGCCGGCACCGAGAGCGAGGAGCTCGCCGTCATCTTGAGTGTGCTCCGGCGCTCACTCGCGGAAGACCCGCGGCGTTGGACCGAGATCGCCAACAACATCCGGGGCGTGACCGAGGAGACCACGACCGGTGTTCACCGGCTCTACCAGATGCAAGAACGCGGCGAGCTCTTGTTCCCGGCCATCAACGTTAACGACTCGGTGACAAAGTCGAAGTTCGACAACAAGTACGGCTGCCGGCACTCGCTGATCGACGGCATCAATCGCGCCACCGACGTGCTCATCGGGGGCAAGGTCGCGCTCGTCTGTGGCTATGGGGACGTCGGCAAGGGCTGCGCCGAGTCGCTGCGCGGCCAGGGAGCACGGGTGGTCGTGGCCGAGATCGACCCGATCTGCGCGCTTCAGGCGGCGATGGACGGCTACCAGGTCGCGACCGTCGACGACGTCGTCGAGAGGGCGGACATCTTCGTCAGCGCCACCGGCAACAAGGCGGTCATCACGGCCGAGCACATGGGCCGGATGAAGCACCAGGCGATCGTCGGCAACATCGGCCACTTCGACAACGAGATCGACATGGCCGGGCTGGCGAAGGTGCCCGGCATCAAGCGCGTGAACGTGAAGCCGCAAGTCGACAAGTGGGTCTTCCCCGACGGCCATGCCGTGATCATCCTGGCCGAGGGCAGGCTCTTGAACCTCGGATGTGCCACGGGACATCCGAGCTTCGTGATGTCCAACTCCTTCACCAACCAGGTAATGGCGCAGATCGAGCTGTTCACCAAGCCGCAGGACTACGAGCCCAAGGTCTACGTGCTGCCCAAGCACCTCGACGAGAAAGTCGCGCGCCTTCACCTGGACGCCTTGGGTGTGCACCTCACGAAGCTGACCGAAGAGCAGGCCGAGTACATCGGCGTGCCGGTCGAGGGCCCGTACAAGTCGGACTCGTACCGGTACTGAGCCGCCGGGCCGCCGCCTGGCCGGGGCCGGGCCGCTCAGGGGGCCGTGCCGCTCAGCCGGGCCGGGCCGCCGACGGAGCACCCTCGTTGGAACGCGGGGCCGGGGACCGGGCCGCTCAGGGGGCCGTGCCGCTCAGCCGCCTTGAAGCACCATTGCGAAACTAGCCGCCGCGATGTTGCGGCCCGTGACCACCACCACGAGCCGCCCGGCGACGTCGATCTTGCCGCCCAGCACCGCTGCGACGCCCGCTGCACCTGAGGCCTCGGTCACCAGGCCGTGATGGGTGAACAGCCAGCGCATGGCGGCACGGAGCTCTTCGTCGTCGACGGCGACGAGTTGTGCTCCGGCGACCAGGCCAACAGTCACCGAGCCCGGTTCGAGGTTCCCCGCCAGCCCGTCCGCGATCGTGTCGCCCACCGGCACACGCACGATGTGGCCGGCCGCGACCGCGGCGGAGATCCCACGGGACTCACTCGACTCGACTCCGGCGAGGCGGACGCCTGGGCGCGGTCGTGCCCATAGCGCCAGTCCCGAGAGGAGGCCGCCCCCTCCGACGGGAACGACGACGGTCAGCTCGCCGGGCGCCTGGCTGTCGAGCTCGCACCCGATCGTCGCCTGCCCGGCGATGACATTCGGGTCGTTGTACGCGGAAATGTACGAGGCCCCTTCCGCGGCTGCGAGCTCCAGCGCGTGCTTCTCGGCAGCCTCATAGTCCGCGCCGTGCTCCACCAGCTCGATCGGGTAAGTGCGGAGCGCCTCGACCTTCGCGGCTGAGGAGTGTTCCGGCACGACGACGGTCGCTTGACGGCCGAGGCGCGCCGACGCCCAGGCGATGCCGAGGCCGTGGTTGCCGGCGCTGGCAGTCACGGCTCGCTGATCTAGTGGCAAGGCGGAGACCGCGGAGAGGCCACCGCGCACCTTGAACGCACCGGTGGGCTGGAAGGTCTCGAGCTTGAGAAAGCCATCGGGAGCGAACGGGCTCGAAACGAGCGGCGTGGGCTCCAAGACCGAGTGCACGGTCTGCCAGGCCGACCCGATGTCATCGAGCGTCGGAGTCCGTACGGGTCTAGTCGTGTCGGAGGAGCTCCCATTGGGTGCAGTCATGGTGTGACGATACCGATCCGCGTGGCGTGGACACCGAGACCGTGGCGCGCGAACAAGCATCGGAGCTAGTCGCGGCAGACGATGCCGCGTGCGACCTTGGCGCTTTCGGGACGGGGCGCTGGAGGACCGCGCCTCGGATCACGGCCAAGTGCTCGGCTAATCTGATGAAGGTTCCGCGGGCGTAGTTCAGCGGCAGAACATCAGCTTCCCAAGCTGAGAACGCGAGTTCGATTCTCGTCGCCCGCT
>Ga0326727_10025543_pt1 | contig 11063 bp, 11 predicted proteins | sample MB2enrmetagenome_FD_207643 | JGI IMG/M metagenome (GOLD analysis project Ga0326727, IMG submission 207643) | Lab enriched peat soil microbial communities from McLean, Ithaca, NY, United States - MB29MY | ecosystem: Environmental > Terrestrial > Soil > Wetlands > Peat | place: USA: New York... | reverse complement strand
TGGTCGTTTTTCGGGCAGCCCACGGACAACAACGGGGAACTCTCGAGCTTCGATCCGGCGCTCTACAATCCGGCGGCGGCGCCCAAGATCGATCCGACCTCGGGCAACATCATCGCCGGCAGCGTGACCATGCCGTACACCAACGGCATCATCGTCGGCGGGAAGAACTCGCCGTGGGGTTCCAAGGTGGCGCCGGACCAGTACAAGAGCTTCGCTCCGCGCCTCGGTGTGGCCTGGGATCCGACGGGCGACGGCAAGACGTCGGTACGCGCCGGCTACGGTGTGTACTACGATTCGAGCCTGTTCGGGACCTACGAGCAGTCGATCTTCCAGAACCCGCCGTTTGTAGCCAGTGTGACGCTGAGCAACGCCTCGTTCTCCAATGTTTCGGCGGGCACGCCTCCGGGAACGGTTTCGACGGAGTACATCCGCGCGACGATGCTTCCCAACCTGATCCCGTACGTGCAGCAATGGAGCGCGGACATCCAACGCCAGTTGCCCATGAACATGGTGCTGGACGTGGGGTACTCGGGTTCGAAGGGAACGCACCTGATCGGCGTCGTGGATCTGGACCAGGCGCCTCCGGGCGCCGCGCTGGCGGCCGGCCTGCACGCGGCCAACGGCAACACGATCTTCACAACGGCCGACGATCCGCACATCAACGCGGTGCGGCCCTACCTGGGGTACAACGCGATCAACGCCATCGAATCGGCGTTCGATTCCAACTACAACGCGCTGCTGGTGAACTTCAAGAAGCGGTTTGCGACGGCGGGGTTGATCGGTTTCTCCTACACGTATTCGAAGAACCTCACCGACAACGCTTCCGACCGCTCCAACGCTCCTCAGAGCAGCTACGACTACCACAACGGCGAATACGGCCCGGCGACGCTCGACCGGCAACAAGTGGCCAACTTCAACTATGTGTACACGATTCCGATCTTTGAGAACAGCCACGGCGCACTGGCTTATGCGCTGAAGGGCTGGGAACTGTCGGGAATTCTGAGCATGTACACGGGCTCGCCCTTCACGGTGACCACTTCGAGCCTCGACCCGGCCGGTCTGGGACTGCTGGGCAACAGCGCGTCGAGTTCGCGGCCCGACATGGTGTGCGATCCCAACGCCAGCGCACCGCACCTGGCCCCGGGCGTCACCGGAACGGGACTGCCGACATGGTTCAACACCGCCTGCTTCCAAGCGGTGCCGCAAGGCGCCATCCGCCCCGGCAACGCGGGCCGCGGCGTGGTGCGCGGGCCAGGTTTCGGGAACCTGGATGGAGCGCTCATGAAGAACTTCAACGTTACCGAGCGCATCAAGCTGCAACTTCGCGGCGAGGCTAACAACGCCACCAATCACGCTAACCCGAATGGGTTCGGCAGCACCAACATCACCAGCAGTTCGTTCGGTGAGATCAGCACCTACCGCGCCCCGCGGCGGATCCAGATTGCGGCGAAACTGACGTTCTGATGTGACGTCGAGGGGCCGGGCATGTCCGGCCCCTACGGCAGAATTCCGAGGCGTTTGCCGACTTTACGGAACGCCTCGAGCGCGCGGTCGAGTTCCGGCTTGGTGTGGGTGGCGGTGACGATGGTGCGTACCCGCGCCTTGCCCTTGGGCACCGTCGGGAAGCCGATTCCCGTCGCCAGCACGCCCTCCTCGAACAGCGCGCGCGAGAGTTCGTGCGCCAACCTGGCATCGCCTACAATCACCGGGGTGATGGGGGTTTCGCTGTTTCCGGTGTGGAATCCTACTGAAGTCAACCCATGCTTGAAGTATTTGGTGTTATCCCATAGAGCCTGAATGCGTTCCGGCTCCTGTTCCAGAACGTCGAATGCCGCCAGGCAGGCGGCTGCCACGGCTGGCGGATGGGAGGTTGAAAACAGGAATGGCCGCGCGCGGTGGTACAGGAATTCGATCAAATCGCGGCTCCCGCAAACGTACCCGCCGAGCACTCCGATGGCTTTCGAAAGCGTTCCCACCTGCACCTGAACGCGGCCGTGCAACCCGAAATGATCGATGGTGCCGCGGCCATTGCGGCCCAGCACGCCGGAAGCGTGGGCGTCGTCCACCATCATGATGGCGCCGTGCTTCTCCGCGGCTTCCGCCAGCGAGGGCAGCGCGCCAATGTCGCCGTCCATGGAAAAGACGCCGTCCGAGATCAGCAGCTTGCGACCGGGCACGGACGCGAGCTCCGCCAGAATCTTTTCCGCCGCCGCCGCGTCCTTGTGCGGGAAAACGTGGATCTTCGCCCTTGAGAGGCGGCAGCCATCGATGATGCTGGCGTGGTTCAGCTCATCGGAGACAATGTGGTCATCCGGCCCGAGGATGGCCGCGACCGTGCCGGCGTTGGCCACAAAACCCGACTGAAACACCACGCACGCCTCGACGTTCTTGAACCGGGCAATGCGTTCTTCCAGTTCCAGGTGCAGGCGCATGGTGCCGGAGATGGTGCGGACGGAGCCCGAGCCCACGCCGTACTTCCGTACGGCTTCGATGGCGGCCTCCCGCAGGCTGGGATGGGTAGTCAAGCCAAGGTAGTTGTTGGAGGCGAGGTTGACGACCTGTTTGCCGTCGAAGCGGGACTCGGCGGCGCTTGCCGATTCGAGCACGCGCAGGCGCTGGTAGGTGCCTTCCGCCCGCCACTGTTGGAGCTGGTCGTGGAGATAGGAGAGAGGGTTGGTCATGAGTGGATTGTGACGCAAGACGGGCTGGATTCGCCAGTGGGATCTCAAGCCTGTGGGGCAGGATGGCATCCTGCGGCGGGTTGGCAACCCGCCCGGTGCGTCCGTTTTCCAACTCGTGTCAACCAGCATGAAGCTTGTTCGAAGTGGGTGGTGCGGATGAGCTTTATCACGCCGAGCGCGTGGTTTTCGTGCACTTCTTGGCTTCCATGTGGAGTGAAGCGATGAACTCCTTGTGGGTGGAGAAAGGACCATGGACGCGGCCGGCCTTGATGTCAGCCAGACCTTCGGCGAGTTGGGCATCGACGAGGCGGCGCTGCTCGGGCGTGTACTCGTCGTCCGCAGTCGGGAGCTTCGGACGAATGCCGATCACGCCGCCGGAGACCTCAAACTCTATCTCTTGGCCGCTCTTAAAGCCGGCCTGCCGGCGTACGGCCAGAGGGACCACAAGCGGTGTCTTGCTCTTGATGGTGACGGTCATGGTAGTCGTACGCTCGGAATGTGATTTCGCTTTCAGTGTAGGGACGGCAGGGGCGGGTAGTCAAATGGCGCCGCCATGGTGAGCCGGGCGGGACTCGAACCCGCGACCCTGTGCTTAAAAGACGCAAACAGACCGTTTCTACCGCTTACTACGATTGACTGTAAGCTACTCAGAAGCCGCCGCCTACGGCCCTTTGGCGAGCCTTACGGTTACTCCAGATTTCTACCGATGTCTGCGCAGAGTACCCATGATTTCACCCATAGTAAGTCGGAAGGTCCGGGGCGCGCTCACTTGTACCGCTTCAGGAATGGCCCCACAATCGCTTTCGCCGCCTCTTGAAAGTCCAGCTTCTTGTGGCTCTGGCTTGCCAGCAAGAACACGCCGCTATCATCGGCATCGAACAAATAGGAGGGTTCAGAAGGCTTGAACCCACCCCGGCCTTGTACCTCAACTCGATGTGGCGTTTGCTCTAACGCGCAGTCCAGACCTGGGGGAGGCGACACCTTGCCTTTTTCCATGGTGAGGCGTGCTTGCTCGAATTTCGTTCGAGGTTTCGTAACGTGAAAGGAGGTTGCTTCGGGCTCGAACTTGAATGGCGAATCGGGGACAAGCTCCCGCGCCGCCTTCACAAGCTCCTCCCAACGAGCCCAGAACTCGCTATCGATCTTCGTTTTCTTCTGTGACAAATCCATGGCGCACCAGTTTACCACCGGGCGTGCCCGCCCGGCCCGCCGCTACACCCCTGGCCGGTATCCCTGAAGGGCGCCATGGGCCGCCAGCGCTCGACGGCGGGCCATTTCCGAAGGGAAGGGGCGCGGATGGAGAAAAGGAGCGCGCCCCCTGCGCACGCTACTGGAGACCGGTCAGTGGCGTGCGAACTCGTCAGGTTCCTACGGAAAGGTCTATTCCGCCTCCGCCGGGACTTCCAAGCCCAGCGGGGTTCGCCACGGCCGGCCCTCGGCCTGGGCCTTGAGGCGGGCTTCTTCGCCCATCAAGAGTTCAAGCTCCTTATCGGCCCGGCGGATCTGCTGATCGGTTTCGCCAACCAGAGCCACGGCGTCGCTGTACTCCCTTTCGACTTTGCCCAAGGCCACGCGCGCGGCGTTCACCTCGGCGCGCCACGCTTCAAGCTCCTGGCGTGTCGGGAAAGTTTCGTCAGGCGGCTGCCGTCCCTGTGCGGCCATCGCCGCCATCCGGTAGCGAGAGAGTTTCTCGCCTACAGCATTCGCTAGACTCTCGAAACGACCGAGTTCGTTTATCAAGCCGGTTTTCTCATCCAGCTTTGCCCTGCATTTCTCATAAACACCCTCATGTTCCACCTGCAAGGCACTCATCCGTGCGTGCCGCTGCTCCGTCAAGCGTTGTTCCACGCGTTCCTTCAGGGATTGCAGCTCGGCGATGAGATCCACGTTTGCCCGATCCTTCGAGAGCCGGGCGAATACCGCGCCGAAGGAGTCTTCGAGCGTGAGCGGTTGCGACGTGCCCAGCATCGTATCGACAACCCGGCGCGCGTTTGCGGGATCGCCGTGGAAGGCGTCCCATTGCGGCGCCGGCGGCATGGCTGGCGCGCCGAATGGCGGCCCGCTGAAACCGGCGCCCGCGCCCATCACTGTTCGCGCGTAGGGATGGCCGCTGTACATTAGGCCCTCCCTCCGGAGCATTCGAGAGCGCGCCGCTGGAAATACTGCAAGTCGCTCATCGGCTTGCCATCGAAGCCCAGCGGTCGATCCGCATCCATCGCGCGCGGGCTTCTCGGCAGTTTCGAGCCCCTGTCGATCTCCCGATAGCCGTAGTCGCGGCTCGCGCGAACCTGGCGCTCTTGTTGCGCCACGCCGCTGTCGCTGGCCACGCGGTTTTCGTCGTGCCGATCGGCGCCGCGCCGCCTGCGACCTTTCAGGCGCGCCAGTACACGGCGAAAGGCCGCGACATCTTCCGCGCTGATCTTATCTGGTCCTTCCGTGATGCCCGAAGGCCCGCAGACGTGGCCAAACAGGCCGTCGTGGCTGCACCGCGGCTTCGAGTCCATGGCCCGCGCCGGTGGTCCTTCCACCAGATTCAGCAATCCTACGGGAGCTTCCACAACATTGATTGCGCCGGCCTGCGCAAGCGCCGAGCGCGCAACGCGTATCCTCTCTGCCGCGCTAAGCTCGTTGAATCGTCGCGGAGCGTCCAGACTGCTGTCAAGCACGTTGCCCAGGGTAATATGCAAAACATTTCTTTCATCCATGAGGCTTTGCGCTGCATGGGCCGTTAACACTTGTCGAACTTCGTTCATTGGATTGTTACCTCCGTTCCTTCCGCGGAGTCGAGCTCCGCTTCAACCTGCACACGGCCGAAGGCCGCGATCCGAATCGCTTCTGTCATGCGGCCGTTGCCCGTTTCCGCGCAGTCGTCGCTGACGCTATCGAGCACAAGCTGCGTATCTGCTTTGATCTCGCCGCGGCCCACTTCGCAGACCATGGAGAGAAGCCGCTTGCTGCTTACCGTCCGCACGCTACCATCGCGCATTCGGAGGGTAATTACGTCTCCGCCCCGGGTTTGCTCCAACTCCGTAACTCGCCTTTCCAAATTCATAGGTCTGACCTCCGAGCCTCTGCTGGCGTGGCAGGCGCCGCGCCCCGTTGCTTTGCAAGAAACAAACGCCTTACCGGGTCCCACCGCTGCCAAATGGCCGTGACCATGGGGACTTTCATGGGTACGCAGCTCACTTTCCGCCCTTCCTGTCCGCCTCAAGCGCGGCCACGCGCGCTTCCAATTCGTAAAGCTCGCGCGCTCTGAACAACTGACTCAAGCCGCGATCAGCAGCCTGGGCTTTCTCACTTCCGCGCGCCTTTGGATCTTGGCACACCGCGGCCAACGTCGTGACGAAGAGCAACGCGCTAGAGTGCAGTGCACTGACGGCGGCAGAGATCAATTCATCTTTCGCGCTCTGATAGGTCCGTTGGAACTCGGCACTTCGCCGCATCCTATACGCTGTCCTGCGACACACGCCCGCCGAAAGCGCCGCTTTTTCAAACGTGTTGCCGGCAAGCAGCGCGCCGATCAGCAACCCATCTCTCGCGCGCGTGCTGTGGGTAACAGCGTGCCGCGCGGCGGTTTCAGAAGTCGGGCTCATGCGGCCGCCGTCCTTTGCCCGGCGTTGCAGCATGGGCAGCAACTCGGGCAGAATTGCCCGCGCTGGCGTATAGGCACGTGCAGCACGGCCGGCACTGTGCGGCAGGCATCGCAGGCCCGGCCCGTTCGTCGGCTTCGCATACAGGCCGCAGGCCCGACGAGCAGGGCATCATCCCCGCGAGGTTTCCCAAGGTTTAATCGCGTCGCTGGCTTCAAGCTCATGCGGCCCTCCGGGCGTCCGCGGCATCCATTGCCTTGCGCCAGCAGCGCGCGCACAAGTCATGATCGGCGCGCGCGACCACCGAATGCTGGCGACTCGGCTTGGGCCGTTTGTAGTTCGCCGGCCGGCCGCAGTTCTGGCATGGGCGACGGGTCATTGCCACCCCCCCGGAATAGAATTGAAAATCGGGTCGTTTTTCAGTGTGCCGGACACTTGTAGGAGTTCGCATAGGTGGCACACTGAAAACAGGCGGCACACTGAAACGGTGGCGCGCTTCGTAACCGTATGATTCTGTTGAGTGTGCCAGTGTGCCACTGCTTACCGGCACACTCGGCACACTGGCGCAGTTGTTCAGTGTGCCACTTCCCTCACCCCTATAGGGGGTGAGGTGGCGCACTACGCCCGGCACGCTGAACGGCACGGACCAGAAATCAGAGCGCACTTTGCACCTCCATGCCAGCCACAAAGTAACGCCGCGTGTTCTTCGCGCCCGTCTCGAAGCGGATAGATCCAGCCAGGACGCCTTCACTCAGCCACGCCCGGGCGCGGTTCCGGCCCAGGCCGCGCGTATTCACCAACTCGTCGAATTTCCTGGCCGTGGCTCCCGGATTCAGCCTGAGAATCACCGTCAACTGCTCACCGATGGTTTGCCGCGCTTCGGTCTCATCACCGCGCTCGAATCGCCCGCTCGCGTACTCGTAGCTGATTTCGCGGCAGGCGCCGAGGCGCGATTTGAACGGTCGGAGCACCAACTTGCCCAGTTGTCCGCCTTCGCCGAAATTCGAAACATGAAGGCCCTGGTCTATCGCCCCCTTGAAGTCGCTGGAGCCCCGGTAGTCTTTTGCCGTCTCGGCCTTGCCATCATGGTGGATCAGAACCACTGTTGCGCCCACATCGGCCAAGCGGCGGCACCTGCTTACGAAGGTCCGCACGATGGCCGCGTCGTTCTGGTCGCCGCCCTCAAGGAAGGCTGAAAAAGAATCCACAACCACCAGGCCTTTGCGCTCCGCCGCCCATGCACGCACGATAGCGCTATCGGGCTGTGGGGCCTCGCTGGGCAACCATCCGCCCCAGAACCGAAGGCCCGGCCCGTCCTCTGTCCCGAGACGCTGTAGCCGATCGGCAACTACGTTCAGAGGGTTCTCTCTGTCGAGAAACAGTGCCGGCACGCCCTGATTTCGCCAAGCGTCGCGCGCCCACGCCGTAGCAAGCGTGCTCTTGCCGCTGCCGGAATCGCCCGTTAAGCCCACTATGGCCGCGCAGGGAAGCTCCGGCCGGCGAATGTACTTGATGTCTCCGGCGCCGCACTCCGCAACGCTGGGCAGGTCCTCGATGGAGCGGTAGGCCTGCCCGGCCGCGGCTGTGGTGGTAAACACCTCCAGCCCGGCCTGGATGACACTGGCCAGCTCCTCTGTGCTCAATGCGGCCCGGTCCATGAGGTGCTGGCACGCGAACATAATCCGGCGCCGCGTGGCGTGTTCCTGGAGGATGCGGATGTAGCTGTCCAGGTGTGGAATTTGGGGAACTCCGTCATCCAGCGAGACCACGTATGAGATCCCGCCCACCGCTTCCCTTTCGCCGCGCCGTTCGAGCTCATTCGCCACCGTCACACGGTCAACGTGCTCACCGCGGGCGTGTAGATCGGACATGCAACGAAAGATCCGGCGATGGGAGTCGAGGGAGAAAAAGTCCTGGGAAAGCTCAGGGAACACGATGTCATCGAGCAGAATGGACCCGAGCACGAATCGCTCTACGTCCACGTCGGCCGGTAGCCCGTTGTCGGCCGCGCCGCGCTTGCGAATTGCCACAGGCCGCCCGCTCATCCCGCCCCCCTCTGCCTGGGTAGCAGCGGCTCTCTGGTAGTTGTGCCCTGTGGTTTCATCGGCTTGAGTGTTGCAACCCGGAAACTATGGGGAAAATCAAGGGTACCCTCCCCAAAATCAGGCCACCAGCGTCGGCACAGTCGAGCGCTCGATGAGCCGATCAATCACGTCGGAGCGGATGCGGACGGCGCCGCCAATTTTTTGATATTCGATCTCGCGCTTCCAAATTTTCTGACGAAGCGTTTTTGGCCGCAGGCCGAGTTCCATTGCGGCCTCATCCACGGTGAGTAGTTTTCTGTGTGTGCCCTGCATGGTTCCAATTTTGCGCTTGACTACTTCACGTGTCTAGCGACATAATTAGACTGTGGTGCGATTGGGTAGTATGGCGGTAACTAGATCGGAAGCAAGATTCACGAAAGAAGTCGCGCCGCCGCTCTCGCAAGCGCGGATTCGATCCATGTCCGCTACGGATGCTCTGATGGCGGTCTCATGGTTGAACGCGGCCAAAGGGACGGCTCGAAAGCGCGTGCTCGGCATGCGCACGGAGCTAGCGTACCTTCTGAAAATGCCCGATTCGTGGGGGCCCGGAACTCCGAGGGGAAACTGGCCAGAATTCCGGATGCGCCACAACATGCTGAACGAGTTCCTCTCGCGCTACACTTTTCGGCCAATTCTGTATTACGATCTGGACTCGGAAGTGTGGCGATACAACACGGTCCCGAAGAAGACGCGCGGGCCGGTAGTCGAGGTCACCCTGCAAGGCATTACGCTCTCGGTAGACGAAGCGACAGCGGTGGCTGCACTCGTCCGTCTCGGCGCCCGCGGCGAACTCCAGAAGGTGCGGTTGTGCGAATGGTGCAAGCAAAACTGGCGAGTATCGGAGCGCGCGTGCGATCGCTTCTGTTCCAAGAAATGCTCCGACGCCGACTACCAGGCGCGGCCAGAGTTCAAGGACCGCAGAAGGAAGATTCAGAAGAACTGGCGCGAAAACAAAAACCGGGAAGCTGCCAAAGCCCTGGCACGCGCCCGAGCATCGCTGAAAGGAAGGAAGTAACGTGTCTCTATATCGCCAAACGGGGAGCAAAATCTGGTGGTTCGATTTTCACTACCAAGGCCAGCGCATCCGCGAGTCAACCGGAATGTCATCGAAAACCCGCGCCCGCGAAGTCGAGAACAAGCGCAAACAAGCCCTGCGCGACGGCGCCGCCGGCATCCGAAGGGCGCAAGCGCCACGGCTGTTCTTTGTCGCGGCCGAGGAGTTCTGCGAGCGGAAGGCGCAAGCATGGTCCGCGAGTATGGGCACGATCGCCCAGACTGCGTTGAAGCATCTCGCGCCGGTCTTCCGCTCGAAACTGCTCTGCGACATTACCGCTCGCGACATCAGCGGATATCAGAAACAGCGCCTGGTCGAGGGCGCGGCGCCGCGAAGCGTCAATATCGAAATCGGGCTCATGCGCGGGATCATGCGCCGGCACGATCTATGGGCGCGCGTCGCGAAAGACGTTTCCATGCTCAAGGAAAACGACGATTGCGGCCACGCGCTGGACGAAGCCGAGGAAGCGGCCTTGCTTAGCGCGTGCGCCCGGAGCCGCAGCCGGGTTTTGTATCCGTTTATCGTCACGCTGCTTGAATCAGGAGTGCGCTTTAACGCCGTCCGTACCCTGCAATGGCGCAGCGTCGATCTTGTCGGCGGATCGCTGAAGATTGGCAAAGACAAGACGGCCAGCGGCAACAGTCGAGCGGTTCCCTTAAGCGCGCGCGCCACTGAAACCCTTCGGTTCTGGTCGGAGAAGTTCCCTGTCCGCACTCCGACAGACTACGTCTTTCCGGCCGAGAAGTACGCTACTGCCGGCGCCGAGGATACTTTCGGTTTCACCCCGGAGGTCATTGTGCTCACGTCGGACCCATCGAAGGCCGTCGGCAGCATCAAAACGGGCTGGGAATGCGCCAGGAAGCGCGCCGGCCTGCCCCATTTTCGGATACACGACCTCCGACACACACGAGCCAGCCGGTTGATTGTTGCCGGTGTACCGCTCCCTGTCATCGCGAAGCTGTTGGGGTGGAGTGCCGGAACCATGGCGCGGATGGCCGCCCGGTACGGTCACTACAGCGTCGAGCAGATGCGCTCCGCCATCGAATCGGCCAGCCGGCCGTCTCCGGTTCCGGCAACGGCCGCCTTAAGCGTGGAGACAGGTAAAATTCAGTGAAACTACCCATGATTTCCCCCATAGTCGAGCTGGGCTGGCGAAGGGGAAAATCGTTAAGTGCCTTATTTTCTTGGTGAGCCGGGCGGGACTCGAACCCGCGACCCTGTGCTTAAAAGGCACATGCTCTACCACCTGAGCTACCGGCCCTCGATGTTGCGGCAATGCGAAACGATACTTGTTCAGTTTATCAGACCGCGGCTATACTTGGTCCAGACGACCGATGAACCGGCTGGCGCGCCGTTTTCTATTTCTCGGGCTGGCGATCGCGGCAACACTGCTGATCGGAACGGCGGGGTTCACCCTCATCGACCACTACCCCCCGTTCGACGCCTTCTACATGACCCTCATCACCATGACCACGGTGGGGTATAGCGAGATCCATCCGCTTTCGCACGCGGGACGGGTATTCAATTCTTTCCTGATCTTTTTCGGCGTCACCACCATCTTCATCGCCATGGGCGCCATGACCCAGACCATCATCGAGCTGGAATTCGGCCATGTCATCGGCAAGCGGCGGACTAAACGCATGATCGACAAGTT
>Ga0326727_10025539_pt1 | contig 11065 bp, 7 predicted proteins | sample MB2enrmetagenome_FD_207643 | JGI IMG/M metagenome (GOLD analysis project Ga0326727, IMG submission 207643) | Lab enriched peat soil microbial communities from McLean, Ithaca, NY, United States - MB29MY | ecosystem: Environmental > Terrestrial > Soil > Wetlands > Peat | place: USA: New York... | reverse complement strand
GATTGTCGATCCCAGCAGCGCCGATCAGGTGATCATGTGCGACGCCGGCAAGGCGGCGAAAGTGAAATGCACCAACACCGCCGAATTCACCGTTGAAAACGGAAAAGCCAAAACCCTCGCGTGCCAGGAAGATGACGCCGGCATATCGAGAGTGGCCTCCTCGAACTATGGCTCATGGGTCAACAATAAACTCTCCACCGACGCCTCAAACATCATGCGCCGCTCTCCCCTACGCCAGTGGTTCCGGCCAGGAAGATCTCTTTACCGGCCCCGCGATTCCGGGGGATCCAACTCCGCGACCATCATTACCGAATCGGAAGCCATCACGGTGATCTCGGGGGACGCGGGAGTCCAGTTGGACTCCGGGGAACTTCCTCGAGTGACAGTGGGCAGCGGACAGGTTTCGGCGGTGTCGTTCTGCGACGGCAGCACGGCCGTGCTCAACGGACCCTCGGTCACCAACATCGTCAGTACCGCCGGCATTGACATGCTGCTGACCGGCAACTACACTCTCACCCCCGGCTGCGCCGACGACCAATTCGGAAGGATCAATCTCACCGGCCGCTGGATCGGCGGATATATTCTGACCAACCGGACCACGGGCGCACTGCAAGGGGTGCCTCTCGAATTCGATATCCAGGGCACTGGCGGAACGGTGACGGCCAGTCAAGACATTCTGGATATCACTTCCATGCTCGTCGACGGATCCGGGCCGGGCGCCGGAATGCTGACGATGATTGCCCAACCCCGTTCGCAAGCGGGCCCTGTGCAATTTAAAGGGACTTTCGATAAAGGCAACCTGATCTTTCAGACGGCGGGCTTCTCCACGCCTGATTATCTCGAAGGCGCAGGCTCGGCCCAGCGCCTGTATATCGCCCAATGGGCGTTGCCCAAAGCCGCGCTGAATGCGCCCTACGTGCAGCCGCTTTACGCCATCTCCAATGCGGATGGCGACATGAGTTGGGCCATTACCGCGGGCAGCCTTCCCAATGGGATTTCACTCGATCCGGCCAGCGGTGTTCTGTCGGGCTCGGCCACCGCGACCGGCACCTACAGCTTTACCGTGCGGGTGACCGATGCGACCGGCGATCAGTTCCAGCAGGCGCTGCAACTCACGGTTGCGAACCTGGTATTGGTCTCGAATATCCTGCCTGCCGGTTATTTGGGTCAGCCGTACCAGTGCAGCCTTCAAGTGGTGGGTGGACAGCCGCCTTATACCTGGCAAAGCGACTACGCCTTCCCCTTTCCTGTCCCGGGGCTTGCCCAGCTTTCCTCGGATGGGACCCTGACGCTGGATAGCGTGCAGTCGGGCGCTGGCTTAACCTTCCGGGTTACCGATAGCCACGGACTCTCGCAACACCTCGGGGTGGCCATTCCGGTTCGAGGGCTGACGATCACGGGATCGCAGTCACTGCCCGGCGCCGTCACCGGGATGCCGTTCAGTTATACCTTCAGTGCCGCCGGCAACAACGGTACGGTCACGTGGTCGGTAAATACCGACCTCACCGGGAGCGGACTCGCGCTCGATACCGCTACCGGCATACTATCCGGAATCCCGCCGCAGGACTTCGACATGAAGTTCTCCGTGTCGGCGCAGGACAGCGTGAGCACTGACACACGGCAATTTCTGTTGGAATCGGCAACTCCGCCCGATACCTCCGCAAAACGTAAAGCTTGTCCTAAATGCGGTAAGGCGGCGATGGCAAGTATTAGAACCTCAAATTAGCTAAGGAGGATGTTTTCATGAAGAAGGGTCTCAGCAGTGTAATTGCAGGTCTGGTGACCTTAGTAGCGGCTCCGTTTGCGTTCGGGCAGACGGACCAACCCGGTTCGAAGGACTATCCCGGGATCTCCCGCATGCCGGGGTATTACCTCTCCAGCTACTCGGAGTCGGTGTTCGATTCTTACTCGTTCCAAATCAAGGAAGGGGAGCAGGAGAAGCAACAGGCGGTCGAAGGACACCTGTACAGATACCGGTATGATTTCCAGCGAAAAGGCGTACCGGCCAGCGCCCTGCAGATCATACGCAATTTTCAGAACGCGGTGCGTTCGTCCGGCGGGCAGGTGTTATGGGACGTGGGCCAGGGAGATGAGCGTGCAACCACGCTTCGCTTCGCCAAGAGCGGCTGCGAGGTGTGGTTGACGATTCACGCAATCAGCGGAGTCGATAAGCTCTACGAAATGGTGATCGTTGAAAAGCAGGCGATGCAGCAGGATGTGATGCTGGATGCCAAAGCCATGGCCCATGACATCGGAGAGAGCGGCCGCGTCGCCATCTACGGCATATACTTCGATACCGGCAAGTCGGAACTGAAGCCCGAATCCGAGCCTGCGCTCGCCGAGGTTGCGAAGCTGTTGCAGCAGAATCCCGCGCTCAAGGTCTGCATCGTCGGCCACACCGACATGGTTGCCGACTTCGCCACCAACATGAAACTCTCGCAAGCGCGCGCCCAGGCGGTGGTGACCGCGCTGGTCACCAAACATGCAATTGCCAGCGCGCGGTTGATCGCTTTCGGCGCCGGCCCGTATGCGCCGGTGGCGTCCAACAAGACCGAGGATGGTCGTGCAAGAAACCGCCGGGTCGAACTGGTGGAAATCGCCACCAAATGAACATTATGAAAATCACGAGTTTTGCGCTTCTTGTTCTGGTGATCTCCACCGTGGGCCTTGCCGTGGCCGCGTCTGAGGAGAAGTTTGGCGTGAAGGTCTACGACGGCGCGAAATACGATGCCGAAACATCGCAGTTAGTCGGCACGATGATGAAAGCGGAAGCGGCCTGCTATCGGACCGCCTCCGCGGTTGCGCAGGTAAACGAGTTCTATAGGAAGCAACCTGGGACAACTGAAATCCACACGTCCGCGAGGGGCGGTATGTTCAAGAAGAGTGGCATTAGCATAACCATCCAGAGCCCTTGGATGGACATGAAATCCCATCAGCAGATGAAAGACACGCTGATCTCTATAGTCAAGAACCAGTAAGTTATCGATGTTCTCGCAATAAGCCGGCGATGGAAACTCCGCCCCATCCGGTAGTCTTTGCTGTGCGGCCCCAGGGGGTAATCAATTATCCCCGAGGGGCTGCCCAGGTGATATTCTTGCTGTAAATGCGAGCCCTCCTGCTCAAAGGTCCACGACAGCTCGAATTATCCGAACTCCCCAGTGCTCCTCTATCTCCTGGCCAGGTGCGCCTTGCCGTGCGCAACGTCGGCGTCTGCGGCTCCGATTATTCCAGCATCGCCGGCAAACTCCCCTTCACGCGTTTCCCCATCGTGCCCGGCCACGAAGCCGCCGGCGAAGTGATCGAATCCGCCGCCTCTGGCTGGACCCTCGGCGATCGCGTTCTCATCCACCCCATCCTTTGCGATCGCAGCGATCCTCTTTTCCAACGCGGCGAAGTCCATCATTGCGCGACCACCGAAGTGCTGGGCGTAGTATCCCGCAATGGCGCTTATGCGGAAGAAGTCGTCGTCGAAGACTACATGCTCCGCCGTCTTCCCGATGCCATGGATTTCGAATCGGCTGCCATCGTCGAGCCCGTCGCGGTCGCAGTCCGCGCAGTCCGCCAGGGGCACATGAAACCCGGCGATCGCGTGCTCGTCCTCGGCGCGGGGAATATCGGATTGCTGGTCATTCAGGTAGCGTCCGCTTTCGGCGCATCCCGCGTAGTAGTCACCGATCTCTTGCCCGAGCGGCTGAAGCTAGCCGCGGGACTTGGCGTCGACCAAACCGTTCTGACGTCCGAAGAGTTCCCCTCCACGCTCGAAAACAGCTTCGATGTCGTGATCGATGGCGTCGGCAAGGAACAGACCGTTCGCCAGGCGCTCAGTTGTTGCGCGCGCGGAGGACGCATCGTCGTCTACGGTGTGCCGGCCGGCGATATCACCTATCCATTGCGCGTGGCGTTTTCCAAAGACGTCACGCTCTCCACCAGCCGTCTCTATGACGCCGACTTCGCCCCCGCCATCGAACTCATCGCGCAGGGCAAGGTGAAAGTGAAAGACATCATCACGCACCGCACCAGCCTCGGCGAAGCGCCCGCGCTGCTTGGACGCATCCTCGACGGCCAAGAGGCGGGCATCAAAGTAATGATCAAGCCATGAGCAAATTATTTTCAGTCGAAGACAAAGTCGTCCTGGTGAGCGGAGGCTCCCGCGGCATCGGGCGCGCCATCGCCGAAGCCTTTCGCGATGAAGGCGCACGCGTCCTCGTGAGCGCGCGCAACGAAGCCGTGCTGAAATCGACCGGCATGGACTACATGGTTTGCGACGTCGCCGATTCCGCGCAAATCGTCCGCATGGTCGATTCGGTCGCCCAGCGTTTCGGCCGCATTGACGTCTTGTTCAACGTCGCGGGCATCAACTTCCGCTACGCCGCCGGAACCTTCCCCGAAGACAAGCTGGAAGAAATTCTCGCCATCAACGTGCGCGGCAATTACCGCATGGCTTCCGCGTGCGGCGCCGTCATGGTGCGGCAGAACGCCGGCAAGATCATCAACATCGCCAGTCTGCACACCTTCAAGAGTCTGCCGGGCATCAGCGCCTATGCCACCAGCAAAGGCGCCATCGGTTCCATGACGCGCGCACTCGCCGTGGAGTGGGCCGCCCACAACGTGCAGGTGAATGCCATCGCACCCGGATTCATCCGGACCGATTTAAACGCGGCCCTTTGGGAAATCCCCAAAATGCGCACCTGGGTGGAAGAGCAGACCCCGGCCCGCCGCCTCGGAGTGCCGCGCGACCTCGTCGGCACCGCGATTTACCTCGCCACTGCCGCCAGCGACTTCCTCACCGGCCAAGTGATCTACGTGGATGGCGGATTCACCGCCGGATCGCCCTGGCCGCTCGATTTTCCAGGTTGAAATATGCTATCCCGTCGTGAACTCCTGATGGCCGCCGGGGCCGCTGCCGCTCCCGGGACCAAACAGATCACCCTGAAAGAGGGTATCCCGGCGCAACCCTTCGGCAAAACCGGCCATCGCCTGCCGGTTCTCGCCTGCGGAGGGTCGTCCATGGTGGAACGCTGGTCGGCGCCCCTCGCCATCCAGTTGCCATCCTTCGACGGACGTGTGAACATGATCCGCCATGCCTATGAAATGGGCATCCGCTATTTCGATAGCTCGCGCAATTATTGGGAGAGCGAATCGATTCTCGGTGAGGCGTTGAAAGACGTGCGCGCCAACGTTTATCTGTCCAGCAAAGTCGGAGTGGCCCCGGAGAATAACGGCATTCTCACTCGCGACCAGGTGCGCTCGAGCATCGAGCAATCGCTCAAGACGCTGCGTACCGACTACCTCGATTGTCTCCAGATCCACGGGCCGGTGTATGAGTACATGGGCTACGACCGTGCCATGGAAATCTACGAGGAGGTCGCCAAACTGCGCGAAGAAAAGCTCTTCCGCTTCGTCGGCGTGACCGGCCATACGGCATTCGAAATCATGCACCGGCTCATCGACACCAGGCTCTTCGACCAGGTCCTGATGGCCTACGGCTATTTCCCCAAGGGCATGGACACTCTGCTCTCGCATGCCAACATGCAATGGCGCGAGCTTTGTCTCTCCCGTGCGCGCGAACTGGGCATGGGGATTCTCGCCATGAAAGTGATGGGCTCATTCGCGCTCGGCCACAATGCCAGGAATCTTGTCCCCGATTTCGGCGAAACGCGGTTGCGCGCCATGCGCCAGGCAGCCTTACGTTGGGCGTTGCGCGGCCCGCAACCGCCGGTGCTGCTGGTAGGGGTCTCGGTCCCGGCGGATATTGACGAAAACATTCGCACCCTCTCCGGCGACCGCACCTTCACCGCCGAAGATCAGAAGCTATTGGCCGAATTCACCGCCAGCGCACTGAAGCACAAAACCATCCAAGCGCTCAAAACCGTCTGAGACAAGAGCCCGTGGGGCAGACCATCATCTAGCACCCGTAACACAGGCTTCAGCCTGTGCCTTTCTTGTGTGACGGACTTTTTAGTCTGTCAGCCGCGCTCGCGGCCGTTTTTTCAACGGTGTTGGGAGCAAGCCGCTCTACAACCCCGCCGGCAGCATCTGCAACTCCGGAATGCTAGCCCGCGCCGGCAGCTTCGCCACAAACAGCACCGTCTCCGCGACATCCTCCGGCTGCAACGCCTTAGCCAGCATCTCCGGCGTCGGACGCACCAGCCGCTTATTCAGGATCTCCGTATCCACCAGCCCGGGACAGATCACACACGTCCGAATCCCGTTCTCCTTCTCTTCCACGCGAATCGCATGAGCCATGCCCAGCAATCCGCGCTTGGCCGCCTGGTACGCCGGTCCCGACACATCCGGATAAATGCCCGAGATCGACGAAATATAAATCAGGTGGCCCGCGCCCGCCTCCCGCATCGCCGGCAGCACCGCGCGAGTCAAATAATACGCACCCACCAGATTCACGTTCAGCAGTTCATCCCACAGTGCGGGCGTCAGCCTCTTCATAGCACGGTCAGGCGTGTTGGTCCCGGTCGCGTAAACCAGAATATCCACCGCGCCGTTAGCCTTCACCGCGAACTGATGCAATCCTTCCAATTGCTGAGGAACCGCTGCATCCGCCGCATGAATCGCAATCTCATGCCCTTCCTTCGCCAGTTCATCCCGCAATTCGCGTAACCGGCTTTCGCGCCGCGCCGACGCCACCACGCGCGCACCCTCCCGCGCGAACCCGGCAGCCACCGCGCGGCCAATTCCGCTTGACGCGCCGGCCACCAGCACATGCTTCCCTTCCAGTGATCCTGTATTCATAATCATCTCAGTCCATCATCGCGCGTCGGGACGGGCCAATGGCGCGCGGCTCACGAGCGCGGGGTGAAAATCCGGCAAGCGCTCGTACCACAGACTAAAGTCTGTGTCTTTCTTGTGTGACAGGTTTCAGCCTGTCCGCGGTTTTTTCAACGGAGATTTTCGAGGGTGCCAGGCTGCGCGGCAGCCGTCTTTTTCGGGCCTGCGACGGCAGACGACCAAAAACGAAGCCCCCTGGACACCCACCCCCCCATTGCCCTACAATGATACACAGGTGAAGGGCTTCTGGCAGAAGCCCTCACCGTCAAGGCCGTCTACTTCTTCCAAAGAAGTCGTAGAACGACTTTGATCAGTCTCAGTAACCTGATCCTGATGTGTAGCTGAAGATGTAACCTCACGGTTATCACCTCCTTTCGCTCAAGTATTGAAAGTGAAGCCCGGGCCGATACCCGGGCTTTTCCTTCGGAGCCCCGGTAGCTCCTTTCGGAAACGTGCCATTCACTAAAAACCGGCGCGACACTACTTAAATCGGCCGAATCAGTGAAAAACCTGAGCCAACCTCGCAAATAAATCCAAGCCGCGCGAACGCACCCACTTCCCCCGCCTCTGCGACAATCACTTTCAGATGCTCCTCCCCTTCGCCTACATCGGACCCGGCGCCGGATTTGCCTTCCTCGGCGGCTTCCTCAGCCTCCTCGGCGGAGCCTTCCTCACCGCTGCCTCCTTCCTCCTCTGGCCCTTCCGCACCGCCCGCGCCCTCCTTCGCCGCCGCCGCGGCTTCCGCCAGGCCAGAATCCAACGCCTCATCTTCCTCGGACTCGACGGTCTCGATCCCCGCCTCACCGAGCGCTTCATGGCCGAAGGCAAACTCCCCAACCTCCAGCGCCTACGCCAACAGGGCTCCTTTCACCGCCTCCGCACCACTTTCCCCTCCCTCTCCCCCGTCGCCTGGTCCACCTTCGCCACCGGCGTCAGCCCCGCCAAACACAATATCTTCGACTTCCTCAACCGCAGTCTCCGCTCCTACGCTCCCGAACTCTCCTCCTCCAAAGTCCGCCCGCCCCGCCGCGTTCTCCGCATCGGACCCTTCCGCATCCCCCTCTCCCGCCCCATCGTCGAACTCCGCCGTAAAAGCCGCCCCTTCTGGAAAATCCTCGCCGATAGCTCCATCTCCAGCACCATCCTCCGCGTCCCCATCACCTTCCCTCCCGAAGAATTCGACGGACGCATCCTCTCCGCCATGTGCACCCCCGATCTGCGCGGCACCCAGGGCAGCTTCACCCAATTCACCACCCGCCGCGAGACCTGCTCCTACGAGAGCGGTACCCGCTGCCCCCTCCGCCGCAACGGCAACTATCTCGAAGGCCTGCTCGAAGGCCCCACCGACGATCACACGACCCTCTCCATCCCCTTTCGCATCCGCCTCGACAACCTCACCCTCGAAATCTCCGGCCAGCGCCATCCTCTTCGCCCCGGCGAATTCTCTCCCTGGATCAAAATCTCCTTCTCCGCCGCGCCCGGCGTCAAAATCCACGGCATCGCCCGCTTCCGCATCACCGAAACCGAGCCCGAATTCTCGCTCTACGTCACCCCCATCCAGATCGATCCCGAAGCGCCCGCCTTACCCATCAGCCATCCCGGCTACTACGCCTCCTATCTCGCCAAGCTGCAAGGCTCCTTCGCCACCGTCGGCATGGCCGAGGACACCTGGGCCCTCAACGAAGGCGTAATAGACGAGCAATCCTTCCTCGATCAAGCCTGGTCCCTGCTCGCCGAACGCGAAGCCATGTTCGACCACGCCCTCGCCCATACCCGCCGCGGCGTAGTCGCCTGCGTCTTCGACACTAGCGACCGCATCCAGCACATGTTCTATCGCCATTCCGACGTCATCGCCTCCCTTTACCAGCGCATGGACCAGCTCGTCGGCAAAGCCATGCAACAAATCGACGCCCGCACCCTGCTCTTCGTCCTCTCCGATCACGGCTTCTGCAGCTTCCGCCGCGCCGTCAATCTCAACTCCTGGCTGCACCAGAACGGCTACCTCGCGCTCACCCCCGACCACGCCATCGATTGGCCCCGCACCCGCGCCTACACCCTCGGACTCAGCGGCCTCTATCTCAACCTGAGCGGACGCGAATCCCAAGGCACGGTTCAACCCGGCGCCGAAGCCGAATCTCTGAAATCCGAGCTCATCGCCAAACTTTCCGGACTGCGCGATGAGCAACTGGATGACGTCGCCATCCGTCAGGTTTATTTGACCAGCAATCTCTACCGCGGCCCCTATCTCGATGCCGCGCCCGACCTCATCGTCGGCTACAACGAAGGCTACCGCACCAGTTGGGACGCCGCAGTCGGCAAAGTATCCGAGCACGTCATCGAAGACAATTCCAAAGCCTGGAGCGGCGACCATTGCGTCGACCCCCTCCTCGTCCCCGGCGTGCTCTTCTGCAGCCGCAAAATCGACGCCGACGACCCCGGTATAGAAGACCTCGCGCCCACCGCCCTGGACCTCTTCGGCATCGATCCCCCCACCTGGATGGACGGCAAACCGCTATGCACGTCCGCGTAACACGATCCGTGGGGCAGACCATCGTTTTTTGTGGTCTGCCCGGCCGCGGTCCTCTTGGTGGGGCAGGCGCTTTCGCCTGCCTCGGCCGTTTACGGCCGAATTCCGTCGCCCCACTCCTCTGCCTCCTCCTCACCGCCTGCGCCGCCCCCCACCCCCACCATCGCCTCATCGTCCTGGGCGTCGACGGCATGGACCCCCACTTCATCGAAAGCCATTGGGGCGACCTCCCCAATCTCCGCCGCCTCTGTGCCCAAGGCACCTTCTCCACCCTCGCCACCACCACCCCGCCGCAAAGCCCCGTCGCCTGGGCCACCTTCTCCACCGGACTCGATCCCGCCCAACACGGCGTCTTCGATTTCGTCCATCGCGACCCCGCGACCCTCCAGCCCATGTCCTCCTTCGCCGAAACCCTCCCGCCCGCTTACCAACTCCCCGTCGGCCCCTACCTGCTTCCGCTGTCGCGCGCCCAAGTCCGTTCCTTCCGCCACGGCCAGACCTTCTGGCAGATCCTCGCCGGCCACGGCATCCCCACCACCGTCATCCGCATGCCCGGCAACTACCCTCCCCTCGCGCGCACCGGCATCCAACTCGCCGGCATGGGTACGCCCGATCTCGAAGGCACCTTCGGCACCTTCACTTACTACACCGACGATCCCCTCGAAGTCGCCCACGACGTTCCCGGCGGCCGCTTCGTCCCCATCACCCTTAAACAAGACCACGCCGTTCTCCCCATCCAAGGACCGCCCGATACCCTCCGCCGCGACCACGTCCCCACTCACCTCGACCTCATCCTCGACGTCGATCCCTCCGTACCCGCCGCGCGCTTCCAAGTCGACGGCCAGCAGTTCATCCTCCAGCAAGGCGAATGGTCGCCTTGGATCCGCGTCACCTTCCCGCTCATCAACCACGTCGCTAGCGTGCACGGCATGTTCCGCCTCTACGCGCGTCAACTGCAAGGCGGCATCCGCCTCTATCGGACCCCTCTCAACATCGACCCCTACGAGCCCGCGCTGCCCCTCTCACAGCCCGCCAATTTCAGCCGCGAACTCGCCAACCGCATCGGCCCCTTCTACACCCAAGGCATCGAAGAAGACACTGCCGCGCTGCGCCAGGGCGCCTTTTCGTTGCCCGAATACCTCGCCCAAAGCCGCATGGTCCAGGCCGAACACTTTGGGATGCTGCGCGATGCCCTCGCTCACTTCCGCGAGGGCCTGCTCTTCTTCTACTTCTCCGAGGTCGACCAGAACTCCCACGTCCTCTGGGGCAAGCACGAAGACGAACTCCTCCAGACCTATCGCGCCATCGGCGACTCCATCGGCGCCGTAATGGCAGCCGCGCCCGACGCCACCATCATGATCATGTCCGATCACGGCTTCGCCGCCTTCGACAACGCCTTCAACCTCAACACCTGGCTCAAGCTAAATGGCTTTGCCGCGCGAGGAGCCTACGCCATGGGACTCAACGCTCTCTACGTCAAGCCCTGCCCCGATCGCGAAGCCATCATCAACCAACTCCAACAGCGCCTGGAAGCCGAAAAACCCGCCATCCAAACCGTCACGCGCATGACCCGCACCACCAACCGCTTCGCGCCGGACCTGATTGTCGGCTACGCCCCCGGCTATCGCGCATCATGGGAGACCGCGCTAGGCGAAGCGCCACCAGACGTCATCGAACCCAACAACGACGCCTGGATCGGCGATCACTGCATCGCCGCCGAAGCCGTCCCGGGCGTCCTCGTAACCAACCACAAGA
>Ga0326727_10025533_pt1 | contig 11067 bp, 6 predicted proteins | sample MB2enrmetagenome_FD_207643 | JGI IMG/M metagenome (GOLD analysis project Ga0326727, IMG submission 207643) | Lab enriched peat soil microbial communities from McLean, Ithaca, NY, United States - MB29MY | ecosystem: Environmental > Terrestrial > Soil > Wetlands > Peat | place: USA: New York... | reverse complement strand
TGTCGATAAAGTTGATCTTGCTCCTGCCCCATTCCGCATAAGCGAGCCCGGCGGTGATGGAAAACTTGCGCTGGATCTCCTCCTCGTCGTAGTCCGTGATGGAGGTTCCGTCGTCCACCTTTCCGAGGCGGTTCACCATGCCCGCCGCGTAAAGCAGCGCGGAAACAAGCTGGGTCTTGCCGGTATCGCCGTGACCCACCAGTGCAACATTGCGAATGTCTTGGCCGTCGTAAATTCTCACCGGGAACTCCTTGAGATTGTAGGACCGGCACAAGGCGTGCCTTGCCGGTCGCGAAGCAATCCCTCATCGTAGCACAACTCTTTGCGCCACTCCAACGATACCCAAGGGCGGAGGTCTTAAACTCGGAAAAGACGAAGAGGATCGTGGGCAGCCTCCTCACTCAAGTGAGGGCCGCAACGTAGTACGATCTTCTGCCTCGCCGGGCGGTCGCTGCTGGTGTCCGCCATTCGTCTACACGTTCAGGGGCAATCAGATTTCTGCACCCACTTGCCTTGAACTGTTTCGATCACAAGGCGCGGAACGGGCACCGAGAAGCTATCTCCTATATAGTGGTCGAATTGCCTGGAGGCAAGAGCCACTGAGCGTGAAGGCTTGAGTTCGATCCGGCCTGAGGTGACCCCGTCAATTACCCCTTGGGGCAGAGTTGGAAGTAGCGAGCTGGTACCTGTCAATTCGAACGAATACCTGTTCCAAGATCCCTCCGAGCCAGAGCGGATGGGGCTGCTCCTCCCTATTTCAAACCGTTTGGCGCCCAGAATGAAATCAGCGGAAAGCAACTGCGTTGCACTCTGGTCAGACCACACAGTCGCCTCCGCGGCAACTGGAACGGCTGGCTGCTTGTCCGCCTTGCCGAGGAATTCGACGCCGACCACAAGGCCGCTGCCGTTGTTTTGCCCGCTCGGGAAGCAGAACGGCTGCCACCGCGGCCAGTCGTATGTGCCTGAAATTTTCAATTGGAGATTCGACTGCGGCCAGTCGAATGCAATGCCTGAACTCCGCGACCCGGAGAGATTCACGCGAACGATCCGAAGTTCTTGAACATCAAGCCAGCGATCGACGGGGCGGAAGCTCTGCGCCGCGGCCACTTGGCGGGGAAAGTCTGGCGGATATTGTTCGAAAAGGGTAATGGACGCAGTACCGAGCGCGCGCGTTTCGCTAAACAGCAGCCCACTGCCTCTCCCCTTGGCGATAACGTTCTCCAGTTGATCAGACATCGGAGTGTCCTCCGTGAAGGCTTTCGCCTCAGCAGGGAAGGACGATGGGTCCAATAGGCTGAAGGTTCCGCGGAAGGCAACCTGGTGTGGCGCCGCAGTGAGCTTGGTCGGGGCAAAGGCGTCTCGCAGATCATCTTCGCCGATCCATGATTGGGTCTTACCGCGCACCTCCAGTGACCAGAGGAATCCAATCTCGCGCCAGGGTCCATCGTCGAGGCTGCCCTCGAGTTCAACCTTGTCGAAATGGTCTTGGCCAGAGCGCAGTGCCCCAACGAAATGTCCGTCGATGACAGGCGGGTCGGACACCAACCCAAAGGCCGGCACTTCAACCTTCACCTGCAACGCTGCCCGCCGCGCGAGCAGTGCGAGTTCGCCGTGGGGTTGGCGCCGGACCTCGTTGTGAAGTACGTCCAAGAGGTGGTTCCAGTCCGGTTGAAGGACCTCGGGTTTAGCCTCCTGGTTCGCGATCATCTGTCCGAGGGTCCAGCGAACGCGCTCCAGGTCTTTGAGCTGTCGAGAGCGGCTGGCGAGGATCGTAAACGAAGCGATGGCGAGGATGGCTGTCGCTGCCGAGGCTGCCAGAGCAATCCAATGGCGCTTGGCGAAGTGAGCCGCCTTCAACAGCACGCCTGGACGACGAGCCAGGACGGGCTTGTCCTCGAGAAAGCGGACCAAGTCCGCCTTCAAATCGTCCGCCGTGTCATAGCGTCGCTCCGGGTCGCGTTGAAGGCATTTCATGAGCACGGTCTCGAGGTCCTTGGGGACGGCGTGCTCTCTCACCCCCGCCGGGAGTGGTTCTTTCGTGCTCACGGCGGTGATATAGGCTTCGTTGGTTTCACCCGAATGGGGAAGGGTTAAGGTGACCGACTCGTACAGCGCCACGCCTATCGACCAGATGTCACTGCGGCGGTCCACGCGAACACGCTGGGCGAGCAACTGCTCCGGTGACATGTAACGGATACTGCCCAGCAAGTCGCCGCCGCGTGTAAGGGCGCCCGATTCCGGGTCGCGCGCAATTCCGAAATCGCTGAGCAGCAGTCTTGACGCATCCTTAGTCAACAGCAGATTCGCGGGCTTGATATCCCGATGGACGATTCCGTGCTCATGCACATAGTGCAGGGCATCGACTGCACCGACGAACAGGGAAACCATCTTGCGGATGTGCCCCGAGCGCCAGACCGAATCCGAAGGACGCTGCTGCTCGCGGCCGGCCCTGGCTCTCTCAATCTCGGAGGCCAGCGACTCCCCCTCCACTAACTCCATGGCGATGTAACGCTGGCCACCGCTCGTGCCTTGGGCATATACTTTGACAATATTCGGATGGCTCAGGCGTCCGCCGATCCACGCCTCGCGCTCGAACCGCGCGGTTTCATCATGGGAGGGGATGGCTTCTTGATGAAGAACCTTGAGGGCGACCTTGCGATGCATCGACTCCTGGTAGGCTTCGTACACGGTGCCCATGCCCCCGCGGCCAAGGGCACGCAACACGCGGAACTCACCCATGATCCGGGTGTCGGAGGGCGCGGGGGAAGGCCCCGGCGGGCCCAGGGTGGGAAGCAGGCTGCCCACGTCAGCGCCGCACCCGGGACAAAGCGGATGGCTGGGATCGATCGTCGCCCCGCAATGGGGACACTGACCTTCGGCAGCATTCATGTTCCCCTCCAGCGAGATGGGCAGCAGCTTTCAGCCGCCTGCCCGCAACCTTGGAGAGCCGTTTCCTGAGACGACCTCAACTGCAAGTTCTCATTTTAGACTCCCGGTCCTCAGGATTATACCCGGGATTTCCATTATCGATCTTCTGCGCGGCCGAGGGTATCTTCTTAGGGGGAACGGCAGGCAATGACAGTTACGGTACAGGCACAGTTCAACCTCTTCGGCGTCGTGAACCGGCAGGGTGACTGGTACATCGCTCATTGTCCACCGCTCGACATAACCACGCAGGGAACAACTTTGGCCGAGGCGAAAAAGAATTTGGTCGAGGCGTCAGAACTGTTTGTTGTTAGTTGCTTTGAAAGAGGAACTCTAAGACCAAGCTCTTAAGGAACCAGAACACCCACCGCCAAGAATAGTGTGGGCGGTCCGTTTAGCCGTTGTCATGGGATGGGAGGCGCGCGCTGCGAGACTCAACTCCATGATGTTGGCTACAAAGCCTCACTCCACAGGACCGTTCTACTGTTTCGGCGCGGGGGCGCTCTCTGGTTTCGGAGCAGGAGGGCCTTCTTGTTTCGGTGCAGGAGCGCTCTCTTGTTTCGGCGTTTGGGTGGCGGCAAACGCTTCCCCACCCCGAGGTGAGTACTTATCGAGTCCGGCGATGAGTGATTTCGCTTCGGGCGGAACATCGCCCTTGCCATCGATGAGAATCTCCTTGGGGTCCACGAGGTGGCCGTACAAACGCGCGTTGGCCTCCCCATCCGGGGTAATGGCAGTTCCTTTGAGAGAGACACCGGCAAACAAGCCCCGGGACCGGGAATAGGTCAGAATTTCAGCGGTTACCATCAGATCTGTGGAGGCAGAAGCTGTCCGTCCCACCGGCCCGGCCGCCGCTGAGGCGTCCGCGCCAAGTTCTCCCCTGCTCTTGAGCAGCCTGCGAATTCCGCTGGGATTCATCACCACAAAAACCAGGTCGGTCTCCGATCCTCCCAACTGAAACCCATAGCTACCACTGTGCACGGCAATCATCGAAGGCGGGCCCCAGGGGCCGTTCCCGCCTCGCCTGCACACCATCACACCGCGCCCGTAGCTCGCCCCGAAAATGAAAGCAATTTTCTTTTGCCCGGGGACGATGCCCACGCAGACCGACCTGTCGAGTAGGTCTCTCGGGATGGAGTTTTCAGGCGTGTTCATGATTTCGTACATCACCATGGCAGCGCTCTCGAGCCGGTCAGCTACCTTGCCGTGCGTAGTAGCCTGAAGAAATTCGACTGGCAGGCTCAACATCAGGGTGGCAACCATCAGGTATCTCATTGGGTCATCTCCTGACTAGTGGATCTCGTGGCTGGTCACATGTCATTATGGCTTTCTCGGAAGAGCAGCGCAAGTTCGCACCCCTGGGGCCGGTCCCCGTTTGGTGCACATCCGCCCGGCGTCCCCATCTCGCCGGGGACTTCCGTGCGGAGAGGTGGCTGCGCACACGTAGATTCGCACCACGCCCAACTATAGCACGAGCAATTGGCGTTCCGTTATTTTTCATAACTGGGATGCTGAACCTTCTCAAAGGGTTGAGTAGCGGTGTTGAACTCTGAACGTAGGTGCTCGAAACGTCATAATTCTATACGGAGAAGGCAAAATTTCCACTGAAGGCTTTCCTCGAGACCTCGGTTCTGGTCCCAACCTTCCCCGGCGATCAGGAACACCACGAGGCCGAGTTGCGAGCAGGCGGTGTTGTTCCTTACATCCCAACCGCCCACATCCCCCAATACCGTTGACTTGGCCCTGAGCGCGGCCTAAGATGGCGTCATCGGAAGTGACTCGCAGATCACTTTCTGGCTCCACACCATGCTTGGCAAGATCATTTCCCACTACCGGATTCTGGAGAAACTCGGGCGCGGCGGTATGGGCGTCGTCTACAAGGCCGAGGACACCACGCTGGGCCGTCAGGTCGCTCTGAAGTTCCTGCCTGAGGAATGGAGCAAGGATAGGCAGGCCCTGGAACGCTTCAAGCGCGAAGCCCGGGCCGCTGCGGCGTTGAACCATCCCAACATCTGCACGATTTACGAGGTGGGCGAGCATGAAGGCCAGCCCTTCCTGGTGATGGAGTTGCTCGAAGGTGAGACACTCGAGCAACGGGTATCGGCCCGGCCACTGAAGGTCAACGAGATTCTGGAGTTAGCGATATCCATCGCCCTGGCGCTGGAGGCGGCGCACGCGAAGGGCATCGTGCACCGGGACATCAAGCCGGCGAACATTTTCGTCACCCAGGAGGGAGGGGTCAAGATTCTGGACTTTGGGCTGGCGAAGGTGGCACGGGGAGGAGGGCTGTCGGCGGTCGGCGGCATGTCCACGGAATCCCTCACTGCGCCGGGCGTGGTGGCGGGGACGGTTCAGTATATGAGCCCGGAGCAAGCCCTGGGGGAGGCGGTGGATGCGCGGAGCGACCTGTTTTCGTTCGGGTCGGTGCTCTTCGAGATGGCGACGGGGCGAGTTCCTTTCGCGGGTTCGACTCTTGGCGAGACGCTCGCCCACATCTTGCACAGCGAGCCGGAAGCCATGGGGCGCTTCAACTCCGAGGTGCCGGCAGAGCTGGAGCGGATCACCCGGAAGTGCCTGGAGAAGAAGCGGCAAGAGCGTTACCAGTCGGCAAAAGAGCTGAGGGTTGACTTGCAGCGTCTGAAGCGGGGCACGGAATCGGGGCGCGTAGGGGCGGGGTCACCGTGGCGACTGCCGACAGCAGAAAAAGGCGCTGGCGAGCCTACCTGGGCTTGGCATCCACAAGGGGTACGCCTACGAAAACGCAGGGCGGCGCTTGCCCTGGCTGGCGTTACGCTGATCGCGGCGGTGGTAGTGGGCCTGAACGTGGGCGGCCTGCGGGATCGGCTGCGGGGTCCCGTTGGCCCGCCGCGCATCGAGTCGCTGGCCGTGCTGCCGCTGGAAAACCTCTCGGGCGACCCGGAGCAGGAGTATTTTGCCGACGGGATGACCGAAGAGCTGATTACGAACTTGGCCAAGATCGGCGCCCTGAAAGTCATTTCGCGGACCTCGATGATGCAGTACAAAGGCACCAAGAAGCCTTTGCCGCAGATTGCCAAGGAGTTGAATGTGGACGCGGTGATCGAAGGTTCGGTGCTACGTGAGGGGGGCCAGGTGCGCATCACTGCTCAGCTCATCCAGGCCTCGACGGACCAGCACCTGTGGGCGGAGAGCTACCAGCGCGACCTGCGGGGTGTGCTCGCCTTGCAGGGCGAGATCGCCAGCGCAATTGCTGAGAAGGTCCGCGCGGCCCTCACGCCCACCGAGCGCGTCCGGCTGGCGAGCGCCCGCCCGGTCAACCCCGAAACGCACGAGGCGTACCTGAAAGCGATGTTCTACCTGTACAAGAAGACGCCGGAGGGGTTCGCCAAGGGCTTGGCGTTGCTCCAGCAGGCGATCGAGAAAGATCCCACGGACCCTTTGCCGTACGCCGGCCTGGCGCTAGCCTACCCGATCATCTACCACGGCCCGGGCGGGACGATCCCACCACGGGAGGGTTTCCCGCGTGCCCGCGCCGCCGCGCTCAAGGCGCTTGAGCTGGACGAGAGCTCGGCCCAGGCTCACCTCGCGCTCGCCGCCATCAAGGTCTACTTTGATTGGGACTGGACGGGGGCCGAAAAGGAGTTCAAGCGCGCCTTGGAATTGAACCCCAGTCTGCCCGAAGCTCACGCCCATTATGGCTGGTACCTCCAGCTGTTCGGACGCTTTGAGGAAGGGCTGGCAGAAGGGAAGAGAGCGGCGGAACTGGATCCGCTTTCGCCCACTTACAGCGCCTGGGTGGGTTGGATGTATCTGAATGTACATCAAAATGATAAGGCCATCGCGGAAGCCCGCAAAGCGCTCGACATCGACCCGAACTCGGTGGACGCGCTCTATGTATTGGGAGGCGCGTATGCCGAGAAGAAAATGTTCGAGCAAGCAATCGCTGCGCACCAGAAGCTGGCGGCGGTCAATCCCGACTGGAAACTTGCCCTGGCAGAAACGTACCTTGCGGCCGGACGTAAGGACGACGCACTGAAGCTGGTGGCTGAAACGGAGCGCGAGGATTACTCAAAGTTTAGCCTGGACCTTTTTGAAATCCAGACCATCCTGGGAAACAGGGAGGAGGCATTCCGCGCCCTTGACGCGGCGTTCGAGTACCATCACATTTTTCTCCCCTGGGAGATGAATAATCCCGAATCCCCCTGGCGCTCCGATGCGCGTTGGCAGGAGTTGCGGCGCCGCATGAACTTTCCCACGTAGCTTTCCACAGGCCAGAAGTCGGCACCCTGCCAAGAAAGCAGAACTTGCGCCCATGCGTTTGGGGGGAAACGTGCTCTGCAAATAGTTATTTGGGGGAAGAGAGAAGGCACTTATGAACCTTGGACTTGTTTGGGTCATATCAGCGCTCTTGGCGCTCGGCGTCGGGTATTTGCTGTTTCGAGGCCTGCGTTCCTACTTTAAACTGCGAGGCCAGAGGCTGGTCACTTGCCCTGAAACTCAGAAGCCTGCGGCGGTTGATTTGGACGCCATACCCCTGGCGAGGGATGCGGCCTTTGGTACACCGCATCTTCGCCTGAGCGAGTGTTCCCGCTGGCCGGAACGGCAGGGATGCGGGCAGGAGTGCTTGAAACAGATCGAAGCGGCTCCGGAAGGCTGCCTGGTTCGCCGCATCGTTGCCAACTGGTATGCGGGCAAGACCTGTGCCATTTGCGGTAAACCCGTGAATGTAACTGAGGAATGGGTTGGACACGTGCCGGCCCTGCTGAACCCCGAGAAGAGAACGGTTTGCTGGGACAAGATTGCGGCGGAGAGATTGCCGGAGGTATTCCAAACTCACTCGCCCGTTTGCTGGTCCTGCCACATCGCTGAAACATTCAGGCGTGAGCACCCGGATATGGTCGTGGACCGCCCCGCAAGATGGTGACGGACGGCAGGCAGTGCGCGCAGGACGCTGACCTAGCCCCCAGCCCCTAGTGTAGTGCGTCGTAAGTATCCTTGCTTTCCCCGGCCTCGTAACCCGACCCCTGACGCTTGTTACCCGCCTTTTTGTCTCCTGCAGTTTTCTCTTGACACGTCCGCCCACTCGTAGTAGCCTATCGGAGTTGTCGAAAGAGAGCGCCGGCAAGCGGAGGCGGCAAAGGAACGAAATGGACTTGGCAAGGGGGAAAGAGGCAGGGAAACGCAAAAAAGATGTTATTTTTGCGAAACGAACCTACCGATCTAGTGCAAACAAGGGACTTAGCTTTTTCAAACGCTAAAAACGAACTGGTTCTTGAGTGCAAAGGAACCCAGATCTAACCCAAAAAGGGTGCAAAAAAACCGCCTTTTGTGGGGCATCGAAGTCAAAATTCGCGAGTCGAAAGGGGCAAGTGAGTGGGCGAGCACAAGGGGGGCTACACGAGCTTCGAATTTGACGTCTCCAGGCATTAGAAATCCACTGGGCGCAGAGCCGCGCTCTGGGACAGGCGACCGGAGTCGCCAAATGTAAAGAAGCGTTAGACGCGCTACACTAGGTGAGCGCCACACGACTTAGGACGCCACCGAATTTTGAGGCTTGCAGGGTTTAGGTGCTGCATGTATGCTTGGATTTAGGATACCGGAGGCACGAGTAGGTGGTTTCGGAAGCTGACCGTGAATTAGCGCTCCGAGACTTTGACCGCGACATACCTAATGTGAGGGATGGCTGTGTGCCGTGTCAACCTTTTCAGTCAGCTTTCAAATCCACTTACAAATTGACAAGGAGGCAGCACGGATGGACGAGTGGCAATGGGCCGAAGAGCAGGTTGAAGAGACGATTAAGCGGAGAGAAAAGAAGGAACTTGCCGACCAGAAAATGGCTGCAGAGGAAACCTTGAAGAGGGCACTGGCCCCAGACCTCTGGTCCGAATTAAAATCATTGATGAAAAGCAGAGTTGAATCGTTCGGCGCGGCCCTTGGAGAGCAAGACGTCCTGGTATGGTCGACCCCAAAGCCAAATAGAGTAGTTATAAAAGTCAAAGACGGGACGAGTCAAATTGAAGCCTTCTTCGAATTGGAGAGATTTCGGCTTGTCCTTCAAATGACATATACGACCGCGGAGTATGGCGTCCAGATTGAAAACGGAGAGGCGGTGTTTGCTGAGAGGGGAGAGGTACACACTGCCGAAGCAATAGCCGAGCGGTTTGTAGAAGACATTATAAAGTATTGCTAGTAGGTAGATCGCTTTACAGGCTTCCACCTCTGTGTCGGAGCTCTGAATCGCTGGCTCAGGGTCCACGACTACCGGGATGATTTCGGAATGGTGCCCACCTTGGCCCGGAATCCGCACTGATAACTGGGGATATATGAGGCAGGTCAGTTGAGCCCCCCTGCGGACAGACCGCGCTAATCCTGGGTTTTTGCAACAGATCCCAAATCTTTGCAACGCATCAGGAACGGGCAACAATGACCTACCGACCCCCGATGCGGAGAAGCAAATAAAAGTGCTTCGGCGGGTCCCGCCATCCAATCGAATATAGCGGCTTTGCAAGCCGCCATCTCACATGCAGATGCGCTGTGGTGTCGATCTACTTGGGTGAATTCGACTGGCCCCAGATGTGTCGAAGACGAGCAGCCCACTGCGTGTTCCATTCATGGCGTTCTACCCAGGAGTGGGGCTGGACCCAACTTCTGCGGAGATTTTCCCAATAAACAGCCCTTGTATCGGAAAAAGCCTTCGCACCGCCCGGCGCGACATACTTCTTGTCGATTTGAAATTCGGGTGGGGGGTCGACTGGTAGTTCGCTTCCAAACGGATACTTCTCCTGCAAGCTTACTACCGCTACCTGCCAATACGCCTGTGCCACCTCTTCCTCCCGGGCGCGTCGCTTGGCATTCCAATCTGGACTTTGTTCGATGAATTCAGCGGGAGCCTCAGGCAGCAGTTGCATCACAGCGCCTCTCGAAAGATATACGCCCAAAACAGGGACCGTCATTACCAGGCAAATCCCTGCCACCAGCGCTTGCTGCGCAACTATCCCTCTCCGCTTTGGGCGGATTTCATTCTGAAAGGAAGGGGAGGGAGGTCTTGTCCAACCCCTCTCTAAGAGCTCCTCAAGTCCTTTTCGAGAGTTCTCGTACTGGTTCTTCAACCATCTTCTCTCCGCTTCGAGACCCGCCGTAGCGTTATCTGCAACTTGGCTGAGGGACACTAATTTCGCCTTGGTCAGGGTGGCCAGTTGCTGCTTGCCCTCCTCCACCAGCCGCCCCGAATTCTTCTGTTCTTCCCGCAGCCTCTTCAGCGCTGCCTCGGTTTGCTCCTGAAACTGCTGGGACCACTGTGCCCCCAGATTTTGGGCGATCTTCGCCAAATCCTCCGCCTGCCTCGCGCCCTTCCCCTGGAAAGCCTGCAGAGTCCCCTCCAGCCGCCCGTGGAAGTCCTCTACCAGCGCCCCCACGCGCCCCTCCAGCGCTTCCACCGCCGAGGACACTCCCGTCAGGCGTTCCTCGGCAGCGCCAGCCTGAGCCACGAAACCCGTCTCCCTCTTCTGCTCTGCCGCCTGCAGTTGCGCTATCGCCTGTTGGGCGGTCCGCTTAATGGATTCCAACTCCACGTCCGCTGCCTCATGCATCACCTGCACATACTCCCGAAAAGCTTGCATCAGTTGCTGGCCATATTCCTCGCGGGTAGCTTGGCTGAGGGAGGCCAGTTTGGCCTCGGTGAGGCTGGCCAGTTGCTGCTTGCTCTCCTCCACCAGCCGCCCTGAATTCTTCTGTTCTTCCCGCAGCCTCTCCAGCGCTGCCTCGGTTTGCTCCTGAAACTGCTGGGACCACTGTGCCCCCAGATTCTGGGCGATCTTCTCCAAATCCTCCGCCTGCCTCGCGCCCTTCCCCTGGAAAGCCTGCAGAGTCCCCTCCAGCCGCCCCCGGAAGTCCTCCACCAGCGTTCCCACGCGCCCCTCCAGCGCTTCCACCGCCGAGGACACTCCCGTCAGGCGTTCCTCGGCAGCGCCAGCCCGAGCCACGAAACCCGTCTCCCTCTTCTGCTCTGCCGCCTGCAGTTGCGCTATGGCCTGCTGGGCAGCCTGCTTGATGGATTCCACCTCCGCGTCCGCTGCCTCATGCATCACCTGCGCATGCTCCCGAAAGGCTTGCGCCAGTTGCTGGCCATATTCCTCTTGGGTAGCGTGGCTGAGGGAGGCCAGT
>Ga0326727_10025532_pt1 | contig 11068 bp, 9 predicted proteins | sample MB2enrmetagenome_FD_207643 | JGI IMG/M metagenome (GOLD analysis project Ga0326727, IMG submission 207643) | Lab enriched peat soil microbial communities from McLean, Ithaca, NY, United States - MB29MY | ecosystem: Environmental > Terrestrial > Soil > Wetlands > Peat | place: USA: New York... | reverse complement strand
ATGGGAAAAAAAATCTTATTTCTATCATGTTTAATTTGTATAATAATATGTAAAAATTTTCATTGCACTGTGTGACCTTTCACTGTATAACTTGTCACTATGTAAGTACAGCACTATAAATTCACTATGTACTATAATCATGGGAATCCTTTTGAGCCATATGTTCATCAGCCTTTGGCCGAAATCAAAAGAATCATGGTTCAGACAATGATCCTTGCCTTTTCCATTTGCCATTGCCCTTCCTTCGGAGAATTTTCTCTCCCCCTCTATTATAAGAAAGTCGGATTAGTTTGCATCTTTTTTTCATCCAAATTCGGATTTCCTTAACTTTATATTTCATTAGCTTTTAACAACTCGTTTTCAGCGGGGGTGTATACAAATGAAATTTGATCAATCCCGCATGCAGCCATATAAAAAGTATCTGTAATATTATTCTACCCGGTCATAATTGCTCCATGATTTTAATAAAAAATATACCCCTCCCGCTAAATCGGGAGAGGTATGGAAAAACAATTTGCATAACTACGTATATAAAATTCACCGGAAAATATTTATTATTTTTTCTTCGGCCTTTTTACAGGAGGAGGAGGGGGGCCCTGCACTACAATTACAGAGGGGGGTAAAAGGGTTGTGCTCTGTTGGGGTTGTAATGAAACATTATAATTTAAACTATATCTTCCTTTAAAATGGTGTATAGTCAATGGTTGCGTGCTGTTAGGATTAATTTCAATTGAGGTACTGTCAAAAGCTTTTTTCCACTTCTTTGTATCTTTAGAGTCTGGAATAAGGTACACGGCTGTATCAGAAGTATTCATAATATAAATGACATTTAAACCTGATACACTGTCGCACGACGGTGTAATAGAACTAGGTGTAATTTTTATTGTGTCTGTTTGTATACATTGCGCCCGCAACGGCAGCGTGAAGATTGACAATAAAATTAAAAAATATATTGTTCTTTTCATAGCATTACTCCTTATCTTGTTATTGTTTTATTAGATACCAATTGTGACCTTAACAATAATACTGCCTTCTTCCTCTTTCCTTCTAAAAGTAATATTATTTTCGATTTCAAACTAAAATTTTGCAGCTTATAAATACCATGCCGGATCGAAATTCTAAACATTCTTATTAGAAGTTTTCCCAATTCCCTAATTGATATTATTCTGTTTTTTCTTAACCTCCGTTATTAAATTCATAAACCTGTTATCCTTAATTAAATCATTGAGTTCAGAAGCATTCTCAATTTCATTGACGGAAATTCCTCCTTCTAAAGCTTTTTTTATCCAAGTAAGTGCTGTTTCTCTTTCTCTAAAAAATTTTTCGTATATCATTCCAATATTTAAATATGTTTGACTATTGGTTATTTGCAAATTCTTTAATTCATTTAACATAGATTTGGACTTATTCAAATCTCCGAGCATGGCATAACAAAAAGCCATTGATGATATAATGTCAGGATCTTTAGGATTTATCTGTAATTGCAGCTCTGCCAATGAAAGTGCATGTTTATTTGCATCAATAGATTTTTCTTTTTCATTCGGTATCAAGTAATAACATTCTGCCAGATAACCCCAAATCCTATAATCTTTACTGTTTAACACTACTACTTTTTCATACATACTTGCCGCCTGTTGATATTTTTTTTCATCAAAATAAATCATAGCTAAATTTGAATAAGCCACGTAATCTGGTTCAATTTTTAAAGATTTTTCCCACATTTTAACTGCATCATCCTTTTGTCCAAGCAAGTAATACATAGATGCAAGATTAAGATATCCGACATGATTAATTGGAGTTAATGTTATTACTTGTTGAAACTGTGCTGCAGCCTCCCGGTACCTTCCTTGACGGTAATAAAACCAGCCCAAATCGTTATAGGAGTACCAATATCCGGGTTTCACCGCAATTGCTTTTTGGTATGTAGCTTCTGCTTCACGGTTCATTCCCATATTAAGGAAAGCTTCTGCACGGCCATAGTATGCAGCGTAATTATTTGGGTCCACCTGCAGAACTTTTTGAAATTCATCTTTTGCATCATTGTTTTTTCCTGTTTCAAGATAAATATTACCCAAAATATTCCTGACAGAAGTCAATTTATTATTTATTTCAATTGCCCTGTTGCAATCATTAATTGCCTGTTCAATGTATTGTAATTCTTTTGTCTTTTTATATTTATATAAAAGTGCTGTACCTAAACCTGCATAGGCTCTGGCAAATGAACTGTCTAAGTTTATTGCTCTGTTAAACAATTCGATCGCGTTATCCAGGTTCTTCGCTTTATCGGAATTAACATAATTGCCGAGTCCTTCTAAATATAATTCATAAGCCTGGGCATTGCCGGTCTTTCCGGCAGTCAGATATTCAATATTTGCCGGCTTCAATTCAACATTCAGCATATCGGCAACTTTAATTATGGCTTCGTCCTGTATATAAGATGTGCTTGACAAGGGGTCATCAGTTTCACTTGTTGCTATCTGCCTTAAGTTTTTTGCATCCACAAGGTTAATATTTACCCTGTACCCCCTTGTCAATTTTTCAACGCTGCCTGAAATTACCAAATTAACGCCAAACTGGTTGTATGCTTCCTTTGCGCTTGTAATTTTGCTTGCCCGTACATCGGAAGCAGGTACAACCCATAATTTATCTGCAAATTGCTCTAAATCGGAAACTTTGTTTGTTAATGTTTCCATCAAGCCGTCAACGAATGCCTGGTCATCTGGGTTGTTGTCAACGTTTGTAAAAGGCAATACAACAATGTGTCTTTCACTGCTCAATGAACCGGTGCCAAACAAATTAAGTATATCCCCGCTCTTAAAAAGTAATATTAAAAATAGAAGGACAATCACAACTGGTACAATAATTATGCTTTTTCGGCTAAAGACGGATGAAGCGGCTTTTTCCTGTTTTAGTTTATTTATGTATTCCGCAGTGCTGACCGACGATTTTATCTGTTCAACCGGGATCCCGGTTTCCAAACTTTGTTTAATAGCCTTTAAATCTGCAAGAAGTTCATTGGCGTTTTGATACCTGTTTTCGGGCCGTTTCGAAAGAAGATTTTTCAGCACTTCGTCTACGTCCTTCGGAATGTCTTTATCAATCTCCGAAACAGGTGTTGGCTCTTCATTCAGTATGGAATAGATAATTGCCTGATCGTATTCGCCCCTGAACGGGGATTTGCCTGTTAGCATTTCGTAAAGGACTACACCCAGCGCCCAAAGGTCGGTACGCTGATCTATTTCATCGCCGCGGGTTTGTTCCGGTGACATATAATTTATCGTACCGATGGTTGTTCCCATTTGCGTCATCATTGATTGTCCCGCTAACTTTGCCAACCCGAAATCCATAATTTTTACAAGGTTTGATCCGGTCACTATTATGTTTTGGCTTTTGATGTCCCGGTGCACAATTCCATTTTGATGCGCTGATTTCAGTCCTTCGGCTATTTGGATTGTGTAATCAATCGCTTCCGGAACTTTAATCTTTCCTCCCGGTATTTTTTTGCTTAGTTCTTCGCCTTCAATAAATTCCATTACAATGTATGCGTCGTTTTCATGTTCGAGTGTTTCGTAAATGGTTGCAATGTTGGGATGGTTCAAAGCTGCGGCAGCTCGCGCTTCTATCAAAAATCTTTTTCGGTATTCCGTATTATGGGCAATGTGGCTGGCGAGCGCTTTAATCGCAACAAACCTGTTCAGCTTGGTATCGTATGCTTTGTAAACAATACCCATGCCGCCGGCGCCAAGAGTCTCTTTAATTTCAAAATGGGAAATTTTTCTCAATGTCATTTCTATTACAAATTAATTATCAGCAATGTTTGATCATCCATCTGCGGCACATTTTGTGAAAAGGTATTTACACCGTTAAAAATATTTTCAATTATTTGTTCAGGAGCTGATTGTCGGTGCGTTTCAATAATTTCCAAAAGGCGCCGTTCGCCGAAAAGTTCTTCTTGATTGTTTATTGCTTCAATTATTCCGTCGGAATAGATTATTAACATATCACCGGGGGAAATCTCAACTGTTTTTTCCATGAAATGATAATCGGGATATATCCCGATAGGTATATCTTCGGCTTTTAATATTTCAGTATTACCGTCCTTTCTTAAAAGAATGGGATTATTATGTCCTGCTGATATAAAAGCAAGCCGGGTTGCAGCCGTATTAAGTCTTGCATAAAAAATCGTTGCATACTTGTCCTCTTCGCTGTTCTCGCACATCGATATGTTAACATTACTCATGCAATCGGTAATATTTTTATCCATGATAGTTCGGGAACGGAGTACTCCCTGTATATTTGCCATTAGCAGCGCGGCGGGCATTCCCTTGCCGGATATATCGCCGATCCAAAACGCTGTTTCGCCGTCGCTTAAAGCAACTATATCGTAAAAATCACCGCCCACAATTTTTGCCGGTAGAGTTTTTCCGGTAATTAAAGCGCCGTTGATTTTAATTGGGGAACGCGGCAGAAGATTGTTCTGAATTTGTGCCGCTAGGTTCATTTCTTCCTGTAATTTTTCAAGAACCGATTCCTGTGCGTAAAGCCGAGCATTTTCAATTACTTGTGCCGATTGAGTTGCACAGATTGCCATAAGCCGCTTGTCGTCTCCGCTGAACGGCGCATTTATTTTATTAAATAATGTGATCACTCCTATCATCCTGGACTTAATTAACATCGGGACGCATAACAACGATTTAATTTGCGAATCCGGGTCATTCCCTATACTGAATCGTTTATCCTCAGCAAAATTATTTATTACAAGTGCCGTTTTGTTTTTCAACATCCAGCCCATCAACTGGTCGTCCAATTTGTACGGCAGAGAATCAATAACTGAATTTTTGGTTCTCAACATTGTCGTGAATTTTCCGGAATCATCGGCTTCTTCAAGAAGCATAATCACACCTTCTTCTACGTTCAGATATTTAATGCATTTTCTTACTATAAGGTGTTGAATCTCCTCGAAATTTCTCGCTGACGAAACCGCCACTGAAATATCGTTTAATATTGATAATTCCTGGATGGTTTTTTGAAGTCTTTCATTTTCATCGCGGAGTACCGATAAATTTGGGTTGTTTAACTCATTCATAATATTATTTTATTTTTTTAGCTAAAGTAAAAGTTTAATCAGCTATATAGAGAAGAATCAAAAAAAACAATAACCGGTCTAATTATTTACGGCTTCTTCCAGGGTGCCGTATATATTAAAAACTTTATTCATCTTGGTCACAACAAACAGCCATGAGTTAATGTCTGAGTTGCAAACAAGTTTCATATCGCCGCCGCAGGAGGTTGTTTTTTTTAAAGAAGCGACCAAACTTCCTAAGAAGGTTGAATCTATCGTCTTGCAAGCAAGGAGATTTATAATCAAATCCTTATTTCCATCATCTATATATTTAAATAAATAGTCCTTGAATAAAACTGCATTAGTTAAATTACAGTGCTGTCCGTAAAAAAATACAACCTTTTTACCCCTAACTTCCTGAATGCCGAAAAGATTATTGCTGTCTTTTGTTTTTGTAAGCGACGATAGTAAATTATTTGTCTTCCTGGTTTTTGTAAGGTCGTTGAAAAGTAAGTTGATTTGTTGTTTGGAAATATTCATCAATTCTATTTTTAATAATTCCGATCTTTCCAATGCAATTGCTGTGTGAGGGCGTCTGATATTTTGAAGAACATCTTCCAGCCCAAAAAACTCATCTTTTTTGATTTTTATTTTAATGAAATCATTTTTTTCATTCTCATTTTTTAATCCGATTAGTCCGTTAAGAACTAAGAATATACTATCGGAGATATCGTTGTATTTATAAAGAATTTCATCCTTTTGTAGTGTGAGGCCTTTAGACTGAATGTTTGAAAGTTTTGCTTCTAAGGAAGAAATATTTTTATTTTGTTTATCAATCATTTATATAATAGAATTTATTATACAAATTAGACTTTGTTCAGTCTCTTAAAATGAAACTTACTGCATGAGGGGGAACATTTTATACGATTAGGTCTGAACGCTCCTGCAAATTAAAGTAATAACAATGATTTGTCAAGCATTAATATCCGTAACAAATATTTATGTTAACTTCAGCAAGTTTCGGGGATGTGCTCTTATAATTAATGTTAATAATTTAATCTAATAGAAAAACCTGCTTGTAAACCTGATTTTCCCGCTCAACCTCCTTCTCCACTTCCCTATGAACTCCTTCAGGGCAGGCAGGGATTATCCCGGAGGGATTCCAATGGAAAAACCCGGCGGTATATCCGTTCCATTGGAAAAGGACTTACATCCTTAACGGTTTTTCCCAAAGGGATCACTATGTGACAAGACCGCCGCGTCCAACCCCGGATTAAGAAAATATTAAATAACATTATTTAACTTAAGCCGGTTATAACCATCGATACTCTTAAAGAAAAGCTCCCTTTTAAGAGCTTCGGTTTTTGTAGGGAAAGATTCGGAATAAAGTAGTATCCAAGGTCTACGGGATTTTGTATACCTGGATTTGCCAGAGTTATGGTATAGAAGTCTTTTATCTAAATCTGAAGATGAACCCTTATAATAAGTTCCATCTTTCAGGCTTTTAATAAGATAAGTATAAAACATTTGCGGAGACAGGGATTCTCCCGGAGGGATTCCAATGGAAGAACCCCGGAAAGATTATGTAATTTTTTGATTTTTTAACCAATTATACCCGTCAATAGATTTAAAGAATAGCTCACGATCAATACCTTCTTGTTTTGTTGGAAACGATTCGAAGTAATGAATTATCCAAGGTCTATGAGCTTTTGAATAAGGGGACTTCCCTGAATTATGAGTATCTAATCTTTTATTTATATCAGAAGTAGACCCATCATAATATTTACCATCCATGAGACTTTTTAATATATAAGTATAATACATTTGCGGAGAGATATGGATTCCTACATAATAGTCCCTTCGGGAGAACCCGGCGGCAAAGCCGTTCCTTTGGAAAAGGACTTACATCCTTAACGGTTTTTCCCAAAGGGATCACTATGTGACAAGACCGCCGCTTCCAACCCGGGATTAAGAAAATATTAAATAACATTATTTAACTTAAGCCGGTTATAACCATCGATACTCTTAAAGAAAAGCTCCCTTTTAAGAGCTTCGGTTTTTGTAGGGAAAGATTCGGAATAATGTAGTATCCAAGGTCTACGGGATTTTGTATACCTGGAATTGCCAGAGTTATGGTATAGAAGTCTTTTATCTAAATCTGAACCCTTATAATAAGTTCCATCTTTCAGGCTTTTGATAAGATAAGTATAAAACATTTGCGGAGAGACAGGGATTCGAACCCCGGAAGGACTTACATCCTTAACGGTTTTCAAGACCGCCGCATTCAACCACTCTGCCATCTCTCCAAAAAATTAAGCTAACTTAAATAGCCGTATTTTTTTTGAATTATAAATATATAAATACTTTTTCTTTTGACAAAGGTCTATATTATCTGAAATTCTATTAAATTAGTACTATGATTTTCGTTCTTATCTATTCCTGAATTTGCCCGTGTTTATTCAACTATATTTTCACTCTTTTAAGGATTAAAAAAATATATGGATGATTTAGAACGCTTTAAATTATTTGCAGAACATTTGGCTTATGCCAGCGGGGCGCTAATCAGTAGTTATTTCAGGACTCCTATATCCATAGATTCAAAAGAAGATTCTTCTCCGGTAACTATTGCAGATAAAAAAGCAGAAGAATTAATGAGGGAAGAAATTATGGCTGAATTCCCGGATCACGGGATTCTGGGCGAAGAGTTCGGCGAGCATAACCCTGATGCCGAATATAAATGGATTTTAGATCCAATCGACGGAACCAAAAGTTTTATCTGCGGAACCGTAACTTTTGGAACTTTAATCGCCTTGGTAAAAAATGGGCAGCCGGTCCTTGGCGCTATAAATCAGCCTATACTGGGTGAATTCCTTATAGGTGATAATATTACCTGCACTCTTAACGGTTTTGATACTAAGGTTAGAAATTGTGAAAAATTATCCGATGCCGTATTGCTTACTACTGATCATTTGAATATAAAAAAATATCAGGATATAAATAAATTTAATTCTTTGCTGGATAAAGTAAAACTGTATAGGAATTGGGGGGATTGTTACGGCTATTATCTTGTGGCTACCGGCTATGCGGATATTATGATCGATCCGGTTATGAATATCTGGGACTTCATGGCTTTGATACCTGTTATCAAAGGCGCCGGCGGAGTTATAACGGATTACAAAGGCGGCGATCCCGTAAAAGGCAAAAGCATTATTGCTTCTGTTCCCGGGTTGCACAATGAAGTAATAAAGATATTAAATTGATTATTTTCAAATTGGCTAAAATTTCCCGGATAAAAATATCACTATAGTCAGAATAGAAGAAGTGGTTACCCACAATTTCTGCTTCTTTGTATTAAATACTAAAATCAGGGTGGCAACCCAAAGTAAAAATAATAAAATAGAACCGCTTGAAAATAGCTCATCCACCGGCGCAATCTTTGTCCCGCCTATCATCCCGATTTCACAGCCCTTCTTTACCGGGCTGAATATCCACGTAAAAGAGAAAATTGAAATAAGTGTGAAGATAGTATACATTTTGATTTTTGGGCGGTCTTTAAATATTTCTAAGCTGGTTCTTAAAGCTAATATTAATCCGGCAAACAGAGTTATTTGTGATGGGACTTGGCCGAGAAATAAGAGTGTTACATCTGATGCCTGCGGAACTAATACGGTATTGCCATGGTCGTATAATTTTACACGGTACTCAACTTTGCTAAGGGGGGAGTGATGGGGAATTGTACCGGATAATATATCGTCTGAAGATGTAAGTTTAACCTGTTTCCATGAAGCGGTATCCTGCTTATCACGCCATTCCAGTTCTCCGGATAAATCTTTGGTTTCGGCTGCAAGCCAAACAGTATAATCGCCTTTGCCCCGGAAGATTCTGTCAAAGCTGAAAGAGACTTCTGTGAATTTTAAGGTTATTGTGCCGTTTACAGGATACTCAGACGAATTTGTCTGTCGTATATAGCCTGCCAGGAATATAATTATTACGGCGGCCGACCAGAGTATTATGGATTGTTTCAATATTGTATCAATAATTAATTAATGTAACATGCCGGATCGGTTTATTGTTTAAAATGGTGTATTTTTAATATAAGTAAAAATTGAATAAAATAGTTTTATATTTTTGTATAAATTTTTTGTAATGTGATTGTAACCGCTGCAAAAATAAAAAAAATATTATATGTTCACGTTAAATTAATTAGAAAAAATGCAGCAGTGGTATGTATAAAGGATTAAAGATTTTTGATACTCCGGTAACTTTGGCTCAAAACCTTTCAAATGAACTGCAGTCTTTGATTAACACTTCAAACGACAATTTTTTTCTGGCTGTTTCCGGCGGAAGTACTCCTTTGGTAGTTTTTAACAATATGGCTGATCCTTCTTATAAGGATAACTTGAGCTGGGAAAAAGTACATTTCTTTTGGTGCGATGAAAGATGCGTTAACGCTGAAGACTCCGAAAGTAACTTCGGCTCTGCAAGAAAAATGCTCTTCGATAAGATTTCTATTCCGGGTGAAAATATTCATTATATTCATGGTGAGGCTAATCCGGTTGAGGAAGTTGTAAGATATTCTAATGAAATAGAAAAATTTGTCCCTTCGGCTGGAACTAATTTGCCCCGTTTAGACTGGGTTTGGCTGGGGCTGGGGGAGGATGGCCATACTTCTTCACTCTTTCCCGGGGAAAAATTATTGTTTATTTACTCAAATATTGCAGGTGTAGCAAAACATCCTGTATCCGGGCAAAAAAGAATATCTTTAACCGCTGATATCCTTTGCAATGCTGCAAGAATTACATTCGTTGTTACCGGTAAGGGGAAATCGAAAGTTCTGTCTGAAATATTAAAAGACTTGCCGTGCAGCAAAAATTACCCCGCCGGTGAAATAAAAGCTCATAGTAAAAATTTAGATTGGATGGTTGATAAAGAGGCAGCTTTTTATTTATAATTTATTATTGCAATATTTACTTAAGCTTTGTTATTATTTTTTGCTAAAGTATGTATTGGGAATAAAATGCTGCATAATCCAAAATTATATGAGATAAATACAAGGGTATGGATAAAACAATTTGAAAAGGGAACAACTCTTTCTAAAATACCTCCTTCTGTGTTTGATAACCTTTCTGAAATCGGAATTGATATACTCTGGCCCTTGGGAATTTGGCAGACTTCTCCGCGGTTGATTGAGCAATGCTGCTTTAGCCCGGAACTTACTTTTGCTTATAGTAAAAGTTTAAAGGATTGGAAAAAAGAAGATGTTATAGGATCTCCGTTTGCTATTGATGATTATGATGTTAACCCTGTTCTTGGGAATTTAGAAGAACTTAAGGCGCTTCATGATACTCTTAATAAAAAAGGGATAAAACTTATACTGGATTTTGTTCCTAATCATTTCAGCGCAGCATCAAGATTGATTAAAACAAATCCCGGAATATTCCTTCCGGCCGACGATGAACTTTTTGTAAAAGATCCGTATACTTTCTTTAAAACGTATGATTGTAATAACAGGGTGTTTTGTCATGGCAGGGACCCCCTTTTCCCCGCATGGACTGATACGATCCAGGTGAATTATTTTAGCCCGGAAGCCAGGGAATTTATGATTAACAGGCTCTTAATGCTTACGGAAGTATGTGACGGTGTCCGCTGCGATATGGCAATGCTCCAATTGAATAATGTATTTCAAAATACTTGGATTGGAGTTTTGAGCAGGTGTAATCTGGGGAAGCCCGGTGAAGAATTCTGGAAAATCGCTATAGAAAGTGTAAAACATAAAAGGCCGGATTTTATATTTGTTGCGGAAGCCTACTGGAACTTAGAGTGGGAATTGCAGCAGCTTGGTTTCGATTTTACATATGATAAGAAATTAACCGATAGATTGTCTTCGGGCAAAATTCAGTCAGTTAAAGGGCATCTTAATGCTGATAAAGAATTTCAAAATAAATCTGTGAGATTTTTAGAAAATCATGATGAATCCAGGGCAATTATAAAACTTGGAAGAAAACA
>Ga0326727_10025531_pt1 | contig 11068 bp, 8 predicted proteins | sample MB2enrmetagenome_FD_207643 | JGI IMG/M metagenome (GOLD analysis project Ga0326727, IMG submission 207643) | Lab enriched peat soil microbial communities from McLean, Ithaca, NY, United States - MB29MY | ecosystem: Environmental > Terrestrial > Soil > Wetlands > Peat | place: USA: New York... | reverse complement strand
AATGAAGCTGCGGTCGATTTTCAGGCATTGCACCGGAAACTGCTTCAAGGTGGCGAGTGACGAATAGCCGGTCCCGAAATCGTCGATGGAGAGTGTAATGCCCATATCGCGTAGTTTATGGAGCAACAGAATGGCTTCCTGGGGGTTGTAGACGATGGCGCTTTCCGTGATTTCCAGTTCGAGATGGGCGGGGGGCAGCCCACTGACGACAAGTGCCGTTTCGATGGTTTCCACCAGCTCTTCGCACGAAAATTGTCGTGCGGACAGGTTCACCGACACGCGTTCGAAATGGTAGCCGGCGTCTAGCCAGGCCCGGGCCTGCAGACAGGCGGTTTCAAGGACCCAGTTGCCGATGGAGACGATCATGCCACTTTGCTCTGCCAGTGGAATAAAGGTATCCGGCGCAATCAGCCCCTGTACCGGATGGCGCCAGCGCAGCAGCGCCTCGGCGCCGATGACGCGTTCCGATTCGATGCAGATCTGGGGCTGATAATAAAGTTCGAACTCATTGCGTTCGAGCGCCCGGTGCAAGCTGTTTTCCAGATGCAGCTTTTCCAGCGCCTGGCTATTCATCTCTTTTGAGAAAAACTGAAAAAGATTGCGACCGCGTTCTTTCGCACGGTACATCGCGATATCCGCATTCTTCAGGAGGGTCGCGGCGTCCTCGCCATCGGAAGGGTAGCAGGCGATACCGATGCTGGCGGTGACGAACATCTCCTGATTGTCCAGCGTGACCGGCGCGGCAATGCCCGCGATCAACCGCCATGCGATATCGCCCACGATCGAGGGTGAGGTTACATTGTCCAGCAGGACGACGAATTCATCCCCGCCCAGGCGTGCCGCGACGTCGTCGTGCCGAAGAAAGTGGCGCATGCGCTGGGCCATCGTGATCAGCAAGCGGTCGCCAATGTCGTGCCCCAGCGTGTCGTTGACCTGCTTGAAGCGATCGAGATCGATAAACAGCAGACAAAGCTGTCGCCCATCCTGACTCGCCTGGGCGATACGCAGGGTCAGCAGGTTCATCAGACTGCTACGGTTGAGAAGTCCGGTCAGACTGTCGTGATCGGCAAGAAATTTCAGCTGGTTCTCGGTGTCTTTGCGATCGGTGTAATCGGTGAAGACGCCAACATAATTCGTGATGTCGCCGTTATGGTCGCGCACGGCCGATATCGAGATCCAGACGGGATACCAGGCTCCGCTGCGGCGCCGGTCGTAGGTTTCACCTTGCCAGTGCCCCTCTTTCAGCAGGCTTTCCATCATCTGGCGGTTGTTTTCCAATTCGGCGACCTGGCCTGTGAACATGCGTGACAGTCTGCCGACCGCTCGTTCTTCCGTATAGCCCGTGATACGGGTGAATGAAGGATTGACCGCGACAATGCGGTAATCGGCGTCAGTGATCATGATGCCTTCATTGGCCGACTCGAAAACCGTATTCGCAAGCCGACTCTGCCGCTTTGACTCAAATTGATGACTGACATCGACGACTGTGCCCATCATGGCGCGCTGACCGTTGAACTCGACCGTGCTGCCATGGGTTTCCAGCCACACATATTCTCCGCATCGCTTGCGGGCCCTGCAGACAAAGCGGCGTTTAGAAGACTGACACGCTTGTTGGAGCCGGTGTTGCTCTTCGAGCAACGGGACATCATCCGGGTGGGTCATCTCGGTGACATCCAGTCCGACAAGCTCGGAAGGATCTTCGAATCCCAGCATGTGCGCCAGCGCCTGATTGCTGAATCTGATTTTGCAGTGATGAATGATGTAGAGGCCGACCAGGGACTGCTCGAAGAAAGTTTGCAGGCTGTGCTTTGAGTGCGAAGACAAGCGAAGGTTGGCCTTCGCTTCGCGTAGAGGCCATACGATCGGCCAGATCAACCTGCGCACGACCGCTACAGGAAACCGGATAAGCCTTTGCATGCACGGACTCCGAATAAGATGAAAAAACCGGCCAGAGGCGGGCTTAACGGAATATCAGGAGACCTGGGATGAGGTGCTTCTTGGTTTTATTATCCTTTCCTGAATGCATGCAGGAAGGTTAAATGCAATATGCATGAAATTTTACATCAAAGTGAACAGTATAAATACGTAGTGTCTAGGTTCAGTCCGTGCTCATTGCAACCAGATCGGTCGTCACGGCCGATTTTGACTTCAATTCGTTGCACTGATTGCAAAACCAGCTGGATGCGCCACATGCCGCAATGCGCTCAAGTTCGGCACCGCAGTCAGCGCAGACGCCGCGCAGGCGAAAACGCGTCTGGCAAGTGGCGCAATGCCAGTGCTTGCCACGCGATTCGAGAAGCGTACCGTCGGTCGGGCAATGTCGTTCCATGGTGTTTCCTGGTGAGAGAAGGTTCATGCGTATTCTATCGAGGTTGAGCCGGTCTGTTGTTATATTGCAATATATGGTTATATTTTATACGGACTGCGTCTTATGCCGACTGCGCTGATTGCCGACGATGAACCCCTGCTGGCCGAAGATTTGCGTCGACGACTGCAGGCTGTGTGGCCGGCTTTGCAAGTGATTGCGGTTGTCGGCAACGGCGTTGATGCATTGGCCGGGATGAACCGGTCGAAGCCGGATTTCGCCTTTCTCGATATTCGCATGCCGGGGCTGGATGGACTGCAGGTGGCTGCGGCAGCGGGGCCGTGCCGTGTGGTGTTCGTGACGGCATACGATGAATACGCGCTGGCCGCATTCGAAGCCGCGGCAGTCGATTATCTGCTTAAACCGGTGAGTGATCTGCGTCTGGCGCAATGTGTCGGACGATTGCAGCGCGACGCCGAGACCCGCATTGATCTTGAGGCGTTGGCTCGCACTTTGGCGCCTCGGTCCCCCGAGGCGTTGAGTTGGCTGCCCGTGGGGCTGGGCGCGACGACACGACTGGTTTCGATCGATGAAGTACTGTATTTCCGTTCCAGCGACAAATATACCGAAGTCGTCACCGCGCACGAGCGCCACTTGATCCGCACCCCGCTCAAAGCCTTGCTGCCTCAACTCCCCTCCGGGCGCTTTGCCCAGATTCATCGCGGTGTGATTGTCAGTCTGGCTGCCGTGGCGAATATCGAGCGCGACCTGCTGGGGCGCGCCATGCTGCACTTGCGCGACCGGCAAGAAGTGCTGCCGGTCAGCCGGGGATATGCCGCCCGGTTTCATCCGCTGTAACCGCTGGATGTTTATTGCAGAAACGTGGTGACGCCGATGACAGGCGTTCAGAAGCGCCTGGGCTCGCTATTCGGGCCATTCATCGCCCAAGATCGCCATTCGTCGCAAAGTTCTGAGGCTGTCCTTGCCCGGGTTTACCTTTGTGATATCTGAAATCATACGGAAGCCAATATGCAGCCGATCTCGCTCAGGAACGTCAGCAAGACCTATCCCCTGGATGCTGTGGATGTCCCCGCGCTGACCGACATCGATCTCGACATTCACCCCGATCGTTTCACCGTGCTTGCCGGTCCGTCGGGTAGCGGCAAGACCACCTTGCTTAATCTGATCGGCTGTATCGACCGCCCCGATACGGGCGAACTGATCGTGGCCGGGCAACGAGTGGGACTGCTCGACGACGATGCCCTGTCGGACTTCAGGGCGCGGCATATCGGCTTCATTTTTCAGAATTTCAATCTGCTTCCGGTGTTGACCGCCTATGAAAACGTCGAATACCCGCTGCTACTGGCGAAGACCGCCCCTGTTCTGCGCCGCCAGCGGGTGAGTGCCTTGCTCGAAGCGGTCGGGCTGAGTGACAAGGCGCGGCACTTGCCGGGTCAGCTCTCTGGCGGCCAGCGCCAGCGCGTGGCGATTGCGCGTGCGCTTGCGACCTCTCCTCAACTGGTGCTGGCGGATGAGCCGACCGCCAATCTCGATAGCCATACCGGCGCGGAAATCATCGAACTGATGCGGTCCATGCAGCGCGAGCACAAGGTATCGTTCGTGTTCTCCTCGCACGACCCCAGGGTTCTGGCCGAAGCCGACGACGCCGTGATGATCCGCGACGGCCGTATCGTTGGCGTCGAACACCGCCTGCAAGGAGACCGGACATGAAGACCTTATCGCTCGCGTTGCGCAATCTGCTGCGCAATCGTCGCCGTTCACTGACCACCCTGCTGGCGATGGTGGTCGGCGCCGTGTCCATCCTGCTGTTCGGCGGTTATGTCATGACCGTCAAATATGGTTTGCAGACCGACTATGTAGAGCAGAGCGGTCATTTGCAGATTCAGCATCGTGATTATTTTTTGTATGGCAGCGGCAATCCGGCAGCCTACGGCATCGCCGACTATCAGCGCGTCATCGATACCCTGCGGCGTGACCCTGTGCTCGCCCCCATGCTGACGGTGGTGACGCCGACCTTGTCGCTCGATGGGATTGCCGGCAACTTTGCCGCAGGGGTTTCGCGCACCTTTGTCGGTTCCGGGGTGGTGGTGGTTGACCAGCTACGCATGCGTCAGTGGAATGACTACGGCTTCACGATGAGTCCGCGTCGCCTGGCGCTGGAGGGAACGCCGGTGGATTCCGCGGTGATCGGGACCGGGGTGGCGCGTGTGCTGCAGTTGTGCGAGCCGCTGAAAGTGGCGAACTGCGCAACGCCCCGCGCCCAATCACAGGCAGGGGCCGCCGCGCCTGCCGATGTTGTGGCGCTGTCTTCGCTGGAAGCGCCCGCCAGGACCGCGGCGACGGGCGCGCATATCGAATTGCTGGCGGCCAACGTTCACGGCGCGCCGAACGTCGCTGAACTGCATGTCGTGAAAGCGGAAAGCCAGGGCATCAAAGAGTACGACGATCTTTATGTCGGGATGCATCTGGCACAGGCGCAGCGTCTGATCTACGGCACCGAACGACCGCAGGTGACGGCCGTGGTGCTGCAGCTCCGGCATACCCGCCAGATCCCGGCAGCGACCGCACGGATCGGACAGTTGCTGCAGACCGCCTTGCGCGATCTGCCGCTCGAAGTGCACGACTACGCCACACTTAATCCGTCCTACGGGCAGATTATCGGCATGTTCTCCGCCATTTTTGGCTTTATCTCGGTCCTGATCGGCACCATCGTGCTGTTTACCGTCAGTAATACCATGACCATGGCCGTGGTAGAACGCACCGTCGAAATCGGTACCCTGCGCGCCATGGGCATGCGCCGTTCCGGCATTCGACGTCTGTTTATCTGCGAGGGATTGCTGCTGGGCGTATTGGGGGCGCTGGTGGGAGTGTGCGTCGCGCTGGCGTTGGCCTGGTGCGTCAACCACTCCGGCTTGAGCTGGCTGCCTCCCGGCAATACCAACCGGGTGCCGCTGGCGGTGCGCGTCTGGGGCGAAACCTCCATGATCGTGACCACCAGTGTCCTGCTGGTGCTGGTTTCGGTGCTTTCCGCATGGTTCCCCGCCCGGCGCGCAGCGCGGCTGAATATCGTCGACGCGCTGCGTCATGTGTGATGTGCATTGTACGTAGGTAGGGGTTGCTGCGTAGGTTGGGGTTGTTGCGTAGGTTGGGGTAAGCCGCAGGCGCACCCCAACACAAATACCGTAAATTCCGGAACCATCAAAAATGAAACAATGGACGTTTTTTTCGCTGGCGACGCTGCTGCTGACCTGTTCTGCCCTGGCGCAGGCTGTACCCGACGCGCAGGATATTCTGGCCGCCAGCGATGCCATCCGTAATCCGGGGCGCGGTTTCAGCGAAACGGTCACGCTGATCGAGTACCGTGACGGGCGGCAGGTCGACAGAAATACGCTGACCGTGTATTCCAGCGCCGCACCGTCCGGCGGGCAGTTTCGCACGCTGGTGCGCTTCGATGCGCCCGCCCGCGATGTCAATAAGCTGCTGCTGAAAAACGGCAACGATTTGTGGTTTTTCGATCCGTCGAGCAAGGCCAGCGTGCGCATTTCGCCGCAGCAGCGTCTGCTGGGGCAGGCCGCCAATGGCGACGTGCTGACCGTGAATCTGGCGCGCGACTATCAGGCCAGACTTGTAGGCGAAGAGGATATCTCCGATGGCGAACGCCAACTGCGCCATTGCTACAAATTGTCGCTGGCGGCCACCGCGCCGGATGTGACGTATTTCTCCATCGATATGTGGATTGAGCGATCGACCGGTCGCCCGTATAAGGCCCGCTTCTATGCCGAGAGCGGGCACCTGCTGAAAACCGCGTATTACCGCCACTATCAGTCGGTGCTTGGTGCCGAACGTCCTGTTGAAACGGTGATCATCGATGGACTCGATCCGCAATGGGTTACGGTGATGCGCGACAGTCGGCAGGCCTGGCGCGACGTGCCCGAGGCCTGGCTGCAACGTGACTATCTGCCGCATTTCCGGCCGCAATGATCATGCGCTATCCAGGGTGGTGCGTGCTGGTCTTCATGGCGGGGTCGGCGTGGGCAGGCAGCCCGGATGCACTGGATCTGGCCGATCTGCCTGGCGACACACCCGCTGCGGTGCGGGACTGGAATGCCTTTGTCGAAGGTGCGGCTCAGCGATGGCAGCCGGTTGACGGCGGCGCGGCGCGGCAGGGGCAGCGCCTTTCGGTCGATCTGAATGTCGACCATGCTTTCGCGCCGGAGTGGCGTGCCGTTTTTGCCGACCGGCTGGATATCGACTGGCGCAATCGCCTGTCTGGCGACAGCGAGGTGAATACCCTTAAGGAGCTCTACGTCAGCAATGCGCCGCAATCGGATGAAGTGTTCGATCTGGGACGCATCAATGTGCGAAACGGTGTGGCCTCAGGCTATAACCCGACCGATCTGTTTCGCCGCGATGCGTTGCGCTCGGTGGTGTCGCCTGATCCGGACAGTCTGCGGGACAACCGGCTTGGCACGGTCATGTTGCGCGCGCAGCGGCTTTGGGATCGCGGCTCGCTGACGGCGATCGTGGCGCCGCGCCTGACCGATGCCCCGAGCGACAACGCCTGGAGCCCGGACCTGGGCGCGACCAACCGGCAAACGCGCTGGCAACTGGCCGCGACCCGGCAGTTTGCGCCAGGGCTCAGTCCCCAATGGTTATTGTCCGGCGGCGATGGTGAATCGCCGCAGGCGGGGGCGAATCTGACCGGGGTCGTCAACGATGCAACCGTCGTCTATCTCGAATGGTCGGGCGGACGCAGCGGAGCGTTGACTGATCCGGATGCGCAGGGTTTCCATTCGCGACTGGCCAGCGGCGCGACCTATACCTTTCCCGACAAATTGTCGTTGACTGCCGAATACGAATACAACGGCGCGGCGCCGGATCGAAACGGATGGAATGCCCTGCGCAACGGCAGCCCTGTGCAGTATGGGCAATACCGCGAACTCACCGCGGATCGGCAAGACCTGCCGACGCGTGATGCGCTGTTTCTCTATGCCTCATGGCAAGACTGCGCGATGCTGCACCTCGATCTGACCCTGCTCGAACATGTCGACCTGGTCGATCACAGCCGCCTGACCTGGCTGGAGGCGCGTTATCACTGGAGCCGTGTCGATCTTGCCTTGCAATGGCAGTTGAATAGCGGCGCGGCCAACAGCGATTTCGGCGCCGCGCCACAACGGCGGGTGGCGCAGATCGTGATGCGGGGATATCTGTAATGAATGTGTTCAATGACGCGGCAAAACGCCAGTCTCTTGTCCGGATGGTGGTCTTGCGCCTGGCGCTGTTTTGTCTGATCGGCGTATTCATGAGCCTGCTCGACGAGCATGGCGGCGTCTGGGAAAACGTCCTGATTTCCCTCTGTATCGGTTGCTCGACCTGGGTCGGCTTTTTGCTGTTTCTCAAGGGACGGTCGCTGGGGCTGGCATCCCCGCGGCAATGGGCCGTCATCCTGGCCGGGATTGTGGTCGGATTCAAGCTGGCGGCGCTGGCGGGCGCCGACGATGTGCTGCACCAGATCATCAATGAGCCGCAACAACGCTGGCCCTTGCTGCTGGTGTGTATGGCGGTGTCCCTGACGGTTATTTCGCTACTGACGTTTTCACGCCGCGCCGCGGACTATCGCGCGGCGTTGGCCGTCGAACAGCAACGTCTCGTCGAAGCGCGTCAGGCCGAAACGGCGGCGCGGCTGGCGCTGTTGCAAGCGCAGATCGAACCGCATTTTCTATTTAACACGCTGGCCAACGTACAAAGCCTGATCGACACCGATGGCCAGACCGCCAAATTGATGCTGGATCACCTGAACGGTTATCTGCGTGCCAGTCTGGCGCGCACCCGCAAGCCGGACTCCACGCTGGCGGATGAGCTGGATCTGATCGAACACTTGCTTTTCATTGCCTCGATACGGCTCGGGGCTCGCCTTCGATACCGCATTGATGTCGATGCGCCGCTACGTGGCGCGAAGCTTCCGCCCCTGCTGCTGCAGCCGCTGGTGGAAAATGCCTTGCGTCACGGAATTGAACCCGCGCTGGCGGGAGGCGAGATCGTGGTGAGTGCCGCAAGTGCCGGGGAGGTGCTGGAACTCACGGTGTCGGATAACGGTGTGGGGATGAGCGGGACGGGTGGGGCAGGGGTCGGGCTCGCCAACGTCCGTGCCCGGCTGCATAGCCTGTTTGGCGACAAGGGGCGGCTGGTTTTGTCCCCGCTTACACCCTCCGGCGTTGTGGCCCGCTTGCAACTACCGTTGCGCAAATGACGAATGATGTGAAATAAATGGAAATTACAAATCCTTATGATGCATTGGTGCGTTTGCCTCAAAGGTCGAGCGGAATCAGGATGGGCGCCGAGGGTTATTTGCCCGCACGCTGACATAATAGTCGTAATTGATTGATATCAAACAAAAGCCTGCCCGGTATCGCCCGGCAGGCTTTTGTGTTGGTCTTGCCGACGGCCAGAGAAAATGACGGGTGTCGACTGCATGGCAATGACAAAGAAATATTTGCCATAATTTTTATTTATATATCAAATCTTTCTGTTATTGCAAACATTGAGTGCGTATGTTATATGGTTTGCGAAAGATAATTAAAACGAATGCTTAATAACAAACCCTGACTCAATGTGCAACATGGAAAGAAAGATCGATCAATGCAGTCATTGCGAGTGAAGTTGATTGTTTTTGTGGCCATCCTGATGGCCATTGTCAGTCTGGTGATCGCCGCACTGGTCTACGGCCAGATGAGAAGCGGCATGATCGATGGCGTCGATCACGAACTATCCGGCACCGCGCACGGTTACAGCACCTTTGTGCATAACTGGTACGACGATAAAGTGCATACGGTTATCGCGGGCAATCCGCTGGTCGATAATCCCGATCCAATACCGACGCTGGCACGACTCAACGACGGTGGCGGATTCGCGCTGGCCTATATTGGCTACGCCGATCACCACATTCTCTATTCCGATCGTCACCCGCAGCGCCCTGGCTACGATCCGGCTGCGCGCCCCTGGTACAAGATGGCGGTCGCGATGGGCAAACCGGGTGTGACCGCGCCGTATACCGACTTCGATAACGGCAAACTCTGCGTGACCTTCGTCTCGCCGGTCTATGCCGGCGGCACACTCAAGGCGGTGGTCGGGGGCGATATCTTCATCGACGACCTGGTCAAAACCGTGCTGTCGGTCAAGCTTCGCGGCGATGGCTACGCTTTCCTTGTGGATACCAACGGTAATGTCATTGCCCACCCGGACGCGAAACTCACGCTCAAGCCTCTGGCCAGTGTGGCGCCGGATCTGACGGCGGATCGTCTGGCTTCCGCTGCCTCCAGCGGTGAAACGCAAGAGGTTCAGGTCGACGGCCAGCAGAAGTTTGTGCAGTTGGTGCCGGTTGAAGGCACCAACTGGTATCTGGGGGTGGCAATGGATACCTCGGTGGTGTCCGGTCCGATGACCAAGGTGCTGCTGTCTATCGTGGCGACCGTACTGGTGGCGTTGATCGTGCTGGTGCCGATTGCCAGCATGGTTCTGGCCAGCATGCTGGGTGGACTGAAACGCATGAATCAGGCCATGCGTGAAATTGCCCAGGGGCAGGGGGATCTGACGCGGCGTATCGAGGTTTCCGGAAACGACGAAATCGCCCAGACCGCCATGGCATTCAATACTTTCGTCGAGCACCTGCAAGGCATGTTCACCAGCCTGCGCGGTGAGGCCGAGCGGGTGATCGAAGGGGTCCGTACCGCGGGGGCGACCGTGCGGAAGGTCGCAGAAGACTCGCGAGACATTTCCGATGTGTCCAGTTCCAATGCGGCGACGCTTGAGCAGATTACCGTCAGCATTTCGCATATCGCCGAAGCGGCGCGCGATGCCGATAAGCTGGTCAGCGAGACGGGCCATGTATCGACGGAAAGCGCTGCCGACATGGAGAAAATCTCGCGGGAAATGGGGCGCACGGTCGATGCGATCAAGGGGCTGTCCGGCATGCTGTCCACGCTGGACAATCGTTCGCAGCAGATCAGCGGCATCACCAGCGTGATCAAGGATATTGCCGACCAGACCAACTTGCTGGCGCTCAATGCCGCGATCGAAGCCGCGCGTGCGGGTGAAATGGGGCGCGGCTTTGCCGTGGTGGCCGACGAAGTGCGCAAGCTGGCCGAACGAACCGCGCAAGCGACGCTGCAGATCACCGGCATGGTCAATACCATTCGCGAAGAAACCAGCCAGGCGGTGACCAATATGCAGCGGACGGTCAACTCGGTGGATGGCGGCGTCGGACTGACCCAGAGCGCGGTTGAGCGAATCGCCGAGATTCAGGCGGCGATGCAGAACGTGGTCGCCAAGATGAACGAAATTACGCTGTCCACCAGCGAGCAGCATAACGCCACCACCGTGATCGCCCAGAGTACCGAGCGCATCAACGGCCGCATCATCGAAAGCGATGGTCAGTTGCAAAGCGTCGATCAAACGCTGCTGCAGCTGAATACGGCGGCGTCCAATATGCGCGAGATGTTCTCGCGCTTCAGGGTCTGATCCGCAAGACCCAGACCTGAACACGATCCAAAAAAACGGCGCCCCATCCGGGGCGCCGTTCACGAGATGCACTTGATCGTCGATTAAGCGCGCAGTCGGGCCGCGATGTCGGCAACGCGCTTCCCGTACTTCACCGCAGTATCCAGATCGCCTTGCGGAATCACATCGGCGCCGCCATCGGACGGGCTTTGCACCAGCAGGCCGACCGACCCTCCCAGGCTGTTG
>Ga0326727_10025530_pt1 | contig 11068 bp, 6 predicted proteins | sample MB2enrmetagenome_FD_207643 | JGI IMG/M metagenome (GOLD analysis project Ga0326727, IMG submission 207643) | Lab enriched peat soil microbial communities from McLean, Ithaca, NY, United States - MB29MY | ecosystem: Environmental > Terrestrial > Soil > Wetlands > Peat | place: USA: New York... | reverse complement strand
AAAGACTGACGTTTGCCGAAAAGACGGGCTATGCCTTCGGCGATGCGGCCTCCAATCTGTTTTGGATGACCTTCATCTATTTTCAAAGCAAGTTTTATACCGACGTCTTCTTCTATACTCCCGATGCCGCGTTGGAGCGCACGCTGCTGGAGAAGCTCACAGCGCTGCTCCTGCTGACGCGCATTTTCGATATGGGATTTGACTTATTCATGGGCGTGATGGGAGACAGGACCCGGACGCGATGGGGCAAATTCCGTCCCTACCTGCTTTGGTTCGCCATACCCTTCGGCATCATCAGCTTTCTCACTTTTACCACTCCCGCTTTCAGCCCGAATGGAAAGCTGATCTACGCATACATCACGCTGTGCCTGATGATGATGGTCTACTCCGCAATCAATATCCCGTATTCCGCATTGATGGGCGTGATATCGCCCGATTCGCAGGAGCGCACCAGCGTGGCGTCGTACCGTTTTGCGTTCGCATTTGCGGCCGGCTTGGTCGTCCAGTATTCCACGCTCTACCTCGTAGACTACTTCGGGCACGTCAGGCAGGGGATGAGCGGAATGGCGCTGGCTACGGCCGAGGCCCATGGCTATCAACTGACGATGGGCATCTATGCCGTTGCGGCTACCGCGCTCTTCTTCCTCACCTTCGCGCTGACCAAGGAACGCATACAGTCGGCCCCGCAGAAAACCTCTCTGGGGCGGGACTTATCCGATTTGGTAACCAATGTGCCGTGGCTGATCCTCTTCTTTACCGGAACGCTGACCGTCTGCGCGGTTGCCATCCGCAGCGGCGCCATCCTATATTACTTCCAGTATTACGTGGGCAATGAGAAACTGGCCGCCTCTTTCATGGTTGCCGGTACGTTGCTGTCGCTGCTGGGAACGGTCGCAATTCAACATGTCACGCGATTTGCCGGCAGAAAAGCCACTTACATCGGCCTGGCGGCGCTGGGTTCGGTCTTCCTGGTTGTTTCTTACTGGGTCAGGCCGGAGCAGATAGCGCTGATGTTCATATTCCAGGTGCTGTACAGCGCGGTTACAGGGCCAACTTCCGCGGTACTGTGGGCCATGTTTGCCGACTCCGCCGATTACTCCGAGTGGCGCACCGGCCGCAGGGCCACCGGGCTGGTCTTTTCGGCGGCAGGCATGTCCAACAAGCTTGGCTGGGCCATCGGCGGGCCGGTAACTGTCTGGCTGCTCGCGATGTTTGGCTACCAGGCAAGTGTGGCGCAAACGCCTCATGCACTGCATGGCATCCTGCTTCTGTTTACTGTGATCCCCGCAGCCGGGTTCTTGCTGACCGGCCTGGGCATGATCCTCTATCCGCTCAACGAAGCCAGGATGAAGAAGCTGCAGGGCGAGTTGCAGGCGCGGCACGCGGCGACCGAGGCGGTGGATCTTTTCTGAGTTCTCGCGATGCGGAAGTAAGCGCCGATCCGTAAGGCGCAGTCCGAGAGTTATTCAGCCCTGCTCGCACAACATTCAAGGCCATGGGAGGAAGACTATCCAATGCAATTCGGGCATTTTGACGACGCGAACAAGGAGTATGTGATCGATCGGCCCGATACTCCCAGGTCGTGGAGCAATTATCTGGGCTCGACGGAGTATGGCGCCATCATCACCAACAATGCCGGCGGGTACAGCTTCTATAAGTCGGCGGCCATGGGGCGCTTCACGCGGCTGCGCTTCAACTCGCTGCCCATGGACCAGCCGGGCCGGTATATCTATCTGCGCGACCACGACAGCAAGGACTACTGGTCCGCATCGTGGCAGCCGGTGGGCAAGCCGCTCGACCAATACAAGTCCGAGTGCCGCCATGGCAGCGCCTACACGGTCATTTCGTCGGAGTATGACGGCATAAGAGCCGAAACCACTTACTTTGTTCCGCTGGGAAAGACCTTCGAGTGCTGGCATGTAAAGCTCGTCAACCTGAGCGGGAAGCATCGCCGGCTGAGCGCCTTCACTTACGTGGAGTATGCGGGAAACTGGGACGCCTGGAACGATCTCATCAATCTGCAGTACACGCAGCACACGGTTAAGATGGAGGTCGACGACAATATCATCGACCACGGAACCAATGTCAATGTTCCGTCCGTGCCGGACGATTTTGCCGAGAGGGACCAGGGGCGCCACACTTTCCTGGCTTTGGCGGGCGCCGAGGTGGTTGGCTATGACACGGACCGCGCCGCCTTCATCGGGAGTTATCGCGGTTATGGCAACCCCGCGGTTGTCGAGCGGGGACAATGCACAAACTCTCTCGCCTTCGGCGACAACGGCTGCGGCGCGCTGCAAGCCAGGATAACTCTTGCGCCCGGAGAGGCAAAGGAGTTTCTCGTCCTGATGGGCATTGGCCGTGGCCGCGAAGAGGGCAAAGCCGCGCTGGCTGAATTCGGCAGTATGGCCAAGGTCAGCGAGGAGCTTGCCAAGTTGAGGAGCTATTGGCATGAGCGCATCGCCGGGCTAACGGTTGAGACGCCGGACGCCCAGTTGAACAGCGCGCTGAATATGTGGGGCCCGTTCAATTGCCTCATCACTTATGCCTGGTCCCGGGCGGCGAGCTTGATTTACGCGGGCGAGCGCGATGGATTGGGTTACCGGGACACGGTTCAGGATATGTTGGGCGTCATGCACGCAATTCCTGAGGAAGCCGGCCAGCGGCTGGAGTTGATGATAACTGGACAGGTCTCGACCGGCGGAGCCATGCCTGTGGTGCGGCAGTTCGATCATCACCCAGGACGCGAAGAAGCCCCGCGGGAAGAGGACTACCGTTCCGACGACTGCCTGTGGCTTTTCAATGCGATTCCGGCTTACGTGAAGGAGACCGGGGACGTTTCTTTCTATAACAAGGTATTGCCGTATGCCGATAATGGCGAAGATACGGTTCTCGCCCACATGAAGCGCGCCATTGAGTTCAATGTGCAGCGCTCGGGAGCGCATGGTCTGCCCTGCGGCTTATCTGCCGATTGGAACGATTGCATCCGCCTGGGCCAGCGGGGCGAATCGATCTTCGTGGCCTTTCAATTGCGTTACGCACTGGCCGTGTATTTGGAGATATGCCGGCTCTTGAATTCAGAAGAAGAGGAGAAGTGGGCAAAGGATCGGCTTGCTAAGTTGGACGATAGCCTGCAGCAGGATGCGTGGGACGGAGAATGGTACCTGCGCGCCTACCGCGACGACGGTTTCAAGTATGGCTCGAAAGAGAGCGCCGAAGGCTGTATCTTCCTAAATCCGCAATCCTGGGCGTTGATCAGCGGTCACGCTAACTCGGAAAGGGCCGCGCGGGCGGTGCAGTCGGTGCGCGAGCGCCTCGCTACCGAGTTCGGCCTGATGATCTGCGACCCTCCTTACAGGCAGACGGATTTCCGAGTTATGAGAGCCGTGCTATTCAACGTGGGCCTGAAGGAGAACGGCAGCATCTTCACCCATACCCAGGCATGGGCGGTTATGGCGGAGACGCTGCTCGGTCATGGCGATCTGGCCTACCAGTATTTCAGGGCCTATCTGCCCGCCGCCTATAACACACGCGCGGAACTCCGCCAGATTGAGCCTTACGTTTACTGCCAGTTCACCCACAGCAAATACAGTCCGCGATTCGGAGCCTCGCGCGTTCCCTGGCTGAGCGGTTCCGCCGCGTGGTCTTTCTTCGCTGTCACTCAGTACATCCTCGGGCTTCAGCCGGAGTATGGCGGCCTCAGAATCGATCCCTGCATTCCTGCCGCCTGGAAGGATTTCAAAGTAACTCGCGTCTTTCGAGGAAAGAAGGTGAGTGTGGTAGTCAAGAACCCCGCCGGGGTGCAAAAGGGAGTGAAGAAGCTGCTTCTCAACGGGAAGCAGTTGGAGGGGAACTTTATCCCGGCGGAGAAGTTGTTGGCGGAGAACCGGGTGGAAATCGAGATGGGGTGAGGGGGCGCAGGCATTCCGCCGCTTCGGGTTGCCGAAGTTGGTTCGCTCTATGGCTTTCTCGGACGAAGTGTGGTCCTTCGGCTGCGTTCGATGCGGCGGGCTGAGATCAGGACGCCGGCATCTTGGGGAAACTCGGGGTGACGGCGGTTTTGGGGATGGCAGCGTCTGTGAAGGCGCGCAAAACGCGAGTACAATGTCGGCATGTGGAAAACGGCTGAGAGTGTCGCAAAGGAGTTTGTGCGGGCCATCAACCGGCACGATGTGGAAGCAATGGCGGAGTTGATGGCGCCAAGGCACCGGTTTGTCGATTCGATGGGGCAGGTTGTGGAGGGGCGGGAGAGTGTGCGGGTGGCCTGGGGCGGGTACTTCCGCATGGTTCCTGATTACTCGATCTCCGTGGAGGAGATCTTCAGCAAAGGGCCGGTGGTGCTGATGGTGGGGGTGGCGAAGGGGACGTACACCGCGGATGGTTGGCTGCGGGAGGAGAACGGGTGGAAGACGCCGGCGGCGTTCCGGGCGTCGATCAAGGACGGCAAGGTAGCGGAGTGGCGCGTGTATGCGGACAACGAGCCCATGCGGCAGCGGATGAGGACCGGCAAATAGGACCGTAAATGACAGATTTGTAACCTGATATTCATGTCTCTTTCATCTGCCTCATATATCCATCGTTGAGTCTGGAAGCTGTCCCCGGTCAGTTCGACCGGACGAGATTCCCATCTCAATCCCTGGAGCCCCCTGAATGTCCGATCTGGCGACCACAATTGAAGGCCGTCCCCCGGCTGCGGCGTTACTTGACAAGAAGATGAAGAAATCCCACCGCATGATCAGCGGAGGCGTCGTTCTGGCCGCGCTGATAATCGGCGTCGGCTTCATCGCCTTCCACATTCTTGAGGACTTCAGCGGCGTGACCCTGGGCAGTATCTGGCCTTATGCGCTGCTTTGCACGGCGCTTTTGATCGCCCTTGCCTTCGAGTTCGTCAACGGCTTCCACGACACGGCCAACGCCGTGGCCACGGTCATCTACACTCACTCGCTGGACCCCAACATCGCCGTGGTCTGGTCCGGGTTGTGCAACCTGACCGGCGTTCTGCTCTCTTCCGGGGCGGTGGCCTTCTCCATCATCACGCTGCTCCCGGTGGAACTGATCCTCCAGGTCAGCTCGGGGGCCGGCTTCGCGATGGTCTTTGCCTTGCTGATCGCCGCCATCCTGTGGAACCTGGGTACCTGGTGGTTCGGGCTGCCGGCCTCCAGCTCCCACACCATGGTCGGCTCCATCATCGGCGTGGGCATCGCCAACCAGCTGATGAGCCCTCACACCGGCACCTCCGGCGTGGACTGGGAACAGGCCACCAAGGTCTTCAAGGTGCTGCTGATCTCGCCATTGATCGGCTTCGGCGCCGCTTTTCTGCTGCTGCTGCTTTCCAAGCTATTCATCATCACCAAATGGGCCAGGCATATGGCCGTTCTCTACAATGAGAACCACAAAAAGCCACTGTGGGCGATTCCCTCCATCGCGATTACCGGTGTCGGCGGAACCTATCTGATGAACCTGGTCGCTCCTCTTGTTCTCGGGCTTTTCGGCCCTCTCGGCCCGCCCGTCTGGCAGCCCGTCGCGTTTCTTGAGAGCTGGCAATCCCCCTTTGGCCTGATCTTTGTCATGCTCCTGGTGGGAATCGCTGGACTGTGGATTCTGGCTTTGGGCGCCAGGTTGGTAATCGAGAATGCCGACGTGCTATTTACGGCGCCGAAAGGCAACACGCCTCCACCCTGGCCGATCCGCGCTCTGCTCATCTTCACTTGCTCAGGCGTCAGCTTTGCGCACGGCTCCAATGACGGACAGAAGGGTATGGGCCTCATCATGCTCATCCTCATCGGCACCGTTCCCACCGCCTATGCGCTCAACCACGCCGTCACCGCCAATCAGGTACAGGATTTCATCGCCGCCTCCGAGCAGGCCGGGCGCGTCCTCGACCGGCATATAGACAAGACCGGCTATCTGGGTCCGGATGCCCGCGCCGAAGTGACCGATTACCTGCGCACCAAGGAGGTTCAGCCGGACACCGTGCTGGCGCTTCACGAGCTGGTCCAGGATCTGGCCGGCGAAGTGGTGGTCTACAAGGAGTTCAAGGCGGTTCCGGCCAAGGATCAGGCCAACGTCCGCAACGACATGTACGTAACCAGCGAAGCGATCCGCCTGATGCAAAAGAACGACGCCAGTCTGATACAGGCGGGAAGGGCGCCGGTCTTCAGCAAGGATGAGAATGCCGCCCTGGGCAACTACAAGAAGAAGATCGATAACGCAACCAAGTTTATCCCTACCTGGGTCAAGGTAGCCGTTGCCCTGGCGCTGGGCATGGGAACCATGGTGGGCTGGAAGCGCATCGTCGTCACGGTCGGCGAAAAGATCGGCAAGGAGCACCTTACCTACGCCCAGGGCGCGTGCGCCGAGCTGGTCGCCATGTGCACCATCTCGGCCGCCGACAACTTCGGACTGCCGGTATCCACCACCCACGTGCTGAGTTCCGGCGTAGCCGGCACCATGGCCGCGAACGGCAGCGGCCTGCAGTGGTCCACCATTCGCAACATCGCGGCCGCCTGGGTCTTCACGCTTCCGGCAGCGGCGCTGCTCTCCGGAACGCTCTTCTACCTCTTCCGCCAGATTGCCGGCTGATTTCAGGCCGGGACTGGATGGCCGGGGTTGATTCTATGGACCTTATGCGGGGGTTGAAACCCCCGCCTCCCTCCGAATCGAGTCTTTCTCAACCAGCTACGGCGCTCCTCCATGCACCACGAAGCGCTCGATATAATCGCGCAATAGCTGGCGATGCTGGTTGCGGTAGGCGTCGTAATCCTGCGCAATTCCCTGGTCGGCCCCGTTGATCAGAATCCAGCAGTCCAGCATCCCCGCATCGCTCAGCTCGACCAGGTTGCGCAGGCTCTCGTCGAGCTTCTCGGGCGCAACCTTCTTTTCCCTAAGGACAGCGACGACCGCGCTCAGCGCCGCGTCTTCTTCCTTCAGCGTGTGCCGGTACTCCTTCTCGCCGGGAAACTCCTTCTTGAACCGATCGCCTCGATAGCCCGCGCGCAGCAGCGAATACATCAACCACGCCGAGGCGCCCGGATGCTGCTTGTCGTCGGTCTTGCCCGGATCAATGTTGATGGTGATGTTGTTGGGCTTGTTGGGGTCCACCACCGGAGCCGCCGGCCGCTCGATCTTGGGCGCCAGAAGCACCGCCTGCTCGCGCTGCGCCCACTGCTGCAATCCCTGCCAGGCCAGCTTGTTATACGGCTCGGCCACAACGGCATCGATGAACTTCGGCTTGGCCGCCGCCGGGTCGTTTCCGATCCGCAGCAGCGCATCGCCCCAGTAGCGATACGCCGTCTCGCGGTTCGGATCGACCTCGATCGCCCGCGCAAACCACTTGGCCGCGGTCTTCAGATCCCTCTGCTGGTAGGCCGTGTCGCCGGCAAACAAGGGCGCCAGATACAGTTGCGGATCGGCATCCGCCGCCGCCGCGTACTTGGTTAGGGCCGTGGGATAATCTCCGGCGGTAAAAGCCTTCTCGCCCTCCTGCAGCAACTCTCCGCCGGGGCTGGCCGGGGCAATCTTGGTGGACGCATCCGGATCGGTCTTCGCCAGCAGTTGAGCAAAGTAATTCGGATCGCCCAACTCCACGGCGCGCTTGGCCGCGTCGCGCTCCCGCGTGCGCAGCGCCTTCACCTCCGCCGGGTCGCTGAGCTGCGTGGCCTTGGCTCCCAGACAGTCGGCCAGCCGCTCCTGGTACATCCACTCATTGGGATGAGCCTTGGTCAGATCCTCATACAGCGGCAAGGCGTCCACGCGCTTGCCCGCGCTGTAAAGGGCGTTCGCCCTGGCCGCCTCATCCTCCGGCGCCTGCGCCGCGCTCACCGCCAGGCCCGCAACCGCCATGCAAAAGCAAACTCCCGCAATCCATCGCCGCACGCCGTTCCCCTCTCTCGCACTGAAAACCGGAAGGCTCAACTCCTTAGACAGCGCCGCCCGCCGTTTTGTTCCCGCCGCCTCATCGTTTCCCATCCCGCACTCCATGCTAACCTGAGTCTTCCGGCTGAGTCTGCCGAGCGGCGGTCATCGCGTCTATAATTCGGTCTCTGAGGGAGAAAGATGTCCTTGGCGACCGGCAAAAGTGACAATAACGATAGCAATTCGTCTTGGCTTCCATGCAGTTTGAACGTTCGACTCGCGATTGCCATTGTTGGAGCTGTCGTCTCCTGGTGGCTGGCGAGCCAACACAACGTGCGCCAGTTGCAACCGCTGCCAACTTTCAATGAGCGGCTTTTGCAGGTTGCTCCCGCCCTCCTGGAGGGCGCTGCGGGAGTCTTCTTTGTCGTTTGGATTCTGCTGCTGATCCGCGAGTACAAAGCTCGCTCCGCACGTAAAGCGGCTGCGACATTTCCGGCAGGCGAAGCGGCGCAGCCAGTGCAAAAGGATAAGCGGGCCGTCGCCAGAGCGGTGTTCGCGGCGGTCTACATCGTAGTAACGTCGATCCACTTTAGCGCCAATTACATCAGGTTTCTCTGGCCCGCGGCGCCGCCCTGGATCACTCAGGCCCCTCGCATCGGTTTTGACACGCTCACGTTTTCAGGGCTTGTCTTCGAGCTGATCTTCGACACCAAGAAGAAGAGACGCCCACAGCGGCAAGCCGGGAGTGCTGCGCTGGAGGGATCTCGGGGCATTGCGCCGGAGGAATCCTGGTTCACCGGCCGGAATGTACAACTCCTGGTTGTAATCTTCCTGGGCATTGGACTCATCTTCTACGTTTACCACCAGGCAAAGATTTACTGGCCCTTGCATATGCGGGAAATCGTGTCTGGCATGGTTCTTCTGTTCGTGGTTGCTCTGGCGCTGTTCTTCCAGAAGCCCCAGGATTCAGAAGGTGGAATTCGGCCTATCGATGCGATGGCGAGGGATTCCGGCGGTGAAACAGGAGCCGAAGGCCGCCGGAAATGGCGGGCCAAGGCGGCGCTTTGGCTCTACACCACCATCCTGGTGTTGGTGCTGGCCGCGCCGGTAAGCTCGACGGTGAAGACGATCGTGTTCTGGAGCGGGATTGGGCTTCCGGTGGTTCTGCTAAAGGCGCTTGCGCGGCTGCGGCACTGGATATACGAGGTTGGGCATCGGGGCGAGTATGAAAGGGCGCTGCGCCTGAACCGGTGGTTCTCGTGGATTCCAGGCTATGGCAGTTCGCTCGAAGGGCCGATCCTGTTCAACGCCGGGCGATACCGTGAAGCGCAGTCGTTTTTGCGGGCCTTGGCGTTCGATGCCAAGGGTCAGCCGCGGCTGACAAGCCTTGAGTTCTATACCTACGCGCTGGCTCTGGTCAATGACGAGGGTGAGGCTGAGGCGCAGAAGCTGCTGGAAGCGGCCGTTCAGGTTCCGCAACGAACATTCGGATTGCACGTGGCCCTCGCGACCTGCCTGCTGTCGCAAAAGAAGGATGCGAAGCGTGCATGCGAGTTGATGGAGCAGGCCCTGGCGAATGAGCAGGGGCCAAACTCCGCTTATGGGCGAAGCGCGGATCATCTGAGAAGGCTTGGCAGGTATGCCTGGGCGCTGGCGGCCTGCGGCCGGCGGACAGAGGCAGAGACGAAGCTTCAGGAGGCGTTCGCGGGTTCCGCTTCGCTCAAAGACCCCGACCTGGCCGGTGTGCATTACTTCGCCGGCGAGGCATGGCGTGCGATGGGCGAGTGGAAAAGGGCGCGGGCGGCGTTTCAGGAAGCGATAAAGCTCTCCCCGAAGGGCTCCGTCGCAACCAGTGTTCAGAAGGCTCTGGCAAAGATGCGTGAGGAAGCTCGGGCTTGAAGACGCGGCCATCAATCGAATGCCCCGCGCTTCCAGACCGCCCTTCGCCACCCCCTCCCGCTACAATGGAATGAGCCGTTTCAGCATCTCTTGAGAGACGGCCTCATCTCCAGCACCAACCCGGAATCGATAAGCAAAATGCCCGAACCCGCCAACCTCACCTCCCGTCACCGCGTCCTCAGCGGCATGCGCCCCACCGGCAAGCTCCACCTGGGCAACTACATGGGCGCGCTGGCCAACTGGGTCAAGCTGCAAGACCAGTACGAGTGCTATTTCTTTATCGCCGATTGGCACGCGCTGACCACGGACTATGACGATACTTCGCAAATGGCAGCCAACACCAAAGACGTGATGCTGGACTTCCTGGCCGCCGGGCTGGATCCGGAAAAGACCGTGCTGTTCTTGCAGAGCAGAGTGCTGCAGCATGCCGAGCTGACCCTGTTGTTGGGAATGATTACGCCGCTGGGCTGGCTCGAGCGGGTGCCCAGTTACAAGGAACAGCAAGAGAATCTCACGAACAAGGACCTATCGAACTACGGCTTTCTCGGCTATCCGCTGATGCAGGCAGCAGACATTCTGATTTACCAGCCGCAGTTCGTTCCTGTTGGCCAGGATCAGGTTGCGCACGTCGAGCTAACGCGAGAGGTGGCGCGGCGCTTCAACCACTTCTACAAGCTGGACGGGCGGGAGGTGCTGCCCGAGCCGCGGGTGCTGCTGACCCCTTCGCCCAAGCTGCCCGGCACCGACGGCCGGAAGATGTCCAAGAGCTACGGCAACGCCATCCTCATGACCGACCCCGAGCCGGTAGTCCGCCGGAAGCTCAAGACCATGGTCACCGACCCGGCCCGCATTCGCCGCACCGATACCGGCGACCCCGACAAGTGCCCGGTCGGCGACCTGCACAAAGTCTTCTCGACGCCGGAGACGCTGGCCAAGGTTTATGAAGGCTGCCGCTCGGCCGGGATCGGCTGCATCGAGTGCAAGAGCTGGGTTGCGAATGCCCTGGTCCAGGTTCTGGAGCCGATCCAGATTCGCCGCGCCGGCTTCTCCGAGGCGCGGGTGATGGAGATACTGGAAGACGGTTCCAGCCGCGCCCGCCGTCGCGCCGAGCAGACCATGCAAGAGGTGCGCGCCGCCATGCGCTTGACCCCGGCCGCTCCTGCGGCCAGCGAATCCGCCCAGGCCAATGGCCCGGCCGGACCAATAGAATGATCCTTGCGCCCCTTGGAAGTCCGCGCAGCGGGAAGGGCTGATCCCGGCAAATTCCAGGCATGGCCCACCGGCGCCGGGGCGCGAGAGAGGCACTATGTCCGCCGCC
>Ga0326727_10025529_pt1 | contig 11068 bp, 10 predicted proteins | sample MB2enrmetagenome_FD_207643 | JGI IMG/M metagenome (GOLD analysis project Ga0326727, IMG submission 207643) | Lab enriched peat soil microbial communities from McLean, Ithaca, NY, United States - MB29MY | ecosystem: Environmental > Terrestrial > Soil > Wetlands > Peat | place: USA: New York... | reverse complement strand
GTTTCGGGTCCGGGGCATACTGCTGCATCTTTAGTCTGATTTTTTCCGCCCGCGCCGCGTCGGTGGCGATGTGCAGTACGGTAATATCCTTGCAGATGGTGCGGGCAAAGGACATCGCCCGCAGCGACGCATAATTTACCTCGTCGATGGGCATCAGCACAAAATGGTCGATTTTCTGCGGCGGGGTCGTCTGCAGCGGCACGATTCGCAGCTGTTCCGCAACTCTCGCATAATGCCGGTGGATAAGCAGGAATACCGGGATTATCGCGGGGATTACGATAATGATGATCCACGCCCCGTACATGAACTTTGTGATTATCACGATTAAAAGAATGCTGGAGGTCAGTATTGCATCGACGCCGTTGATAACAATGCTGGTCTTCCAGCCTTTGCCGCGTGTTTTCCACCAGTGCACTACCATCCCGGTATCGGACATGCTGAACGCCAGGAACACCCCCACGGCATAGAGGTGAATCAGGCTGTCGACATTGCCTTTGAAGGCCACCAGTAAGAGTGCTGACACCATGCCCAGGAAAATAATCCCGGAAGAAAACGCCAGGCGGTCGCCGCGGTTCGAAAAAATATGCGGCATGAAATTATCACGGGCCAGTATCGAGGATAACCGGGGAAAATCGGCAAAAGACGTATTAGCGGCCACTACCAGCACGGCCATGGTGGCAATCTGGAAGATATAATAAAACGCATTCTGTCCGAAAACGGCCAGTGCCACCTGAGAGACGATTGACTGGTTGCCGGGAACCAGTCCCATGTGGTTCGAAAGGAAAGAGACGCCGACAAAAAATATCCCCAGTAAACTGGCCATCACTGTCAGAGTGAAGGCGGCATTCTTCGATTCGTTCGGTTTAAAAACCGGCACGCCGTTGGAAGTGGCTTCCGTACCGCTCATTGCCACCGCCCCGGCGGAAAAGGCGCGCAGTATCAGCCACAGCGTAATCGGCTCGGTCATCTGTAAAATAAGCGGTGGGCTGGCCGGCGTCAGCGAATGGGTCATTACTTTGATCACGCCGACGATAATCATCGCGGCAAAACTGAAGATGAACAGATAGGTCGGTATCGCGAATATCGAACCCGATTCCCGGATGCCGCGTAAATTGCCGAGTGTAATCAGCCCGATAAAAATCAGGCTCAGGATGACGTTGAGGTTCAGGAACGGCGGCAGCACCGACGTAATTCCGGTGATGTTAACCCCGGCGGCGTTTAGCGCCGAGGTGACTGCCAGAGAACCGGCGGCAATCGAAACCGCTACCGTCATAACGTAATCGATGAGCAAAGCCGCTGCCGCCACCAGACCGGCCATTTGCCCCAGGTTCTGGCGGCTCACATTGTAAGACCCGCCGCCGTGAGGGTAGGCATATACCGTCTGGCGGTAGGAAAACGCCACCATCGAAAGCAGCAGCGCCACGGTCAGCGCCGTGTAGAGAGAAAAGTGCAGCGCCCCGTTACCCGCCACCATTAACACCACCAGCGAAGCCTCAGTGGCGTAGGCACAGGGCGATATTGCGTCCGAACCGAAGACCGCCAGCGCTTTAACCTTTGTTAGGCGTTCGTGGACCTCATCTTTGGAAAAGATCGGAGTGCCGATGAATGCCGCCTTTAGTCGCTGCATCCCGCGTTGTATTCCGTTTTGCCCGGCGCTGGCTTCAGGGGTAGCTACCAGATGTTCTGATGTTCCATGGAAAAAATGATTGTACTGTACCCCATCATCATCTTTTTCTGAAGGCGGTTCCGGAAAATCCTGCTCGGCAAAGCCGTGGTCTTTATCGTTTATCGGGTCGTCTGTCATTTATTATACTGGTATCCTGAAATGTTGTTATTGTCTTTTTTATTTGACTTTAACGCCATCTTCCGGACGTTTCTTTCCTCTAGTTTTTTACATGAATATTACTATATCAATCATAATACCATGTATCTGCTCTTATCTAAAAAACGGATTTATGTGACTCGTTTAACTGACGCGGAAAATGATGGCGGTCAGGTTATCCGGGGCGCCGGCTTTCAACACCATCGCCACCATTTTCTCCAGCGATTTTTCAATGTTGTCGTCCAGCAAAGCATCCCGGATGTCCAGCGGGTCGAGTTCCGACCACAGGCCGTCACTGGCGAGCACATAAGAATCACCGTGATTGGTTTTCTCTTTTACCACGTCGACGCGTAAAAAAGGCGAAGAACCGACCGATCTAGTTAATTGATGCCTGCCGGGATGCTGCGGTGCGTCCTTCTCCGAAATCAGGTGCATTCTGAGCAGTTCCGCCGCCTGTGAATGGTCCTTGGTTAATACTGTTGCCCGTCCGTTCCGCACCCGGTAAAGACGGCAGTCCCCCACGTGCGCGATCGCTAGCGAATCGCTTTCCAGCACGACGGCGGTCGCGGTGGTTTGCATGTTAAACAGCTCCGGATGCGATTGCGACGTATTGAATACTTCCATATTCGCAGCGTTAATTGCCTTGACGACAAACCGCTCTTTTCCTTTCCCGTTCCATATCTCAAATTCGTTTTTAATCGTATCGATTGCCATTTCGCTGGCGATGCTCCCGCCGCGGTGCCCTCCCAGTCCGTCGGCGATGGCAAATAGGTGATCATCCGCTTTTGTTTCAACACAAAAAGCATCTTCATTGTGCAGCCGGACCAGTCCCCGGTGGGTCATTGCCCGGCACAAAACAGCATCCCCGACCGGGGTTTCCGTACCGGTCGGGGGTATCAGTAAAGGAATTCTTTCTGCGGTGGCGCTCATTTAATCCTTTTCCAGTGATTAATCGGGACTATTTAATTCTTTTTCGGTCAGCTGCGGTTTCTTCACCAGGATTTCATGGCCCTGTTTGCGGGTGTTCATCACGAACCAGACGATGCCGACGGCCAGCCAGACCAAAACCATCGCCAGCGCCAGGATTGTATCCCGGGAAGTGCTGCCGCCGGCTTTGAAACTTAAGGTGACGATACCCACCAGCATCATCAGGTTGGCCAGGAAACCCAGCGCCGGTACCAATTTGTGTTTGAATAAATTAGCTCCCGGCCGGCTCCAAAATGCCACCAGGCAGATGAGATTGGTGATACCGTAAACCAGGAACGTGCCGGTGTTGGAAGCCAGGGTAATCTGTGTCAGGTTATCCACATTCAGTACCCCGTAGGCCCCGAAGGCCGCTGAAACCGCTACCAGAATCCAGATGCCCCATTGCGGTGTCGCGAAACGCCCGTGCAGCAGTCCGAATATTGAAGGCAGCTCTTTATCTTTACTCATGGCGTAGGTAATGCGTACGCCGGTGTTCAAACAGGCCAGTGTCGTGCCGATTAGGGCTAAGACCACGGTGAAGGCCATTACCAGCACCAGCGCCAGACCGGTTCCCCCAAGCATTTTATCTCCAATCAGCCGTATCATGTCGCCGATGGGGGCGCCGGAAGCGCCGGCCGCGGCATACCCGGTAACGGTGGCTCCGCCGGCAGTGGTCACGGTCAGTTGGCTGCTGACGAAGTAGTTGGCGGCAAAATATTCAAAAAGGTAAGCGAATATGCCCTGAATAATCAGTGAAAGCAGAATCGCTTTGCGAATATCTTTTTTCGGGTTGATGGCTTCGGAGCCAAAGGCAGTTACCGATTCAAACCCGACCAGCAATAATATGGCAATCGTTGACTGGAATATCACGTTGCTGAAATTATGCGGGAGCAGGATGGACGGCACCGTGGCGGCGTAGGCCAGCCCCGGATGGGCCACCCGGTAAACCATGGCCAGAATCGAGAATAACATTAATGAAACTAACTGGATTGCGTTGATGGCAACGGAAGTAATGGTAGAACCGGTCACACCGCGGAAGGCGATGTACCCGTTAATTATGGCGAAGATGACGGCGGCCAGTATTTCCTCCGGTACATTCAGTTTAACACCGAACAAACCGAAGATGTAGACAATCAAAGTGGCCGAAAATGCGACCATGATGCCGGGATATATCCAGTAATACAGGTGGGATATCCAGCCGATGCCGAATTTGGCGACACGTGAATATTGGCGGTGGGAGGACTTCTCTTTCTCCAGCAGCGCTGCCTCGGCGAAATAATATGAAGAGCCGCTGCCGGCTTTGGGATAAATGTCCGAAAGTTCGGCATAGGAAATAGCCGTCAGGAAAGCCAGCACAAGGGCGGCCACCAGACCCGTCCACATTTCACCGGCGGTGGAAACGGCGCCGTTTACCTGGGCTGCTTGCATCTGAAAAGTAGTCCAGAGAAAAGCCCCCGGCGCAATCAGCGCCATGGCGTTAACGGTCAGGGACGTTAGATTCAGCGTTCTTTTAATCTGAGTGGTTGACTGCGTCCCGGTTGTTTTTGCGGCCGTTTGTTTTACTTCCATTTTCTCCTCCTTCTCACAGCTCCCACCGGACCGGTAATGGCTGACTGTGTATTAACTTATACTTTTAGTTTAAGGAGGAGATGTTTCGTACAGGTTATCAACTCATTACGGCCTTGTTAATTCTGTATTACAGATATGTTTCGTCAGATGCGACGGCTTTGGCTTGATTTTATTTGATAATCCGGCATGGTACTACGAAGTCTCAGAAATAAGGAGGTGATGCCGTGAGATTAAGCGCGTGTAATTTATTGAAAGGAAAGGTCATTCAGATTAAGCCCGGGTCCATAAATACTGAAGTTATTTTAGAATTGCCGGGCGGTGCCCAAATCGTTTCTATTATTACTAAAGAGTCAGCCGATAATCTGGGTCTGGCAGTCGGTAAATGGCTTATGCCGTTGTCAAGCATCCGGCGTCATGATTGCGGTGGACTGATTCTGGAATTCGAGTAGCGGCAAAACAAGTAATAACTATATACAAGGAATTCGGGGTATTGCCAACCCATCTGACCATCGTGGTTTGTAAAACAATAGAAGCGACCCTGTTCAGAGCCGCTTCTATTATTTTTGTGGTCGAGTGTGGCAGTTTGTTAATAAGCTATTGGTTGCTTTGTTGTAGTGGTCGGAGCGGTTTGCGGAGACCCGCCACGATTGCCCCAGCCGTGCATCATTCCGCCAAATCGCTTTCCGGGAAAACCGGGGCCATTACCGGGTGTTTCAGTGGTCGGCGGTTGCCGGTTCTGCCATGTTTGGCTCTTATTTGTTTGAGCCGATGTCAGGGCAGCCTGAAGCTGTGCCTCGGTTATTGTTATTCCCGTCGCAGCACTGAGCAGATTCGCGACCTGTGTCAGCAAAGCGGTGTTATCGGTGCCCGGACCCATGCCTTTGCCTGGGAATCCTAAAATTGTTTTCCATGCATCAGAATTACTTAATTTCGGCTTCGCTGCTTCCCATGCTTTCATATTGGCCTGGGTTGGCGAGGTCGGTTTCGCAGCCAGCCATGCTTGAAAGGCGGTAGATTCTGCCGGTATGATTGTCCCATTAGCTACCGCCTGTGCCAACGCGGCAGTAATACTCTGTTGCTGTTGCTGTGCCATGGCTTGTTCGAACGCATCTTCTAGTTGTTGTTCGGTCACGCCGAGTGTCGCCGCTGCAGCCGTGTATAACCCGTTGCCAACGGTGCCGTTACACTGTGCGGCCGTGGTTGTTGCGGTCGTTGTTGTGGTGCCCGTCGCAGCCATGACAATCGCCCCGCTGCCCAACGACAATATCACTATTCCCGCCGCTAACGCAATAACAATCTTTAATTTTTTTGACATCTCACTTCACCTCCTCCTCAAATCAACCAGTTCAGGGTACTTTTTCCCTTCTACCTTATTTATTTTCAGTATAACACCACAAAATGAATCCATCATTAATGAAGTATGAATATTTACGCGTAGAAATAGCTGGCAAAGCTTTGCCAATACGGATGTTCAAACTCTCCACTCACGACTCAAAACTCAGAACTGCCAACTTGCAACTGACGGCTGCTAGCTGTGTTAGTGCCCGCCGGAGCGTGGGGCCTTTTGTCTGCGCAGAATCAGCCGGAAAAGTGCCGCGGTTACAATCATAAAACCGGCGCCGATTGCCGCGGAGCCTAAAACGGCTATGTTCAGGTTGATCGCTGCGAAAATGCCGGCAATCCCGCCGATAAATAACGAAATCATTATCTCAGCACATAATGCCACATAATGGGCAACGTGGTGATTGACTCTTTTTTTCAGGTCGCCGGCATCAAAAGTATTAAATTCATTTCTGGTTACCGCTGCTTCCAGCAGGTCGAATTCGGCGGTTAATAACTCTGCGGCGAATCGTTTTTCCGTAGGGTCGGTGCTGATTTCGGCTGCGATGTTTATCGAAGATAAAGCAGCTTCCTGTTTAATAATAAGATTCAAAATACATGCCCACCGTCTAGGGTCGAAGCTGGTCAGCGTGCCCCACATCGAACCGCGTTGGAAAAGGAGGTTGCCGTCGGCAGAATCGGACTGCTGTTTATAACCGTTCCTTGTGAAGAAATCGATAACGCGCTGGCGGACAATAATTTCCGAAATTGGGGTATTCACGAAGTACTTAAGTTTCATCGGTTAGTATTATACATCTTCTGCAAAAAATGCGGCCGCCATTATTTTTATTACAGCTTGCAGTCATGCCGGCATCCACCTGTTATCGTTGAACGGCGCTACCGGTAAAATTATCTAAATAACACACTGTCGGGAGGGGTTTCAGTATGATATACTCTTTAATTATGAATACTGACAGATTAGCACGACACGTAAAAATAGTTTGCACTTTAGGGCCTGCCACTGATACCCCCGAAATAATCGAGAAAATGATCTCCGCTGGTATGGATGTTGCCCGCTTGAACCTGTCCTACGGCACTTTGGAAGAACACCGCAATACGGTCGCCATGGTCCGGGCCGCCGCCAGAAAAATAGGGCTTCCCACCGCCGTCCTGCTGGACTGCCCGGGAGGCAAACGCCGCACCGGCGATACTAAAACTGTTTTTGGCGACCATCTGCAGTTTGCGCAGGATAACCAGTTGGATTATATCGCGCTTTCCTTTATTACCTCGACGGAACAGGTGGAAGAAGTTCAGGCGCTGGCCAAAGCCATGAAAATCAACATTCCCATCATCACAAAAATAGAAAAAGGCGAGGCGCTCACTGTCAGCGATTCCATTATTGCCATAAGCGACGGAGTCATGGTAGCCCGCGGCGACCTGGGCTTACAGATTAATATTGAGAAAGTGCCGCTGGCGCAGAAGAAAATTATCCATGAAGCCAACCACCGCGGCAAACCGGTGATCACCGCCACTGAAATGCTGGAATCAATGGTGAAATCACCCACCCCCACTCGGGCGGAAGCCACCGATGTAGCCAATGCCGTCCTCGACGGCACGGATGCGGTGATGCTCTCCGAAGAAACCTCCGTCGGGCAATACCCGCTGGAAGCAATTAAAATGATGGTGAAAATCATCCTCGAGGCGGAAACCGTCCTGCCGCACGATAATGTTTATAACGAACCCCATGCTGATTTTTTGAGCCAGGTAGACGATGCTGCTGCCCGGGCTGCCTGCGATATTGCCTGTCAGATTAATGCCAAAGCAATTGTCGCTTTGACTGCCGGCGGTACTACAGCGCTGCGGGTAGCGAAACACCGTCCTGCCCAACCGATTCTAGCGGTAACTTTGTCTGAAATTACGATGCGGCGGCTGAATCTGGTTTGGGGCACCTATCCGCTGGTCAAAGCTTCCCCTAATAGCCTGGAAGAATGGGAAGGGGTCGCCCGCGCTGTGACCGTGGAAGCCGGTTTGGCCAAAACCGGCGATGTTATCGTTGTCACCGCCGGTCTGCCGCTGGGAATCCCGGGCAGCACTAACATGGTCAGGGTGTTAAAAGTTTAAAAACCAAGAATGAGCGCTGAAGCGCTCCTTCTTTTGTATTACAGCTTTTTCCCCAACAAAATCCGTCGGTCGTTTTGTTCAATCGGTCAGATATTTTTTCGCCAGTTTGACCAGAAAATCCGTTTTCAGGTGCAGGCTGGCAATGTCAATCTTTTCGTTTTTACCGTGCACCGAATCGCTTAATGCCTTGTCCACGTTAAACGTCATCGCGCTGATGCCGTAACTGGGGATACCCATTTCCCGCAGGTACCGGGAATCGGTCGCCCCGGTGCATATGGTTTGCAAAATCGGCGCGTCGCCGACAAACTCTTTCAACGTTTCTTCCACCAGCCCGTAATATTTACAATCGGCGCTGGAGAATGACGGCATGTGATATTGAATCTGTTCCACCTTAACATCGCCAAGAATTTCTTTCAGTTCGTTAATCACGTATTCCCAGCTTTGCCCGGGTAGAATCCGGATGTCCACCTGCGCTTCACAGCTGTCCGGTACGATATTTGTTTTCACGCCGCCCTGAATCACATCGGGCGAAATTGTCATCCTGGTGATGGCGGAAAGATAAGGCAGGATGGCTTTATCGCTAAATTTATCGAGTACCTCGTCAACATTATCTTCGGTAATGTCGTCGTTAATCCCATCAAGTTTGGCAATCGTCTGCAGCAAACGCTGCGTTTCCTGGGTCAGCACCGTATGGGGGCGGTACCTGGCCAGACCGTTAATTACCCGCGCCATCTTTACCACCGCGTTTTGTTCCAGCATCGGCACCGAACCGTGAGAACTGACACCCTTGGCGGTCAGTTTCATCCAGGCGGGGCCTTTTTCCCCAATGGATAAACAATGGTAGGTGCGGTCCTTGACCACCAGCGGCTCATCGCCTTCGTTAATGGCAAAATCCGCCATGATTTTTTCCGGGTATTTAGCCGAAAGGATGCCGGCGCCCATCGCTCCCCCGACTTCTTCATCGGCGGTAGCAGCGAAGATTAATTTCCCGTTCAGCTGCGCGGTTTGCGCCAGTTGAATCACCGCGCTGGCTTCAATCGCCACTAACCCCTTGCAGTCAATGGCGCCCCGGCCGTAGACAAACCCGTTTTTAATTTCTCCGGAAAACGGCGGGAAATCCCAGCCGTCCGAAGACGGCACTACATCGGCATGCGACAGATAAAGCAGTTTCCTTTCGCCTTCTCCCAGGTTGGCAATAAAACTGGCCCTGCCCGTCTCCGGTTCAATTATTTCGTTCGGGATATCGAAGTTGTCGAACAGCCTTTTCAGATATTGCGCCACGGCAATTTCCCCGCCGGGTGGATTGAACGATTGGATTCTGACCAGGTCGGAGAGTATATTTTCGACCGCGGGGGGCGTATTTTGCTCCGGTGGTTTATTGCTCATGATGTCATCCTTCCGCCAGCTTTTGTCCGGCTTCAAATGCTTTCTGCATCGCTTCCGGCTGTTTGAGAACGGCGCCTTTTTCATCTATTTTTGATAAAAGCAGGTCGCCGGCGTATTCTATTTCCAATACGTGGAACCAGGTTTTGACGATTTCCAGCGTCGGTTCGAACATATTTTTCATCCCCGTCCCGCCGACAGAAATTAAGAAGCCTTTACGCTTCTTTTCCCGGCTCAAAGGCGCGGTTTTCAGCACATATTTTCGCGCCCAAAGACATTGACTGCGGTCAATCATCGCCTTTACGGTCGCCGGCGGCCCGGAAAATTGCACCGGCGAAGCCAGCACCACGGCATCCGCGTTTTCCAGTTCGGCGTAAATCTGCTGCATATCGTCCTGATAGCGGCATTTGCCTTCCTTAAGGCAGTCATCGCAGTGCTGGCAGGGAATATATTTGAGTCTGCTTAGGTAAATCGTTTTTACTTCAGCCCCCTTACTGGCGGCGCCCTTCAGCAACTCAGCCAGCAGCAGGTCGGTGTTACCATTGCGGCGCGGACTGCCGGCAATTCCCAGAATTTTCACAATCCCTGCCCCTCAATGATTTTCAAAATCGCCGTTTCCCGGTGGCGCATCACCGATTTCCTCTTCGAAACGTCATGGTCGTAACCCAGCAAATGCAGAATACCGTGAATCAGCAGGATTTCAATCTCACGCTTTACCGGATGGCCGTGCTCATCCGCCTGTTTTACTGCTTGCGGACAAGAAATGACAATATCGCCAAGGTGCAGTTTACCGTCCGGGACTTTGACAAAGACCGGCGCGGTCTCCAATTGTTCGTTCATGGGGAAAGACAGGACGTCGGTCGGACGGTCTTCATCCAGATATTTCAAATTCAGTTTATGGATTTCCTCGTCGCCGGTAATGACCAGCCCCATCTCTGATTTTTCGTTGACGTTTTCCGCTTTTTGTACCAGCCGGACGATATTTTTCAGCCAGGCGGCTTTAATCTCGGTTTTATATTCTTTATCAATTTGGATATTTATTTCCATATGTGCATGATAACATAGAATCAGAAGCTAAACAACCAACCTTTAGTCTGAAAAGCATAGGTATTTCGTTCTGCAGCTGAAATAATGTAAAATGACGTAATCGTGGTTGACGGGTTGAAAAGAATGAAAACATTAGTACTTGATGCCATGGGTGTAATTTATCCGGTTGGGGACGATGTCCATAATTTGCTGTGCCCTTTCATCACTGCTAAGCACGGTGCCGGCGATTATACCACTGTGGAGAAATATTATATTCAAGCGAGCCTCGGGGAAATATCTGCCCGCGATTTGTGGCAAGCGGTAGGAATTGACCCGCAGCTGGAAGATGAATACCTGCAAAGGTTTGAACTGACCGGGGGCTTACTGGATTTTCTGAAAAAAGCAAAGTCCCGCGGCATTGAAATGTGGTGTTTATCGAACGATTTGGCGGAATGGTCGCAGAAATTAAGATCCAGGTTCGGGTTGGAAAAATACTTCAGCGGATTTATCATCAGCGGCGATGTCGCCCTGCGCAAACCGGACCCGATGATTTTCCGTTTGCTGCTCGCAAGGTCGGGCGTGCCAATAAAGCAGTTATTATTTGTAGATGATAATCCAATAAACATCGTTACGGCTGTGGAACTGGGAATCGCTTCGGTACTATTCTCACCGGCAGGTGATACGAAGCTAAGCAAAAAATACCGCCGGGTTGCCGCGTTTGACGACATCCTGCCATTATTGGACTGAGTTCTTTACAAATTTTGCGGCATAATAATAGAATCTTGGTCAACAAAAGTGTTACAATAATTACTTGTGGCTATGGAGGGATCGCATAGTGGTCTAGTGCGGCCGCCTGCTAAG
>Ga0326727_10025528_pt1 | contig 11068 bp, 10 predicted proteins | sample MB2enrmetagenome_FD_207643 | JGI IMG/M metagenome (GOLD analysis project Ga0326727, IMG submission 207643) | Lab enriched peat soil microbial communities from McLean, Ithaca, NY, United States - MB29MY | ecosystem: Environmental > Terrestrial > Soil > Wetlands > Peat | place: USA: New York... | reverse complement strand
GCCTGGTTCGGTCAGTTCCGCCGCCTGCTGGTCCGCCATGAACATCTGCTCTCCACCTACCGCGCCTTCTTCTATCTCGCCTGCCTCTGGATTACCCTGCGCAGATGTTTATGAAACACGCTCTAGGAACCTGGGCAGCGGGAACAGCCTCTCCGGCAAGCCAACTTAGCCCTTCGCATATATACCGGGGGGCTGTCCAGTCGTCGAATTTGAGCACATGATCCAGGGCAAATTCAGATTTCTTCACGTCCTTCGCGGCGTCCCATGCTTCCAACTCAAGCTCATCACGAGACTTCCCCTGTAATGGAAACAGCTTTGGGTTTGCGAGCATAAAAGCGTCTTCGAAGCTCCTACCGCATGGACCTCCATTGCTCTCAGGAAGTTGATACGCGAGACGTTTTGAGTCGACCGCTTTTACATCATCTGAAGCGCTAATGAGGTCGGATGGCGCGGTGGGAGCCTTTCCGAACCACGACTTGATACAGGCGTTGCTGGTGCCGGTGCCCTGTCCAACAGGACAAGCAACAAACTTCCCCTTAGCGTTTGATTTGACTGAATCGATATCTGTAATGATGAGAGCCTTGAGTTCGAGAAAATCTACGAGGTCGAAGAACAAATGAGCGTACGCACCTCCGATTTCGAGGATGGAGAGGTACTGACTGCCAAGTTTTCGCTCCAACGGCTCGTTTACGTCGACATACCGGATTATTTTAGGAAGCAATAGCCGTTCGGTGGTTCCCTCAATCAGGATCGCTTTATCCGCGAAGAAGAGATCACATCGTGTCAGGGTCATGTATTGGTGTAAGAATTTTCGGTCGTCTGCCGGCTTCCCGGAAAGGCCGTCCCGTAAATCCTTTACAGTAGCCTTGAATTCATTACTCTCGCAGTCCAACATCGGCATAAAGTAGCGGATCGCTTCGAATCGAGCCGCGTTAGCGATGTGTGACGAGTGCGTCGATACTATAAATTGGACTGGCCAAGACTCCGAGGTCTCCTTGCAAAACGCAGCCGCTATCTCTCCCAATTGGCTGATGAAGACTTCCTGCATCTGCGGGTGAAGGTGGACTTCTGGCTCTTCGATAAAGATCAGATGAACGGCGGGCCGAACATCCAGCGCCAGATACTGCTTGAAAAAATCACGGAGCAGCAACAGAATGAGGATTAGGTTTCGCGCTCCCAAGCCGTTATATGCCTCTGGTAAATGCACACCGTTCGAGCCGGTATACTTGACCTTCGTGTGGTTGCTCAGTAGTCGATCAATATCAAGTGTGGTTTCTGTGAGGAGCTTCGGGTCTCTCAGTCCCGGATAGCCGAAAGTCGAGAGCGCTGGAAGCAGCATGTCGAGCTTGGCGTTGAAGTCACTGCTAATCTTGTCTCCGATCCCTTGTACCGCGACCTCAAGCTCTTGCGTTATGTCGTAGCTCTCTTTGTCCGAAGAATTCTTCTTTGCGGTTGCAAAGAGGTTTTCGAGCACCTTGCCGATTACAACATGTTCTTTGTAGCTCACATCATCGAGTCCGCGCTGTGCATTGATAAAGCCAGCCATGCACAGCTTGCGGAACGAGGCAGCATCTTTTCGGTCGGCGTTTGATCCATCATTAGGATCAACAGCAAAAATTCGAGCGGAATATATGTCGGGTATCCGATCGCGAACAGCTTTGAAGAACGCGGGCCGTGAGGCTTCATCGCTATCCTCCAAGCCCGCAAACAGCTCAGGTATCCTGCCTTCCTCTATTGTGTATTCGATAACAACGAGAGCCTCAGTACATTGCGGATCGAGGTCAACGATAAATTCGGAGAGCGGGCCTAGACTGGATTCTGCTTCAGAGTATTCAAACCGTAGAGACGTTTTGATGTTCGGCAACAATGATCGTACTTCGGGCAATGGCTTGCCGTCTTTGTGCGCTTTATATGCGTCCCAAAAGCAGTGATGGGCGACGCATGAAAAGTCTTCGAGTCGAAAGCTCGGGTTGCTCTCGGTGAGGAGCCGGCGTGCGACTTCTGTAAGCGAGGTCTTCCCACTGTTGTTGCGCCCAACTACAACCGTCGTCCGTTCTTCTAAATACATCGCAATGTTGTGGAGCAAGCGAAAGTTGCAAATCTCGATCTTTTTGAGCCGCATTGTTTATTCTCAGTGGTGCTGAATGTCTGGGGGGCTGCCCTCAGAATGAACCCTTACTCTAGGTAGGTCAACTTTCCGTAATGCTGAATGTTATCGGTCACATTCCCCTTCAGCCGAAGAGCCGACAAGACCCCTTTCCGCGATGGTTTTTTTCGCGCAGCTTACGGAAGCCAGATTGGAAAATCAGAAATCGTTCCCTGTGGAAATCCATTTGTAAGAGCACTGAGATATTCCCGGAGGTAACGACTGGCACGATTCTTGCACCAACGCGATGTGGGAAAAAAGCAGATGCGTGGGTCTGGAACGGCGATTTGCCTTTAATTTCCAAAGGTTTACGGCTGGTCGGGGCGGTCAGATTCGAACTGACGACCCTCTGCTCCCAAAACAGATCAGGACGTTCGTGGAACTCTGTTGAAATCGAGTGAAAATAAGTAATTTCGATTGAGCTATTTACCGCGAATGACCTGAACCCTGTTGATCTCTGTGGCTTTTGGGTGCTTTGACAGTTACAAAATCGACTACAGTCGATTCCATTTCCACGAATGTCCCCAAGAGCTGATTCAACTGGACTGCGGAAAGCGGCTCCTCGTCTATTGTTCCTATGCGTTCGAAGACGGCTGAGTGAGTTTCTTCCGTGAGCCAGTTTCCAATTCCTCCAGTGGGCACCGAAAATAGCTCAAACTCTTCGAGAATCTCGACCTTGGACTTCATTGAACACCTCCACCGCAACGTCGGTATCATCATCGTTGCGCTTCGTTTTCTACTTTTCACGACCATCAAGCTCTCTGTGCTGTCACCGGAAATCGATTCGATTGACACCCTTCCAGCCTTACGCCGCCTCTTGGTACAGATATCTTTGGAATCCCACAAATACCTTGGTGATCTCTTCGGGCACGCCAAGATCCTTGATGGCGTCTGAGATGGAATTGAAATACTTCAGACGGAGCAACGGAGTCAACTTCTCCTGGGCAAGCTCATCCACCCCTACACCCACATAGTGGGCCAAGACGAAGTCCAGAAAAGCCTGCTGTTTGCTATTGAAGCGCGTACTGATGGCAACCTTTGCTCTACTGGCGCGTTCTTCGCGTGTGAGCGTCGGCAGAGCATACGCAACGTATGCGAGCACGTCGAAGAGGTCGCTCTTCTCGGCGTCGATAATCTTTTGCATTTCTGCCAGTTGTTCGTGTCCAAAGCCTTTCTCAGCAAGTCCATTTAAGAGCATCTTTCTCGTATCAGGGGCGCTCCATAATGCGCGTAGCTCGGCCTCGTCTTTGAAAAACTCCGGCAGCTTGCCAAACAATAGTTCCATGAACTGCTGGGCTGACATGGGAGTACCATCCGGGTGCCAGAACGTGGTGCATACCATGTGCTGGATGGCACGCTCTTTGCCGTCGGCAAGCTTCACCTTCGCCTTTTTCTTCCTCTGGCACACGCATGGGCGCTGACCGCAAACCTCACATGGCTCTTTCGGGCATTCACACGGCTCTTTCCCGCACACCGGACACGGTTCCGGGGTTGGCTTTATGCATTGGCAGGGGTAGGAGCCGCACTTCTCGCACGGTTCTGGCTCCAGCGGCTCACCGTCCCACTCTGGATCGCTGAAATGGGTGTACGCCTTCACGAAGTCGTAGATGGTGAAGTAATCCTTGCCATCGTAGAGGCGTGTGCCTCGACCGATGATTTGCTTGAACTCAATGATTGAGTTGATCGGACGCATGAGAACGATGTTGCGAATGTTGCGGGCATCCACGCCGGTCGAGAGCTTCTGCGAGGTGGTCAAGATGGTCGGAATGGTTTTTTCGTTGTCCTGGAAGTCCCGGAGGTGTTGGTTTCCAAGTTCTCCATCGTTCGCGGTGACCCGCTGACAATAATTCGGGTCTGTGCCCGTCTTCATCTGGTTGATGAGATCGCGCACGGCAAGCGCATGGTCCTGAGTGGCGCAGAAGACAAGCGTCTTTTCCTTCTGGTCGATCAGCTCCATGAACAACTTTACGCGGTGTGCTTCGCGCTCCTTAATCTCGATGATCTTGTTGAAGTCGGTTTCTGTATAGCGCTTTCCGGTTTCAACTTCTCCCTCCACCACTTTGTCATCCGGCGTGTAGACATACTCGTCGAGCGTCGTGGAAATCTGCTTGAGGCGGAACGGCGTCAGGAAGCCGTCATTGATTCCTTCTTTGAGCGAGTAGATGTAGACCGGCTCGCCGAAATAGGAGTACGTGTCCGCGTTCTCTTGGCGCTTCGGCGTCGCGGTCAATCCAAGCTGAACGGCGGGAGCAAAGTAATCCATGATGCCACGCCAATTGCTCTCATCGTTTGCGCCGCCGCGATGGCACTCGTCGATGACGATGAAGTCGAAGAAATCGGGAGGATACTCGCCGAAATACGGCGAAGGCTTACCGTCCTGCGGTGGACCGCTCATGAAGGTTTGGAAGATGGTGAAGAACAGGTTGGCATTCGTCGGGACCCTGCCGTGGTGACGGATGTCCTCTGGCTTGATTCGGACCAGTGCGTCGTCAGGGAACGCCGTGAATGACGTGAAGTCGTTGAAGGCCTGGTCAGCGAGGTTGTTGCGGTCGGCAAGGAAGAGAATGCGCGGGCGGCGTGTGGGTTCGGCTCCGCTCTTCCAGTCGGTCAGGTTCCATCGTGCATTGAAGAGCTTCCAGGCGATCTGGAAAGCAATGGAAGTCTTTCCAGTACCGGTGGCGAGCGTCAGGAGCACGCGATCCCGTCCGTCCGCAATAGTCTCCAGCACGCGATTGACCGAAATCTCCTGGTAGAAGCGGATCAGCCATGTGCCGCTCTTGTCCGGCGTGGATACAGCCGCAAAGCGGTCGCGCCATGCGTTCGCCTTGGCGAACGTCATCTTCCAGAGTTCGTCCGGCGTCGGATAGCTCGGCGTCTCACCTTCCTTGCCGGTCACCATGTCGATGCCGTAGATGCCCTGGCCGTTGGTGGAATAGGTGTAGCGGATCGCCATCTTCCCGGCGTAGTTCTTGGCCTGCGCCACACCCTCAGTCAGTGCCTCGTCCCACGCCTTGGCCTCAACGACAGCAAGTTTGGTGTTCCGATACTCCAGAACGTAGTCCGCTGTCAGCGGTTTGCCGCGCCGCCCCTGGCTTTCAATGCGACCGAGCGTAATCGGATACTCGCGCCGAATACGGCTGCCTTCGACGGTGCCCCATCCCGCCGACATCAACGCGGGATCGATATATTCGGCTCTGGTTTCTGCTTCGTTCATGGGATTCTTATAGTTTGCCTGAGAATGCTTGGTGCAACAGCGACCTCTTCAACGTCTCTAGTGCGGCGATCTTTTGCTGGTAAATGGATTCGAGGTGTTGAATTTCAGTACGAAGCAACTGGATTTTGTCAGCAAGACTGTCCTGTTCTTTCAAAGGCGGAAGTGGTATGGGGAATTTCCGTAATCCCGATAATCCTAAAAACTGTTGCACGCCTCCCTTTGAAGCGCCATGTACATAATTCGCTGCTTGCGGCGACTTCAAAAAATAAAGCAGGAACTGCTGATTAATAGATCGATTCTGTTTTACAAGTCCGACGTTCTTAATACTAAAAGTTCGCTCGTCATCCACAATGCACGCCATGCCAGGAGCGCCAATCATGGAGATCAATATGTCTCCGCAGGCTACATTCGACCGTCTGTAGAAATCATTGTGGTCCTTCTGGCTAATGAATTTTGTTTTCTCAAAAGATAGCCCCTCTTCGCGGATGTTCTTCTGTGTCACAAAAGGAACTCCGTCAACCACATACTTTGGTGAATAGTGCGTTCCGTCTTTAACCTCGCACACTTCTCCGAGCGGTTTCTCAACCCACCCTGGACCGCGTTGAGCAAATACAGATTGGAGGTGGCTTTCGAAGATAGCCCTAGCGTATTGGAGATTCCTGTCGGCGTTGGCTTTGGCGCTGGCGATGCCCTCAAACGCTTCATCAAGGATGCCGACGATCCGCCGCTGCTCGGGGATAGACTTCGGAAAGTGAACATCCATTTCTTTAAGCTTCGCCTTATTGAGCGTCATCCCTTTTAGCTTCACATCGTTTTCGGCTGCCTTGACCCAATCAAAAAAGTGAAGAAAGTAAAATAGAAATTCTTTAGACAGTTCGCGTTCATTGAAAATTGTTAGTGCGGCAATCGCTTCATTTGTGTAGAGATCGCGTCCTGCAAACGCCAATCGTCCGAGGGTGAGCTTGAAACTCACTAGCAGAGTGCCTTTGGGGACAATCTTCGAAACCGAAGCACCTTTGTCCGAAAGGTATTCTCTGCTATCAACGACAATGTTGTCCTCGGCGTTCAAAAGGTCTGCGATTGAGAGCCATACGTTGCTTGTTTTCCGCGTTGCATCCCAAAACGCACTGTTCGCACGCGCTGGAGTTTTGCCTAACTCGATTTCGCAAAGCTGACCGAGCTTTGTTGTTTGCCATCCGTCTCTCATAGCAGAGCCCTGATATTGCTCAACACCTCCGCGCTCTCGGCGTCCAGCGCGGCGATCTCGTCCATGATTTTTTGCGGGCTGCGGTGCGCGATCTCTTCTCCCCCGTTCGGATTCTTTACCGATAGGTCGAAAGTCCTCTTGTCGATGTTCTTTGCATCAACACTCCATGACTTTGGCGAATCGGCAAAGGTTTTTTGCAGCTTCACAAACTCAGCGAGGTCGTTGTCGTTGAGTGGGTTCGTCTTGCCCAGGTTCCGACCCGGATCAAGTTGGTAGTACCAGATCTTCCTCGTTGGTGCTCCCTTCTCGAAGAAGAGCACAACGGTCTTCACGCCCGCGCCCTGGAAGGTGCCTCCAGGACAGTCGAGCACGGTGTGGAGGTTGCAGCTTTCCAGTAGGAGCTTTCGCAGATTGACAGCGGCATTGTCGGTATTCGACAGGAATGTATTCTTGATTACCACGCCGCCACGTCCGCCAGCCTTGAGCATCTTGATGAAGTGCTGAAGGAACAAAAACGCCGTCTCGCCGGTGCGGATGGGGAAGTTCTGCTGCACTTCCTTGCGTTCCTTGCCGCCGAAGGGTGGATTGGCCATCACTACGTCGTAACGGTCCTTCTCTTGAATGTCTGCGAGATTCTCTGTGAGCGTGTTGGTGTGGATGATGTTGGGCGCGTCGATGCCGTGCAGGATCATGTTCATGATCGCGATGACATAGGCAAGGGACTTCTTTTCCTTGCCGTAGAATGTGCGCTCCTGAAGCGTCTTTGCGTCCTTCGTCGTTAGGCCCGATTTTGCCGTGAGGTAATCGAACGATTCGCAGAGAAACCCAGCCGAGCCGACCGCGCCGTCGTATATGCGCTCGCCGAACTTGGGTTTTACGACTTGAACGATGGCGCGGATGAGCGGGCGCGGGGTGTAATACTCGCCGCCGTTGCGTCCGGCGTTGCCCATATTCCTGATCTTGGCTTCATAGAGGTGGGACAGTTCGTGTTTCTCAGTCTGGGAACGGAAGTGCAACTCGTCAATCTGGTCGATGATCTCGCGCAGGTTGTAGCCGCTTTGAATCTTGTTCTTGATCTCTCCAAATATCTCCCCAATCTTGTATTCAATGGTGTTGGGGCCGCTCGCCTTCTGCTTGAAGCTGTGCAGGTAGGGAAAAAGTTTCCGGTCAACAAAATCGCGGAGGTCGTCACCGGTCAAGGCCTTGTTGTGGTCAAGTTTGCCGTCCTTGCCCTTGGGCGCGGCCCAGCTCTCCCACCTGTAGGGCGCATCAAGGATATGGGTATATTTCTTCCCATCGAGCGCAGCCTCGGTGCTCTTGTCTTGCTCAAGATCATCCAGGTATTTAAGAAATAGCAGCCATGAGGCCTGCTCGGTGTAGTCCAGTTCGCTGGAACATCCAGCTTCTTTCCAAAGGACATCGTCGATATTTTTGAAAGTTTGTTCAAACATATTTGATCGGTTGCCACCTAGGTGATTCCGAGAGAGCCGTAACGCCCCGAGAATGCGGGTTTTAGGGGATATAGTGGAATCCCCCAAATCATACGTCTAAGAGCCGCACTCGTCCAGAGAGGAAGCCCGAATGTCGTGTTGATAGAGTCCGAGCGATAGGGCCTCACCGTGGCATTGTGGGCCCGCCTGAAGTTATTTTCCTCTCCTATTTCGCGCTTGCTGTCGCGGTCGCAGCAATTGAACAACGCCAATCCCAATCGCGATGAGGACGATCTGTTGCCACAGGGACAGGGCCGACCAGGCGCTTGCAAGAATGCCAGGGATCAGCATAAGCACAATTACGATACCCAGAATGGCTCCGATGCGTTTCAGGACATCATCGGGCTTCACGATGCGCAGCATAATCCCAAAGGCCGTAAGAATGAGCGCGATGGTCGCGAGTGATCCGACAAGATTGATCCACCAGTGCATGAAGTTCGATCCGTTCATGGTGCATCACTCCTTTCTTCCTGGAACATGCGCTATCGCTTCCCGCCAAAGCAGCCACGCTCCGTGTCGGTGAGAATCCCAGTGCCATTGAATTGGATTTCGGTTGGCTCTCCCCCTGCAGCGAAATACGTCACCCAGAACGCTTGGACTGCCTCTTTGCGCTGTGCGGACAGTTGGGCGAAGTCGCTGCTCTCAATACGGCCAAGGCAGAGTGGCACGCCCTGCAGCGTGAAGCCATGCTGCTCGTGAAGATGCGTGGCAAGCTCCCTGGCGAGTGACGGACTCTCCAGTGAGCTTGCGGAGATAAAGCTGTAGGTGCCATCATCTTCGAGGAAATCGCTCACGACGATGAGCCTGCGGTTGCTCTCTTTGGGCAACGAGGCGAGCTCCTGCCGGGCGGCGTCGAGTGTACCGAGAATGTCGGTCCGGGACTGATGCTGATCGAGCGATGCAGACCACGCCGCGAATTGCTTCCGAGCTTGCTCCTGAAACCGGCGCAGATCGGCATCATAAGTCTCGCGCTGCATGGGAGCGGAGAGACGCAGCACTCGCCCCCCGGAATCGTTGGCTGCATCCCCGGTGATGGGGATGAGGACCAACAAATCCCCGCGCTGCATATGGGCAATCTGATCCTGTACCGCATCAAGCGCCGCTCTTTCCGCACGGGGAGTGATGCTGAGGCTTGTATCGATCACCTCAATGGTTGCTTGTGAAACGCGGCGTGAGCAGCCTGCCAGCAGAAACAATAGGGTGATGGCAACATATCGTACGGTGTTGATTGAGGTCATTGGTCATCTCCTTTCAAGTCGTCCCCCTTCGGCAAGAGGTGTTGTTGCGGAGCTTGTATCTCACGCGGCTGCGGCGCGTCGGGAATCACCGCAAAGTGAGTGTTCTCCTGGTCGAGGTAGCGTTCGTGGCTCGGATGATGGCGGCGGTGGTTGAAATAGACGAAGATCGCGAGCGCAGGAATCGTGGGAATAGCCAACTGCGCAGGGAACCAGGCCAAGGGAAGAAAGAACACTAATGGAATTACAAACAGCCCGCCGAGCAAGCTTTTGCGCAGGACCGACCACAGCGTTTCCTTGCAAGCGCCGTTCCTGCGGCCACGCTCATAGAACTGCGCGAAGATCGCCCGCCATTCGAGGCACTCCGCCTGCTTCCTCTTGTCGAATTCATCCAGATGTTCTTGTTCAGCTTGAACGTCCCTGGCCAGTTTGACTTCGGCGGCACGGAGCGTCTCGAACCTCTCCCGAACCCGTCTCCATGTGCGGGCGCGCGATACTTCCGGCCATCCATAGAGCAGCGCCGTGGCACCGATGAGCGGTGTCGCGATGGTGATGAAGATATAAAAGACCGAGGTGAGGATTGGGTGATCGGCAAGGAACTGCCCCAAGGGATTCCCGGCGAGGACGGCGGCGAATTTGAGCTGATACCCGCGCAGGAGTCCCCAGACCATGAGGCTCACGACGCCGATGCTGCCGGCAGTGATGGCTGTCAGACGCTTGGGCCTGGAATCCTTCGCTTCTATATATAGACGGCCGGTCAACTCGAAGTAGGCGGTGCAGAGAGCTGCAAGTCCTGCGGCGGCAAGAAGTTGCAGCGCGGGATCGGCGATTTTCAAAATGTCCATTGTGGGCGCAAGAAAGAGCGTATCGAGAGCGAGCGCGAAGAAGGCGAAGAAGGCCATCAGGATGGCATGGAAGTAGGGCGGCGGCGTATCGCCGAGTTCCTTTCGGATGCGCAACCATAGTGCCTCAGCTTCGGGCTTCTTCCGGCGCACCTGCTGGAGTTTTGCCTCAATGTCGTGGAGCTTGCGCAGCGGTTCTTGTTTCTCTTCCGAAGTCTCCTGAACGAAACGTGCTTCGATTTCATTGAGGACCGACGCAGGATCGATGTTGTGTGCGCCCAAGTAGAAGGCCAGGGCTTCCAATTGGCGCGGCTTTAATTTGCCTTGGTGCAGGTTACGTGTGGGTTGTCGCATGAGTTCCTCCGATTGAGTATGAAAAAGAGGAGTTGTCACATACGGACAACTCCCCTGTTATTACTGCGCTTCGAGCACCGTGCGGGCCTGTTGCAGTTTGGCAAGCTCGCGTTCCTCGTGGGTGAGTTCTTCACGCATTCCGGCAACTTTCTCCTCCTGTTTGCCGATCTGCTCAAGGACGATCTCGACCGGGGTCTTTTTGATCCAGGCCTTGCGTCCGGTGTTCTGTGTGGTGGTGGGTGATGCTTTCTGCGTGGTCATAATCCCTCCTTGGGCTTATGGGTTGGTTGTGAAAGAGCTGGACTCCTACGCAAGCAGGAGCAAGAGACTGCGCATGGTGCCGATCTGCCGCTCGACGCCATCGATTCCGCCAAGAGCGGCGCGATGGCGTCCTGCGTCGAGGTCCTCTGCGGCAACTGAGAGCCGGGTCAGCAGTTCCGAGTTGATGGCCTTGGCCCGTTCGAGAACGCGGTCACGGATCGCTTCGTCCGTATCACGCGGCTGTGGTTCTGTGTTCGTCTTCGTCATTGGGTTGTTCCTTCGTTGTGGTTGTGGGTTGGTCTGGCGACTTGAGAAGCAA
>Ga0326727_10025526_pt1 | contig 11069 bp, 13 predicted proteins | sample MB2enrmetagenome_FD_207643 | JGI IMG/M metagenome (GOLD analysis project Ga0326727, IMG submission 207643) | Lab enriched peat soil microbial communities from McLean, Ithaca, NY, United States - MB29MY | ecosystem: Environmental > Terrestrial > Soil > Wetlands > Peat | place: USA: New York... | reverse complement strand
TCGAGAAAAACAAAGAGCTACTTATTCGCCTTATAGCCAAGTCATACGAGGAAACGACCGCTGAGCTAGTACGTGAAGCTATCCATACACAGGCCTTGCCTCCCTTTTACCGCCTTGGCCGGTGGTGGAATAAAAATACCGAGATAGACTTAGTGTGCCTCAATGATGAGAACAACAGCATTTTGTTTGTGGAGACTAAGTGGAACACGAAATTACTACGGACTGATGTACTAGATAACCTACAACAAAAGTCTCAACAGGTTGTATGGGGCAAACCAGGCAGAAAGGAGTATTACGCACTTGTATCTAAAGGCGGCTTTTCTGATGAGCTACGAGAACGAGCAAAGGCTGAAGGAGTCGTGTTAATCCAAAAGGACAAGGTGATTTAGGTAAACCAGGCAACCTTGCCAGATGCCATTAGCGTTTCGGTATTTTATGCATTCTTAATAGGATTGATCTAGTATAATTAGACGCATGCAAGAAGCTCAAATTATAGTGTTTGTAGGCATGCCTGGCGCGGGCAAAAGCTCTTGCGTTGAACACCTGGAGCAAAAAGGCATACCATCAGCCTACTTTGGCGGTATTGTTGTCGATGAGGTTAAAGCTCGGGGGTTAGACGTCAATGAGGCTAACGAGAAAATTGTACGTGAAGACTTGCGAGCAAAGAACGGCCTCGGTGTTCTAGCTCAGCGCATTATCACCAAAATTGAGACACTGGTAAATTCCGGGCATAAGAAAATCATTGTCGATGGCCTGTATAGTTGGACTGAGTACAAAATATTCAAAGAACGCTTCGGCGATAAAGTAACAGTTATAGCTGTCACAGCCCCCCGACATTTGCGACATGAACGCTTGGCTAATCGCCCAATCAGGCCGTTTACAGAAACAGAAGTAACAGCCCGAGAATACGCCGAGATTGAGAATATCGAAAAAGGCGGCCCTATTGCCAACTCTGACTACACCTTGGTTAATGACAGCTCAATTGATGAACTGCTCGCCAAACTAGACCAAATTCTAGTTGAAACTCATTTTTTAAACTAGCCTAAAAATCACTTTATATAGTCGTGGAGCTTGCGAGCATCTTTGTGCTTGCGCAGTTTAGCTAGGGCTTTAGCTTCTATCTGACGGATACGTTCACGGGTAACAGCAAACTCTTGACCAACTTCTTCTAGTGTATGTTGCTTGCCGTCCTCAAGACCGAACCGCAATTTAACGATTTTCTGCTCACGCTCTGTTAGCACGCCCAGCATATTCTTTACTTGCTCTTTAAGCAATTGGGTAGTGGCAGATTCTTCCGGCGTAACAGTATCCTCATCTTCAATGAAATCGGCTAGAACAGACTCTTCTTCATCGTCACGTATATTAGCGTCCAGCGAGCTGATATCCTGCTTGATTTTCATGATATGCTCAACTTTATCGACTTCAATTTCCATAGCTTGAGCTATCTCTTCGTTAGTAGGCTCACGGTTCAGTTCCTGAGTCAAACGCCTTTGGGTACGCAAAAGTTTGTTAATAGTTTCCACCATGTGGACAGGGATACGGATAGTACGCGCCTGATCGGCAATTGCCCGAGTAATGGCTTGGCGAATCCACCAAGTGGCATAGGTTGAGAATTTGAATCCGCGATCAGGATCAAACTTTTCAACTGCTCTTAAAAGTCCGGTGTTACCTTCCTGGATAAGATCCAACAGGTCCAAACCACGGCCAACATAACGCTTAGCAATAGAAACTACCAGGCGCATATTGGCTTCAGCCATTTTGTCTTTGGCGTCTTTATCCCCAGCTACAACACGCTTCGCAAGAGCCAGCTCTTCTTCGGCACTTAGCAGTGGAATTTTACCGATTTCACGCAAATATAACCGAACTGAATCATCGGCTATGTCGTCTAAGTAGGTTTTATCGTCTAGCACAATTTCTTCTTCGCCGTTTTCAAGTGCCCATTCTTCATCAAAGGTTACCGCCTCAGGCTCAGGCACCGCCACACTGACATCAGAATCAGCTAGCTCCGTGTAAAGTTGATCAAGAATTTCAACGTTTTCGGGCGTATCTGGAATAGCATCAAGAATTGTGCGCTGATCAAGATGCCCATCGGCTTTAGCTTTAGCAATTAACCGCTTCTTGGCTTCCTGTAGATCTTGTGCGTCAGTATCAGGGTTTTGGGTTTGACCATCTTTCATAGTTATTTAGGTCTCCTTAACTTGCTTAAGTAATACATCGAGCTGTTTGGCCTGGACAAGTAATTTTACGGTTGCAGCCTCATCAGCATCGCTTAATTGTTCGGCTATTATTTGTTTCCTGGTTTTAACATATTGTTCAATCAATTGAGCTTGCAACCGAGCTGCTTCATAACGCAACTCTATAATATCTAGGTCACCATAAAGCTCTTCATACTGTAGTAATAATATTTTAGCATATTCTGCCAAGCTTTGCAGCATTCTTGCACTATCTGTGCCAGAAAAATCCGGGTTAGCTTTCAGAAATACAAATAATTCTGAAGCATGCCCAGGCCTAAACATGTCTGGCTCCAATCGCTCCAAAAAGTCTCGCAGTTTTGGCTGATGGAACATTAAGCTCAAGAAGTGATCTTGGGATTTAATAGCTTCTGCTGTTACCTTATCGAAAACTTGCTTAGAACGATTTGGGGATTTACGTGTAACTGTCGGTTTTTTATCATTTTGCAGTTTAGCTTGTAGGGCCGCCAAACTTACCCCGATTATTTCGGAAATCTGTATTAAGTAATGCTCTCGCTCAACCGGATCAGCAAGATTGCTAACAACTTTGAGAACAATATCACTAAATTGACGCTTGCCTAAAGCACTGCTAACATCCAACTGTTTTAAGTAGCGTTCCATCAGCCAATCAAGTGCATACTGCGGCTTTTCGATACTATCTTGCCAAACATTCAGATCTTGCCTAATTAATTCATCCGGATCTTTAGCCCCTGGTAAACTGACGATACTTAAAGTAACCCCTGCCTTGCTGGCAATTGGAATGGCCCGTTCGGTAGCCGCCACCCCGGCTTTATCGGAATCAAAGCTCAAACGAATATCCTGTGTAAAACGGCCTAGTGTTTTCAGATGTTGTTCGGTGAGTGCCGTGCCGGCAGTTGCTACTACCTGCCTTACGTCAGCCTGGTGGCTAGTAATGACATCTAGGTTACCTTCAGCCACCACTGCGTAACCTGTTTTACGTATAGCCTCTTTGGCCAGGTGCAAGCCAAAAACATGACGGGATTTATCGTAAAGCAACGTCTGCGGCGTATTTATATACTTCGGCGCCTTAGGATCATCTACCAAAATTCGAGCCGTAAAACCAATTATCCGGCCTTGGGCATCAGCTAGCGGGATCATAATCCGGCCACGAAACATGTCACAGTCACCGCTATAACGTCGCGCGCTCAAACCAGCCCGCCGTATTTCGTCGTCAGTAAACTTCCTGAGTTTTAAGAAATCAACTAATGCCATCCCGCTGTTGGGCGCATAGCCTATCTGCCACTCCAGCGCAGTGTTTTTGGTAAAGCCCCTTTTACCAAGCACATAATCCAGTGCTGCCCGGTTATTTTTAAACTGAGTCTGGTAAAATTTAGTGGCTAGTTCAAGTGTTGTGTATAGCCGCTCCTTCAGTGCCGCATTGCCGCTTGAGTGACCATTAGGCCTATATAACTCTAGATCTACTCCGGCTTTACGGGCCAGCAGCTCTAAAGCACCTTTGAAATCCAACCCTTCCATTTCCATCACAAAACTAAACAGAGTGCCCCCCTTACCAGAGCTGAAATCATGCCAGATCTGTTTTTCTGGGCTAACTATGAAACTAGGAGTCCGCTCGCTAGTAAAGGGGCTGCTCCCCCGCCAATTCCGCCCAGCTCGCTTCAGCTCCACATATTCACCGATCACCTCTTCAATTGCCAACCGGCTTTTAATCTCCTCAACAGCGTCCATACCCTAAGTGTATAAAGTTACATCATGAAAGTAAAAAGCCTAGGCTAATTTCTGTATAAATTATAGACACGCCAGTCAAAGTAAACATCACTTTTAACACTTTGATTGTTGTGGCGCTAGACTTTCGAGGTAGTTTTGGCATCAGCCCAGTGATACGCACATATTGGCGGTTTTATTGTTGTCTTTTAAGAAAAGTTTAGTTAGTTCAACTACACTTTACGCATATAGTTTAGCCAGCTTAGCTAAACTCTGGCTCACATTTTCTTTATACTTTATAAACTTTCAACTAAAATAGTGCTTATGCCTCCAGCAAACCAAAATTTATATACGCCGCCAACGCTAGGCCAAGCGCCACCACCTCAAGCTAACTATGATTTTTTTCTAAATCCGCCCAAACCTCCAAAACAACCACTGACAAAACGTTTCAGTGCGGGCTCATTTCAGAAAAAAATGCTGACCGTAGCTGCTTGCGGCATAGTATTAATTATCCTGATAGTTGTAATATCATCTCTACTTGGAAGCGGCAGCAATATGACGGCTTTTATAACCACGGCTCAGGATCAAACTGAACTTGTCCGAGTTGCAACCGAGGCCAACAGTCAGGCAACCGTGCAAAACACTAAAAATCTCAGTCAAAGCATTGAACTTAGCCTAACTTCCGCACAACAACAAACACTAAACTATTTAAAAACTAACGGACGCGTTTTAAGTACCGGCCAACTCGGCGCCACTAAAAATGCTCAAACCGACAAAGAATTGACTGCCGCAACAGCAGCCAGCAACTTTAATGCTGTCTTTGCGCAGGTTATGCAAACCGGCCTTAAGGGTTATATTAACGACTTAAAAATAGCAAACTCTTCAGCTAGCCCCAAAGGCAAAACACTACTTAAAAGTGAATTCAACAGCGCTGAACTTCTACTGACTCAAACTAATGCCGCAATCAGCTCACTACAAAGCCAGTAAGACAAGCAACAAACTTTAAGCTCGCGATAATACCCCTAAACTCATTCGTTAACTTACTATTTATTTTTTGAGGCCAACTCGTAACTATGACGAATAAGTGCTTGTACCTCGTCCCAAGGCAGTTGCCCGCTAAGCAGTATGGTATTCCAGTGCTTCTTGTTTAAGTGATACCCTGGCATAACTGTTTCATACTTTTCACGCAATAAAGAAGCTAGTATAGGGTCACATTTCAGGCTTAGTTGAACCGGCAACTTACTTTCAGTAATAAGTGCAAACATCTTGTCGCCAATTTTATAAACTGCCACGTCTTTACCAAATGGGTAATCCAAACGAGCGTTAGGCAGACTTAGGATATAATCTTCAACTTCCTTGTGGCTCGTCATTAACCCATGCTCCTATTTAATGTTATGCTCAGGTTCTTAGCTGTTGATACGTTCACTGTTCTTTTTAAACCAATCCAGATAATATTGCAGCTCAGCAATACTGGCTTGGACATCATCAAAAGCACGGTGTATTTCCGGTTTATCATATGCCACATCATATTTACCTTGAAATAAAATTTTAAAAGCTGAAACATCAAGCATCCTATAATGAAGCTTCAAGTCTAAGGCTGGCCAAGCTTTTTTAATAAAGTTACGGTCATTATTGATTGAGTTGCCTGCTAGAACCGCTGGTTCAGCCCCAAACTGCGCCTCAACCAAATCTATTAAATCTTTCTCAACTTGACCGCTTGACTTACCGTCAGTCAGTTTTTGGATAAAGTTATCGCGGTTTTGCGGAAAATCTGCCCACCAAGTGTTGGCCTGCATCCGCTTAGTAACTAGTTTACGCGGTTGTTTAACCCTAGCCTCATAACTTGCTAGAGTCTTAAAATCAAAATCGGTGATTTCGGCAGCTACTTCCAAGATCAGGTCATTATCTACATCTAACCCAGTCATTTCTAGATCCACCCATAAAAGTTTTGTCGGTTTACTGGTTTTATCGATCATTGACAACATTATACCTTATGAAAAAGTCTAATCTAAGAGTTGCCGGAACAATAGTAAATTTTTTATGGAAGCTCGACTACTTTTTTAGCTTATCAAGCTAAAAAGCAATAAATATAAGCATTAAGAAGTAGGTAGCAGATTGAGTGACGTGACAAAACATTCAAGCTAGACAGCGCCCCTGGCAGCTTCTAGGGCATCACTGTACCACTTAGTATCTTCAAGCATCTTCTTTAAAGCTGTTTGCGGGCCATAAGGCTTAGTTTTTATCTCCTCATTTAAGTTGCCAGCTTCATCTATGGCTTCACCTGCCCGCCCTATAAAAAACGTAGCCGATGGGACAGTAACAGCCTGCAACCCCGGTAATACGTCGCGTAAGTGTGCAACCGCTTGTGCGCCACCGGTTTCTTAGCCATTTGAAAATCTACGTAATCTAAGGCGTTCTTTAGCACGGCCGAATAACTGCGGTTGTATTCTGGGGTAACCAACACATAGACATCAGCTTCAGCTAGTTTGCTCAGCCATCTTCGGGCCGGTTCATTCGGTTTACGATCAGGGTTAAATTGCGGCGAGATAGCTTCATCAATAAAAGGTAAGTTGTAATCAGCCAGATCAACTACATCAACTGAGGTATCTGGAAGATTTTTAGCTTCAGCTGCTACCCATTTTGCCACGCGATCACTAATGCGCCCCGGTCTGGTACTACCGATAATAACTTGTAATTTCATGATGCCCCCTCCTTGTGCTATACTTTATATAGTTATAGGCCTCAGTATAGAACTGCAAACTATACCTTGTAAAGTATGAATTTAACCACTAAACCAATTCTAGAATCTAAGACAGGTTGCATAGCTTCTGCTATGGCCGTTATTGGCAACAAATGGACAGCCTTAATCTTGCGTGATTTATCCGCCGGCCCAAAACGCTTTAGTGAACTTGAAAAATCTGTCGGGCATATCAATCCGCGCACACTCAGCCAACGTCTTGATGTCCTCGAAAAGCACACTATTGTAGTAAAACGTACTTTCGCCGAGGCGCCACCGCGTGTAACATACACGTTAACTAAAAAAGGCTACGACTTACTGCCGATCCTAGAACAAATGGCTGCCTGGGGAAACAAGTACTACGATGCTGACTGCCAAAGCTTAAAGGGTTAACTCTTCTTCTGAAAACACAAAGCCGCCGAGTTAATACAAAATCGCTGTCCGGTGGGTTGAGTCGGTGCATCAAGAAATAAGTGACCAAGATGACTCCCGCAACGGCTGCAAATAACCTCGGTACGATGCGTGCCGTTAGAATCGTCATCACGTAGTTCTACGGCCCCCTTAGTAATGATATCGTAAAAACTTGGCCAACCACTACCTGAATCAAATTTGGTGTTGCTAGAAAACAGTGGCTGCCCACAAGCCCCGCAAGTATAGACCCCTGTATCTTGGTTATGTAAAAGCTTGCCGCTAAACGGGAGTTCGGTAGCCTTTTTACGTAGAACCGCATACTGTTCTTTTGTTAACTTCTTTCGCCACTCTTCATCTGAAACTACTTTGGGCATAGACCCTCCCTTCGTTTAAATTAATAAAATTACTTGGGCTTATCCAGTTTATCAAGCTTAAATAGTTTGATGATGACGTAGATCGTAAAGACTATCGCAACAAAGTCCATGACAGTAAATGCCACCGCGCCCCACCCAAAGTTAGCTGCCCGACCGTAAAGATGCAACGTAAAAGTACGATCACTTAAGGTTTGATTACCTGGAAATACCAACAGAAAAAGCGGATTAATAAAACTGCTTATCAATTGTTTAACAACCGCTTGTACCTGCGTTCCAACCACAAAGCCAATTGCCAACCCGACTATGGCATGCTCCCGCAAAAAGTCCACAAAGCCACTAACAGGTTTTACGCCTTTAGCCATTGCGACAACTTTTTCTCGGTGTCGGCCGCCCAGCGCCCGCAACGTATTCATATCTAAAGCCTTGCTATCTTCATCTTGTGTTACTGCCATAATATTTTTAAAGCTCCTTGTAGTAAAAATTATACGCTAACTTGCTCGTATCTTTAACGCCCTATTTTCCCTCCCCCTCATTCAATAACTCTTTTAAAATTATGACTAGGATAGCTAGCGGGGGTCTAAATAGGCTAGCCAGAGGAAACGATGTGGGTTTGAGTGCTAGCCCAAAAGCAATACTAAATAATCTTGCTTGCTCCTAACAATCAAGTAGTTAAACCACCTTCCTTAATTCATTATTAAATCAGTTAAAGTATTGACAGATAGTATTTATTGTCATAAACTGCCTTTGTGAAATATTTCGATTGGAGCGAAATCAAGAACATGTACCTCAAAGCACAGCGATGTATAGGTTTTGAAGATATTCAAACTGCTATTGAAGAAGGCAAAGCCCTGGCAGACATAGATCATCCACTAAAGTCCCACTACCCTAACCAAAAAGTTTTTATAATTGAGTTTGATGAATACGCATACGTAGTCCCTTATGTAGAAGACGACACAAAGATATTCTTAAAAACAATTTATCCAAGCAGAAAAATGACCAAGAAATATTTAGGCAAAAGGAGTAAATCATGAAATATTATGAGCTAGACAACGAAGAGAGAGAAGAACTTGAGGCTATTGAAAGAGCCTTAGAAAGTGGCAAGCTAAAAAGTGTTCCAGATTTTGAAAAACGCAAAAAAGAGTTGCAACAAATAGCTAGAAACACTCTTAATAAAACAAGGAATATAAATATAAGGCTTTCAGAAAGAGATTTATATAATCTAAAAGCTAAAGCAGTAAGGGAAGGTATTCCCTACCAAACGCTGGCTTCCTCTATTCTACATAAGTCTGCAGCAACAAGATAACTATAGCCTTACGCTTTAGTAGTCACTAACTCAACACATTAGCACAAAAACGCCTTAACAATCTTGCTACTTATAGTCGTTCAGGTGCAGTAATACCAAGTAAGCTCAATCCACTTTTCAGTGTTTCTGCATAGTACTTAACCAGTTGGAGTCTAATTACCTGTCTTTCGGCTCCAATTACCCGATTGCTCTCATAGAATGCATTAAACGCTTGTGCTAACTCATACAAGTAAGTGCAAATATAATGCGGCAAAAGTTCAGTGGCCGCCTTATCTACGACTTCTGGATACTGTGTAATTTTACGTAATAATGAACGTTCAGCTGGCTCCAATCTAATAAGTTCGGTGTTTGCCTGTCTGTCGGCTTTAGCTAAGATACTGCATGCCCGGGCATGTGCATATTGCAGATAGGGGCCACTGTTACCTTCAAGTGCAATTGATTCCTCCGGATCGTAAATAATATCGGCACCTATACGATTCTTGGCAAAAGCGTATTTGACGGCTGCCAATATGGTTTCTTCGGACGGCTTAGTCTCTGATTTGGCGCCAGCTTCACGGGCAGATTCTAGGATCTGCATTGCTGTTACAACATTGCCGTGGCGCGAACTCATCTTAACACCGCCTTTGAGCTTCACTAGCCCATGTGTTAAGTGCCGCGTTCTTGATACCGACTCGGGAGCAAATTGTTTGATTGAGGCAATAACGACCGCCATGTACTGAGCCTGTTCGTTGCCAGTAATAATAATCGATTCATCAAAGTTGTAATCTCGCCATTTCGTCAGGCTTAAGCCCACATCTTTAGCCTCGTAAGTCGGTATGCCTTCAGCCGTTATAAAAACCCTGGTATGCAGTCCGACTGCTTCTCCCCTAAATACGACAGCACCTTTACTTTCTTGGTATACTCCCTTACTAAGCTGTTCCTCTACAGCGGCAATGCCTACCGGCGTAATTTCACTCTCTGGTATGTAACGATCAAAGGGGGTTACTTCCAGCTTTTCGTATAACTCTTTAAAGTAATCATAACTCCACTGGCGGCACGTAAAATACAAACGAGCAAAGGGCGAATCGTGTTCACCTTTGGCATGCAGCCGATAGACTCGTTTATTAATCTCTATTATTTCGGCCTTAGCTGACTCATCATCTTCGTAGGCCACATTCCCTTCAACATAACATACTCCAAGCCATGCCGGCCGTTCGCTCTCTGGTATATCTTGCAATCTATCGGGCAGCTCCCCCCCCAGTTTCTTAATAATCGCCCATAGACTTTTACCGACATGCAAGCCAACGTCACCGCCATAGTTTATACGAACCACGTTAGCCCCAGAACACTCAAGCATCCGGGCTATTATGTCGCCTACCAGAGTTTGGTAGAGATGCCCGGCATGCAACGGTTTAAACGGGTTAGGATCAGAGTATTCTATGATAACCTTTTTACCAACTAATGGTTTGCTAACCTCAATATCAAGCCCATGGGCTAAAAACTTATCATTTAACTTCAGATTAATAAAACCGGGTGCTACGACACTTATTTCACTAACCTTATCAACCAGCTTGTCTTTAAGTTTTGCGGTTATGTCTTTGGCTATTTGAAGTGGATTTTGGCCAACTTGGCGCGATATTGATAGGGCTACATTGGTGGCATAGTCACCAAATTGTTCGTCAGGCCTGGTAAGCTCAATCTTAATATTAACGGCAAATAATTCTTTAATGACCGTCTCAATTAAATGTTCGAGTTCCTGTTTCATCGCTGTCAGTATAACAGATTGCCTGATATCGTATCTACCTGCGGCTTCCTTTTAAGAAACCTGCTCAAGATAATTAGGTTTTGATGGGCGAAAAATCTTCATACATTGCCAACCGACAATGTACAGCGTGCTAATTAAAACGAAAAAAGTTAGGGTTGTAGTAAACGCAGCGTGATGAATGCTGGGACTTAAAAATGGATCAGATAAGCCAAATATAACCCCTGCAGGGTGCAGGAAAGCATCCCAACTGTTCCACCTAAGATCACGGCCAAGATAAATCGCATAGCTGCACAGTAGTATTATAACCGCTATCAAAATATGGCCTGTACTGCGTCGCAAACGTTTTAGTAGTTGTTGGTGGACAAGGTAAAGACTAACGTAACCCAGTAATAGCCCACTTAGCGCAAATAACAAAAACATAACAGCGTTGTACTGTATATCAACCTGCCCAACATCACCTAGGTGGATAAAATCACTAACAATATAGAAACTATTAGGTAAAAACAGAAGCCAGAGCAAGGTTAAAACAGTACCGCCAAAACCCGACCATGTATGATGCCGCAGAAACTTTATAAGCAAAAATACA